>Ga0181533_1005510_pt1 | contig 12084 bp, 14 predicted proteins | sample PEATcosm2014_Bin_45_FD_119772 | JGI IMG/M metagenome (GOLD analysis project Ga0181533, IMG submission 119772) | Peatland microbial communities from MTU Mesocosm Facility, Houghton, MI, USA - PEATcosm2014_Bin11_60_metaG | ecosystem: Environmental > Terrestrial > Soil > Wetlands > Peat | place...
CCTGCCATACCTGAGCGAGTCCTCGCTTCAGCACAGAAGATAGTACATGGTCATTCCTCTTAAGCCCCAATGCGATTCATCCCACGGCCGAAGCCTGTGGGCTTTCTCGCCTAGGTTAGGTAAAGAAAGCCTCTCCTCGTCTTTTGTCAAGAACCCACAGAGAGAACATTGAAGGAAGCCTGGCGGGAGACGGTGAACCGCCTTCTTCTTACCTCCTTTCAGCGGGCCATGTGAATGAACGGCCACGTTGTCCCCAGAGACCTCGACTGAGTAATGCGCCGGATTCTGCCTCCTTGATACAAAGGCCTCGGTTAGTGACAGGACTTCTGTTACTGTGATCTTAGACTTCGACAGCTGGTCGATCAAGATCTTGTCATCTTTCACGATGGCGACTCCCGCTCCATCAAGCCTTTCCGAGATTGCCGAGGCCATAGCCAGCATCTCATCTCCTGTCAACTCCGAGCAGTCCACTCCAATCATGCCATTACCTCCGGATGCTTCGCTCTGACCTCGAGTTCTCCTCGAGACTCGAGAGGATGAAGCTGGCGTAGGCCACTCTACATCCAGAACTCGTTCCCATCAGGGTCCTTGAATATGGCATAGGTTCCGAACCATTCCGTGGTCAGGTCTTGCTTGAACTCGACGCCCCTGGCCTTGAGTTCTTCGTAGGTCTTCCTCTGGTCGTCGGATGAGAAGCCGATTCCCGTGTTTCCACCGGGCTTGTCGGATTCCCACTCCTCGCACTTCCCGCAAAGGTGGATTACGATCCCCGAGCCTTTCGGCCTGACCGTGACCCAATGTCCCTGGGCACTCACCTCGAACCCAAGCTTCGTTTCATACCACTTCGCCGACTCATCAACGTCGTTTGCCAACACAGCAACCGACGAGACACCAGTGAGCATGGTCACGCGCTTCATTCCCAAGCACTATTAAGACTGCAGAACGATTCCCGCACCTGAAAGTCGGGCCGATCCAGAATCCTGCGCTCCTTCACTTGAAAGAGATAAAGGGAGTAATGCCACTCGCCCAGTTAGCCTTCCGGAGCGTTCGCCAACGTAGAACGGCCGTTCTGAGGCTTGGGCTTTAATCCGCAGCATCGCCATCCCATAACCCATGCCTGGGACTCCAGAGCCTTCCTACATAAGAAGAGAGCAGGCAATTTTCCTACTCGCGGTCATCGGAACCGCAGCAGTCGTAGCGGCATTCTCGTTATCTTCTCAGGGGCAGCTATTCCCGACGAATCCAGCGCCGGACGCGGTTCCGCAGGGGCTGGACTCCTTCCAGAGTTATTCTCAGTTACAGAGCTACATCTCGGTCAACGCCAGGAGTGCCCAGCAATACAGCCAGTCCGGGACTTGGTTCGGTGGTCCTGCGGTGGTCTTCGGGACGGCGGGCGTTTCGCTCCTCACTGCTGCTGCTGCCTCACTCTCAACGACAGCGTCGTCCGTCTCCTTTACGGGCACCAACGTCCAAGTCCAGGGCGTCGACGAGCCTGACACGGTCAAGACGGACGGGACCCACCTCTTCGTCTCGACCGACGACTCGGTCACCATCATGAACGCATATCCTCCCAGTTCCGCCTCCATCCTCTCAACGATATCCTTCCGGGACTCCAGTGTCATCGGAATCGAGATCACCCAAGGCCGCCTCGCTGTCATCGACCAGCGGTATTCCAATGAATCATACATCGACATCCTGATCTACGATACCTCGAACCTTTCGTCGCCAGCCCTGATGGCGAACACGAGTGTTGTTGGGACCTACGTCGCAGCACGCCTCGCCCAAGGTTACGTCTATGCCATCATCCAACAGCCGTCGTACCAATTCGTGAATGGGGGCAACGCGACCGCTGTGATGCCCGAAATCTTCGAGAACGGAGCGAGGACAATACTTCAGCCCGCTTCAGTCTACTACACCTCCAACAATGCGCAGACCAGCCTCTACACCATGATACTGAGCATCAGCATGTCCTCAGGGAAACAGAATACGCTCTGTGTCCTGACTGGCCCGTCTTCGACGGTCTATGTCTCCACGTCCAACATCTATGTGGTCTACACGAACTATCCTGAGTACTATGCTGACAGCATACCCGGAGACGTCTTCACAGGCGGCGTCGTGTCGTCGGTCGACCTCCAGCAATCTGAGAACAGCACCATCTTCAGGGCTTCATACTCGAACGGAACCGTGGGAGTCGAAGCGGTCGGCTCGGTCCCCGGCACCGTCCTGAACCAGTTCTCTCTGGATGAATACGAGGGGTACGTGAGGGTCGCTACCAGCCGCTTCGCCACGGTCGGAGGGGCAAGTACGCGCAGCGACGACGTCTACGTCCTGAGTCAGAACATGAGCCAGGTCTCGGCCCTGCGGAATATCGCCCCCGGAGAGAACATCTACGCGGTCCGGTTCGTGGGCGACATGGGCTATGTTGTCACCTTCGAGCAGATCGACCCGCTCTTCGCGATCTCCTTCAGAGACATGACAAACCCTGTCATCCTGAGCGCCCTGAGGGTCAGCGGTTACTCCGACTACCTGTATCCGCTGCCTGGTGGCTACCTGATAGGGGTGGGAAAGGACGCGGTCCCGTCCTCCAGCGGAGACTTCGCGTGGTACCTCGGCCTGAAGCTTTCGCTCTTCCGGGTCTTCGACAACGGCACGTCGGTTCAGGTCTCCAAGTACTCGATTGGTGACCGCGGCACCGACTCGCCTGTGCTGAACGACCACCTCGCGTTCACATTCGACCCGACTACGAACGTAACCGTGATCCCGGTGTTGCTCGCGCAGGTGAGTGGCAACCAGACCTACAGTCCGAACAGCCCGCCACCCTACGGAGACCCTGTCTGGCAGGGAGTCTACGTCTTCAAGGTAGATGCCTCGGGCTTCACCCTTCTCGGAAGGGTCTCCCAGTACCCTCCCAGCCAGAACTACGGAGATTCACCCAACAGCAGCCTGCAGATTGACAGGAGTGTCATCATCGGCAATCTTCTCTACACGGTCTCGCAAGGAGAAGTGATGGTCAGCGACCTCTCGTCATTCTCCACCCTGGCTACCCTGCAGCTACCGAGTTAGAAGAAAGACAAGCGGTCAGCTTCGACAGCAAAAGTATTGGTAAATGTCTTCAGAAATGGACTTGATAAGACATCCCCTTCCTGTATGATTGAGTCTAGCCCGGCCTGGATTCGAACCAGGGTCGCCGGCTCCAAAGGCCAGCATGCTTGACCTCTACACCACCGGGCTACGTTCGGGTGTGGTCTTTCGAAGGTGATTTAGCCTTGTTCGATTGTTCTTCGGACGAAACCCGATATCTTGACCACGGGGTCTTCCATCGAATTGAGAACTCGTCTGGCCTTCTTGCCGAACTTCTTCTTAAAAGCGTCGTCCAAGAAAAGCCGGGCTTGCCTCAAGAGGGCATCAGGCCCGTTGACCCTTGCGAGGAGTCCAACCTTCTGCAGGTATGCGTCAGTCCAAAGCGAGCCTTGGAACGCTGAGATGGTAGGCACCCCCATCAGGGCCGCTTCGGCGTTCATCGTCCCGCCCATGCCTATGAAGAGGTCCGTCGCAGACAGGAGCCCCTGCCCGTCGACGATCTCTTCGGGGATGATGTACTTCGAGCCGAACACCCTCCTGACTTCCTCGACTTGGTAGCCGTACCGACAGAGCGCGACCAGGTTGCACTCGACGAAGGTCTCGGCGAGCCTCTCTAGTACAACGATGGTCCAGCCCCGGTCCCTTCCAGCAAGGTACGGGGCGTCGCTCTCCTGCACCCTGACTGTGATCGTCTTCTTCCGAGAATTGAGCTGCGGGACAGGGCCTCCGTAGGCCTTCCTCTTGAGCCATGCCGCCGGGTCGAGAGCTCGGTATCTCGTGACCTGCCGTCGGCCGATGCCGAACGGGGACCACGCGTTGACTGGGATCACCCACGGACACATCAGGTGGTAGCTCAGAGGTAGCGAGAGCCTCCCGGCGACTTCGGAATGGGGAGAGTCGTTGACGGCAATGTGCTTTGCGCCGAGCCCGAAGGCGACGCGGGCGCAGACGGCGGATGCGACAGAGACAGCTACCTGGGGCGCGAATCCCTTGATCAGTGGAATGATCTCGGCCTGTCTCCTCGTGGCGGCTTCGAGCTGCTCGACTGGGTCCTTGCCTCCCCGTTCACCCACGTAACGCAGGTCGAGCCCGACCCTCTCTGCAAGAGGCACGACCTCCCTGTACTTCCTCGACGTGGCAAGGACCTCTATGCCTTCGCTTCGAAGTTCGTCGATCAGGGGCTTGAAGAACAGAACCTGCTTCGGAGTAAGAACGTCCACCCACACCCTGCCATTAACCATTGATTGTCCCAGGCGGTTTTCGAGCACCTCTTCGAAGTTATTTAACCGATGTTCTGCAGGATTTGCCCTAGTCAACTGTTGACGATGAAGGTGAGATTCGAAGCATCGGTCTCGGGCACGATTGGAAGGAGACGAGGCGTTTACGTCGGGAAAGAGTGATAGCGCGCGCTATCTGCGTGGGCCGGCAGCAGTCACATTGGCCAGACGAGACGGTGGAAGACTTATCCGAGAAGGGCCAGCTTGAACCAATCGACCCCTATGACTGACGACGCCTACTATTCCTACCTGGAAGCTGTCGAGTACATCGAATCGTTCCTTCCCGCATCGGGCCTGGAAGGGTGGAGACTCATGCTGAAGCGGTTCGGAAACCCCCAGGAGAATTTCCGATCGGTCCACGTGGCTGGGACTTCGGGCAAAGGGTCGGTCGCCCTGATGACCGGCGAGATCCTACGCGCCTCGGGCCTGCGGGTTGGGGTGCATGTCAAGCCGTATGTCCAGTCGGCGACTGAGAACATCATCATCGACGGGAGATACATCAGTTGCGGGAACTACGCCGGGCTGATCGAGAGGGTGAAACCGGTCCTCGCAGACATGACACCGAAGGAGTACTCAAGGTTTGGTCCCATAACATGGAGCGAGGTCACAAAACTCCTCCCCCTGCTCAGCTTTGCGGAGGCGAGGGTTGACTGCGGAGTCGTGGAAGCAGGGGTAGGCGGGCGAGAGGACCTGACGAACGTACTGAGGCCAGAGGTTTCAGTGATAACGAGCGTGGGGATGGACCACTCAGATTTGCTCGGCGGAACCATCGACGTCATAGCGCACCAGAAAGCAGGGATCATAAAGCACGGTGTGCCGTGCGTTACAGCGGTCAGACAGAGGGGAGCGCTCGAAATCATTTCAGCCGAAGCTGAACAGAGGGGTTCCAGGCTCTCCATCTTGGGGCGCGACTTCAAGGTCAGGGTCACGAAGGTTGGCCTGGACGGGACAGAATTCGACTACCGGTCCAAAGACAGGCGGCTCGAGAAGGTGAAACTCGGGATGGTAGGCAGACATCAGGCGATGAATGCCGCTGTGGCAATCACCGCAGCCGATGAGATGGCAAGGACCAGCGGGAAGGTCGACGAACGCGTAATCAGGGCGGGGTTAGCGGACGCGCGCCTGCCGGGGCGATTCGAGCTGGTCCAGGAGAAACCGCCGGTGATACTGGATGTGGCACACAACGTCCAGAAGGTCGGAGTCCTCATGAACGTCCTCAACGACGTCTTCGGGAAGAGGAAGGTGACCTTCGTCCTCGGATTCTTGGAAGGCAAGGACGCACGAAGAATGGTCTGGCTCTTGACCCGAAGTGCCCGGCACTTTGTCTTCACCAACCCTACTGTCAGGGGCAAGAAGCCGATCGACCCAGGACTGCTGAAGAACCTCGCCGGGAAGCTGACAGATGTCCCCTCATTGGTCGACCCGAACCCAATGTCAGCGATGGAGAAGGCTCTGGGCCTTGCAGGGGACAGGGGGATCGTGTGCGTGACAGGTTCGCTGTACCTCGTCGGCAAGGTCAGAGGAAAGTGGTTTGAAGTGAGGGAAGTCGCCGAGGGCCGAAGCTCCTATCCCAGTTGAGAACGCATCTGGAAACCAGTCCGCTTCAATCCAAAGCCAAATCAGCCCCTTCGAAGTTTAATTATGGTCGAACGGGCAGCCATCGTCGAGCTCTTGCCAAAGACCAAGGTCGCAATGTACGGACTGACCAGCGAGGGCTATCGACTCGCGGCCGAACTTGTGGACAAGGCACAGGTCACCATAGTAGACGAGACGCTACAGATGGCCATGGAATTGGACCCGGCATTCCTGAAGAAGAACCCGAAGCTCGACGTGCTGATGGCCGGAGAACCACTGCTGAACCTGAAACCCCTCGGACAGGTGCTCGGGGAGGCTCAGGTGATTTTCTTCACCCCTAAGCTCCGCCGGCCTTCAGACGAGTCGTTGATTGAAGCAGCCTCCAAGCTGAGGGACCTATCGAAGTACCTCTCGAAGGGTGTGACTCTCGCAAACGTTCTCCCGACGGGACCGGGTGGCAACTCTGAGAACATCATGCTGGTCGAGAAACAGACAGGGCTGAAGGTTGGCTCGACGCTGACGTACGCGTATATGCCACTGAAGCCGCGGGACACGAAGCCGGCGGTGGTCTCGACCGCGGGGTCACCCGAAAGGGGCCAGCTCCAGGCACTCGGGTTCACCGAGAACTCCCAGAATGTTTTCTCAGCGGAACTGGAGTACACGGCCGCTGTCCTCGAAGTTGCAATCGCTTCGGTGACGGAGATCGAGTTGGCGAGGAGGGCCAGGGAAGCCAAAGTCACCCTCCAGAAGGTGTCTGATGTCTACATCGACGATTTCACGAAGTACCTCTACGAGCTGAAGGCGATTCAGGCAAGCGAAGAGACCGGAGAGTCGATCTCCTACCTTGCTGGGGCCACGTTGAAAGGCTTGGAGAACTACGTCAGATACGTGGTGGACGAGACCAGAGAGCTGCTCAAGGAGAAAGAACTGAAGGCGAGCAGGACCAAGATCGACCTGGTGTGGAGCCTCGATAAGTACGAGATGCGCGGTGAGAGGCAACAGGTGGCCGAAAGCATCCAGCAGAGGTTAAGGGACTACGTCACGGACGTCAACATAATCCCCGGCTCGGAATTGAAAGGAGGCTCGGAAGTCGTCGACCCGCTGAAGCATAACGTCCTGATAGCCTGCTCGAAGGAGGACCAGGAAGCCGTGAAGCAAGTGAAGAAGGGGCACAGAAGCATCGAGATGACCCTGGTCTCTGCCACTCCGACCCTGAAGAGAGAGTGAATCGAATAACCCTATATCGCGCTGCACCTGGACGTCGTAAGGAATGATCAAGATCGGAGTCGTGGGAACGGGTGGTTGGGGGAAGAACCACGTCAGGGTCCTCAGCGAGCTAGGATGCCTCGCCGCAATCTGCGATCTTGACAAGGGTAGGCTGGCCGAGTTCTCAAAGAGGTACGGGGTGCCCGGATACGCCTCCCTGGAGGAAATGCTGAGGAACGAACAGCTCGACGCTGCGAACATCTGCACGCCTGCGTCAACGCACTTCTCGTTGGCCTCCAAGACGCTCGCCGCTGGCCTTCACACTTTCGTGGAAAAACCGATGACGACGACCTCGAGTGAAGGAGAGAAGCTGCTTGATGCGGCAAAGTCCTCCTCCAGGACGCTGACGGTCGGATTCATAGAGAGATTCAATCCTCCCATCACTGAACTCAAGAAGACGATTTCTGACAAGAGCATGGGAGATCCGATTCTGTTGGAGTTTCACAGGGAGAACAGGAGAGGCGAGGGGATAAGCGACGTTGGAATAGTGAAGGATGCTTCTGTGCACGACATAGACACGGCAAGATGGCTCTTCGCGGAGGAGCCGAAGGTCGTCTTCGCCAGGGTGGGGGCGTTCTTACCTCCTCTCCAACACGAGGACTTCGCGACCATACTGCTGGGATTCTCGGGCAGGAAGACGGCGTTCCTGGTGACCAATTGGATAACGCCCAACAGGGTCAGGACCCTGAGTGCAGTCTTTTCCGGGGCGGTCATTGATGTCGATTTTGTGACCCAGCAGACCAGCGTACACAAGAGGAATATGACCACGGTTCCGAGCAGGCCTTTCTAGGAACCGCTGACGCTCGAGCTAAAGGAATGGATGGCAGCACTGACGGAAAACCGGAAGGCGCTCGTGACCGGGGAGGATGGACTGAAGACGACTAGGGTCGCCGAGGCTGTCCTTGCTTCGAGCTCTACGGGGACGCCGATCTACCTGAGTTGAGAAGATGAAGAAACCGATCAACACGGTCGCTCCTGACGCCAAGATCGGCAGGAACGTAAGGATCTGGAACTATGCGTACATTGGCTCGAAGACGGTTATCGGCGACGACGTGAAGATAGGGTCGCTCGCACACGTAGACTATAGCGTGAGGATTGGCAGCGGTTCGAAGATTGAGGGGAGCGCCTACATCCCTCCTATGTCGAGGATTGGGAAGAACGTCTTCATCGGACCGGCGGTCGTCCTCACCAACGACCCGTACCCTCCAAGCAGGAGGATGGTCGGGGTCACGATCGAGGATGGCGCCGTAATCGGTGCGGGGGCGGTAATCAAGGCGGGAGTCAGAATCGGGAAGAGGGCCGTCGTCGCCATGGGGGCAGTGGTGACGAAGGACGTACCGAGCGGGAAGGTGGTCATGGGAGTCCCTGCGAGGGTGGTCTACACGAGGAAAGAGTTCGACGTCAAGATGAAGGAGTGGGAGTCCGGGTCCTAAGCCTGGACCGGACATAGAGACGGGTCAGCGAAACCATCACGGCCAACCAGAGGATGCCCAGTCCAAACGTGAGGCCGACCTTGAGCAGTGTGATCGCCGTGTACACGGCCAAGCTGTGAGGGACGGGGCCCAGTGGGATAATCGCCATGAAGAACAGATAGGTCTCTCCGATTATCAAAAGGAAGGCGACCGCCTCGATTCCGATGAGAGAAGCGAGTTTCATTTCAGTGCACCCAGGTCAGGACGGATATCGCGCCTGACAGGAGGCAGGCGACTGCGGTGAGGATGAAGATACTTTTCACTAGGTCCCTTTCGTCCAGCGGCCCAGACAGCAGGATCAGCCTGATGAGGGTGTTAGGGGAGGAAGGCTCCAAAGAGGGGTACATCTTGCCGTCCTCGCCCAGATGAGTGGGCCTCGCCGCCATCCTCCTCCTCTCCACAAAGCCCCGAGCGCTGGAAAGCGTGTAGAAGGAGTTGAGGATCGCCGGGACGATGGCTATCATTGCTGCAATCTCCACCCCTCCCGTTATTGCTAGGGAGGCGAACATGGCCCCGAGCATCAAGGCCCCGCTGTCCCCGTCGAAGGCCTTGGACGGATACCTGTTGAAGACGAAGAAGCCTGCTGCTATGGCGACGAGGGGGAGCACAGAGGCCACCCGGGCGAGTGAGAAGCTAGAATCCGCGATTGCGTGCAGAACGACCCCGAAGAGCAGGGCCAGGGAGGTCAGCAGGGTGAACCCGGATATCTGGCCGTTGAAGGAATCCATCATGTTGAACGCGTTTGCAACGACTGGGAAGGCGACGAGGACCAGCAGGATGTAGATGGTGAAGTGCTCTCCAATGTGCCCCAGGAGCGGGAAGGTCAGGTTAGATTCATAGAGGTTCTTTTGAAACACCCCCGAGACCACCAGAGGGACCGCTGCGAACAGCAGGAGTAGGGGTTTCGTCTTCCCGCCGAGAACGAACAGGTCATCGGCAAGGCCTATGGCAAAGGCAATCGCCGCACCCCCAATCACTGCCAGAGGGACGAGCGAACCGAAGGCTATGTACACGAAGATCTCGCCAGCAAGCGCACCGAGAAAGAGCAGGGGGCCGACCGGGAAGGGAACCTTGGTCGGAGGCTGCTTGTGGACGTCGTCCACAACCCTGCCCGACCTTGTAAGGTATCGGATAGACCTCGGCATCGCAAGGATCACGAGCAGTAGGGGAATGATGAACGAAAGCAGGATGAGTCCGGCCTCAGCCAAGTCCGGTTGCATTCTTGGCGACCCGTGAGGCCTTTCCGATTAAACGGTTTCGAGACATGGTCCAGACGCTTCAATGTTATATATGGCCCTGGGCCGACCGAGGACATACATGAACGTAAAGGACCTGCGAGATGGTATGAGAAGGGTCGACGCTGAAGGCGAGATAGCCGAGATGGCGGACCCCCGCACGGTGAACCTGAGGACCGGGGACCAGGCCAGAGTGGCCGACTGCATGCTGAAGGACGAGAGTGGACAGATCAAGTTGTCTCTCTGGGACGATCAGATTGACATGGTCAAGCAAGGTTCCAAGGTCAGGGTCACCAACGGCTACACGAACAGCTTCAGGGGCGAGCTCCGGCTCAACGTGGGCAAGTACGGGAAGCTCGAAGTCCTCGAGGGCTGAAGACCTCATTTTCGTCCTCTTCGAATCGACACGGTGATGTCTTGGGCACCGGAGGGCTCTTCCTCAGGAAGCTAAGGGCGAGAGTCTCTGACCAGCCGACCGGGTTCGTGTGGGTCGAGAAGGGTAGGCTCGCAGGCTCAGGATACCCAGCCTCAAGAAACCAACTGGAATGGCTTCGCAGCCAGGGAATCAAGACCATACTGACGCTCACCGAAAACCCGCTTCCGAGTCAGTGGTTCGATGGGCTCACCCTCGAGGTCCATCACATCCCGATGAAGGATCACCAGGCGCCTGACGCCGCCAGCCTCGAGGAGGCGGCCACCTTCATCCGGGACAAGGTCAAAGACGGCAAGACGACACTAGTCCACTGCCTTGCAGGAGAGGGAAGGACAGGGTGCGCCCTCGCGGCGTATCTGATCAAGGATAGGGGGATCTCGGCAGACGAAGCGATCAGGGCCTTGAGGCAGATCAGACCTAGTTTTGTGGAAAGGGATCAAGAGAAGGCCGTCCTCGACTACGAACGAATGGAATGGCCGTAAGCCGATTGGTCTCGCCGGAAACGCGTTTGCAGCCGGATCTCGGTGCGACTCCAATTACGTTCTTCATGTTGAAGAAATTGTTTTAACCAGAACCTTGGGCGGTCTCACTGTTCAACTTGGCGCGCTCTGATCGTCGATTGGCGGCGATAATGTTCACCGACATAGTTGGATACACGGCACTCAGCCAGCGCGACGAATCACTTTCCCTCAAGCTTCTAAAGAAACAATGGGAACTCGTTAGACCGATCTTCGGACGTTATGGAGGCCATGAAATCAAGACAATGGGCGACGCTTTCCTTGTCGAGTTCGACAGTGCACTTAACGCAATTGAATGTGGAATAGAGATCCAGAAAGTTCTCCACAATTACAACAAGCGGGCCACCAGAAAGCTGTTGGTAAGGATTGGGATACACATCGGCGACGTGATCCATCAGAAGGGCGACGTGTATGGAGACGCCGTGAACATTGCCTCCAGAATAGAACCTCTTGCTGAAGGCGGCGAGGTGTGCATCTCGGAACAGGTGTACGACCAAGTCAGAAACAAGATCCCATACGGGATGGTCAGGCTCGATTCGCAGAATCTCAAGAACGTGACATTCCCCATTGACGTTTACAAGGTACAGATGCCTTGGGACGAAAAAAGCAGAGCTGGGACCCCTGATGACGGACCGAACATCAGCCTAGTCAAGAGGTACTCTCCCCAAGAGAAAATCGGCAGCCACGAATCCATGACCAAACTCGTTCTGAAACTGACTCTGAAGAACAAGATTGTCGTCGTAGCCCTCGCCAACGACCCAAAGATTCCGCGCGCCCTGGCGAGATTCTCGGCACAGGTCGATTACTCGAGAGGTGAGACCCTCCACATAGTCTCAGGTATCGAAACGGTGAAGGTCGTTACCGACTACAAGAATCTGGGGAAATTGACCGCGATAGTCCCGAAGAAGCGCATCCTAAGTATAACGACTGACCTCGCAGAGATAGTTATCTCCTTGTCAGATTCTGTTCTCAACATCCCGGGGGTGGTCGCGACAATCAGCACCCATTTGGCAAGGAACGGAGTGAACCTCATCGAATACATCACATGCAGCCCGCACGCGATTGTTGTGGTCGAAGAGAAGGATGCCTTGAGGAGCTACAAGCTGCTCGAGGACCTTGCGACTGGCCGGAAGGAATTGACAGTCTAGACCATCTGACACCTCCGTCTCAGAGGTCAACTGATAGTCCAGGACTACTGGACGGAACTTGGTGCGGGGGGTGGGATTC
>Ga0181533_1005512_pt1 | contig 12081 bp, 15 predicted proteins | sample PEATcosm2014_Bin_45_FD_119772 | JGI IMG/M metagenome (GOLD analysis project Ga0181533, IMG submission 119772) | Peatland microbial communities from MTU Mesocosm Facility, Houghton, MI, USA - PEATcosm2014_Bin11_60_metaG | ecosystem: Environmental > Terrestrial > Soil > Wetlands > Peat | place...
AATTACAACGAGCGAGGACTTTTATATCAGGACATTCACAGTCGGGAAAAGGCAAAGAGTGATTTCACAAGTGTCTGCTTCATGGAAAACAACGAGTCTGCTGGTATCGACAAGTTTAAACTATGTGCAAATACGATAAAGATTGCATGTAATCGTCTAGCTGAGATGAACAAGGATGAAGCAAGAGGGCTAAAATGGGTAAAGTATAGTGAAGCTGGGAATGATTTATTTTATTACGACAAAACAAATATTAAACAGCAATCCAATAAACATATCAGGGTATGGATAAGAGAGGAGATAGCGGACGCTACTGAAATAGTTAAACAAAGAGGACATAACGGATTGTCGACAGTAGGATTTGAAAATTATTCTTATAGTCTCGTATTAAAGGAAATTGATTGCGGAAACAAACAATCAGGAACGTTATCTATTGCTGATTATGATAATAAAGATAATGTGTTAGATTCAGGTGATATTGAACATGTAACAATGCACCATATACTACCAGATAGCACTGGGGAATCGTTATACGATGTAGTTTGTAAACTAAAGAAAAAATAATGTAATCAGGAAATGGGGTATACCATGAAAGTGAGGATACCAATGCGAAAGGTTCTTTTAATTTTTATGAGTATCGTTATATGTTTGTCAGGCTATATTATTGCGTGGGCAATCACCCCGGAAGAAGCACTGCAACACATAGGGGAAAAGCAGACTGTCTGTGGCACAGTTGCCAGCACCCACTTTGCCAGAAGCAGCAAAGGCCAGCCCACTTTTTTAAATTTAGATAAGCCATATCCAAACCAGATTTTTACCATTATGATTTGGGGCAATAAAAGGGGTTCTTTCAATGAGGCACCAGAAAAGTATTATTCAGGTAAAAGAATTTGTGTTACCGGTAGCATAAAAAATTATCGTGGATCACCGGAGATTGTAGTCAATAATCCATCACAGATAAAAGAATGAATTATTACTCGTTGGGAGGAGTATCGATGAAAATAATGAATGTTCATGGCATTATCTGCTTATTAATTTGTTGCCTATTCGCTACTCAGGCATGGCCTGCTAATATTCTTAATTCTGATACCGATTACAGTATTGTAATTGCGGTTACTATTAATGAAGATGACTCTATAATGGGCAAATTAGAGTATTCCAACCATGCCCCCCAATATCCGTTTCAATTAGTAACGTTTAACCCGATTGGTGGCGTGATTTACTCTGAACCATATCTTTTTGAAATCGTTGAAAAGACAGTTGTTTCAAAAAATGTTCACCGAATTAAATGTCGCTCCATAAATGATAAATATGGTAGTGGAGAGATTATTGGGACGATTGATTTTAGCAATGAATTAAAACCTAAAATACATTTAGTTAATGAAGGCGGGCATACTTATATTGGCAACATATCCGAGAAGGGGGGAAAAATTCACATGAAGTATATACCAAATGTTTGGCTGGGACTCTGACACCAATTTGTAGAAAATAGTTATGAATTCCTTAATAATAATGATGTTCACTTTTTTCTTGATGGTAGGGAGTGCTTTTGCCGGACCTGTTGTTCTGAAGTGTGTCTCAAGTGATGGACAGCCCGTTGCTGACCTGACTATTGACTTTGGGAAAAAAGAGCTTAGATGGGGTGGCGTTGTTATATACGACATCATTAACATAACAGATAGATACATATCCGCATATGAAAGAACAGGAAATAGAGTGGGTGGTGAAATATGGGTGATTGATAGGCTCTCAGGAGACTACAAGAGAGGCTCGGTTGGTATATTTAGTAACGTAAAACCTGCGAGTCCGGAGAGATTTGACGCATTTATCTTTTCTGGGAGATGCGTCAAACAACAATTTTAACTGAACGCTGAGTGTTCTAAATATTACAGCGGGGTTAATCGGAACATCTGTATTAGCAGTCATGCTTTCAGGTAAATATTACTCTCTATCCTTACAAATCTTCGAAAATTACTTTGACTGTCCAGCTATAATACTTTAGAGTAATTCTATCCTTCTTATGGGGGTATTCAGGGCTTATTATAATCGTAGAAGTGGTTATGGTAATTTCGGCAATATCAGCTGGCATTGAGGATTTTAACAAACCCAAAGAAAAGAGGAGGGAAAAGGAAAATCGTGAAATCGTTACTTTTTATTGGTGCCACCATTCTATGTTTTAGTGTCAGTTTTGTCAGTGATGCAATAGCAGGAGAATGTCGCCAACTTGAATATAGTGAAATTAAAGACATGTCTACACATGACCTTATTTCCGCATATTGCGATTACGGGTTGACGGCACATTTTGCTCATGAAAAGGCTCACCTTGCAAGGGAATACGGTCAATCCTTTGATGAACAAGAAAAAGATAAGGAGTATGACGCCTGCACTGAGCTACAGCAGAAAATCATAACATCCCTTAAAAAAAGGCACTTAAAGGCTCCCAAAAAATGTTTGTGGGAAAAGGAGATGGAAAAAGAGAAGAAGGGAAAGGCTGCTCAATAGATGCTTGCGATAAGCAGGAATGTTCAGGAGGCAGTATGTATAAAATAATTAGTTTACTTTTCATGTTGATTACAATATCCCTTGTAAACTTTGCTCTTGCAGATAACAATGAAATAAAACCATTAACTGCTAAGTCATCTCCGGGATTATCTGTTGAACAAAAGTCAGTCTGTAGATGGGTTGTGGAAAGCGGCTTTAGCTGCCGGGAAATCAAAAAAATTCGTTATCCTATATCTAAGAGTAGGTTTATAGCAGAAGGGTGTAACATTAATGTTACTGCCCCCGGCTGTTATAACACCATCTTTGGTTACTATCAACTGCGAATTGGGCACTGCGATGTTACTTTAAAGAAAATAGATTATGATGAATTATGGATAAATAAGGACGAGGATGGAGCCCACTCAGAATTCTATTGGAACAGGGGAGTATTCGAGTATAAATGCAACATTTCTCGCGATTTTGCTGGATTTAAAGTTGGGGAGGGGAAGAACGCGGTTTCTATTAAGGAAGAGTCCGGGTTTGGACGTGAATGGTTTAATTGCCAGTTTCCCAACATCAAATAAATAACACTGTAAAGTTATTATGGCGAGGCAACCCTGAATAGATTCTATGATAATTATAACCATGATTGTGCTTTTAAAGATTGCCCGCATAAATGAAATGTCACTTTAAAACTGGAGTTATGGTGAAATTATTGAATATCCTTTTAAAGGGGGAGCATATGACAGAAAAAAAGAATGCGTGGGTTGAAAACGTAGTTGTGGCTAATATGGATAGTCCTAAAGCAGCCCTATCTGTGCTATATAAGGTGTCCGCTTTTTTATTAGTTTTTATTTTGCTCGTTGCGGTTAATTGGGCTATTGCAGGTCAAAAATACGAATATACGGATGACCTGGAGAAAAAAGAGCGGGAGAAAGAATTGAGCTCTATGCAAGCAAAGATAGGTTACAAATACTATGTGTTCCCATGCGACTTTTTAAGTTTTTATGATTTGCCCGGGCATTCAAGAAGTTTTTATTTTCAGCATAGGGACGAGTTTCAAATTATAGGCTTAATAACCAAAAAAGATTTATCGCCAGTGGAAGACTACTATAAACTTCGGCTTAGCTCTGGAAAGATTGCCTATATTAGTGTGTTCAATTTCGATGAGCACAATCAGGATTTCTCTGGGTATGACCAAATAAGACTTCAGGAAGATAACAAACAACCTACTCCAGAGGAGAGGCAAAAGCTCATTGCAGAAGACAATCAGGAAAATATTCATCAAATAAAGAAAAAGAAGACTTCTGGTGGTGTGCAGACGGGAAAAGCAAAGACTTTGCAGGGCGGATTAATCCATTATGATTGGAATATGGGAGGTTTCGGAACAGTTGCTATTCTAAGTTCCATTACAATAGGGAACTCTTCTGATACACCCTGCCGCGATATTCAGGGCATTATGAGTTTTTATGCTAAGAGCGGAACAAAATTGGGTGAGCAAGCGTTCACCATTTATGATGTGATTTCTCCAAAAGAAATCAAAACATTTAAACATATTAATGTTGGGTTTGCAAATTCTCAGGTAAGTGGGGCTCATGTCGAGATTCTGAACTGTCACTGATACGCTATTCTTTTATTTGATGGAGATGCAATGATATGGCTTCATGGTTGGGGAGGGGAAGAAAGCGGTTTCTATTAAGCGGAAGTCTGGCTTTGGACGGAGATGGTTTAATTGCAAGTTTCCCAAGTAGGACACCGGCGACGGCACCGGGAGCATTTCTCAAGGATTTAAAATGACAGAATTGTTTCAACTTGACTATATCCATCTAATAGATGGAGTAGAACCAACCATACAGATACATAATGATAATCGAAATATCTTTGAACGCTATTTTTCGAATCCGGATGAAATAATAAAATTGGCTCAAGAACATAAGGTTTATTGGCTTAATCTTGAAGATAATATCTATGTTAATGGAAAACCTGCTTTTGGTGAATGCACCGCCAATCCCCCTGGAACCAATTTTACTGAAAGTCTCACATACAAGATTGCCCTTAAAGCCGACATAGATTCTCAAACAAAACAAAAAGAAATTCTCCGAATCAAAAATAATTTTTACGTCTCTATTGAAGAAAATGAATTCTATTATTGGCTTTTATTTCACGAACTAGGACATACATATACGGGGAGTGGGGCTTACTATCATGCCGGAGCAAAAGTTACAGACGAAACTACGACACTAAAATTCAAGCAAGAACAAGAGAAACAAGCAGAAAAATATTGCATACAGTTATACAGGCAGTGGAAGGCTAAGGAGATTTAGTGGGAATTTTTAAGTCGCTGACATGCTACAAAATTTCAAGCGGGGGGTGTTGCTATGGGATATGAAATATGTTTATTTTGTTCAGAAAATATAAAAATTGAGACTCGGCCCTTTGATGTTTACTACATTGATTGCCCTCGCTGCGGTAAATATCATGTTACCACTGACACATATGAGGATATCCGGGATTCAATAGCAAAAAACTTGAAAGAGAGGCAAAGAGCAAATATTTCTGGATGGCTATATGAGAATCAGGGCTATTTAATAAGGACTGATAATATAAATATGTCATTTTTCAGCACCATTGAGCCGCCTGTTTTTCACACTCATTGACCCAGGTGTAGCATTCCTATCCTCAATTTTTTACCACAGCGTTCTGAAGTTAATCAACCTCGCTTTTTTTGTGTTATATTTTTTTGCTTTTCTGAGGCGCCTTTTTTCTCCGGTAACTTTCCCCTTCTATAATCAGTTGGTGTGCATTATGAGCAATGCGGTCGAGTGCCGAGTTTGCCATAATGGGATCATCAAAGAGCGCCATCCATTCGTCTACATCCCTGTTACTTGTTATCACGATGGACGCTTTCCCATATCTCTCAATGACGACCTCATAGAAGTCCCCAGCTTGCTCCTCGGTAAGTTTCTGGAGGCCGAAGTCGTCTATGATGAGCAGTTCGGGGCTGATAAGTTTTATCAGCTCTCTGCCGTGTGAGTTGTCGGCCCTGCTCTGCAGAAGTTTCTTGAACATCGCGCTCGCTCTGAGCATGAGCACCTTGTGCCCTCGTCTGCAGGCGCTGTGGGCCAGGGCATTGGCGATGAAAGTTTTCCCAACACCCACAGGGCCGCATATGAGCACGTTTTCTTTACGCCCCACAAACTCAAGGCTGAAAAGATCCTTGAGCCTGTCCCTGTCCAATGTGATCGCTGCATCCCAGTCGAACCGCTCGAAGGTCTGATCAATGTCTACCGTGGCGTTCTTCAGCCTTGTGGCAAGCATTACATCCTCTCTCCTCTGGATTTCATCATTGAGGATGAGTTCAAGGAACTCTGTATAAGAGAGCTTTGTTCCCTTGGCATAGGCTAATCTGTCGGGAAGAGTAGCCAGCAGCCCTGATAGCCGCATTCGTTTCAATGTTTGCTTCAGTTCATTCGTTATTCCCATAGTGCTTTTTGTTCCTCCTTTTTCTGTTTGAAATATTCTGCCGGACGCCCGAAACGGCCTGGCACTACAACGCCTCTTTCTTTGCCACCTCCTTTCTCGACCTCTTTGCCGAAGGCCAGTTTTACGATGTTCTCCACTCTGTAAACATCGATAAGGCTGAAGGATAAAGCGCGACTGCAAGCCTGCTCTATCCGCGCCGTTCCGTATTTCTCTGAAAGCCGTATAAGTTTCTGTGCCTGCCTGAGCTTGCTCCAGGGGAAGTCCCCGGAAAGTAGTTCCTCCATGAAACTGCCGCAATTGGTTCCTGCTTCTTTCGCCTTGCCGATGTAGTAATCGCAACTCCTCATTGCATAGGCTGTTTTATGTTTCGGATAATCTTCGTAGTCAGTGGAGCGTCTGCCAGCAGACATCACAGGGTGGGTCTTGATCACTTCGTTATGATGATAGATACGCACGAGTTTACTGTCGGCACGGACATCCACCATTGCCCTAACATATTCGTCAGGCACCGAATACAGAGCGTTCCCAAAGCGGATATGATGGTCGGGGTGCACCTTGCTGCCAAATCCCCATTTAGGAACATCGAAGCGCTCCTCCGGCAACGGCAGCAGCAGTCCTTTTTCCTGCTCTTCGAAAACTATCCTCGGCCTCTTTCTTGTCGTGCCGTGGATTCGCATCCCTGCCGCATTCATGCACCACTTCACTGCTTCTCTCTGCACATGCTCACGGTCTATGTAAGCTTCTCCTTTGAAGAAGTTTCCACGGACATACGGAATCTGTCTTTCCACAGTGGGTTTTCCCTGAGGATGGCGTACTACTGCCGGGTCTATGATGAAGCCTTGATGCTGTGAGTACTCCAAGAATGTTTTGGTGAATGTCGGGTCATAGCGGTCCGCCTTCACTACTGCGGTTTTCATGTTATCGATTATGAGACGCCTGGTGACGCCGCCGAAAAACTCCCACGCATCATCTATCCCTCTAATGAGCGCAGGCAGGTCCTGTTTATGTGTGATGTGCACATACTGATATCTGCTGAACACGAGCGTGACCACAAGGGCGTGCAGCAGCCTCAACTTATTCAGGGCTTTGTCGAAGATGTATCCCAGTCTTCCGAAATCAACCTCTGCTACTTCACCCGGCTCCGTCTCGGCCATGCGCACTGTCCCTTTATCTCCGGCAATTCCCAGGTGCTCCTGCACAAAACGATACAGAGAGCTGTAGCTTGTTTGTACTCCAATCCGTAACAACTTCATGTGAGCTTTGGTTACAGTGAGTCCTTCACGCTCAAGCCAATCAGTAATGCGTTCCTTGTGCGGCAACAGAATGGTGTCCCTGATATTGGGGTCATTGGAGGTGTCGTCGGCGTGAATTTCTTTGAAGACTGAATAAGCAATATCTTCGAGGCCTGTCTCAGTATCTGGCGTTAATCCTTTCTCTATGGCAATCCGTATATACTTGCGGACAGTGTTACGAGCCATGCCGGCTGATTTTTCTATTGTCCTGGAACCATCCCCGGCCATGTGCCTTCTTAAAACATCCAAAATCTCAATCACGGTGTACTCCTTATTCGACATGCTACCTCCCTATATCATTTTTATAAGAAGGTAGTATGACTGTTTTTAAGTGCTACACCGGGATCGCCCCCTGCTTTACAGGGTGGGTCAATAGAGGTGAAAAAGTGGGTCAATGGGGTTGAAAAAGGGGTGGGTCAATGCCCCTGAAAAAACTACCCCCGCAGGCGGCTCAATGGGGCTGAAAAATCACAAATACTCTTTCAATAATTAAGACACCAGGTTTTTTTGAACGGGTTGACAGACTATTGTTGGCTCTTGAAAAGCGAACTAACTACCTGGTGAATATATTATACCTGACGAATCTTGGACTGCCGTCAGTTGGTGCATTGATAAAAGGGAACTAAAAGAAATTTAGAATATCTTGTCAACACTGGAATGGTGGGGCAGGAAATGGCCGGGAATGGGCATGCTTATAAAATTGCTCCTCGCGGCTGGAACCGCATCGAGGAATTATTAAAGGTTAATGCAGATAGCCAACAAGGATTTGTGGCAATGTGGTTTGATGATAGTATACAGGTAGTATATGAAGAAGCTATTTCACAGGGGATATCGGATGCTGGCTACCGTCCGCATAAGGTGGATTTAAGAGAACATACTGGCAAGATAGACGATGAAATTATTGCTCAAATAAGAAGGAGCCGGTTCGTTCTAGCTGATTTCACCGGACAGCGTGGTGGAGTTTATTTTGAGGCTGGGTTCGGTAAAGGATTAGGGTTAGAAGTTATTTGGACTTGCAGAGAAGATGACATTAAGACTTACATTTTGATATCCGGCAATACAATTGCATTGACTGGAAGACAGATAAATTGCCCGTATTCAGGAAAAGGATTTCCAACAGAATAGAAAGCGTTCTTGGTAGGGGAACATATTCCGGAAAATGATGCGGGCCACTTTATCAACAACGAGCCGCCGTTATGGAATTTCCCTGCCCGAAAAAGTGACAAGGTTTTAAAAACACTGCCGGGCCGTTTTTATCAGGCCATATTTTTATAACTTTTTGTATTATGATATAATTTTGCAGGTTGCTGATTAACAGGTTACATTGGGGGGGACATGAAGGATACTTGGGAGCTTGAGAGGGTTGTCATAGGACTTAGGCATAAGAGAACATTTCAGGCAACTAATAAAATAAGTGATTTCTTGGATAGTGTAATACCTCTTCAGGGCAATTATCCCTTTCCGGAAAAATCCTTCACCGTGGTAGGCCATCCAGATAACCTCAGTGTTGACATCAGAGATGATGAGGGCACTCTTTCTGTAATCTATGGCACAGACGGGTTAACCCTAAATTGTGATATGTCAGCAGAACCCCGGATAGATATATCTACCGTTGAAGATATGTTTATGGAACTGTCAAAAATAGCCATCCCTCTTACAGAAGGAAAAAATAAGATAGATAGGATGGGGGTAGTTTTCCAATACAGAATTTCTGCCTTTGAAAACTCGGCAAAGGAGATATTCTCTAAAGTTCTTAAAGTGAACATGAAAGGCACTCCTGATAATGTTGTAATACGATTCGCTCTTAAGAACCCCACTTCAGATGCTATCTATAAACCAGATAAAAAAGCCGATTATAGGAATGCTTTTGTTGAAATGATATCTACAAGAGAAGTCAGGAAAGAATCAGATGAAGAGTTAAGTTTCCCCACGGTTATCAAACTCGCCACCGATTATCAATATTACTATGTGCCTCTAAGGACTTTCGCTGATATAAAAATAAACGCTCATGTTGCTGAAGCACAAAGTTACATAGAAAACAACATAAGGGCAAATTTTAATTTTGAAGTGCTTCAAAAAACACTATGACAAGAAAGAAATCAATTCCTCCAAGGATAAAGACTAGCGATACGCGAAGGAGAGAATATCAAAAGTCCCTTGAGGCCAGTCCTGTCACAAGAACTGGTGATAGTTATTCTGCGACTGGAAAGGACTTCATGAGCATACCATCATCTGATGGCACAATCTATACACCAGAGGAGGGTGAACACTCACCAGCACCATACAAGCAGATTATGCCAGCCAAGAAGTTTAAGTGGTCCGAGCATGTTCAGAATATCGCTGCTGTTATCGGAATTATAATTTTCATCGGTGTAATAGTAAAGGCATATGACTCCTTAACAAATCAGATTGATAATATAAAATCGGATTTAACAACCTACAAGCAAGATATGAAAGAAGATATTCGTCACCTTACCGAGAGAATGGATAAATACGTCTCAAAGAAACCTTAAATTATGGACAAGTAACAGTTCTGCTTGTCCTCGATGTAACCTACTTCACTATGTTATAAATTGCCTTAAAACTTTCCAGCCCCGCTTCGATATTCTCGATAATTTCATCAGCCAATACATCGGGGTCGGGTAGGTTATCAAGATTGGCAAGGCTTTTATCCTTCAGCCATATAATATCAAGGCTGGTTTTATCCCTCTTTATAATCTCATCATAGGTATATTTTCTCCACCGCCCTTCAGGATGAAAGAATCTCCTTTATTTATACTTTATTTGTCAAAAAAGATGTAATCCAAGGTTTAACAAAGATTATAAAATGACTGCTATTTTCAGTGGCTTATGTGGTTTAGTCCTGGCTTAAAGAATCCGAAGGGTCGATTATAGAGGTTTAAAATCGTGACGGTCATTTTGTTATACTTTCTTTATACCATCTTTTATACTTTGTTTATACTGATGCAACAAATGGACATTGTGTCCGAAGATTCAATATGCAAAAAACTTACTTCATCCTAATGCCAAACTCAAATTCTCTTTAAGAATGCTGGATTGCTGGACTGCTGGCAGTCTCTAATTTCAACAAAAAAAATGCTGCTTTGAAACGCAAGGAATATCCACAAAGAATGGCTTTTTCTGTCAATCACCGCTCGGTCATTGACAACGAACTACAGGCGGGTTTTAAACCTACCCTCCCTGGCTGGATTAATCCGACCGCTGACTGACAACATCGCGTCGTCTGAACTTGTTTGTGTCACCTGATACTAAACACCTTCTGAAAATGAACAAAAGTGTGGATTATCGAAAATAATTATTATCAGTACTATCTAGCCTTAGCACTCTCTAAATTCCTATGATCTTGATTATTATTAATGCGTAATTTGTCCCTATTTTTCATTTCTCACTGTGTTACCTCTTTTTTCAGGACTGCATGCTTAATCCGCGTATTCAGATTATCGGATGATACATCATGAACATCATTTGGGCTTTTGTTGCATTCAGAGTTCAATGGATAAAATATAATGATCCCTGGGTACTCACCACAACTGTTTGTGTTACGGATTTGTGAGCAGGAGGTAGGTCTGCTCACTTGTTCCTAGTTCCTTCCGCTATTTCATCCCAAGAAAGGCCCTTGAAATAAACGCAGCCATCTGGTCTCTTGTGACATCATCAGAAGGACAGTAGTCCCCGTTGCCACAGCCTTTGGTTATTCCAAGCTCATACAATTTCTGGATGTACTTGAAAAGGCCATTAGTTAACAGCACATCGTTGAAGTAAGGCGTTGTTGTTGAACAGTCTACATTCACCTTGCAAGTGAAGTTTTCAGGGCTCTGGCCCGCTGCTACTTGAGTTGCCCTGACAAGCAAGGCAGCTATCTGGTCTCTCGTGACATCATCAGAAGGACAGTAGTCCCCGTTGCCGCAGCCTTTGGTTATTCCAAGCTCATATAATTTCTGGACGTACTTGAAAAAGCCATTAGTTAACGGCACATCGTTGAAATAAGGCGTCGTTGTTGAACAGTCTAGATTTCCTTTGCAGGTGAAGTTTTCAGGACTCTGTCCTGCTGCAACTTGAGTTGCCCTGACTAGGAAGGCTGCCATCTGATCCCTTGTCACATTGTTGGTTGGACAGTAGTCTCCGTCTCCGCAGCCCTGCGTGATGCCATTGTTATATATCCCCTCTATGTAACTTTCAAACGTAGACCCGCTTAAAACATCGTTGAATGGAGTCGTGCCTGTAATAACATAGTTAGCAGTGACAGCCTCGGAGGCGTTCATCGTAACAGTACAGGTGACGTCAGCAGCCTGACTTAAGCAGGCTCCTGACCAGCCGGTGAATGTGGAGCCAGAATCGGCAGTAGCTGTCAGCACTACACTTGAGCCGTGGTTGTAACTTGCCATGCCGTTTCTGTCGTTCCAATACAGTGTCCCGGAGCCAGCCGTTATGTAACCACCACCAGAGCCTGAAACCAAGGACTATTGCTATCCTCTATGAGAGCTCGGCATTCGGTACGTCCGGAGCCGAAGCGATGGTGAAAGATGCTGAGAAGATCGGTGCAAAAGTCGTTCTGAAGGAAAAATACCAGGACGGGTCAGTAGATTTCAAGCCGCTCCTGTCGAAGGTCAAGGTTGCCCATGCAGACGTGATCTATATGGTCTCCTACGTCATGGATGCCTCACTGCTGATGAAACAGATTCAGGAGCTGCGGATCGATGCAAAGCTCTTCTGTGGCGGTGCAGCCGGATTTGCCATCCCTGAGTTTCTCGAGAATGCACAGAACGCGTCGGAATATGTTGTCAGCGCTACCCTTTGGACGCCGCAA
>Ga0181533_1005521_pt1 | contig 12076 bp, 9 predicted proteins | sample PEATcosm2014_Bin_45_FD_119772 | JGI IMG/M metagenome (GOLD analysis project Ga0181533, IMG submission 119772) | Peatland microbial communities from MTU Mesocosm Facility, Houghton, MI, USA - PEATcosm2014_Bin11_60_metaG | ecosystem: Environmental > Terrestrial > Soil > Wetlands > Peat | place...
GCTCAGATGATCGGGGGGCGCACAGGCAACGGCCCGGGAGGCGGTGGAGGATTCGGGGGTGGCGGGGGCTTCGGCGAAATGGGCAAGGACTTTGTCGCCGGTGAGGTAAAGTCCATCGACGCGCCCAAGCTGACCATCCTGCGGACCGACAATGTCACGCAGACCCTCGAACTCACCGAAGACACTTCACTTCGCAAGGGCCGCGACAGCATCACCATGGCCGACATTCACTCCGGCGACCACGTGGTGATCCGCGGAGCGCCTCAAAATAATGTTTTCGTCCCCAAGAACGTACTGGTCCTTTCTCCAGAACAGTGGGAGCGCATGCAGCAAATGGCAGGTGGTAGGGGAGGACCCGCCGGAAGTGCACCCCCTAACGCGCCCACGGACAAACCGCCGCAACAATAACTCACCGAGGGAGTGCAGTTTGAAGTCAATTCTTCACGGCATATTGACGATTGCCTTGGCGGCGATTCTCTTCGCTTCGCCCTTGCAGGCGCAAGAGACTGCGCCCGTTACACCTGCACAGGGCGCCGCAATCTCCATTCCGCCGGGCGCCTCTGCACCGTTTTATGAAATCACTGGATCCGCACGCAGCGGCAAGACTCCTCTGCCGGGCGCGGCGGTCACAGCCGCAAACACCTTGACCGGCAAGAAATATGCTGCCGTTACCAACGCCGAGGGTAAGTTCTCCTTCTCGGGCATCGCTCGCGGCCGCTACGTTGTGCGCATCGAGTTCATGGGATTTTCTCTCTTCACCCAGGAGTTCGTACTCAATCCGCAGAGTCCCTCCGCAAAAGTGGACGCCGAATTGCTCCTCGCCTCACGACAACAACAGCAATCGTACGACGCCAACGCCAGCATCGCTGCTGGCCGCGGCTTTCAGAGCCTGGCCGTGGACACCGCACTTTCTTCTCTGGCCGGCGGTGACTCCGGCTTCGGCGCCACGGGCGCACCCGGCGCTGCGCAAAACGCCAATGATCTTTCCAGTCTCCCGATGAATGGCGCGGGCGCGGATGGTCCCACGGAATCTGTCAGCATCAGTGGCGCGCAGGGGCGCACACAGGACTTCGGCGGCGGCAGTGAAGATGATCTGCAACAGCGTATCCAGGAATTTCGCGACCGTGTGCAAAGTGGCGGTGGCCCCTTCGGTGGCGGACCTGGCTTTGGCGGTCCGGGTGGCGGAGGTGGCGGGGGCCTGGCGATTGGCCGGATTGGTGGCCGCGGGTTCAACATCAACCAGCCCCATGGCGTGCTTTATTTCTCGGACGACAACGCATCGCTCGACGCCACGCCCTACTCGCTAAACGGTGCCCCCGCCATCAAACCGCAATACAACCAGTCGCATTTCGGAGCGAACGTCGGTGGCCCATTGAAGATTCCCAAAATTTACGACGGTGGCAACAAATGGTTCTTCTTCGCTGGCTGGAACGGTTCGCGAGGCGATTCCCCTTACATCGCTTACTCCCGAGTGCCAACTGACGACGGACCCAGTGGCGGCGAACGCAATGGCGATTTTTCGGGAGCAACCTATAACGACGGCACTCCGGTTCAGTTGTTCAATCCTGTTACCGGACAGCAGTATCAATACAATGGCGTCCTCAACGAATTGGATCCATCCTTGATCAGTCCCGCTGCCAAATCTCTTCTTCAGTACATTCCGCTGCCAAACATGCCACCAACCGCGTCCGGCCAGAATTTTCAGTACCTTACTTCGGCCGCAAGCAGCTCCGACGCCGTGATCCTGCGCTTGGTCCACAATTTCGGATCAACCCCTGCCCCCAGCGCCAGTGGACGGGGTGGCGGGGGGAGGGGTGGCGGGCGACGGCAGCAAAACAACATCAATTTTGGGCTCAATTGGGCGCGCACCTCGACCAATATCGTGAATCCCTTTCCCTCACTTGCTGGAGGCACGGGGACCCAAGGCCTGAACGCCAGCGCTGGCTGGACTTACGGCAAGAATCGCATGACCAACATCTTCCGGGTGAACTACAACCACAATCACGTTTCCACCACCAACCTCTATTCCAACGTCACCGACGTCGCAGGCCCCGGCGGCGCCGGCATCGGCGGAATTTCCAACGCTCCGTTTGACTGGGGATTGCCCGGAATCAGCTTCACTTCATTTGGCGGACTCAGCGATCCTATGCCCCGCCGCGAGCTCGATCAAACCTACACCGTCTCCGACACCCTTTCCTGGAATCATGGAAAGCACAATTGGCGTTTTGGCGGAGATTACCGGCGCATACTTCAGAGTTTTCACTCCGCCAGAAACGCTGAGGGCAGTTTCGTCTTTACCGGCTTTGGCACCTCTCAATACGCACCGGGCAGCACGCAACCTCTGCCGGACACCGGCTATGATTTCGCGGACTTCCTCCTTGGCTTTCCTCAGCAAACATCGTTGCAGTTCGGCGCCACTTCCTACAATTTTCGCGCCAATTCCTTCGACCTTTTTGCCCAGGACGACTGGCGCATTCTTTCCAAACTCTCGCTGAATCTCGGCCTGCGCTATGAGTACATCGGCCCCTACACCGAGGCCCAGGACCGCATCGCCAATTTGGAGGTTGGTCCGGGATTTGCCACAGCAGTTCCGGTCGTCCCAGCCGGTGCCGTGTTGCCGCCGGGTTCGGGGGCATTCGCCGTCTCCTCCAATCCATCCCTCCTTCATCCGGACCGCAATAATTTCGCTCCCCGCATCGGAATTGCCTGGAAGCCTCTCAAGAAGACGGTCGTCCGCGCCGGGTACGGCATCAACTACAACCTCGCCCAATACGGCACCATGATTCAGAACTTCGCCTTTCAACCTCCTTTTGCCAACGCCGCCACGAATGCCACGAATGTCACCGGCCTCACCGGCCCAACGCCGCTCACTCTTGCGAACGGTTACCCTGCCGCTTCCCTAAGCACGGTAACCAATAACTTTGCTGTCGATCCCAACTACGCCCTTGGCTATGTGCAGATCTGGAATCTCGACCTCCAGCACGAATTGCCCGGCAACGTCGTCCTCAACGTTGGCTACAACGGCGCTAAAGGCACGCGCTTGGACACAGAGCGCGCCTTGGTTGTCCCGGGCGATCAGCCTTTCATTTACGAATCTTCCGAGGGAAGCTCGATTCTCCACGCTGCCTCCGTGCGCGCTCGCAGGCGCATGTCCAAAGGCCTCGGCATCGGCGCACAGTACGTCTTCTCCAAGTCCATTGATGACGCCTCTTCCATCGGTGGTGTTGGCGTTGTTGTAGCTCAGAATCCCTTCGATATCTCGGCTGACCGGGGGCTCTCCAGTTTCAATCAGACGCACAAATTCACCGGTAACTGGATGTACGATCTTCCCTTCGGCGAGAACCGCCGCTTCGCCCAAAAAGGTGCCTGGTCTCACGTCCTCTCCAACTGGCAATGGAGTGGCGACTTCACCGTCGCTTCTGGACTCTACTTCACTCCCAGCGTGCTCGGTGGCTCTGTGGATATCGCACGCGGCGTCAGCGGATCGCAGCGGGCAAATCTTCTCCCAGGGCAATCCATTTCACTTCCAAATCCAACGGCGCGGGAATGGTTCAATACCGCCGCGTTTTGCACGCCGGGAATCAACTGTACAAATCCGAGCGACTCACTCTACGGCGATGCCACACGCAACTCCATCGAGGGGCCCGGCACAGTCACGCTGGACATGACCATCAATCGCACCATTCCGCTTAAGGAGTCGCGCTCTCTCGATTTGTGCCTTACGGCCAGCAACGTCTTCAATCACGTGAATTTCACTTCCATCAGCACCGCCGTGAACTCGCTGACCTTTGGTGAAATCACTGCTTCGGGGAGCATGCGCCGTGTCACGATGCAAGCCCGCTTTCGCTTCTGAGAGCTAACACCGATGCTACGCACACGAGACATTCTCTCGATGCTCACCGCCGCGGCGCTGCTCTCGCCGGGCGCTCCGCTTATCGCGCAAGAGCCTGTCCAGCCCGTCGCCGCTCAGGGCCGCATTCGCGTCACTACCGAACTCGTATTAGTGAATGTCGTCGCTCGCGATAAAAAGGGCAACTTGATCAAAGATCTGAAGAAAGAGGATTTTACCCTTTACGAAGACGGCAAAAAACAGGATATCTCCAGCTTCGATTTTGAGAATGTTGATGAATTGCCGGCCACTGCCGGCCCGACGGTCTCAGGCGCGGCACCGGAAACGCCGGGAACACTACTGCACTCCAGCAAGAAAGCGCCTCCCACGCTCGACGCTCGCGATCGCCGCCTGATTCTCCTCTTCTTCGATTTTTCCGCGATGGAGCCCGAGGAGATTGACCGCTCGGTAGACGCCGCGAAGAAATTCATTCACGAGAAGATGCAGCCCGCGGACCTGATCGCCATCGTTTCGCTTGCCACCAACATGCACGTGGACTGCGATTTCACCGATGACCAGCAGAAGCTCGCCTCCGTGCTCTCCAGCTACAATTCCGGCGAAGGGCAAGGGTTCGACAACGGCACCACGGGAAGCGCCGAAGGCGCCGCAGAGACCGGCGGCTCTTTCACCGAAGACGATACCGATCTCAACACCTTCAACGCCGATCGCAAGCTCCTCGCCATTCAGTCCCTGATGCAGGCGCTCGGCAAGCTCCCGCAGAAAAAGAGCGTCATTTATTTCAGCAATGGCATCACGCAATCCGGCGTGGATAACCAGTCTGCCTTGCGCGCCGCCACGGCTGCCGCCGTGAAGTCCAACGCCTCCATTTATTCCCTCGACGTCCGCGGCCTGCAAGCCTTTCCTCCAGGTGGCGAAGCGCAAAACGCCAGCCTGCACGGGCAATCCGCTTACACGGGCGCGTCCATCCTGAACGATCTAAACGGCAACGCCGCTTCCCAAGACACCCTCGCCACGCTTTCGGCGGACACCGGCGGCAAAGCCTTCTTCGACTCCAACGATTTCAGCGGCATCTTCTCCCAGGTACAGAAAGACAGTTCCGTCTATTACGTTCTGGGTTTCACCAGCAACAATCCGGCAAAAGACGGCAGGTTCCGGCATTTGAAGGTCACCGTGAAGCGGCCTGACTTGAAGCTCGATTTCCGTTCCGGCTATTACGCCGGCCGCGACTTCGAGCACCTAAACCGCGCCGACCGGGAACAGCAGCTCGAAGACGAGCTGGCCGCCCAGTTGCCTCGCGTGGATGTGCCTCTTTATGCCGGCGCCTCCTATTTCCGCAAGGACGAGTCCCACTACTATCTCGCCGTTTCCCTCGTCGTCCCCGGCTCCCAGATTCCTTTCGTCACCGAAAAGGACAAAGACAACGCGACCATCGATATCATCGGTGAAGCTCTCGAGAGCGGTAAATTCCCCGTCGGCCGCTTGCGCGACACCGTAAAACTCGCTGTCGATAGCACGCGCGAGGTCCGCCGCAAAAACGTCCAGTACAACACTGGCTTCCTCCTGGCTCCCGGCAGCTACCACCTGAAGTTTGTGATCCGCGAGAATCAGACCGGGCGCATGGGCTCGTTCGAGACCGATGTGCGCATCCCGGACCTGCGCAAGTCGCCCATGAAAATGAGCTCCGTGGTGTTGAGCAGCCTGCGCGTCCCGGCCACCGCGAAAAAAACCGGCGTCAATCCGCTGGTGCGCGACCAGATGGAGCTCGTTCCCAATATCACCCACGTCTTCACGCCGGACCAGCATCTGTACCTGCAGTACGAGGTCTATGATGCCGCCAGGGGCAAAAACTCCGGGGAAACCGCGCCAGCCCCCGCCGCCACGGACCAACAGGGTGCGGCCAAAGCGCCTGCGGCCGCAAAGCCCGCGCGTGACTCCGTCCGCGTCCTCACCAGCATCGAATTCATCCAGGGCGGAACGAAGGTGTATGAATCCAAGCCGGTCGAGGCCAACGAAGTCACCGCGCCCGATCGCAAAGCCGTCATCTTCCAGATGGACTTGCCGCTGCAATCCTTGAAGCCCGGCCTCTATCTCTGCCAGGTCAACGTGATCGACGACGTCGCCGGCAGCTTCTCCTTCCCGCGCTTTCCCCTCCTCATCCGCGAAGCCGTTCCCCATCCCACCCCTCAGCCCGCCACTGCCGCGCCTGCCACCCCAGCCGCCTCCGACTAGCCCCACCGTGCGGCCCTCTTTCTCTTGTAGTGGCCGCCTTCTGAGGCGGGCCGCTCTTGGGTCTCTCCTGTCTCCCCTCTCGTCAGGGGGTCGGACATTTATGTCCGACATACCGCCTCCAAAAAACAAATACACCCAAAGCCTGTCATCCCGCCTGCCCTGAGCGAAGCCGAAGGGACCGGAGCGGCCCGACTTTTTCCCCCGCGCCGAACTATGGCGCGTCGGGTCGCGCAGCCGAGGGATCTGCTTTTCTCCTGCCTCCTGATCGCCACTCGCACTTGAGCGTCTTACTTTCTTCGTTAATTGGTTTGGCTATATACTTGCCGCATAGGTTCTTGCCCATTCGGTTGGTTAGACTAAAGGGCAGCCGAAGGAGCCGTTCGTGATCCCCGACAAGCTTAGCTCAGAGTTTGAAGAAATCTTGAAGCTCGTAAGAAAGTGTCCCCCCGAATTGCAGGAAGTAGCGCTGAAAACTCTCCTCGACAATTGGTTTAGGTTAAACACAGTTGCCTCCGCAGCCCTACAAACTACCGCGGCCACGACACCACCGGTAGGTACCGCTGCAACCCAAGCACCACCCCCCAGCCAGCTTCCGGCGTCATTCAATCCTTTCGTGGTCGCGAATGGTCTGACGGTGGCACACCTTCAAAAGGTCTATCACCCCGTCGGGCCGGGTGCGCAGCTCGTTCTTTCCGACGTTCCGGGAAGGGGAAAGGCCAGTAAACAAGTCAGTCTGGCTCTTCTGCTAACCGTTGGGGTTCTCTATCTGCCCCCCTCGTACGAGATTCGAAACTAGTACCGTTCCAACTATTTAGGCCAAACGGCGGTACAAGCATGTGACGCGAACACGGAGAAACTATTCTCGAAGGGATTTGCTGGAACAAGTTGAAACGGCACTAGTACCCACACAATAATAGTAGACAAGCGGTAAATAATGTGCTATGCTTCAGCTGTTATGCTGAGGGAACGCTGCTCTTGTGCCATTTCGGAACGCTCCACACCTTTACCCAGAGCGATATTTGCGATGGCCCGCATTTTCTTCGCCTTGCCTTCGTTCTTCCGCCTGCTAAGTCCAAGTATTCCCGTACATCCACGGCATACGCCCGTAAGTCCAATCATTCCCGTACATACGCAAAAACAGGGGGGTGGGGGTAGTTAACGCAATGGTAACGTATCTAAAATAAGTCGGCGCGCCGACATTTTCACCGTGGCGCGAGACGGAAATGTTGCACGTGCAACAAGGCAGCAGGAAGACGGAGAGATCCCTCGACTACGCGACCCGACGCGCCAGAATTCGGCGCGGAAGAAAAAATCGGGTCGCTCCGCTCGGGATGACAGAAGGGAGGAAAAGAGGGGAGAAAGGCAAGAGCACAGTCCCTTCGATCCTCAGGGCAAGCAGGAATGACTGTGCCACAGGCCGCGGGCACGATGCATCGTGCCCCTACAAGGGCAAGAAAAAACCCAAGAACCGGTCCCGCAAGGCGGGATCGGCCACTACAAAGCCTGGAGGGGGCGCCGCCCCGGCGGAATTGCGCGGATTTCCATCCATGCGGGGAGTTGGTGTACGATATCCGGCGCGCCGAGGGAGGGACTTATGGCCGTCACTTTTACGCTGAATGGAAAAGTCACCACCGTCCATGTGGATCCCCAGATGCCTCTTCTGTGGGTGCTGCGCGACACGCTGAATATGACCGGGACGAAATTCGGTTGCGGCATGGCGCTGTGCGGCGCTTGTACCGTGCACATCGACGGCGAACCGGCGCGCTCCTGCATCACGGCCGTCTCCAGCATCGAGGGAAAAAAGATCACCACGATCGAAGGTCTCTCCGCCGACGGCTCCCACCCCGTTCAGAAAGCGTGGATGGAAGAAGATGTGCCGCAATGCGGTTATTGCCAATCGGGGCAGATCATGTCTGCCGTGGCATTGCTGGCCAAAAAATCCAAGCCCACGGACGCCGATATTGACGACGCCATGAACGGCAATCTCTGCCGCTGCGGCACGTACCAGCGCATTCGCAAAGCCATTCACCGCGCTGCGAGCCTGCAGGCCGGCGGCTAAGCTGGATTTGCACGGGCTTCCTCGATGCGCGCCGAAGATCTGGCCTGGCGGCGAGGCGGCATTTCGCGACAGAATAGGACGTGCCTTCCGCTGGGTTAATTCTCGCTGCTCTGACTCTGCTCATCTGGATTGTGCTGACGTTTTTTCGTGGAGCGTTCTGGCAACTCCGCGCGTTTGACGACGACATTGCTCCGCACCAATCGCCGCCCGTTTGGCCGCGCGTGCTGTGCGTTATGCCCGCGCGCAATGAGGCGGAAACGATTGCCCGCGCGGTTTCCTCGCTCGCTCGGCAAGAATATCCCGGCGAATTGCGCATCGTGATTGTCGATGACCACAGCGAGGATGCGACGTCCGATTTGGCAAGAACCGCCGCGCAGGAGGCAGGCGCCGCGGATCGCGTAAGGATCCTGCAAGCGGAAACACTGCCGAGCGGATGGACCGGAAAGCTTTGGGCGTTGCAACAAGGGATTGCGAGTTGCGCGCAAGATTCGCCCGACTATTTCTGGTTCACCGATGCGGACATCGAGCATGCGCCGGACACTTTGCTGTGGTTGGTGACGCGGGCGGAGCAGCAGCGGCTGGACCTTGCGTCGTTGATGGTGCTGCTGCAGGCGAAATCATTTGCGGAACGGTTGCTGATTCCGCCGTTCCTGTACTTCTTCCTAATGCTCTATCCACCGAGGTGGATTGCGGGCGCGAAGGCGAAGACGGCGGGCGCGGCGGGCGGTTGCATTCTGCTGCGGCGAACGGCGCTGGAACGCATTGGCGGATTTGCGGCGATTCGCGGGGAAGTGATTGACGATTGTGCGCTGGCGCGCGCCGTGAAGCGCAGCGGCGGCGCGATCTGGATGGGACTTACGCGGAAGAGCGTGAGCCTGCGCGCGTACCAAACGTTTGGCGAGATTCGCGACTTGATCGCGCGGACGGCATTCACGCAGCTCAAGTACTCCTCTCTACTGCTGTTCGGCACGCTCGCGGGAATGCTGCTGACGTATCTTGCGCCGGCTTGTTTGGCGTTCCACCCGCAACCTGCCGTGTGGCGGCTGGGCCTGGCGGCATGGCTGCTGATGGCGATGACGTACTTGCCCACGGTGCGGTTTTACGGGCTTTCGCCACTCTGGGCGCCATTCCTTCCCGTAGCCGCAGCGTTCTATTCCTATGCGACGTGGCTTTCCGCGGTGCGCTATTGGCTGGGCCGCGGAGGACAATGGAAGGGGCGCGCACAGGCCGCGCGAGCGACGCGCGCCTAGAACCACGAATATTGGTGATGGGCATCACTATTTGGTATAGTTGAGGCGTTGGAAGCGGGCTGTATCCCGAAGTCAGGGAACGGCACCGGAGGCCGACATGAGTACGATCCCGACTGGGGGCGACGGGAAAGTGACCGTGCCCGATTTGCTGCAGCGGAAGACCGACGCTGCGGTTTCCCAAAACAAGAAGAAGATTACCTGCCTAACGGCATACGACTATCCGACGGCGCGCCTGTTGGACGAGGCCGGCGTGGACGTGGTGCTGGTGGGCGACTCCGTGGCGATGGTGGCACTGGGATACGACAGCACGTTGCCGCTCACGATGGAGGAGGCGCTGCATCACACGAAAGCGGTGCGGCGAGGCGTGCAGCGGGCGCTGATGGTCGCGGACATGCCGTATGGCTCCTACCACGGCGACTTGAATGAGGCGCTGCGGAACGCCATGCGCTTCGTGAAGGAAGCGGGGGCGGAGGCAGTGAAGATCGAGGGCGGCGAACGGCGGTTGGAACTGATCGCGCGGCTGACGGAGGCGGAAATCCCCGTGATGGGCCATGTCGGGCTGACGCCGCAATCGGTGAACGCCCTGGGCGGCTATCGCGTGCAGGGGAAAACGCAGGAAGCGGCAGAGCAGATTTTGCGCGATGCGCGGGCGGTGGAGGCTGCGGGGGCGTTCGCGATTGTGCTGGAGGCGTTGCCGCGGGAGTTGGCGGCGGAGATCACGCAAAGTGTGCGCATTCCCACCATTGGAATTGGCGCTGGGCCGGATTGCGATGGGCAGATCCTGGTGCTGCACGACATGCTGGGACTGACGTTCCGGGAACCGCCGAAATTTGCGCGGCAATATGCCAACGTGGGCGGAACAATTTTAGAGGCGGTCAAAGAGTATTGCGCGGACGTACAAAGCGGGAGCTTCCCCTCGGATGCGGAGTCGTATCATGCTCCGGCGAGCATCAACGGGCGGAAGACGGTCCCGATCGCGCGGTGAAGCATCCGGTGGAAGGTAACGTTTAAGAAAAAGCTGCGGGGCGCAGAGATTCTGCGCCCTTCTTTTTTGGGGAGCGGTGAATGGAAACGATTCGCACCATTGCCTGGATGAAGGAAAAAGCAAAGGAAGCGCGCCTGGAACAGCGCGTGATCGGGTTTGTGCCGACGATGGGGGCGCTGCACGCAGGACACATGGCGCTGGTGGAGCGGGCAAAGAAGGAGTGCTCGCCGGTGTACGCGTCCATATTTTTGAATCCGAAACAGTTTGGGCCGAAGGAGGACTTGTCCAAATATCCGCAGCCGATTGAGGAAGACGCGGCGAAGCTGGAGGCCGCAAAGATTGACGGGCTGTTCCTGCCCGATGCGGCGGAGATGTACCCACCGGGGTTTTCGACGTACGTGCAAGTGGGAGGGTTGAGCGAGCGGCTGGAGGGCAAATCACGCCCGGGACATTTTCGCGGGGTGACAACGGTTGTGCTGAAGCTGCTGGAGATAGTGCAGCCGCACTTTGCGTATTTTGGGCGCAAGGATGCGCAGCAGGCGCGCATGGTGCAGCAAATGGTGCGGGATTTGAATGTGGACACGGAAATCGTGCTCTGCGCGATCGTGCGCGAGGCAGACGGGCTGGCGATGTCCTCGCGGAATTTGTATTTAAATGCGGAAGAGAGGAAGGCGGCGACGGTATTGTCTCGCGCGCTGCGGGCGGCCGCACGGGAAGTGGGATCAGGCGTGCGCGACGCGCTGCAATTGCAGCAAGCAATGCAGACGGTGCTGGCGGGCGAGCCGCGCGCCAGGGTGGACTACGCGGAGATCGTGGATGCGGGGACGTTTGAGCCGGTGGTGCGCGTGGGGCGGCGGAGTTACGCGGTGGTGGCCGCATTTATAGGGAAGACGCGGTTGATTGATAATTTGTTGATTGAGGCGGAGGGAGAGGAATTGCGGACGGAGTTGTGAGCAAGAAAAAAGAAGACGGGGGATATTTAACACAGAGATCACAGAGGGAAGAACACAGAGGTCACAGAGAAGAGCAACCCAAGAAAAAGCCTCGGGCCTGAAGGCCTGAGCTACAGGGCTGTACCCAAGAAGGTTTAGGTTTTGGCGAGGTGGGAGAGGGTTTCGGCGGCGTGGCCTTTGGCTTTGACTTCGTCCCAGATTTGCTCGATCTTGCCGGTGGGGCCAACTAGAAAGGTGCTGCGGACGATGCCCTTGAAGGAGCGGCCCATGAATTTCTTCATGCGCCATACGCCGTAGGATGCGATCATTTTGTGCGTGGGGTCGCCGAGCAGGGGGAAATTGAGCTTCTGCTTGGCCTTGAAATTCTTCAGGGAATTTTCCGGATCGCCGCTGACGCCGAGGACGACCACATCTTCCTTATCGAATTTGGGTTTGAGGTCGCGAAATTCGCAGGCTTCGATGGTGCAGCCGGGCGTGCTGGCTTTGGGGTAGAAGTAGAGCAGGACGCGCTTGCCTGTGAAATCTTTTAGGGAGACTTGCTTGCCTTCGTCGGAAGTCAGGGTGAAGTCAGGGGCATTGTCACCAATTTTGAGCATGGGATTTTCTCCTGGAAAGATTATGCGGGAAAGCGGGTTACAGAAAAAGCGACTTCCTCCACTGGGTGAGCAGAAGAGAAGAGGGACGTTTCACACAGCGGGCACGGAGGAAAGAACACAGAGTTCACAGAGAAGAGAACCCCAAGAAAAGGCC
>Ga0181533_1005528_pt1 | contig 12069 bp, 11 predicted proteins | sample PEATcosm2014_Bin_45_FD_119772 | JGI IMG/M metagenome (GOLD analysis project Ga0181533, IMG submission 119772) | Peatland microbial communities from MTU Mesocosm Facility, Houghton, MI, USA - PEATcosm2014_Bin11_60_metaG | ecosystem: Environmental > Terrestrial > Soil > Wetlands > Peat | place...
AATCTCCTCTTGCTTCTCCCGCTGCTTGCGCGTGCCCATCGCCATGTGCCGATTCTACAAACGGAGCCTGTGCATACTTCAGAAGTTCTGCTTGTGAACCCAGACTTGCACCACGGGCTGCTAGGGCCGCTGGCGAACTTCGGCGGTCAGCGAGCGGGCTGTCTCGCCGGCAACGGGGCGCCGTGGGGGCAAGTCGGCCAGGGGCGGGCGATGCTCGACCGTGCCAATGACCGGCACGTCATCCACGCCATGGGCGTACGGCAAGGAAGCAAACCGCTGTTCGCCGCACATTCGGTCGATCATGCGCTGTTGCCGGATGGAGAGCACGGCGTGAGGAAGAATGGGAAAATTGCGGAACATCCAGAGCAGATATACACGCTGGAAGAACGAAGGGATTAAGTAGCGCGGCCCTATCGGCGTTTGCACCTGTACCACACCGGCCGCAAGTTTTTCGATCAGCATACCGGGCCCACCTGGGAAAACCTGAGATTGCCAGAGCAATTCTAAGGCCGCCCATTATTGCACCGAGCACGGTGCAATAGGAAGCCTTTTTTCACAGCTTGTGGGGAAGAATCCCCAGCCAGGTCTTTTCACCTCGCCGTCCCGGGAATTTCCGACTCAGGCAGGTTCCCAACCGGGAACAGCATTCGCTATCGCCCAGGCGCAGTCGAGAGAATCATCCCAAGCCGGTCAAACAGTGACTTCGGGCAGGATGTCCATGCGCCGAATCTGGGCCGCTACCCCGAATTCCTTCCCCTCTTCTTCAACCCGGACGATTGTGGCCTGGCAGCAGACCCAGCACTTTTCTCCGGAGGTAAGTTCGGGAGGCAGGATCAGCACCAACTCCACGTCGGTTCCCTTCTCCATGCGGGACTGTGTGTAAAGGAAAACGCCGCTGGCACTGACGTCGCGGGTCTCGGCGGTGTGGTCGGCACCCTGGGCAGTACGCACCTGCGTGGGAACGCGAGTCGCGATTCTTCTTCCGCTGCGGCGCTCGGTATCAGCCTTCATGGCTCCGCACGGCCAAAGCGTGCCCACCTACTGTACACCAATGCCGCAAGCAGGACGAGCGCCAAGCCCTCAGGGGCTAAAGCCCAGCGTTTATGCGGCCCTTGGCGGCCCGGCTGAAGCCGGGCCCTACCCAAAACCTATTTGCGAAACCAGTTCTACATGTTGGGCCGCTTCGCCCGCATCGCCGGAACTACCAGCGCCTGCTCCATGGTGGGCACATTGGTGCCGCGGAGCTTGGCTTCCACCTCGTGCAGTTTTTCGGTATCGAGCGTCTGGTAGTAAGCCTGCACCAGCAGTTCCATGGTGAAAGGATTGCCCTCATCTTCCTCCAGATGAGCAATGGCTTCTTCGTATTTCTTCTGCTGCATCAAGAGCTCTCCAGCGGCGCCCTGGCAGGAACTCTGAATCACGCGGTTGCGGCTGCCGTCGGCCATGGCCTGGAGTTGCGCGAGGGACTGGTCGGCCAGCGTTTGATTGCCGGCGCGGGCCGCGCGCACGACGCGGTTGCGCAGGATGCGCGACATTTCTTCATCGCGGTCCAGGGCAGAAATCGTTGCCTGGTGATGCAGCGCATCTTCTGCCAGCTTCAGATCCTTCAACGCGACATTGTCGTCGGCCTGGTATTCCGCCAGTTGCCGGTAGGCCTTTGCTTCCTGCAGGCCGCGCTCCTTGGCATGCGCGGTCGCGGCGATTTCCTCATATTCCTTGTCGGCTTCGGCGTAGTTGCCGTCCCGAACATACGTCATCGCCTTTTGCATGCTGTAGGACAGGCGGTCGGCTTCGTTGTGAGCAAAGCGGATGGCCTTGTCATATTCGATGCGGGCCTGCTCCTGATTGCCCATGAGCGCGTAAGTGTCTCCCAGGCCGAGTTGCGAGGTCACAAAATCAGGATCAAGCTGGAGCGCGGCGCGATAGTGCTGGAGAGAGCCGTCGAAATCGCCGGCCATGCGCTTAAGTTCGCCATAAGAATCCTGCGGGTTGGGCTCTTTGGGCAGCACCGCAACGTAACGGTCCATAGCGGCAAAAGCCTCGGCGAATTGCCGGTTCCGGGCGTAGGCGTAGGCCAGGTCGTTGAGCGCCGCGGGAAAATTCTTATCAATGGCGAGCGCCTTCTCAAAGAAGCGCTGCGCTTGATCATTCCCGTTTTCTCCCATGAGCCAGTTGCCGGCGAGATAGAGCAAATGCTTGTCGCGCGGATACATCTCCAGCATGTCGTTCATGGACTCGATGCCGCCAATAAAGTCGCCTTCCTGCACCTTCACAATCCACGCCACCATCAACTGTTCGCCCGGAGACGTCTTGGGCGCGAGTTCGTTGGCCTTGGCGCGAGCCCCACTCACTTCCTCAGGATTGCTGCCGTTGAACGCGATCCAGGCCCAGGCGAGGGCGAGGTTGGGATCCTCTTTGACCGCCGCGCGCCAGTCGTCGTTCGATCGCTCCAAGTACAGATTCTCGTAATCAACCATGCCCTTTTCATACAGCGCGCGCGCCTTGGCGGACGAAGTCGTAACCGGCAGCGCAGTGGTCGCACCCTTCTGGATGTGGTGCGCGTAAAGCGGCACGGACAGGCAAACACCGAGGACAACAACAGCGCATGCGACAAAAATAAAAGTGCAGACGGCACGGGTGGAGCGGTGCATCGGGAATCTCCGGAACAGGATTTTGCGGGAGGGGGCTCGCAAGGAGGGTAACACCAGCGTAACCAACCCGCGAGGTCACGAAAGGTGTTGGCCGGATGCAGCGCTCAAGCCGAGCGCATCGGGCAGAGTGCCCATTAACTCTTTGATTCCAACGATCTGGCGATGACGAATGCAGAAGTCAGCGCGGATTTACAGATGATGTACCCGGACAAAGAACGGCGAGCTACGCTCGCCCGCCCGCCCGGACGAGGGCGTCCGGACCTCCATGGCCCGGGTACGGCAACTGTGAATCCGCCTTAGAAGTCGGAATTTAGAAGTAGAGGCGCCTTCTCTCTACCTTCCGCCTTCCGACTTCCGACTTCAACTTTAGCTTCTCCGCAACTTCTGCATTCTGACTTCGCACTTCTGACTTCTAGAAGCTGAACTTGGCCGCGAGCTGAATACCGCGCGGTCCGCCGCCTCCGAGGAACGGGTTGCCGATGCCCACGTCGCCGGTCGCGGTGATCTGGTAGCCGGGGTTGGCGCGGAGATTGTAGGGTGGTCCGAAAGCGGGTTGGCCCATCACTTCACGCCCATTCAGATACTGAAAACCGCAGCCGCAAATCGGGCTGAGATTCGTAGCCGGATCGGCGATAAATGCCGGCATTTCCGGGTTGGCAAAGTTCGGATGATTGAGAATATTGAAGAACTCCGCGCGCAGTTGCAGTTTCACGCGCTCACCGAGCGAGGTGTTCTTGTAGAGGGCGAAATCCCATTGCTTGTAAGTTGGACCGACCAGCGCATTTCGCCCCAGATTCCCGTAGTGGCGAGTGCCGGGCTGGCAGTCTGACGCAAAGCCGCTGAGGTTGCTCTCCGTGATATTTGCGAGCGGAATGCAGGGCATTGCAAAGGAGCTGAGGTTAATGTAGTCGTAGGGATTTCGCTTCTGATACGTAATGGGGGCAACAACATCCGGGCGGTCAAAGCACTCCCCGCCGCCGCTGTAGTCATCCTCACAGTTATAAGCAAATTCGAAGGGCTGACCGCTTTGCATCGATACCGTGCTTTCGAAGCCCCAGCCGTTCTTGAGCCGTTGCATGCTTCCGCCCCGGTTGGGCAGTTCATAGGCTAAGATCCAGGTCAGGCGATGGGGAATGTTGAAGTTTGACGGCCCGTATTCCAGCTGCGGATTGTTGCTGTCTTGCGGCTGTGCGGCGTTGGGCACAAAGTCCTCCAGATCGCTGGAGTTGTCAAGCGACTTGGAATAGACATAATTGACCGTCGAAGTCACGTTGTGCCAGCCGTTGACTCGATAGCTGACTTGCAGGGAGTTGTAGTTGGACTTGCCGGTGGACTTCTCCTGGTAAAGATAAAACGCACCGACAGAGCCGACGCTACTGGCAAACGGCCGCGGCACAGAGAAGTCATCGACGCAAGGAGCTGGTGTGCAGGCTAAGTCTGCCGCAGTAACGGCTGCGTTTGTCGGCTGGTTGAGATCGTAAAAGCGGAAGAGCCGGTGCCCCTGCGATCCGACGTAGCCAATCTGGAGCGTGGTTTTGGCGGTGAGCTGTTGCTGGATGTTGATGTTGTAGTTCTCCATGTAAGGAGTCTTGATGTGGGGATCCACGGCGAAGATGTCGCATTCGTAGTTACAGGCAGTCTCATCCCCGAATATCGGCTTACCGGAGACGATCGTGTTGTTAGGCCCCAGATCTGGGCCCAGCCCTGCGGAGAGAATCGGGTCTGGCCCGAAGTTGCCGTAGGCCGGGCCGGGAGCGTAGAAAGCGGAAAACGGCAGGTGGCCCAGAAAGATGTCCTGGGAGAAGGCATCATAGAAGAGGCCCGCGCCGATGCGGATGACGGTCTTGCTTCGCCCGGTTACATCCCAGGAGAGCGAGGCGCGCGGCGAGAAGTTAGTGTAGTTGGGATCATACAGGCGGTTGAGTCCGTTCGTCCCTACCTGCTCGTAGGTTCCTGTTCCGGTATCGCTCACCGGATCGAAGCTCGACTCCAGGAAGTTGGCGAAGAGATTGTTCTTCTCTTTGACAACTCCGTACAAATCCCAACGCAGGCCGTAGTTCAGCGTCACCCGTGAGTTCATACGAAAGCTGTCCTGTGCATAAAGGCCGTAGCTGTTCTCCGAGGTGTGACGCAGCGAATTCCCCGTGTACTGAAGGCCCCCATCGCCGACAATGCTGCCTTCGAGAAAATCAGTCAGGTTCGCGAACTTAATTCTCCCGCGGTAGTACTTGTCGAAATACTGTTGAATGCTGGTGCGGCGGAATTCGAAGCCAAACTTCAGTTCGTGTTTGCCCATCTTGTAGGACAGGTCTTCCACAAAATGATCGTTGGTGTCGTGGCGAGCCCGGGGATCGCCGGAAGTAGTACCGAGTTGCGAGAAAAAGCTGGTTGAACCGGTTGGAGTCACCGAGACAAGGACAATCGGTAAGCCGGCGTTGTGCAGGCTGGCGCCTGAGCACTGCGTGGGGTCGCTGGTACCCTCAGCGCAAAGTCCGATCGAGGTGGGTTGGAAGCTCTGGTCCTGGGAGAAGAAACCCTCCGAGAACCGGTTCCAACCGTAGCGCACCTCGTTCACCACATGGGTGCCAAAGGTATGCACATAGGAGAGCGAGACCAACTGCACTCGCGTGGGCGTGACGGTGTTGAAGCCGGGAAGTTGGCCGCCGCTGCCGGTCAGGGCCAGCGGGAAAGATTGCGTGCTGTCGCCAAAGAAATAGCGCCCGGTAAAGATGTTGTTGACGTTGAAATTGTGGTCAATCTTGGCGATAACGCTGCTCAGGTTATTCAGAGACGGAGTAATCAGTGAGGCGTCGCTCGATCCCCCGGTCGGGTTCGTACAGCCGAGATCGTTGGAGGTTGCACCGGGAATGTTTGGCGTCGGCCAGAATTTGAGCATGGCTTCCGTGACCGGATTCACGGTGCCGCCGGCCGCCACGATTGCCGCTTCGTCGGCTGTGACTTGGGCCGGGTCCGGCACACAGGCCAGCGTAACTAATCCTACCGGCTCGCGCTGCCCTTCGTAGTCGAAGTAGAAGAAAGTCTTGTTCTTGATGATCGGCCCGCCGAGAGCGCCCCCGAACTGATTATTGTGGAAGGGCGCGCGGGGCTGGCTGGCAAGGTCGAAATAGTTGCGTGCATCCAGAGCATCGTTGCGGAAATACTCGAATGCCTCGCCGTGAAGGTTATTGTTGCCGCTCTTGGTCACAATGTTGACCACCGCCCCGGCGTTGCGTCCATACTCGGGCTGGAAGTTGGAGAGCACTTTCATTTCTTCCACAGCGCCAATGGGTAGAATCGCCGAGGGCACCGCAAACACGCCGCCCTGGTTGATGGCCGGATCGTTGCGATAACCGTCGTTCATATCGGTGCCGTCCAGCATGTAATTGTTGGACCGTCCTCGGGCGCCGTTCATGGAGAACTCGCCGAACGATCCGGGAGAGTCGGTGATCTGGTCCGGCGAACCGGCGACCCCGGGATTGAGATAGATCAGCTTGGTGTAATCGCGGCCGTTGATCGGCATATCCTCGACTGCGTTGGAGGTCAGGACACCGCCGAGGTCGTCGCTGGTGGTTTCGATCTGGGGCAGGTCTCCGCCGGCGACTTCCACCGTCTGCGTCACCTGTCCTATTTTCATCTGCACATCCACGCGGCGTTCCGTGGCCACATCGACTTCCACGCCGGTGGTCACCGAGGTCTGAAACCCGCTTTGCGTGACCGTAACGGTATAGCTCCCGACCTGCAATTCGGGGATGTTATAGCCTCCGTCGGTGCCGGTAGTAGCCGTCCGCTCCAGCCCCGTGCCTGCATTTTTCACTTTCACGGTCGCCCCGGCCACGAACTTTCCGGACGGATCGGTCACCGTCCCCAGGATGGTTCCGCGGAAGGTCTGGGCCCACAAGCTCATCGCGATCAAAAGAAAAAATACGAAGAAGAAGATGCGCGCTTTCATTAGGAGCTCCTTGGTGATCAAACTCGGAGCGACTCGTCGGAGAAGGCAGGGTCGCCCTCAACCCAGGAAGGACGGCGGTTTCGTATGCAGGACCAATTGACTAGCGAACAATTGCCCAGCGTAATTAATAAGAAGACACCGGCCCGCCCGTAAAATGATCAGGCCCAAACATTATCGAAACTCATTCGCCGGAGTCAACCAAGAAGTTGTAACAGGACTGTAGCTGCGCACTCTTACCATTCGTGACAGGCAGAAGATGAGGTCGATAGGGACACGTGAGGGCCGAAATCCCAGATATACTCCATTCCAGCCGAATTCCAGGTGGGCGTTACGCGAGCCAGAGCGTCAATTATTCGCCGCGCGACTTGTTCCTGCTGCTTACCGATGGCATTACGGAAGTGGTCAACAAGCGCGACGAAGAGTTTGGTCTGGAACGGCTGGAGCGACTCCTGGCTCAACACGCCGCCCAACCTCTTTCGCAGATTTGGGAATCGGTCATGAGAGAAGTAAGGCAGCACGGCGAACAACCGGATGACCAGCCAAATTAGGGCAAGCGCAATTCATCGAGCGGCTCCTGCCGATACTCCAGCTGAGGTGGAAAAAAGGATGACAACGAGCGGGAGCGCAGTGCCGGTGCAGCAATTTTGCCGAAACGCGCAAGTGCTGTAGAATGAGACAACGAGCGGGAGTAACTCAGTGGTAGAGTGCGACCTTGCCAAGGTCGAAGTCGCGGGTTCAAATCCCGTCTCCCGCTCCAGTTTTCATGCGCCTTTCCTTCGGGAAGGGCGTTTTTGTTGTACCCGCTTTTGTACCCGCTTGCCCCCAAATAGCTTCGCCATGAATTTGCCCTGTGCGCCCTTCGCCGTGCGGTCGATATGGGCGTAGGTGTGGATCATTTTGGCGTCCGACCACCGGAGCATCCTCACGACGACTATGGGCTTCACGCCGGACTCCACCAGCCACGTCGCCAGACTGTGGCGCAGATTGTGCAGCCCGAAGCGCTGGCAGCCCTCTGGACGCAATCCTAGCTTCTCAGCAGCCGGACGAATGTGATCCTCGACGATCATACTCGCGAGCCGGGGCTGCTTTCCTTTCTTGCGATCCGACGCGAACACGAAATCGCCATCGGCAGCATAGGTGGTCTGCTTGCGCCAGTCTGTGAACACCTCGGCGAGCGCGGGGTGCATCTGGATGGTTCCGCGTGAAGCGCGGCTCTTCGGGTCACCCAGCTTGCCATCTACAAAACCCCGCTCGATCCTGATCGTCCCGGTCTCGAAGTTGAGATCATTCCACCGCAGCCCCAACACTTCCGAGGCTCTCAGAGCGGTCGCTGCTAAAACTACCACGAGCGTATTCACCAGCGGGTCTGCGATCTCGCGCAGCAACCGAAGAGTGTCAGCCGGGGTCAGCACCACAGCTTCGTAGTTGGTCTGGGCGGAAGCGCCAACATCCTTCACTGGATCACAGCCCTGCGGAACTAGACCCTCCACGCGGGCAAACCTATAGATGCTGCTGAGGGTGTTGCGGAGCTTCGACTGCATTCCCTTGCTTTGGCGACGCAGCCAGTCCCGAATCTCCCGGCTGGTGATTTCCTTGGCGATCTGCTGGTCGAAGTGACTGAGATGGAGGCGGCAGTTGCGCTTCTCCGTATTTTGCGTGCTGTGAGCCTTGGGACGACCGTCCGCAGCGTGTGCGTCCAGCACAAACGCGCGGCGCAGATCGCCGAAGCGGATGTGGTCGGGATTGGGCTTGCCGACCAGCAAGGTGTAACCTTCTTCTCCAGCATGCGACCAAGCCTGCTCATCACTCATGGTCGCAGGGCCGAGGGATCGGCTGCGCACCCGGCCCGTGGAGTCGTACCACACGAATAGCGTGCAGTTGCGACCCGCTGGACGTTTGAGCCAGCCACTAGCCATTCTTCCTCCGAAGCATCCACTGGTGAACTTCAGACAACAGAAAACGGTGTGTCTTGCGCTTGTTCCTACCGCGACCCGGGAGGAAATGTGAGGGGAGATGTCCGGCGTTCACCAACTCCAAGACTCGGCGACGGCTAAGGGAGAGGTGTTTTGCCACGGTCTCAGCGGGCACGAACCATTCGAGTTGGGAGTTACTACCCACTCAGGTGGGATGACGCCCAAGAGCGCTTCGTCGCACCTATCTTGTGTGGTTACCAAAGGCACCTAATCGCTAGCCCTCAGCTTCGCCGCCCGGACGACAGCCCGGCTAACCCTATACGGCAGGCGTACCATCCGCCCCTTGCGATCCGGATAGCCTCGGTGCATTCGCAAGAGGAAGTTCCTCAGGGTGTGGAACCTGTCGCCGTCATCCCGGCCCTGGTTCACGTAGCCGATCCGCTCCCCGATCTCGCGAATCGTGCGCCCGTTTGCCCACAGCCTCGCGACACGCTGGTATGGAAATGCACGTCGCTTCATTTGATCCTCCACGCGCAAGATACGCCGGAACGGGCGCGGATGGCCATTTTCAAGGCCACTCGGACGGGCGGAGTGCGCCACACGAACGTTTGGTTACCAAGGAAACATGTACCAAAAATTTCTCACCACTTTTGAATCCTCGGAATCCCAGCGATAGGGGCATTCCCCTAAGGAGATTGAACATGGCTACAGATACACCAATCAGCCCGACGCCGCTTTACCCGTGGGCGTCTGCGGGCATGTACAAACCGCACGGGAAGCAAGTGATTCACTACCCGAACTATCCTGACCTCGTCACTGGGCGCACAGTCCACGCGACGTTGGAGAACAATGCCGCAGCCGACAGCTTGGCTCAGGCGCTCAACAAGCAGACTCACGACATGCGTCGCGAGTTCGTGACGAATCCCAAAATTAGCAAGAGGCAGCTACATATGGAATTCGTTGGGTTGAATCAGCAGATCGACCAAAAGCTCGGTACCTTTTCTGCGGCAGCCAAGAACGCCTCTGCTGAACTGAATGCCATGCTGCCGCTGTTGGAGAAGATGCAGGCGATGCTTAGCCAACGCGGCAAACTACGCGATCTGATGGACTCGGCGAAGTTGCCTACATGGACAGCTTGGTTTGAGTCGTTCCGCGAGCGCATGCCGAAGGACGTGACGATCCGCACCGTGCAGCGTCATCTGGCTGAGCGTGCTGGTCGCAAGCCTGTGCCCAAGCCTAAGCTGAACATTGACCGGGTGCTGCTCAAGGAGCTTCAAGGCACCGCAAGCAGCGCACGTTCCTTGGTGACCGAGATCGACCGATGGATCAAAGAATGGATGCCAAAGGACAAAGAGTCCTTATCGGTCTGGGCGGGTAAGAAGAAATCTCTTGAATTCTGGGTCGCAAAGCTCACTAAAGAGCTTACGATCCTAGATCAGGAGATCGAACGCCGCACTGCCAAGAAGTCGAAAGAAAAACCCAAAGCCAAGGCAGCAGTGGCATAGGTCGAAACGCCGATTAGAGACGGCGTCCATCCGTTACGCGGATGCTGAAGAGACCAAAAGAATAGGGGGAGTGAGGCAGCCGTTAGGCGGCTGCCTTCTTCACACGAGCCTTCGCAGCCTTTGACCGGGCAGCGGAGGCTTTCTTCTTTGCGGCCCAGATCGCCTTCAACTTCCTGCTCATTGCAGCCTTGGCAGCGGCGCTCATAACCCGCCCGTGGCGCTTGGGCTTCGCGGCTGACGCTGCACGCGCCGGGGTCGATCCGGTGTGGCGCTCCAGCACCCTGATGGTCGCGTCAAGCTCAGCCCTCTCCTGACGCAGTTGGTCTAGCAGTTGTCGTGTGTCCAAGGTTCCCTCCTACAGGCCCGCATCTTAGCAGCCCAACAGGCTGTCAGCACGGCCATAAGGAATCCCCTCTATAAGGAATCCCCTAATGAATCACACCGAAGGTTCGATAACCCTCACTTCGCTAATGAACGAAAAGTTGAATATGGCTCCCCTCTGTAGAGGACTCAGCGCAATGAGCCTCTGGAACGGAAGCCCTGACGGGCATCCGAAGGACAACGACATGTACACGCAGGCAGAACTTGAACAGCACTACCGCGAGATGACGGACGGCAGCGCCCGTCCGACATTCGCGGAAACCACCAAAGCAGACCCACAGTTTGCGGAGTTCTTCCACAACGCCTTCCAGATCATCGACGGTATGGAACCACGCTGTGAGTAACCGGGTCATTCGATGGAACAAGTGGGTTATCCACATTCCCAGAGCAAAGAGAGGCAAAAAGCGGTGAGTACAGCAAACGTAAAACGGTTGAAGCAGAAGCTAGCGGCGGCCCGCGAAAACCGAGATTCCAACGCCGTCAGGTTCATGAGCGACAACCCCGCCGTCCCCTTCGTAGATGTAGGCAGGCAGTTCGGTATGTCGGGCATGCAGGCATCGCGCTTGTGGGCACGGGCCGGGTTTCCGGCTCGCCGATCCGGGCGCAAGCCCGGCATCAGTCCGCAGAAAGGAACTACGTAAATCACCAACGTCGGGGTCGTGCAAACGATCTTAGCCGGGGCTGGGCATCTAGCGATTCCCCCAGCCCCATTAAGGCAACCGACCCGCCTTCGACAAGTGGACAAGGAATCGCGAGAAGAGAATCGCTATGATTGACCTCAAAGACCCACAGCAGCGCAAAATTTTCGACAAGCGCATCGACCGTCAGCTTGCAAAGCAAGGACGGGGACACGAAGACTCCTTCAGCGACTACCGCCTGATAGCCGAAGGCACCCTATACCCCAAGAACCCTCTTTACATCGAAATCCTGAAAGAGGTCGCCATGCTCAGCCCACGGGCTGATCTGACGGATGGCGACAAACCCACGGGTAGGGAGAAGTTCGACTACAAGAATTGGTGCTTCGGTGGTTTGGAATACATCGCCTCTCGTGTGCGCCGCAATGAAAAAACGGTATGCCGTGCGCTCGGACAGCTAGTAGCTGACGGGGTGCTCCGCAAGCGTTCTTACTGGCGCAAAGATGGTCGGATAGCCGCTTCAGGCTCGGCCCGCAACAAGCACTGCGAGTACCAGTTGGTGCGTGTGGTATTGGAGCAGCATCACCCGGTCTTCAACCCCTTGCTTATCAGCAGCGATGAAGAACAGTTGGTGACGGTAGGTTCCGAGTTGGTGACGCCACATCACCAAGTTAGTGACGCCACGACACCAAAAGGGGATGAATTGGTGTCGTACCGTCCCTCGATTGGTGACGTACCGTCACGTGAGGACGATAGGGACTTCGATCTTTCTAAAGGGCGAGCGAAGAGGACGTCTTCTACGACGACGCCTTCGGCTTCGCCTCGGCGCGGTCAGGCTGAAGAACCTTCGCTTCGCTCAGAAGAACAAAAACAAAAACCAAAGTCAAAAGCTAAGGGCCTCGGGGTTGGTGGTTCGTTACCAGAAAGCAAACCTACTAAAGGGCTGGGAGCATACCTAGACGACGAGCCTGATGTAGCTACTGGCAGAAACCTCCTCAACACCAGTTCCGCGCCCGGTGTGTGCCCACGCTGTGG
>Ga0181533_1005529_pt1 | contig 12068 bp, 9 predicted proteins | sample PEATcosm2014_Bin_45_FD_119772 | JGI IMG/M metagenome (GOLD analysis project Ga0181533, IMG submission 119772) | Peatland microbial communities from MTU Mesocosm Facility, Houghton, MI, USA - PEATcosm2014_Bin11_60_metaG | ecosystem: Environmental > Terrestrial > Soil > Wetlands > Peat | place...
GACCAGCACCATCAAGTTCTTCTCGGTGGATAACGCGGGCAATCAGGAACCCTACCAGTCCCAGTTGATCACTATCGCCACCGCGGCCCCGCCAACCACGACCATCGCCTGCAACGGAGCGGCCTGCTCCAGCGGGTGGTACAACGCCGCGGTGACCGTCTCCCTCACGCCGGTCAGCAACAGCGGCTCGCCGATTGCGGAAACGTACTACACCACCGATGGCACGACTCCGACCACCTCTAGTTCGGTCTACACTGTGCTGTTCACCGTCTCTCAGTCCTCGACGGTCAAGTTCTTCTCGGTGGACACCGCGGGAAACAGCGAGTCCGTCAAATCTCAGACCATTCAGGTTGACACGGGCGCACCCACCACGACCATAGCCTGCAACGGAGCGACCTGCTCCAGTGGGTGGTACACGGCTTCGGTCACCGGAACGCTCTCTGCCACCGCGAGCAGCGGCGGCTCCCCGGTCACGGCCACCTACTACACCACAGACAACACGACTCCGACCGCCTCCAGCTCTGTCTACAGCGGTGCCTTCACCGTCTCTCAGAGCTCGACTGTTCAGTATTTCTCGGTAAATGCTGCCGGGAATGCGGAGCCGGTGAAGTCCGAGCTGGTTCAGGTTGATGGCGTACCGCCCACCACGACCATTGCCTGCAGCGGAACCGCCTGCTCCAGCGGCTGGTACTCGGCATCGGTGACCGCGACTCTGACGGCTGCCGACAACAGCGGCGGCTCTGGGGTGAAGGCCATCTACTACACCACGAATGGCACGACACCGACCACCTCGAGCACCGTCTATCAAGCATCGTTCACGGTCGCCAAGACCAGCACCATCAAGTTCTTCTCAATCGATGTCGCTGGTAACAAGGAGGCCGTGAAGTCCGAGCTGATCCAGATAGACACGAGCGCGCCGACCGCGACCATCACCTGCAACAGCGCGGCCTGCGCGACTGGATGGTATGGTGTCTCACCGGTGACCATCACTCTGACCGCAACCGACAACAGTGGCGGCTCCGGGGTGAAGGCCATCTACTACACCACCAACGGATCGACACCGACCACGTCGAGCACCGTCTACTCCGGACCGTTCCCGGTCTCGGCCACCAGCACGGTCAAGTTCTTCGCCGTCGATAACGCGGGGAATGGGGGGGCGGTGAAGTCCCAGATCGTCCAGATCGACACCATCGCACCGACGACGAGCGTCCTGTGCAACGGCGGCACCTGCTCGACGGGATGGTACAGCACCTCGCCGGTGAGCGTCACCCTGACCGCGACCGACAACAGTGGCGGCTCTGGGGTGAAGGCCAGCTACTACACCACCAACGGGGCGACACCGACGACGTCGAGCAGCGTCTACAGCAGGGCGTTCTCGGTGTCGAGCACCAGCACTGTCAAGTTCTTCTCGGTTGACAACGCCGGCAATAGGGAGGCGGTGAAGTCCGCGCTGATCCAAATCGACAGGACCGCGCCGACGACCAGCATCGCCTGCAACGGAGGAGCCTGCTCGGCAGGGACGTACACGGCCCCGGTGACTGTCAGTCTGACGGCCACCGACAACAGCGGCGGCTCCGGCGTGAAGGCCACCTACTACACCACCAATGGAGCGACGCCCGCCACGTCGAGCACCGTCTATGGCGGGGCCTTCACCATCTCGGTGACCAGCACCATCAGATTCTTCTCCGTCGACAACGCAGGCAACAGTGAGACCGCCAGGTCTCAGAAGGTGACGATCGCTGGCGACCCGCCTGCCGCGACGTCGACGGTCCCGGTCACCGGCGGAGGCCCAGGCGGCTCCGCCCCCTCGACTCGCGGAGCGGTGCCGGCGCGCAGCGTGCCCCTGATCGGGCTGGGCATGGCACTGGTGCTCTGCGGGCTCTTCGCAATCGGAATGGTCTTCAGGGGGCGGCGAAGGGTCTCCGGTTAGTCAGCATGGAGGGGCCGGCCGGAGGGCCGGCCCCTCCATGCAGCGGATGTTGCGGATGGACGAGCCGCTTCTCCGATGGGGACCTATCAACAGCTGCCTGCGGCCGCGCCCCGAGGGGGCGGCGGCTCACCCGTCCACCCGGACCAGGGTCGCCTCGCCCTGAGCCATGCCACTGCAGATGCCGGCGGCGCCGTAGCCACCCCCGCGCCGGCCCATCTCGTAGAGCAGGGTCATCAGGATGCGGGCTCCGGAAGCGCCGATGGGGTGGCCCACCGCGATCGCCCCGCCATTGACGTTGACCCGTTCGGGGTCCACCTCCAGCATCCGGGTGGCGGTGATGGCCACCGCCGCGAAGGCCTCGTTGATCTCAACCGCCTGGAGCCGGTCGATGGTCACCTCGCCCCGGGTCCGGGCCAGGGCCCGCTCGACGGCAAGGGCCGGGACCGTGGCCAGGTAGGGGTGCTCGGCGGCCGAATCGGCGGCCGTGACCCACCGGCCCAGCGGGCTGAGGCCGGCTGCCCGGGCCCGCTCCGCGGACATCAGCAGCAGCGCTGCGGCGCCGTCGTTGATCCCCGGGGCGCTGCCCGGGGTGATCGTGCCGTTCTCGGAGAAGGCGGGCCGGAGCGTCGCCAGCTTGGCCGCGGAGGTGTCCGGTCGGGGCTGCTCGTCGGCGCCGACCTCGCCGCTCGGGGTGGCCACGGTGATGATCTCCGCGGCCAGCCGGCCCGCGGCCAGAGCCTCCGCGTAGCGCCGCTGCGAGCGCAGGGCCCAGGCGTCCTGCTCTTCCCGGGTGACCCCCAGCTCGGCCGCCACCTGGTCGCCGTGGACCCCCATCTGGAGGCCGTCGACCGGGCAGCAGAGGCCGTCACGCATCAGAGCGTCGACCGCCACCCGATCGCCCAGCTTGCTCCCGAAGCGCTGCTCCTCGAGCAGGTAGGGGGAGCGGGACATCGACTCCATGCCCCCCGCCACCACCACCTCGGCCTCGCCGCTCCGGATCAGCAGGGCGGCGAGGTTGACCGCCTTGAGAGACGAGGCGCAGACCTTGTTGACGGTGAAGGAGGGGACCGAGGCGGGCAGGCCGGCGCGGAGCCCGGCCTGGCGGGAGGGGACCTGGCCCTGCCCGGCGGCGAGCACGGTGCCCATGATCAGCTGGTCGACCTCGCCGGGAGCGGTCCCGGTGCGCGCCAGCACCTCGCGGATCACCGCGGCCCCGAGCTCCACGGCGGGGAGCGCGCTGAGCCCGCCGCCCAGCTTGCCGAAGGGGGTCCGGGCCGCGGCCACGATCACGACATCGGTCATCGATCCCATCGTAAAGGTCCGCCGAGCCCATCGTGATGTCCGCCGCTCAGGCGGCGCCGCCACTCACCATTCAGGCGCCCGCTCTCCCGGTCGCGCCGGCTCTATTTCCCACCAGCTCTGGCGGAGGCAGGGACGACAAGTCTGTAGTGGTTGGATGCCGCGGCGCTCGCTCGTCCCAGCCCTCACCGGCCGGAGCCCGTCGCACGCCGTCAGCAGGCTGACGGCTCGGCAACCGTCATCGATTTGTCGATGCCATCCAGCCGGCCACCTCGGCGCGAGAGTTGAACCCAAGCTTGTTGAGGATGTGGCCGACATGAGTGGCGACGGTGCGGTCGGAGATGAACAACCGGGCAGCGATCTGCTTGTTGGTCATTCCCTCGGCGATCAACCGCGCGACCTCCAGCTCGCGCGCGGCGAGGGGCCCGGCGCCCGCGCCAGCAGCAGGGACCTCGACGTGATCGGGAGCGCCAAGCGCGAGGCGCACCGCCTCGCCGCGGCTCAAGCGCCTGCCTGCCTCAAATGCGGCATCGAACTTCGCCGTCCCCAGCGCCCCGATCGACGACTCCTTGGCTGCCGCGACCATGGGAACAAACGGTCCAGCGACCCCCGAGCCGGCCCCGGCTCCGACGGTCTCCGCCGCGCCGAGGAGCCGTGCCGCCAAGCGCGGCTGGCCGGAGCTCGCGGCATGCCAGCCGAGAGCGTTCAGCAAGAAGAACTGGGCGGCGCGATCGTCGATCTGTTGAGCGACCCCCAGCGCCTCGAGGAATCGTGGTTGCGACGCCTCCAAGTCACCGCCCATCATCGCGACGAGGCCCACGTTGAGCAGCATCTGCCCAAGCATGTAGAGGTCACCCACGTCCCTGCTCACCCGCACACCTTCCCACGCGGCTGATCCGGCCGCATCTCGATCGCCTCGGAACATCGCTGCGACGACTCGAGCCTGGATCACGCCCACGGTCGACGGATAGTCGGAGAGTTGCGAGCTCAACGCTTCGGCCTCGTCGAGGAACCTCCTGGCGGCCACCGCATCACCCGCTACGGTCTCAGCGTTTGCAGCCGTCGTGAGTGATTCCGACAACAGCGAAAGCGGTCCCGTTTCTCGCGCGGCCGCTATCGCCCGAGCAAGCCACGGCCGGGCGGCGACAGGATCCACCTGCAGCAGGCTCAACCATCCCCGAAGCCGGTACGCCCGCGCAAGGGTGTGCGGCGAACTCGGTCCGGACGCGAAGAGTTCGTCGAGCCAGCGCACGCTTTCCGTGGTCGCGCGCATGATCCAGTAGTACGCCATTGAGCCGGCGAGCTCGAGCCCGCACTGTGCATCCGCGCACGCGATGCATCTCTGCAGGATCGATCGGATGTTGTCGATCTCCAGCTCGGTCCAGGCGAGCCATTCCAGCGTTCGCGACCAGGCCTGGTCTGCAGATTGCCGGCACCTGGTCCGGTAGTGCTCGACGTATTGCTCTTGGAGCAGGTCCGCCTCGCCCGCTCCCTGCAACTTCAGGTTGGTGTACTCACGCATGGTCTCGTGCAGTCGAAAGCACCCGAGGCCGTTGACCTCCTCCTTCATCACCAGCGACTTGTCAACCAGCGACGACATCGCCTCCAGGGCATGGGATGCCCGCTCACCCGGCGTACAGACCGCCTCGACGTCCTCGAGGGTGAACCGGCCGGCGAAGACGCCCAACCGCCTCAGGAGCGCCTGCTCGCCCGGCGCCAGCAGCTCGTGACTCCAGTCGACGGTGGTTCGGAGCGTCTGATGACGAGGAAGCGCGGCCCGGCCCCCTGCTGTGAGGAGCGCGAATCGGTCACCGAGGCGGTCGAGGATCTGGTCCAAAGTGAGGACGCGGGTTCTGACCGCAGCCAGCTCGATGGCCAGAGGCAGGCCGTCGAGTCGTCGACACAGCTGGATGACGGTCGCCTGGTTCGCACCGGTCAGCTCGAACGCACCTGACGCAGCTGCCGCCCGCGCGCTGAACAGCGCGATGGCCTCGTTCTGTCGGAGTTGGGCGAGTGGCTCTGCTCCACCTCCCAGAGGTAGGTCCAGCGGCGGGATGGGGAGCACGTGCTCGCCCGGCACCTGAAGTGGCTCCCGACTGGTGGTGATCACCCGCACCTCGGGTGCCGCGCGAAGGATGTCGCCCACGAGCTGGGCGGCCGCGCCGAGGAGGTGCTCGCAGTTGTCGAGGAGGATGAGCAGGTGCTTCTCCCGCAGGTGGGAGAGAAGGATCTGCAGGGGCTTCGTCGCGGCCTGGTCTCGGAGGTCGAGCGCCGCCACCACGGCGTTGCTCACGAGCGACCCATCGCGAACCTCAGCCAGCTCGGCCACCCAGGCGCCGTCCGCGAACCCGCGTTCGAGATCGCGTGCCGCCCGAAGTGCAAGTCGGGTCTTCCCCACACCGCCTGGGCCGACGAGGCTGACCAGGCGGGCGGTGGCGAGCTTCTGCCTGATCTCGCCAAGCTCCCGGCGGCGGCCGACGAAGCTGGTCACCTCCGCGGGAAGGTTGCCCGACCGGAGCCTAGGCCGGGCCATCCCGGACCTGAGCTGTCACGCGGGCATGCTCGCCATCGGGTCGACTACGTATCGAATCAGCAATCCTGACGATGTCGCGCTCCTGGCTGCTCCCTCACGCTCGTCAGTATGAACGAGGAGCTTCCAACCCGACGAGTCGAGGTCACCTTCGTCGGCCTCCCCCCAACCGGACAGATAGGGCGGGCGTCAGGGGTCAGCGACGTGGAGGTCGCCGGCCGTCGACTGCGCTGTCTCGTGAGCGGCAGCGTTCAGCCGTTTCTCGAAGCACTGCGCGGTTACGAAGTCGTCGGCCTGACCTCGACGCCGGTGGTTTCCACGGCTGGTGGGCAGGGCAAATCCTCACATGGGGGGATCGGAGCGGACGGAGGAGGCTGATGGCCCTCCGCTGACCACCCCTTCGGCAGCCGGTGGGCACCGCGGCGGGACCTCGGGAGACCTAAGGAGATTGAGATGAATCCAAGAGCCATAAAGAGAACGACCAGATCAAGAGGAGGAGTCCAGGTGAACTCGACAAGACGGACCGCGTTGGTTGCGGGAGTGTTCTTCATCCTCACCTTCGTCACGGCGATTGCCGGAGTCTTTGCATACGGACCGGTTCTCACCGACGCGAACTTCGTCACCGGTGGTGGCGGCGCCGACACCCGCGTGCTCCTGGGGGCGTTCATGGAGCTGCTTCTGATCATCACCAACATCGGCACCGCCGTCGTGCTGTTCCCGATCCTCAAGCGGCAGAACGAAGGTCTCGCCCTCGGCTACGTCGCCGCGCGCCTTGTTGAATGCACGTTCATCCTGGTCGGCATCGTCACCCTCCTTGCGATCGTGACGTTGCGGCAGGGGGTGGCGGGCGTCGATGCGGGCTCGCTGGTCGCGATTGGCAAGTCGCTCGTCGCCATCCACAACTGGACGTTCCTGCTCGGGCCCGGCTTCATTGCCGGCCTCGGGAACGGGCTGATGCTGGGCTACCTGATGTACCGGTCCGGCCTGGTGCCCCGCCGCGTGGCCCTGCTGGGGCTCATTGGAGGACCTCTGCTCGCGGCGTCGGGAATCGCGATCTTGTTCGGCCTTTTCGCGGCAGGCTCCGCGTGGCAGGGCATAGCGACGGTCCCGGAGTTCCTCTGGGAGGCGTTCCTGGGCCTGTGGCTCACCTTCAAGGGGTTCAACCCGGGTGCCCTGGTCGCCGGCGAGACCCGCGAGGCCCGAGGCGGCACCGGCTCTCCGGTCGAGGCGGTGGTCGCGGCGTAATCTCGCCCAGTCGACAGGGCAGAAGGTGGAGCCCGGCTTCGGCCGGGCTCCACCCCAACCGGTGAAGGGCCCGAGGCGGCGGTGTGAGAGGAGATCTGGCCGGCCAGGAGCCCTGAATGCCCCGGAGGGAGTACCTTCTGATCGGACCATCGATCGACCGGGCGCTGAGGTGGGCGCTGGCGGAGCCTGATGCAGGAGATATGGTGACTCTCTCTGGTCGGACCAGCCCGCTGCGCTCGCTGATCCGGTCGGAGCCCCTGGACCAGCCGCCCATCCTGCTCTGGAAACACTTCCGGATCGACGAGCCGCGGGCGCTGGCGCGCAAGACCGTGCGCTTCTACCGCGACCACCGCCTGGCTGCGGCCAAGCTCATGCCCGACATCCCGCTCCTCTTCGCGGACGGTGCACTCTCGTCCTTCTCGCAGGTCGCCCAGCTGCGGCGGTTCGGGGGGGTCATGAGCGTCGGTCGCGCGGCTGAGTATGTGCGCGCGGTCGAGCTGGCGAGAGGGGAGCTGGGCGGCGACGACGTGCTGCTGGTCACCCTCTTCTCTCCTCTCGCGCTGATCGGCCTGTGGTGCGGCCCGGTCGGGCTGCGCGAGATGGCGGACGGGGAGCGACCCGTGGCTCACGCCGTCCTCTGGGCCCTCGCCGGGGTCGTCCACGACCTCGCCGCCGCCTGCGTGGATGCCGGGGCCGACGGCGTGTACTACTCCTGCTGGGGACAGGACGTGCTGAGCGACGGCGAGTACGCCGAGCTCGGTGTCCCCTATGACCTGGCGGGTCTCCGCGGTGCGGCGGGAGCGGAGTTCCGTCTCCTCCACCTCCACGGTGCGGTCGACGGCGGCCTCGACCGCTACGCGCGCTACCCGGTCCAGGTGGTGGGCTGGAGCGAGGTGGAGAGCTCGATCACCCTCGAGGCGGGCGCGGCGGCTCTGGCCGGCAAGCTGGTGATGGGCGGCATCGCCGAGAACAGATCCGGTCCCGTCAACCCGGCGACGGTGGCGCGCATCGCCGCTCTGGTGAAGCATCTAGGGCCGCGGTTCGTGGTCGCCCCCGGGTGCTCTCTTCCGGACGACACCGGCGACGCCGCGATGGCCAGCCTGCGCGCCCTCGTCAGCGACGAGGTGTGACAGCCGCGCGGCCCCGCGCCTCGCCACGCGGAGGCGCCCACGCTGAACCGAACGAACCCCCCAGTTAGCCGCGTGCAGGCGGGGATGTCCTCGCTGTCAGACGCGAAGGCACTCGTCTTTCACTGGCGGGCGCGCAGAGCATCCACGTGCGCGTCGCCGGACGATCTGCAAAGTTCTCCGGCGTCTTGGTCATGGAAAGGGGTCAATCATAGCGTTACCATGCCCTTGCGGGACGAGAAGCGCCACCGCACCTGCGTACCTCATGAGCGACTTCCGACGGTTGGGAACCCCTGACGATTGGTGATCGTCGTAAACGCTGACGGGACGTGTGACAAGGGTAGTTTCGGCCGCAACAACGACTCAGGCTTGCGAAGAAGGAACCAGAGGAAACCACTGTGAACACGAGTTCAGACACCACTATCGTGCTTGTCCACGGCGCGTTCGTCGACGGGTCCGGCTGGCGAGGGGTCTACGACCAGCTCAAGCGGGAGGGCTACGATGTGGCCGTCGTCCAGAACGCGACGCTGTCCCTCGAGGGCGATGTAGCCGCGACGCGCCAGGTCATCGACGCTCGGGGCAAGCGGGTCGTCCTGGTGGGCCACTCCTACGGCGGAGCCGTGATCACCGAGGCCGGTACCCACCCCCGGGTCGAGGCCCTCGTCTACGTCACCGCCTATGCGCCCGACAAGGGCGAGTCCGTGAGCACACTGCTCGCCAACCCGCCCCCTGATGCACCGGTGCCACCGATCCTGCCTCCGCAGGATGGCTTTCTGTTCCTCGACCGGGATGGGTTCCGTGCTGCATTTGCGGCGGACGTGACCCCTGAGCAGTCCGCATTCATGGCGGATTCCCAGGTCGGCTGCCACGTCAACGCGATCAACGGCTCCGTGACCGAACCCGCCTGGCGGGTGAAGCCAAGCTGGTACCTCGTCGCCACCGATGACCACATGATCCCCCCGCCTGCCCAACGCGCCATGGCGGAGCGCGCCGGTGCCACGGTGGTCGAGGTGGCCGGGCCTCACGCCATCTTCGTGTCCCAGCCTGGCGCGGTCGCCTCGCTCATCGCGAAGGCAGCCGAAACGCTGACGTCGTCCCGCTAGCGGGTTTCGCCACCAGGTTGATGCGTCGGGGACGGCGGGACCCAAGGATTCCTTTCTCGGCCTGACTTCAACGCTCCCCCAAGTGTGGGGTCGCCTCTCACGTGGTCGACCCGGGCAACGCTGAGCACCTGTGGAGCCTTCCCCTGGACCAGCTTGGCCAAGCCTCAGTTCGGAGGCCAGGCGCACAAGGCCTGTTTGGTGCCCAGCGAGATCCCGAAGGGAGAGCTGCCTCGCCGGGGTGGAGGCCCGATGGCGCCCGCGGGTCTCATGGTGAGAGCTACGATTGAGCAAGGCCTGTGCTTGGATCATTGAAGCACCTGGCAGATCGTCCGACAGGGGGGGAGAGCATGCTTCACAGCCTCGATGGCGACAGCGTCCAATCGCGCGACGTGCTCTCAGTGCTCCCTGAGAACGGTGCGACTTCGAGGTGAGGAGGTCGTCTGCTGCGCGCCGGCGTCTCCGTTCGCGATCTCATTCGATCACCCGGGGGGGACAATTCACATCGTGAGCCAGGGCGAGTTGGACTTGCAATTCGACGAGCAGCCCGAGATGCATCATTACCGGCAGGACGACGTCTTCATGCTGCCGGTCGGCCGGCCACATGTGATCCGGCATGGCCGACGGGTGAGCCCACGTCGACTGGCCGCTGCCGCCAGCCGGGTCGAGGGGATCACCCACGGAGAAGGGACGCGTTGACTGACCGGCAGGTTCTCAGCCGACTACTCGCGCGCTGAAGACCTGCTCCACCGCCTGCCTCCGGTCGTCGAGTTGAGAGCAGCGGGAGACCCATCGCTCGTTGGACTGCAGGTGGCCACGCAGATGCTGCTGAAGGAGATGGTCGAGCCCACACAGGGGTCGCGAGAGATGATCTCTCGAATCCTGGATTTGATGTTCATCCAGGTGTTGCGTGCGTGGGCAACCAGCGGCGACGCCACGCCGGGCTGGCTGACCGGTGCGATGGACCTGTCGTTGGCGACGCCATGACCACGATCCACGCCAACCCTGCCCATCGGTGGACCATCGCAGGCTTGGCGCAGAGGTCCAATCTCTCCCGCTCTGCGTTCGCCGACCGGTTCACCAGGCGGGTCGGCGAGGCACCAGCCACCTATATTGCGCAGCTGCGTCTCGCGAACGCCGCCAGCCTTCTCCTCGAGACTCGTGAGCCGGTGAACGTCGTGGCGACGATGGTCGGCTACGAGTCGGAAGCAGCCTTCAGCCGCGCCTTCAGCAAGCGCTACCGCTTGCCGCCTTCCAGATGGCGGCGCGAGCACTCCAGCGGTCCCCAGCCGGGTTCGGCGCTGTCCGCAGAAGCTTCGTAGCCACCAGGATAAGTGAGAGCTGAGAGTACGCGAAATGATCATGGCAGCCGATATTTATCATCCGGCAACATGGGATAACCTCTTTCAGTTGGTTGGTACCGGTGCGGCCGCACTGACTGGACTGGTATTTGTGTCGATATCGCTCAACCTTGATGTCATTGTGCAGGATGCCAATCATAGATACCGTGCGATCTGTAACCTAACAGGCCTTACTCACGTCTTTATGATCTGTGCCTTTGCGACCATGGGCGGGCAGAATCATCTGGCTGTCGGCGCTGAATGGCTTGTAGTTGCGTGTATTGCGGCGACCACCTACATCAGCGGTTACGTACAAGCTCGAAGAGGCGGACGCAGTTCTGTTGGACTCAGTTTCAAGCGACTGACTGTTGGTGTGGCATGCTATGTGGTTGAGATAGTTGGTGCCGTGATCCTCATTCTTGGCCACATCACAGGGATATACGTGGCTTCAGTTGCTATGATCATCAACATCGCCTTCTTCATAGCAGGTGCGTGGTTACTCATGGTGGGAGTGCAGCTGGACCTGGCTAAGCAGCAGAAGAAACCTCAGAACTCCTAGTGTCGCCTCGTGCCTTCGCGGTGGGGGTTTGGCTGGGGGTACGGACGGTGGGTTCGGCCTCGGACGCGGTAGGCGAGGGTAACCGCTGAGAGTTCCGATCCTGGGACATTGCACCGAGCGCGTCATCCACCAGAGGGCGCCGCCTGCCCGGCAGCGGGACCGAGAGGAGCCGCCGGCGCGCGAACGGCTTGGACCTTCACCTTGTCGCTGTTCGCCTGGCGGCGCTCCTCGCGCGCGGTCCGCTTGACGGCCACGGTCCCGCCGCTCACGCCGTGTAGACCCCGCGGTCGCCGAACTCGCCCTGAACCGTCGACACCTCACCGCCGCGCATCGGGGGGAGGGTCGCGGCCCTGGTGACGGCGTCCCGTACGGTCTCCGTGGCGGCGTCACGAACGCTCCCCAAGCCAAGGGTAAGGGGGGCCTCTGTTTGTGACGGAGGGTTCGCGACCGGGCCTTGGCATCGCTCGTTCTCGACACGCCCCCTCGGATCAATGGGAGCAACAGAAGGGTGGTAGGCTTCACGAGCAGCGCGTGCCACGCCAGCGGACCTACTCGACGAGGCAGCCGCGCAGGGAAGCCTTCGGGACTCAGTATTTGTCGGATCGCTCTGACCATGAGGAGTGACTGCCATGTCCACGCTGGACACAACGACCGGTAGCGATTCCGCAGCGCTCGACGACGGCAAGCGTGCTGACCTCTCCGGGCCCGGCATCGGTACGTACGACGAGGTGGCCGCCGTGCTTCCTACCGACTACCGGCCGCGGCTGGGGTTGCGGGAGACGCAGGAGGAGATCTTCGTTGTCAAGCGGCTGATCGAGGACCGGCTGTGCGCCGAGCTGGGCCTGACAATGGTCCAGGTCCCGCTGATCGTGGCCAGCGACACCGGGGTCAACGACATGCTCGATCGTGACGGCTCGCGCACCCCGATCTGTTTCCAC
>Ga0181533_1005533_pt1 | contig 12063 bp, 8 predicted proteins | sample PEATcosm2014_Bin_45_FD_119772 | JGI IMG/M metagenome (GOLD analysis project Ga0181533, IMG submission 119772) | Peatland microbial communities from MTU Mesocosm Facility, Houghton, MI, USA - PEATcosm2014_Bin11_60_metaG | ecosystem: Environmental > Terrestrial > Soil > Wetlands > Peat | place...
AGCCAGTATCCACTCGTAACCATCCCACGCCATCGCGTTAACAGTAAAGTCCGCACCCAGCCGCGAACTCAGCCCGGACGTTAAATCAACGAAGTTATGGCCGTCAAAGCTGGCGATAAAGTCGACGCCGCCAATTAACCAGTACCGCCCATTCCATCCAATCGCTTGGACAGGCCCGAACGTTGGGAGGCTCTTTACAGCTTGAGGGGTCAGATCAGTAGCGTTGGCGCCATCGAAAGAGAACAGTACTCTGCGGAAGCGACCGTATCCGCCGCCCACTAACCAATACTTGCCGTTCCATGCGTTCGCGTAAAGGATCGCATCATCCTGTCTGGGAACTAACGCGGATAGATCAGTGAAGTGGTATCCGTCGAATGTTGCTAGCGACATGTGATTGAACGCCTGCGCTGACACACCGGGAAGAGCGTCAGAGCCTAGGCCTGAAAGTAACCAACGCCTGCCGTTATAGCTGGCGCTGAATACGTCTCCGCCACTCCAGGAAGCTGCTTGACCGTAATTATCAAGCGAGCCCTCAGCCACGACATTCACGCCATCATACAAGCAGATGTACGGGCCAAGGGAAGCGTCATCGCTACCCCATCCAGAAATCAACCATTGTGAACCATTCCAGCTCCCACCCCACACAGTGCCTTGGCTTGACACGGTAGTCAGCTTTGTGACGGAGTAGTTTGGGAGCAGGATCTTATACAGCCTAGGCGTCTGACCGGGCGTGAACCAAGTACCATTCTGACCGCCAACGAGAATATACTGGCTTTCCGGTTGAACCGGTATTCCACCAGATAACTGACCTTGAGGGAACACGCTTACTGTCGTTCCAATAAGAAGAATCGCAAGGATCAGAAGCATGAGTGATGGAGTTGGCCGCGTTTTTCGTACACCTGGCGCATCGAGAGAGCGATTAATGATTGCCACTGCGATTCACATTTAGTTCTTTCTGTAAGGCCAGCTTGGCTTCCATGCTCCAGTAATGAGGCGATAATTTTGGCCATTATCCCGCGAACAAATTAGGGCAACGACTTTTCTAATGCCAATGTTACGAAAGGAGGGGCGGATAAGTACAAGGGCAAATTCGCTCACGGATGGGATAAGCAACGCGAGATCACGTTCCAGAAGCAGAAACAGCTTGGAGTCATCCCCAGTGACGCCAAACTGACTGCGAGACACAAAGAAATTCCCGCATGGGATGCTATGGACCCGAAGCTCAAACCAGTTCTTGAGCGCGAGATGGAAGTGTACGCAGGCTACATGGAGTTTACCGACCACCATGTTGGCAGATTAATTGACGCGTTGAAGGACCTAGGCATCGTTGACGAGACCCTCGTAATCTACATCATCGGTGACAACGGTGCCTCTGCGGAGGACACGCTTCAAGGAAGCTTCAATGAGATGGCTAACTTCAACGGATGAAGAGGTAGCCCAATTTATGCGTGCGCTCTACCTTGAACCCACTACGATTCCTCATGTGTGATTATGTGAAGATTAATGTGGTGAAATGAGATTGCCGACAAAGCACCTAGCCTGCTTGATAGAGTTGAGAAATCGCTTTTTTGACTCTTGGACCAAAGGGGTTTTTGAATAGTTCGCCTTTCTTAATCCTGTGCTACTTTGACCGAACCTTCAGATACTCAAAGGCGTTGGCCGATAGGTATGGGCATTCTCCCGATTGCTAAGTCAGAGTTTCAGGGGGACGCCCTCGCCGGTATTACGTTAGCGACCCTAGCGATTCCTGAAGTTATGGGTTATACGAGAATAGCAGGCACCCCTGTGATTACGGGTCTCTTCACGATTCTGCTTCCGATGGCACTGTACGCGTTCTTCGGGTCATCGCGTCACTTAGTTGTTGGCGCTGACTCAGCGACGGCCGCAGTCCTAGCGGCTGGGCTAGTAGGACTCGCCGTGGTCGGCTCTCCCGAGTACGTGGCATACGCGGGTGTACTTGCCTTGATGGTTGCAGGAATGTTGATCTTGGCGCGTTTGGTAAAGCTAGGATTTCTAGCGGACTTCCTCTCTCGGACGGTTTTAGTTGGTTTCCTTGCAGGCGTGGGTGTCGAAATCGCTATCAAGCAAATTCCTGATATGCTTGGAATCTCGGGGCAGAGCGGTGGAGTAATTCAGGAAATAGCCACGGATCTTCTCTCGATAACCAAAACGAACGTCTACTCACTCACAATCTCGATCGCACTTTTGGTCGTAATCTTCGGAACGAAGAGAATTTCACGAAAAATACCAGTGGCGTTATTCGCCGTTTTGGCTGTGATCATTGTAAGCTACGCGCTGAATCTTTCTTCGCACGGAGTTCCCGTGCTTGGACCGATTCCAAGCGGATTGCCTCGAATCGCCTTCCCCAGCCCACCAATGAGTTGGGCCATAATCCAGCAACTGTTTCCCACAGCCGCGTCCATGTTCGTAATCATACTTGCACAAAGTGCCGCGACTTCACGGGCCTACGCAGACCGCTACAATGAACACCTCGACGAGAACATGGACCTAGTTGGACTCGGGCTTGCAAACATCGGCGCCGCTATGTCCGGCACGTTCGTTGTAAACGGCAGTCCAACGAAGACTGAGATGGTTGACAGCGCCGGGGGTCGAAGTCAACTCGCCCAGCTTACGACCGTGGCTATCGTACTCGCAGTCCTACTCTTCTTAACAGCCCCTTTGTCCTATATGCCAATCGCGGTTCTGGCCGCGATAGTATTCATCATAGGAGTTGAACTTGTCGATGTGAAACAAATGCGTCAGATCTTCGTCCAACGTCCGAGTGAATTTTGGGTAGCAGTTCTCACTGCTGGTACCGTAGTCTTTGTGGGAGTCGAGCAAGGCATCGTACTAGCAATTCTTCTGTCACTTATTGACCATACACGCCGGGGATACCGACCGAAGAACATCGTGCTTGCTTTGGATCAAGACGGCGGCCGTCAAGTAAGACCAGTAAGTAGCCATGCCCAACTTCTCCCAGGCCTAATCATCTACCGTTTCAATCACAGCATGTACTACGCAAATTGCGAACAACTCAAAACTGAAGTCCGGGAGTTAACGATCGGAGCGAAACCACCTCTCTCTTGGTTCTGTCTAGACCTGGGTGGGGTCGATGACATAGATTTCTCGGCAGCCGAAGCGTTGCGCCAAACTTTCGAGTTATTGAAGCAACAATCCATCAGACCCATATTCGTTGAAGTGCAAGGCACAGCACTCGCCGAATTAGATAGGTACGGGATTACCACTCAATACGTCTTCGGACACATTCACGAAGTTGAAGCCGCCTACCGGCAGACGATTGGGGGTCACATCGACAATTGAGGACGCAGACAGTGGAAGCCGCGTTCAAGAGGAGAATCGCTGAGGAAGTGCAGCCTCATGAAGGAAGTTGAAGTTAAGATAATCGAGATCGACCGAGAACAGGTTGAATCTAAGTTGAGGTCTTTAGGGGCTACGAAGACTCTTGATAATGACATTGACACATTATTCTTTGACTTTCCAGATAACTCAATCTCGAAGGCGAAGAACCTGCTTCGGCTCAGGAGAGTCGGGGATAAGACGACGCTTACATTCAAGAAGTTCGTTGAGAGTGACACGGCCAAGGTCAGAGTCGAGAACGAGGTGACAGTATCTGATCTTGGAACTGCCAAATCGATACTGCAATTTCTAGGCCTTATTCCAACGCTGCATATGGAGAAACATCGGACGAGTTACTCGCTTGCGAGCAGTGTCGAAGTTGATATAGACGAGTACACCGGACGGTACTCGCATATTCCGACCCTTCTAGAGATAGAGGGACCAGACATAGCCACGATACAGACACATGCCCAATCGCTCGGATTCAAGCCTGAACAGTGTAAGTCCTGGACAACATTCGACCTTATAGATTATTATTCTCGTAAGGAAATAATGACGTGAAGCCGTTGGAGTCAACACCCTCGGTTCAGGTCGCGGATGAAGAATCCGTGAAGAGTAGGTCGCTAGATGATCCTTCGCTTTTCATAAACCGAGAGGTAAGTTGGATAAGGTTCAACTATCGAGTTCTCGAAGAGGCACATGACACGACGCACCCCCTTCTAGAACGGGTGAAATTCCTCGCCATCAGCGGAAGTAATCTAGATGAATTCTTTATGACGCGCGCCTCAATCCTGGAGCAGCACGTCGAGAGAGGCGATTTTGAGCCAACACCCGGCTCGCGCATGACCCCACTGGAGCAGATTAAGGTCACCAGGAGCGAAATCCTACCACTCCTCAAGAAACAGAAAGAGTGTTGGGAAAAGGAATTAGCCCCAGCACTAGCCAAGGAACGAATACGCGTCATAGAACCTCAAGATCTCACCCAGCAACAGAGTCGAATGCTCCGTGAGTATTTTGAGAAGGAAATCCTTCCAGTCATGAAGAAACCCGACGCGGAATATGTTGCAGGATACATCTCCAACCTCCACGTGAACTTACTTGTCGTCGCCAACGATCCGAGAATGAGCGAGGCCCCAACTAAGCTCTTAGTCGAAGCGCCCACCGACACGTTTGACAGGTTCATCCGAATACCGCCAGTTGAAAGCCGAAAGAACGAAGATGATTTCATACTGCTAGAGGACCTGGTTGCTTCGAATCTGGATCTACTATTTCCAGCTGCCAAAATTCTTAGCCATTACAAGTTTAGAGTCACTCGAAACGCTGAGATAGATGTCGTAGCAGACGAAAAGACGGACTTTCTAACTACGATGGAGTTGAGCATAAGACAGAGGCGCCACGGGAAACCAGCTCGACTCGAGTTTCAAAGTTCCATGCCACAGCATTTGCGCGAGTACCTAACGCATAGTATAGGTGCGTTCCATGTTCCAAGCGCTGAAGATGTTCAGTACGAGATCGATGGTCCCTTTGGACTTGTTGACCTCTGGCAGCTCCTCAAACTGAAAAGACCAGACCTCAAAGACACTCCCTTCCAAGGGTACATAGTCCCCGAATTAGGACCCGGTAAACATTTCAGCGAACCAATAGCCGCAAGGGACTATGCGCTCTACCATCCTTACGACAGTTTCGACGTGATTGTGAACGTTCTCGCAGACGCAGCCATCGACCCGAATGTCACAGAAATCTACATCACCCTCTACCGAATCGACCCGGACTCCCCTGTCATTTCACACCTAATGAAGGCAGCATCAAGCGGGAAGAAAGTGACAGCCCTAATCGAGCTGAAAGCGAAATTCGACGAAGCAAACAACATCAACTGGGCGAAGGTGATGACTCAAGCAGGCGTGAAGGTCGTCTACAACTTCCCCAAGATCAAAGTACACGCAAAGCTCGCTCTCATAATTAGAAGACAGGACGGAAAGACGGTTCAATATTCACACCTTGGGTCAGGCAACTACAACACGGTCACCACACGAATCTACGGAGACATAGGTTACTTGACTGCCAACCCCGAGATAGGAGCAGAAATCTTTGATCTCTTCAGCAAGCTAACTACTGATCCTAGAAAGGCGGGACCTTACAAGCATCTGCTAGTCGCACCTACCTCGCTCAAGAATGAAATCCTCAGCCGCATCGACAGGGAAATAACATCACACCAGAAGACGAAAGACGGCTATCTTGCCTTCAAGATGAACGGGCTCGTCGATAAGAACATCATTCAAGCACTCTACAAGGCTTCACAAACAGGCGTCAAGATAGACCTCAACGTTCGAGGACTCTGCTGCCTGAAACCAGGCATTCAAGGCATTAGCGAGAACATTCGCGTCGTCTCAATTGTCGGAAGATTCCTAGAACACGCAAGAATATACTACTTCAGAAACGGCGGCGAAGAGGAAGTCCTGCTGGGAAGCAGTGACATGATGCCGAGGAATCTTGAGAAGAGGGTTGAAGTGTTATTCTCCGTACCCGACCCGAAAATAAAGTTAGCAATATTAAGAATTCTTAACGTTCATTTGAAAGATAATGTGAAAGCCAGACGTCTTCTTCCGAACGGCACTTATGAGAGAGTTAAGCCTAGACCAGGCGAAGAAATAGTCGATTCCCAACTCTGGCTGATAAATAACAGAGGAGCATGGCATGAGACCCCGCCCATCCCCGAGCATTCCTGAATTCCCCAAAGACGACTACTGTGCGCTTGCAGCAGTAACACTTCGCCGACACACAAAGGAACTTGAAAAGCAATTCGACGGAGCGCGAAAGAATACCAATATTGAGTACGTTCACAAGCTCAGAGTTGCATCCCGCAGGCTAAGAGCCTCCCTCGGCGTCTTCGGGGAGTGTTTTGACCCGAAACTCACAAAGAAGTGGAGAAAGAGAACCAGGAACTTGACGAGGTCCGTCGGCGCAGCGAGGGACGCGGACGTACAAATCGCGTTCTTAGAGAATTACGCTAGAACCCTTCAGGACCCAGCCGCAACCCCCGGACTCGAGTACATCTTAGCATCGAAGAGATCGATCAGAAAAGAAATGCAGTCCGAAGTAATCGAAGTCATAGATGATCTGGAAGGCTCAAGAATACTCGAGGAAATCTCTGACAGCTGCAAGACAATTTCAACATCCACCAACGAACAGAGCATCGCCACGTTAACGACGTTTGAGAGGGCACACGATAAGATAGCGGTGAAGCTTGACGAACTGCTGGCTTTCGAACCGTTCGTTCACAACGAGGCTGCCGCAACGAAACATCACGAAATGAGGATAGCCGCAAAACGACTCAGGTACACGATGGAGATTTTCTCACCCATTTACAAGGGCGGACTGAGCGATCAAATCTCCCTGCTGAAACAGTTTCAAGATGTATTAGGTGATATGCATGACTACTTTGTATGGATGCAAGAACTGAGAGCCGATAGGTCAGATATTCCAGTCGAAGCGAGATACGGAGTTACCAAGCTGCTGACAGATCTTACGGAAATGAGAAAGACCCGTTACAGAAACTTCGTCTTTCTCTGGGATGATACAAAAGCCAACGGCCTCTTCGACAGGATACGACAATTAACAGACGTTGGACCACGTAGCGCAATACTGCAGGAGATACTGCAGAGAGATAGGAGGGTCGCAGTTATCTCCGACATTCACGGTAACCTAGTCGCATTACACGCCGTTGTAGCCGACGCGCAGACTTTAGGACTGCAAGTTTTCTTGAATGCAGGCGACGCCGTGGGATTCGGCATCTACCCGAGTCAAGTCATTCAAGCACTCCGATCAGCTGCCTTCCTGAACGTAATTGGAAACGTGGACTTGGAAGTCCTTGAGACACTACGTAATCCCAACTCCAAAGGAGACGAGGCAGGTAAAGAACTGGCTATTGACGAATTAACCCCGTCAGACGTGGCGTACCTCCAATCATTGCCCAAAGAACTGCGACTCCAGATCGACGGTAAGACAATCTTAGTTACTCACGGAACCCCAGAGTCAGTGGATGAACACCTCTATCCTGATTCTCCAGTAGAACGATTCCGAGAAATCGCACTCAAAACGAGTGCTGACGTAATCATCACGGGTCACACTCACACGCCGATGAAGAGGGAGGTTGACGGCGTAATTTTCATGAATCCTGGAAGCGTTGGCAGACCGGTCGATGGCGACCCAAGAGCCGAATACGCAGTGCTCAGTCTCGACCCCTTCAGCATAGAGTTCAGGAGAGTGAATTACGATTTCGAAACCGTCGCCAACGAGATGAGGAAGAAAGGCATGCCAGAGAACCTTGCCCAAGTGCTTGTCCGCGCCCTCCCGTCGAGCGTTATTAAGAAACAAGAAGAAGAACTCAAGAGAAAACCGGTGTGGAAGAACAGATCCACTATCACTAAAGTCAGAGAAGTCGCTAGGAAGTATCTTCCTGACGAAACACACCCTGAGCAGGATAGAAAGCTTGCTTTGATGATTTTCGACAAAACTAAGAAACTGCATTCCCTCGGCGACGAGGAACGCTACTGGCTTGAATGCGCAGCTCTCCTCCACGACATCGGGCTCTCCAGAAGCGGGAAGGCGCATCACAAATCGTCACTCAACCTAATACTGAACGAAACGAACCTTCCATTCACATACAAGGAGAGATACCTGATTGGAAGCATTGCAAGGTATCACCGGAAGGCGCTTCCCAACAAGAAACACTTCAACCTCAAACCACTCAACCAAACTGAAAGGGAGAAAGTGGCAATTCTCTCATCCATCCTGCGAGTAGCGGATGCATTAGATTACTCCCACAAATCCATCGTATCGACCGTAAACGTCAAAACGTTTCCTAATCATATCGCTCTTGAGTGCAGATACTCCGGAAACCACGACCTAGAAGACATGTCAGTTACTAAGAAGAAAGACCTCTTCGGGAAAACGTTCAAGAGTACATTAACGATCGTATGGAAAACTGATCTTCCTACTCGCACCCCCTCGCAATCACGAATGTAGATCATCCAAATGCTGAAGAATATGCAGCAACAACACGTGCAGGAGGGACATGTTCCCAGACATTGCTAACTGGATAGAGATTGTAAGCGTAGTGGTTGACATCATCGGCGTATCCGTTATACTTCTCGGAATAACCCTGGGCTAGAACTGTTACATGGCCTTGTTAGACATCTACAGATTCCCAACCGCTACGATCGGCTACGAATCAGAATCGGCAAAGCATTGCTGCTTGGGCTTGAAATTCTCGTCGCGTCCGATGTGATTAGAACCGTAGCTCTTCAACCAACCCTACAGAACTTACTAATCCTCGGCGTGCTAATCGTCATCAGGACTGTCCTCAGCTGGACTCTTTTCATTGACATTGAGAATCGTTGGCCTTGGCAGAAGGCCGTCACATGAATTTACGTTACGTAAAAGTGGTGAGAATGCACTACCAAAGGGTCGAGTACGAATTCGAGTTTATCTTGGCTAATTTACTTCAAGTTTTCTTCTGTATACGTTCTCGAACCATGCGGAGTTTCTCGCGACGGCCCACTTCTCTAGCAGCAAGCCTCCACGTCCGGCCAGTCGCAACTTTACCTTCGCCTTACCGATTGTAACGTGCAGTCGTTTCACCTTTCCCGCGTGCTCTCTATCAAGAGCTTCCGCGAGGCGTAGGAGTGGTCCTAGCTTATTCACAACGTTCCGTTGCGCTACGGAAAGCTCTTCGTACTCTTTATGGTCTGGCTTTGGCAATGCTCTGCTATGATATCGAACCATTATCGCAACAATCTCTCGTTGAGTGTCGCTAAGTCCGATTATCGGTGACGCCTTGATCAGATAATATGAGTGTTTGTGGTGATCAGTCATCCCGATGTAGTAGCCTATGTCGTGCAAGAGCCCTGCAACCTCGAGCAGTGTTCGTTCTTTGGGGCCGAGGTTATGTAGTCGCCTAGTTGAATCGAAAAGGTTCAGTGCAATGCGAGCCACGTTCAAGGAATGTTGCGCATCATAGTCGAACTTTCTTCCAAAGAGTTTGGCAGATGAGATGACTTGCAAGTGATAGAATGGTTCTTCGACTTTGCGCAGTTTAGATGCCATGTCGATTAGAAGACCATCTCTGACCCCTACTCCGGGAACGAGTATGCGGTTAATACGTGCGTGTTGGGCAATATTCTGAAGGACTATGGCCGCGGGAATTATGACGTCCGCTCGGTCTGGTCGCAACTTAAATTTCTTCATCCTATCCTCATACGACTGCGATTCAAGTCGCGCGAGAATTGAATCAAGGTCCTGGGTAGTGAGTGAAGTGCTGTTTTTCCTGCGGCAAAGCTGAACTCCTAGCTCCCCCAACGCTTCGACATTGCCGCCTGTCGCGATGCAGAAGCCGATTCTGTGGGCCGCCAGTTCCTTCTTGAGACGCGTATCCGCGACGTTCAAGTAGGCATGAACGAGTTGTCGAAAAACTTTATCGCCACGCTTCTTCTGCTCAAGCATTTGCAGTAACCTAACGGTGCCCGTGGTGAAACTCTCAGTTACCAGAATCTCACGCTGATTGACGAGGCTGATCTCGACACTGCCGCCTCCGATGTCGACGATCAAGGCGAGTTTGCGCTTCAGCTTAATGTTGCTCGTGACAGCCAAATGAACGAGACGGGCTTCCTCGTCTCCGCTAATGGGCTCTATTGTTATTTCGGAGGCTTTCGCGATTTGGTTGATGACGTATTCCCGATTGCTGGCCTCTCTGAGCGCACTCGTGCCTACGGCTCTGACTAATTTCGCTTTTTCCGCGTTGATAAGCTTCCGGAACTTCAGGAAGGCGTCCATGGCCTCGACTAGTAGGTTATTGGAGATCTCTCGGTTTGCGAAGACATCGGCTCCAAGCCGAACTGGTTCTCGAGCAGTATGGATTAGGTCAAGCTTTCCTTTGTTATCTACTGACGCGATTGCCAATCGAATTGCGTTCGATCCAACGTCAATCGCGGCCAACTTCGGCATGCTATGCACTTCTATTCGAATATGTTACTAACCAGCAGATGGATTGAGACTTATCAAAGATGCGCATATTCCCCATTCAGTAGCGTGGTGCAAAAGGGCAATGGACTTAAGCAATCCCAACTGAGTAGCGCGAAGGCCCAACACGTTGACTATCCCCCTTTCAGAACTCAACAGTTCTGGACCCAGCCTTCCAACTCCTCGCCCTGCGAATGCACCTCCAGTGTTTCATCTCCTAGCAAAACCTCGAGGTGCAATTTGCAACCTTGATTGTAAGTACTGTTTCTACCTTTCCAAGGAGCAACTCTACGCGGGTAGCACATTCCGGATGACGGATGAGATGCTGGAAACGTATATTCGACAACTCATAGAATCCCACACGACCCGTGAAGTTACAGTGGCATGGCAGGGCGGTGAGCCGACCCTAATGGGGCTCGACTTCTTCAGACGCTCCATCGTCTACGAAAAGGAATATGCACGACCGGGCATGCAGATTCAGAACACCATTCAAACGAATGGGACCTTGATCAATGATGAGTGGGCGGCTTTCTTTAAGGAGAATAATTTCCTGGTCGGCCTCAGCATAGACGGTCCCCGCGAGATGCACGATTATTACCGTGTCGACAGGCAGGGAGCACCAACCTTCGATCAGGTTATGCGCGGCTTACGGTTCCTGCAGAAGCATGGAGTCGAATGGAACGCGCTTACGACGATTCACCATGCGAACGCTGATCACCCTGTGGAAGTTTACCGTTTTCTACGTGACGAATGCAAAGCAGGATTTATCCAGTTTATTCCAATCGTTGAGCGACTCACGCCTGACAGCAACAAAGTGACCGACCGGTCAGTGACTGCTGAACAGTACGGAAGATTCCTTGTCGGTGTCTTTGAGGAGTGGGTGAGGCGTGATGTTGCTAAGGTGTATGTGCAAATGTTCGATGTTGCGCTCGCGAATTGGCACGGGGAACCCTCAGGCTTGTGCGTTCACTCCGAAACTTGCGGAGGCGCACTGGCCATTGAACATAATGGTGACCTCTACTCCTGCGATCACTTCGTCACTCCACAGTACAAGCTGGGCAATATCAAGCAGAAGCATATGATTGAATTAGTGGGGTCGGATCAGCAACTCAAGTTTGGCAGGGACAAGCTTGACACACTTCCTAAATTCTGCCGCGAGTGCGAGGTCCGTTTCGCATGCCACGGCGGCTGCCCGAAGGACCGATTCATCAAAACGCCCGACGGGGAACCTGGCCTCAACTATCTTTGCGCGGGCTTCAAAATCTTCTTCAACCACATCGACCAGCCCATGAAGACTATGAGTCAACTACTCCACCAAAATCGGGCACCCGCCGAGATAATGCAAACGTACGCAAAGCAAGATCATGGAACCTGACCAACTACGCACGCCTCCACGTGCTCTATTTTCCCATGATGTCGGTTCGCGAACAAAACTATGAGTCATTACTCAATGTTGGGTGAAACATACTGACTCGGCAACCCATTCGAGTCCCCGCAGGGTCGTGTGAAGGTTAGCCCAGCCCTGTAAATAGCTCGTTGACGCCTAAGCGCATCGCCCATGGTCCATGGACCATCCAGAACTTATCATCGTCGGGAACACCCGTGTTAACACGCGTGGTACTCGAACCGAACACGGCATCAATACCATTTGTACTAGGTTTGGCAGACGGTTTGGAAGACCCTTTCGAA
>Ga0181533_1005543_pt1 | contig 12049 bp, 6 predicted proteins | sample PEATcosm2014_Bin_45_FD_119772 | JGI IMG/M metagenome (GOLD analysis project Ga0181533, IMG submission 119772) | Peatland microbial communities from MTU Mesocosm Facility, Houghton, MI, USA - PEATcosm2014_Bin11_60_metaG | ecosystem: Environmental > Terrestrial > Soil > Wetlands > Peat | place...
CGGACATAAAACCGCTCGAAGGTGCTGCCGGCACCGATCACGACTTCACCGACCTGCACGCCTGGACCGAGGTCTATCTGCCGGGCGCGGGCTGGATCGGGTTCGACCCGACGTCGGGATTGTTGTGCGGCGAAGGCCACCTGCCGGTTGCCGCGACGCCGCACTTTCGCTCCGCCGCACCGATCAGCGGCCTCGTCGAGCCGAGCGAGGCTCGCTTCTCCTTCGAGATGAACGTCAAGCGGATCGCCGAACGGCCGCGGGTAACCGCGCCGTTTTCCGAAGCCGCCTGGACCGGGCTGAATGCGCTTGGCGAGCAGGTCGACGCCGATCTTGTCGCGCACGACGTGCGCCTGACCATGGGCGGCGAGCCGACCTTCGTGTCGGTCGACGATTATCAGTCGGCGGAATGGAACACCGCCGCGCTCGGCCCGATGAAGCGCCTGCGCGCCGACGATCTGATACGGCGGCTGCGCGACCGTTTCGCGCGGGGCGGGCTCATGCATTACGGCCAGGGCAAGTGGTATCCCGGCGAGCCGCTGCCTCGGTGGGCGTTCTCGCTCTACTGGCGCCGCGACGGCGTTCCGATCTGGCGCGACGACAGCCTGATCGCGCGGGAAGCTGCCGCGCAAAAGCCGTCGCCCGATGCCGCGCGGCGACTGGCCGAAGGCATTGCCGCATGCCTGGGAATCATGGCGGATTACGTGCAGCCCGCTTATGAGGACCCGACCGACCGCATGCTCAAGCAAGGTCTGATCCCGGAGGACGTCGATCCAAGCGTTGCCAAGACCGACGATCCCGATAACCGCGCGCGCATCCTGAGCGCGTTCGATCATCAACTCGGCCAGCCGGCGGGCTTCGTGCTGCCGCTGCGCCGCTGGACGCCGGCGAAGCCATGGCTGAGCGAGTTGTGGCAAACGCCCAGCGGCCGGCTGTTCCTGACACCGGGAGATTCACCGCTCGGCTTCCGGCTGCCGCTGCAGTCCTTGCCCGCGATCGATCCCGCCGACCATCCAAATCTCACGCCGGCCGACCCGTTCGCCGAACGCCGGCCGTTACCCGACCTCAGCGATCCGCGCCGAGCCAAGGCGGCTTCCACAAGCGAGGAGATGGCTCCGCCACTCGCGCCTGAGACATTGACGATGCGGCGTGCCAGCGCGGCCGCCGAACCCGATCGCTCAGGGGTGCCGGTGCGTACGGCGCTGACAGTCGAAGTGCGGGACGGACGCTTGTGCGTCTTCATGCCGCCGGCCGAAACGCTTGCCAGCTATCTCGATCTGATCGCCGCGGTCGAGAGCACCGTCGCCGAGCTCGGCGTGCCGGTGCACATCGAAGGTTATGAGCCGCCCTTCGACCCGCGGCTCAATGTGATCAAGGTGACGCCTGATCCCGGCGTCATCGAGGTCAATATCCATCCGGCCTCGTCTTGGCAGGAAGCTGTCGCCATCACCAGCGGGCTCTACCAGGAGGCGCACCTATCACGGCTCGGCACCGACAAATTCATGATCGACGGCCGGCACAGCGGCACCGGCGGCGGCAACCACGTCGTTCTCGGCGGCCGCGAAGCCGCCGACAGCCCGTTCCTGCGCCGGCCTGATCTGCTCAAAAGCCTGGTGCTCTACTGGCAACGCCGCCCGTCGCTGTCTTATTTCTTTTCCGGATTGTTTATCGGACCGACCAGCCAGGCGCCGCGCATCGATGAAGCGCGCCAGGACATCCTCTATGAACTCGAAATTGCGCTCGGCAAGGTACCGGCGCCAGACGAGCCCTCGCCACCGTGGCTGGTCGACCGCCTGTTCCGCAACATCCTGGTCGACGTGACCGGCAACACCCACCGCACCGAAATCTGCATCGATAAATTGTTTTCGCCGGACGGACCGACCGGCCGGCTCGGTCTTGTCGAGTTTCGCTCATTCGAAATGCCGCCGGACGCGCGCATGAGTCTCGCCCAGCAATTGCTGCTGCGCGCGCTCGTTGCCTGGTTCTGGCGCGCGCCGCTCGACGGCCAGCCGGTGCGCTGGGGAACGGCCTTGCACGACCGCTTTATGCTGGAACATTTCGTCTGGGAGGATTTCCTTGCGGTCTTGGATGACCTCGAGCGCGCCGGCTACGCCTTCGACCCGGCCTGGTTCGAAGCGCAGCGGCAATTCCGCTTCCCGGTCTGCGGCAGCGTGCAGCACGGCGGCGTGCGGCTCGAGCTGCGCCAAGCGATTGAGCCCTGGTACGTATTAGGCGAAGAAGGCGTACCGGGCGGCACTGTGCGGCTCGTCGACTCTTCGGTCGAGCGGCTGCAGGTCAAGGTCGAGGGTTTGAGCGAAGGCCATCACGTCGTGACCTGCAACGGCGCCCGCGTGCCGCTGACCCCGACCGGCCGCGCCGGCGAATTTGTCGCCGGGGTGCGCTTCAAGGCCTGGAATCTGCCCGCAGGCCTGCACCCGACCATCGGCGCCCATGCGCCGCTGACTTTCGATATCGTCGACACCTGGAACCGGCGCACGCTCGGCGGCTGCGTCTATCACGTGGCGCATCCCGGCGGACGCAATTACGAGACCTTTCCGGTCAACTCCTACGAGGCCGAGGCACGCCGTCGCGCGCGTTTCCAGGATCACGGCCATACCGGCGGGCTGATCGACATTCCGCCGCTCGACGTCTCGCTGGAATATCCCACCAACCTCGATCTGCGACGCTTGATGTAAAATATCCCCATGGCAACGCAGCTCGACACAAACGTCGAAAAAGAGACCGTCGGCCTGGAACAGTTCGTTGCCAGTTACCGGCCGCTGTACGGCATTTTCGACGAGATGATGGATGGCGATGGCCAGGTGCGCGCGCACTGGCAGCCGTTCCTGGCGATGCTGGCGGCGCTTGGCGCCGACGAGATCAATCGCCGCTTCGCCGCCGCCGACCGCTATCTGCGCGGCTCCGGCGTTTTCTATCGCGTCTACGAAGATGCGGCCGGCATCGAGCGGCCATGGCCGCTCAGCCATGTGCCGCTGATCATCGAGCCTTCCGAATGGAAGCTTTTGGAGGCCGGGCTGATCCAGCGCGCCGAGCTTCTGGAAGCCGTCCTCGCCGATGCTTACGGCCCGGCGCGGCTCAATCGCGATGGCCGCCTGCCTGCCGCATTGCTCGCCGGCAATCCGGAATTCTTACGTCCGCTGGTCGGTGTCGCCCCTCCCGGCGGCGCGCATCTGCGCTTTTATGCCGTCGATATCGGGCGCGGCGCCGACGGACGCTGGTGGGTGCTCGGCGACCGCGCCCAGGCGCCCTCCGGCGCCGGTTACGCAATCGAGAACCGGCTGGCGCTGTCGCGCGCCATCCCTGAAATCTATCGCACCACGCGCGTCGAACGCGTCGCCCCGTTCTTTCAAGCCTTCCAGGCCGAGCTCGCCGCCCTCACCCGCCAGGACGACGCGCACGTCTGCCTGTTGACGCCGGGACCGTTGAGCGAAACCTATTTCGAACACGCTTATCTCGCGCGTTATCTCGGGCTCCTTCTGGTCGAAGGCGAAGACCTGAGCGTGCGCGACGACGGCGTCTTCGTCCGCACCGTTTCCGGCTTGCAGCGCACCGAGGTGCTGCTGCGGCGGATCGACGCCGACTTTGCCGATCCGCTCGAGCTCAATGCCGCCTCCCGCCTCGGCGCGGCGGGGCTGCTGCAAGCCGTGCGCGACGGCAAGATCGTCATCATCAATGCGCTCGGCGCCGGGCTGGTCGAGGCGCGCGCGATGCTGGCGTTCCTGCCGGCGCTGGCACCGATCGTGCTCGGCGCCGATCTGGCGATACCGAACGTCGCGACCTGGTGGCTCGGCCGCGGCGATATGCGCGAAGAGATGCTCGAAAAACTCGATCACATGGTCATCGCCTCCGCCTTCGAACCGCCGACCGACGCGCGCAGCGCCAGCGAGATGCTGGGAGCCAAGCTCGACGAACCGCAGCGTCGGGCGCTCGTACAATCGATCCGCGACCGCGGCATCGACTATGTGATGCAGGAAGCGGTGACGCTCTCGAGCATGCCGGTGTGGCGGGACGGCCGTCTGCAGCCGCGGCCCTTCACCTTGCGGCTGTTCCTCGCCAAGGTCGGCGAGCGCTGGCAGGTCATGCCCGGCGGCTTCGTACGCATCGCCGAGAACGCCGATGCGCGGGCGGTGAGCCTGCAGCACGGCGCCGCCACGGCCGATGCCTGGGTGCTGGCGCACGGTCCGGTCGCCGAGACGACGCTGCTGCCGACGCCGGAGCGAATTCAAGTCCAGCGCGCGACCGGCCTGCTGCCGAGTCGCGCCGCCGACAATCTGTTCTGGGTCGGGCGCTACGTCGAACGCGCAGAAGCGACACTGCGGCTTACTCGCGCCCTGATCAACCGGGTTGCGGAGGCGGACGAAACGGCCGCGCCGGTCATCGCCGGCATCGGGGCGCTGCTCGAAAGCTGGAACGCACTGCCGAGCGACACCGGCGGCGCACCAGCTGCGTTTGCCGCGCGCGCGGTCCTCACGCGCGAAGATTTAGCCGGCTCGCTGCCGCATCTCGCCGGCGCCGCGCGATCCGCCGCCTCCGTCATCCGCGATCGCTTCTCGCCGGACGCCTGGCGCGCGATCAACGATCTCGCCACCATGATCGCCATGCCGCTCACGATCGGTCCGGTAGAGAGCGCGATGATCGAGCGCGTCGAGGCGGCGCTGCGAATCATTTCATCGCTCTCCGGCCTGGCGCAGGAAAATATGATGCAGCTCGCGGGCTGGCGTTTTCTCGAACTCGGCCGCCGCATCGAGCGCGCCATCCTGACCGGCCGGCTGGTCCGCTGCTTTGCACCAACCGGCGCGCCCGACGGCGGCCTCGAATTGCTGCTCGAACTGGCCGACAGCCAGATCACCTATCGGCAGCGCTACCTGATGGTCGCCGCCCGCGCGCCGGTCATCGACCTGGTCATGCTCGATCCCAACAATCCGCGCTCCGTGGCGTTCCAGCTTGACCGCATCGAGACGCATCTTGCCGCCTTGCCGGGACGCAATGCCGTCGGGCGGCTCTCGCCGGTGCAGCAGATCGCCGCCGCGGTCGCAACGCGCTTGCGCACGGTCGACGCCGCCGCCATCGACGAGGCGCTGATCATCGACTTCGAGCAGTCGCTCATGAAGCTCTCGGATGCGATCACCGCCGCCTATCTCACCACCAACGAACGCTCCGAATCGGCGTGGGAGGCGCTGGCGTGATCTACGACGTCCGGCAGACGACGACCTGCAGCTACGCCACGCCGGTTGCGCAGGCGCACCATGTCTTGCGCCTGATGCCGATTCCCCGCCCCGGCCAGCGCGTGTATGTCGCCGCCTTACAGATCGTGCCGGAACCGCGCCACCGACGCGAAGGCCAGGATTTTTTCGGCAACCGCCTGACTTGGGTCGAAATCGAAGAGCCGCACAAGAACATCACGGTCAAACTGGCGGCGCGCGTTGCCGTCGACGCGGTGGTCGAGCTGGACGCGCTGGCGACGCCGGCCTGGGAAGCCGTCCGCGACGAGGCGTTTGCCACGAGCGACATCGGACCGCTGTCGCCCGCACATTTCCTGTTTCCAAGCCGCATGGTTTCGCTCGATCCGGAGATCCGCCACTACACGCGGGAGAGTTTTGCCGCCGGCCGGCCGCTGCTCGACGCCGCCATCGAGCTGATGAACCGTCTCAAATCCGATATCACCTACGAAATCGGCGCCACGACCGTCACCACAACGCCGCCGATGTCGTTTGCGCTGCGCCGCGGCGTTTGCCAGGACTTCGCGCACATCATGATTTCCGGGCTGCGCGGCCTCGGGCTGCCGGCCGTCTATGTCAGCGGCTATCTGTGCACAATGTCGCAGACCGATCCGACGCGATTGCAAGGCGCCGATGCCATGCATGCTTGGGTGCTGGTCTGGTGCGGACCGGAAGCAGGCTGGATCGGGCTCGATCCGACCAATGCGGTCATTGTCTCCGACCGGCACGTGGTGCTCGCGATCGGACGCGACTATACCGATGTCGCGCCGATGGATGGCGTCATCGTCGGCTCGGGCGGGCAACGGATCGATGTGGCCGTGAGCGTGGTGCCCGCCGAGTGAAATCTGCCTAGAGCATGATCCGGAAAAGTGGAGGCCGGTTTTCCGCTAAGATCATGTTCCACCAAGGAATCTAGAGCGCCAATCGATTCAACCTGAAGCGATTGCGCTCTAGTTGCCGGGAGGAAAGGATATGCGTGCCTATCAGCTGCCCAAGGGCGGTGCCGGAATCGATGCGCTCGCCATGACCGATCGGCCGCTGCCGAAGCCGCTCTACCGGCAAGTGCTGGTCAAGGTCGCCGCCTGTTCGCTCAATTATCGCGACCTCCTGATTGTGCGCGGCGGCTATCGCGCCACGGTACGCGACAACGTCATTCCGCTTTCCGACGGCGCCGGCGAGGTGGTCGAAGTCGGTCCGGGCGTGCAGCGAGTCAAAGCGGGCGACAAGGTCGCCGGCTGCTTCTTCCAGCGCTGGCCGGGCGGCGAGCCGGACCCGCATATGCACGCGTCGGCGCTGGGCGGTCCGATCGACGGCCTGCTCGCCGAATATGCCGTGCTGGAAGAGGCCGGCGTCGTCAAACTCCCTGAGCACCTGTCGCTGGAAGAAGGCGCGACGCTGCCTTGCGCCGGCGTCACCGCGTGGTACGCCATGGTGCACCATGCCAAGCTGATCGCGGGGCAGACGGTGCTGCTTCTGGGCACCGGCGGCGTCTCGATCTTCGGACTGCAATTCGCGCACGCGATGGGCATTACGGCGATCATCACTTCGTCGAGCGACGATAAGCTTGAGCGCGCCAAGGCGCTCGGCGCGGCCTGCGGCATCAACTACAAAACCACCCCCGAATGGGACAAGGCGGTTCGCGGCTTAACCGGCGGGACCGGCGTCGACCATGTGCTCGAGGTCGGCGGGGCAAGCACGTTGACGCGCTCGTTCAGCGCGATCCGCACCAGCGGCAAAATCAGTATCATCGGCGGCGTCAGCGGCGCGGCGACCGAATTCAATCCCGGCCTGATTTTCATTAAGCGCGCCAACGTCCAGGGCATTTCCGTCGGCTCGATGCAGACGTTCGAGGAAATGAACGCCGCCATCGCAGCGAACAAGATCAAGCCGGCAATCGATCGCGTGTTTGGCTTCGACGAGGTGCAGGCGGCCTTCCGGCACATGGCGGCAGGCGCGCATTTCGGCAAGATCGTCGTCCGGGTGGCGTGAGCGAAAGCCGCGGTGCAACGCTTACCGCCGACCGCCATTCGGTTCAGTTTGCTGGCAGCTATTGTCCGACGACGCGCGTCGGCGGGAATGCGACCTCGACCAGGGTGCCGGCGTTCGGCGCGCTCTTGATGCTGAAATGCGCGCGGTTGGCCTCCGCCAGCGCCTTGGTCAGCGGCAGACCGAGGCCGGTCCCGCCCGAGCCCCAGCTTCCGGCAGTCGCCGTCTGCCGGAACGGTTCGAGCGCCGCCTCAACATCAGTCTCGCTCATGCCGACGCCGGTATCGCGCACGCGCAATACCGCCTCGCCGCTGTCGGCAAACGCCGTCGACACGATCACCTGGCCGCCCGGACCGGTGAACTTGATCGAGTTGGACAGCAGATTGAGCACGATCTGGCGCAGCGACCGCTCGTCGGCGACGACCTGCGGCATCCCGGGGGTGAGGGACGTGCGAATGATGATGCGCGCGCGGCTTGCTTGCGGCTGCATGATGCCGACGCATTGCTGCGTCAGCTCGTTGAGGCTGACATTGGCGAATGTGAGGTCGAGCTGGCCAGTCTCGATCTTGGAAAGATCGAGCAGGTCGTTCAGCAGCGAGACAAGGTGCATGCCGGCGCTGTGGATGTCCTTGAGATATTCGCGGTAGCGCTCGTTGCCGATCGGGCCGAAGCGCTCCGCCATCATCACCTCGGCGAAACCGGTGATGGCGTTGAGTGGCGTGCGAATCTCGTGACTGACCTTGGCAAGGAAGTCCGCCTTCGCCGCCGCGGCTTTTTGCGCCTCCCGCGTGGCGGCCCGTAATTCCTCCTCGGCCTGTTTGAAGGATTCGAGCCGCGCCGTGAGCTCGCGGATTTCATCCTCCGCGGTGCCGAGCGAGAGCGCATCGGCCCGCCGGCGTTCCTCGGCCTCGCCGTCGGTCAGGATAAGCGCGAGCGCGGACCCCTCGTTCCATGGAACGGTGAACAGGCGTCCCTCAACCGGGCGGCGGTCGCCGCCGGCGGTGACGATCGACAGCGATTGCGCACCGTTGGTCTGAGCAAGAGCGCCGGTGCCGGGCTCGGCGAAAAGTGTGTCCAAGCCGCCAGCCGCGGCGAGCGCGTCGAGGTTCTGGTAGCCGCTCAATTCGAGGAAATGCCGATTGGCGTAGAGCAGCGCATCGTGCCGGTAGATCAGTACGCCGACTGAAATGCGCTCGAGCAACACCAGCTCGACGGCGGCCAAAGCCTGCCGCCTCGTCGTGTCCTCGTGTTGTGCGCCGACGTCAGCCACCGACGCGGGCGCCGGGTGCGTAGCGGCGGGTTCCGGCGGACTTGCCTTTCCCTCGAGCGGCAAACCACCGGCGCCACCCTCGGCGAGCGCAGCCTCGTTTCCTCCCCGCAAGCGTGCCGTCAATTCTTGCGCCAGTTCGCGGAACGCGCTGCGCTCCACCGGGCTCAGACTCGGCGTCCTCGCTTCGGGCGGCGTCCCCGGGCGAAACGGCACTACATTGGCCGCAGTCGGCGGGACGGTTGCGGCGGGCTCGCTGTGTGGGACAACTTCGCTCGCGGCTGCGGCCTCGGCCTCAGCGGCCGTCGCTATTGGCGTCGCAGCGGAGGGGGCGCCCTCCGCCGACGTTGCCTCGGGCTGCGCCATGAATCCGAGCGGGCGCTCCCGACGCGCGCGCGCCAATTGGTTGATACGGGCGATGTCGCGACAGACGCCAAAGCCGCGATAGCCGCGAAAGTTGCGATCGCGATCGAACACCGGAAGGCCCGACAGCTCCACCGGCAGCCGTTCGCCGCCCTCGTCCACCGGCCAGGAGAGGACGATGCCGCTCCATGTTTCATGCGTCGCGACCGCGCGCGCCACCTGATTTTCCGGATCGAGCTTCAGCTCGGCGGCAATCTCGCTCCACAATCGGCCGAATGCCGCCGTGGTTCGCGGCCCGATCAGCTCCATGAACTCGTCGGAGCCGAGAACGAAACGACCCTCGGCATCCATCTGCCAAACGAAGCGGAGCGGATGGCGCCGTTCCGCCGTGGACTCACTCTGCGCAACGCTTCCAGAGATTTGTGGCGGCGCGGCTTGCGATTCTACGGCTGGCGAGGGTGTTGGCGTTGCCAGCTCGGCTTCGGCTTCGGTTGCGACCGCCGAACGCGCCGGCGTTTCCGGCTCAGCTTCGGGTTCGGTTGTCGCAGGCGTTGGCTCGCTCTTTGCCGGAGCGCTCTCGATTACGGGAGCCTCAACATGCGGCGGCGCACCGAACTTGACCACCAGCACGGCCGATGCATTGCGGCCAAGACGCTCGACGGTGACCGGACCGTAACGCGTCGCTCCGCTGGCGCGGCCGGTTTCCGATGCTTCGGCCGCGAGCGCAGCGATGCCGAGGGCAGACAGCGTCGATGTGCCGGCAAGGCGCTTCTGCGCCGCCTCGGTCGCCCAGAGAGAAATGCCGTCGGCGGAAAAGACCGCGAGCGTCTGCTCGGCATCGGGGAATAGGCGGCGGACCCGCTCGCGAAGCGACAGCGCCGGTCCCGCCTGCTCGGTTGCGACAATGAGGACCGCCGCGCGGCCTTCGGGCAAAACGATGCGCGAGCAGACACAAGTGAGCGCACGGCCGAAACTCGCACCGAAGCCGCGCAGGCGTTCAAGCCGCGGTTGCCCGCTTGACGGCAAGGTTGGTGCCAGCCGCCTGATCGCCGCGGCGGCCGGGTGCTTGGCGTCGAAGCGGCGGGTGGCGCATTCGCTGACATTCGCCGCGCCGAAGATGGCGGCGCCTACTGCATTCGCCCACAGAATCCGCGATCCGTCCGTGCTCCACAGCCAGACCGGCGATGCGCTGGTCGCGTAATCTGCGAGCTGCCCCGCTAGTCGCGGGTCGCGCGACAGGTCGAACTCTGACGCCACAGTCGGCATGCGACAAAACTCATTGCCTAAGAAATTCTTAATAGTGCGGGCCGCCGGTGCCGTCCATGCCGCGGCCTCGACTTCGGCCGGGCAAGGAGGGATAACCTTAATCGCGCCGGGAACTTGACGCGGCGCGAAGAGGGGGACTGCGCGCCGACGTTGATTTCAGGCTAGGATGACGGATCAGACATAGAGGAGCAGGACCATGGCCAAGGAACCCTTCGAACAATTCGCAATCCCCAACGAGGTGCGGGCATTCGCCGAGCAAAGCGTGGCGCAGGCAAGAAAGGCCGTCGACGGTTTCATCCAGGCGGCAAACAAGGCAATGGGCCAGATGCACGGCCACACCCAGGCGGCGCAGAGCGGCGCCACTGAAATCGCGCACAAGTCGATGGCTTATGCCGAGCAGAATGTGGCGGCAACGTTCGATTTCGCCCAGAAGCTGATGCACGCCAAGGACGCGACCGAGGTGATGGGTCTGCAATCCGAGTTTCTCGGCCGTCAGATGCAGGCGCTCTCAGCTCAGGTGCAGGAGCTCGGACAAAGTGCTGCCAAATTAGTCATGGAGACTGCAAAACCGAAGCCGTGATGTCGCAGGCGCGGCATGGCGCGGCATGACGACAAAAAACAAAATATTTTCAATACGTTAAATATTTTGGTGCAATGCAATATTTCCTATTGCAATGCACCAAAGGTGATGTTATATAAGGCATTGGACACCCGAGGCCTAAGTGGTGCTGCGTTCGGCTTACGGGGTCATCATTGAAATACGATGCCTCGCGCGACGGGCGGTGAGGCGACTGAAATTTCCCAGGTGAACAGCCCAAGAGCAGACGAAAACAAGGACGAGTGTCATGGCGGAAGCCACAACTACTGCCCCGAAAGTAAAGACGACCAAGCCGGCGACGGGTGTGTTCGAAATGCCGAAATTCGAAATGCCCAAGTTTGACATCCCGCAGGTCGAGATGCCGGCCGCTTTCCGCGAATTCGCGGAGCGCGGTGTCGCCCAGGCCAAGGATACCTACGAGAAGATGAAGGCCGCCGCCGAAGAGGCGACGGATGTCCTCGAGACCACCTACTCCACCGCCACCAAAGGCGCCTCCGACTACGGTCTCAAGGTGATCGAAGTGGCGCGCGTGAACACCAATGCCGCGTTCGATTTTGCCGGCGAAATCATGGCGGCGAAGACGCTGTCGGAAGTCGTCGAGCTCATGAGCGCGCATACGCGCAAGCAATTCGAAGCGTTGACGCAGCAGAGCAAGGAGCTCAATGCGCTCGCGCAGAAGGTTGCGACGGAGACGGCGGAGCCGATCAAGAGCGGCATGAACAAGGCGTTCAGCAAGGTTGCCTAAGCGGCACTTTCGCATCGCTTTGCCACTGCTGCGAAGGAAAGCCCGGGTTCTTGCCCGGGCTTTTGCTTGTCGGTTTGCCGGGGCTTGCGGCGGTAGGGCCGAGGACTTGCCGCCGGCCTTGCCAAACTGAGACGATCCACATAGCTTTCGCGCGCTTGCCGACCCGCGGGCCCGTGCAGCTGTAGCTCAGTTGGTTAGAGCGCCTGACTGTGGATCAGGAGGTCGGTGGTTCGAGTCCACCCAGCTGTACCAATCGATCACGACACAGACGGGCCTGCTCCTCTGAGTGCGTCCGCTCGGCATGGCGACTGCCGAGAACCGTTGGACGGCAAATCCCGACGAACGCCTGCTCGTTGGTGCGGCACCGCGGTTCACACCTGCTTTACCTTAACGCGATCGGGTCGTCGGGTAGCGAGGCAACCTTAGCTATTGTCGATTATCAAGCGGACGTGCGGCTCCATCCTTGTCGGTGAATGCTGTGACACGGGCGACGACATTGACGGCGTTCAGGACCGATGGCTCGCCGGTCGACATCCGCCAGGCGGCGGTTGCGCCCTGCAGCGGGGAGCATCGGCGCGAGGCGGCGC
>Ga0181533_1005545_pt1 | contig 12043 bp, 12 predicted proteins | sample PEATcosm2014_Bin_45_FD_119772 | JGI IMG/M metagenome (GOLD analysis project Ga0181533, IMG submission 119772) | Peatland microbial communities from MTU Mesocosm Facility, Houghton, MI, USA - PEATcosm2014_Bin11_60_metaG | ecosystem: Environmental > Terrestrial > Soil > Wetlands > Peat | place...
CCGCTCCACGCCAAGCGTGCGCAAGCCGCCGCACGAGATCAGGATGGCGTCGACGCCGCCCGGCCGGATTTCATTCGCCTTGGCGACGGCTGAGCCGCTGAGGGCGATAATGTCGGCCTGGCTTTTCTTGCTCGGCCCGCTGAACTCCAGGATGTCGAAGCAGTCGAGTGCGAGCACGTCGAAATCGGCCGCGGCCAGCAGCTCTTTGAGCCGTCGGTTCACGCTATCCGTATAGGCCGTTGCCACCGCGATGCGCTTGGCGCCGACTTCGCGCAGCCCGTCGAGGATAGCCTGGCTCATAGTGCTGACCGGCAACGCGGTGCGCCGACGCAATTCATCGAGGAGGCGCTCGTGCGCGAGCGGCCCGCGATAGAAGGTGAGCGACGTGCCGATGACCATGATGGCGTCGACGCCCTTCCGCGCCAGTTCCTCGGCGGCCGGAACGATGGCGTCGAAGGCCGGGTCGTAGCCGTCGGGCGTGAGCGCGCGCACGCCGACGCCGCGCGCAATGAAGCGCACCTCCGGATACATGATCGGGCCTTCGAACGGCACCTCGTCGGTGACGAACGGCACGACGAGGCCGATGGTGATGCCGCCGCGCGTGGTCAACTCTTGACCAGCACCGGTCCGGAACCCTGCGGCCGTTCGCCCTCGCTCATGATACCGAGGCGCTTGGCCACCTCGGTATAGGCTTCGAGCAGCCCGCCGAGATCGCGCCGGAAGCGGTCCTTGTCCAGTTTCTCGTTCGACTTGATGTCCCACAGCCGGCAAGAATCGGGGGAAATCTCATCGGCGACGACGATGCGCATGAGATCGTTCTCCCACAGCCGGCCGGTCTCCATCTTGAAGTCGACGAGTCTGATGCCGACGCCGAGGAAAAGCCCGGTCAGAAAATCGTTGACGCGGATGGCGAGCGACATGATGTCGTCGATCTCCTGCGGCGTCGCCCAGCCGAACGCGGTGATGTGCTCTTCCGACACCATCGGATCGTTGAGCTGGTCGTTCTTGTAATAAAACTCGATGATCGAGCGCGGCAGCTGCGTGCCCTCGTCGATGCCGAGCCGCTGCGACAGCGAGCCGGCCGCGATATTACGGACCACCACTTCGAGCGGAATGATCTCGACCTCGCGAATCAACTGTTCGCGCATGTTGAGGCGCCGGATGAAGTGAGTCGGAACGCCGATATCGTTGAGGTGCTGGAAGACGTATTCCGAAATCCGGTTGTTGAGTACGCCTTTGCCTTCGATCACCTCGTGCTTTTTCGCATTGAAGGCGGTCGCGTCGTCCTTGAAATGCTGGATCAAGGTTCCGGGCTCGGGTCCTTCATACAGAACCTTCGCCTTGCCTTCGTAGATGCGGCGACGTCGGCTCATCGGAGTATACCGGGGCTTGGTGAAATCCATGGGATGCCGTGGCTCCAATTTCAGTTGTCGAGATCCGCGGCGGCGGAATCAGGCACGCGACTCGAACACAAGCGGCCCCTCCGCGCACGAAGGCTAGCCGAAGGCGGCGCGGAGCACAATCGACATAGCCCCGCACGAGCCCGACCGCAATGTCCAAGTCAGGGTCCGATCGCGGTTGCCTTGACGCGCCACCCTCGATATGCATGGCGGCAAGCGAATTGCGCTGTTCCACGCACTCAAAGGCCAACACCATGACCACGTTCGACAAGCGCGAAGATGCGTTTGAAAAGCAGTTTGCGCATGACGAGGAACTCAAGTTCAAGGCAACCGCGCGGCGGAACAAGCTGCTCGGGCATTGGGCGGCGGAAAAACTCGGCTTGAGCGGCGCCGAAGCCGACAGCTACGCGCTCGGCGTCGTGATGGCGGCGTTCGAGGGTACCGACGGACACGATGTCATGCACAAAATCCGCAAGGATTTCGATGCCAAGGGCGTCGCCCAGTCCGATCACCAGATCGCCCGCACCATGACCGAATTCATGGCCAAGGCGATCGCCGACATCAAGGCCGGTCGATAATACCGGCCGCGACCGCGTCGATCACCCCGCAGCAACGAGCATCGCCATGGCCATCGCCTCCTTCACACTCGCCCAACGGCTGCGCGCCGGAGAGACCGTCTACTCTGGTTGGTGCGGCCTGCCCTATCCGATCGTCGCCGAGACAATCGGCCGCGACGGCTTCGGCGCGGTGACGCTCGACAGCCAGCACGGGCTCTGGGACCTCCACGCGATACTGACCGGCATCGCCGCGCTGCGGCAGGCCGGTTCGGCGCCGATCGTGCGGGTGCCGGTCGGCGATTTCGCCACGGTGAGCCGGGTTCTCGACTTCGGCGCCGAAGGCATCATCGCCCCGATGATCAACACGCCGGCCGACGCGCGCGCGCTCGCTGCGGCGGCCAAATATCCGCCGATCGGCGAACGCAGCTGGGGACCGCACCGCGCCACCACGCTCGCGGGACTTGCCGACCAGACGGTCTATCTGCGCGAAGCCAACGATCACGTGGTCACGCTCGCCATGATCGAAACGCGCACCGCGCTCAAAAATCTCGATGCCATTGTCGATACGCCTGGCATCGATGGCCTGTTCCTCGGGCCGTCCGACCTGTCGATCGCGCTGTCGGACGGCAAGACGCTCGACCCGTTGTCGAAGGAGGTCGAACTGGAGCTCGACCGCATCCTGGCCGCCGCGCAACGGGCGAAAAAAATTCCGGGCGCTTATTGCCATTCCGCCGAACGCGCCGCGACGCTCGCGAAGCGCGGCGTGAAATTCCTTGCCGTGATGAGCGATCTCGGCATGCTGCGCGCCGGCGTGGCCGCGGCGCTGAAAACCCTGAAGGGCTGAACGGCTGGCGGCTCACCGCGCGCCGCTGACGGATGTCGCCTCACGCCGTGCCGGGCAGCATGCGCAGGAGCGTGCGGTCGCGCCACAGCCAATGATGCACGAGGGCGGCGCCGGCATGAATGCCCGCCATGATCAACAGCGCGTTGGCGAGAATTTCATGAATGCCGAGCACGGTTTTTGCCACGGCACGATCGGCGGGCCACCGCGACACAAACTGCCAAACGCCGAAGATCGGCAGGTCGTGACCCCGCTTTAATTGGACAATGACGCCAAAGAGCGGCACCGCGAGCAGCAAAACGTAGAGCGCGAAATGGCTTAACCCCGCGGCCACCTCGACGAGCCGTCCGAACGGCGTGCGCTGTTGCGGCGGCGGCGGATCGACCATCCGCCAAGCGAGCCGCACCACAAGCAGTGCGACGACGCATTCACCGAGCGTCATATGAATCAAAAGCCCCAGGTCGCGCGCCGCGCCCTTCGGCAAATCGTCGCCGAATTGCCCCAGCAGCCACCCGAAGAAGACGAACAGCGCGGTGAGCCAATGGATGAGTTGCGGTATGGCGCCATATTGCGTTTTTGAATTTACCAATTGCATCGATCGGCCCCGTTACGCGAAAGCGTTCTCCTTAAGCTGTGTCGGTTCATGCCCAAATCCAGGGGACCGGTGAACTTAAAAAATGTTAACTTAACCAATAGCCTGCGCGATCCGACCAAGCGCCGCCGCGATGTCGGAATCGACATCGCCGGCGAGCAGTTCGAGAACGGTATAATCGTGCGCGCCGAGCCAGGCGCGCTTTTGCGCGCGCGCCGTGGCGGCAGCCGGACTTTCGTCCGCCGGCACGAGATCGATGACGAGCCGCAGCGGGAACGAAACGAAGTCGCAGATATGCTGCCCGACCGGCGTCTGGCGCTTGAACCCGCGGCCGGCGAAGCGGCGGTCGTTGACGAGCGCCTGCCACAGCGCGCGCTCCGCCTCGGTCGGATTGCGGCGCAAGAGCCGCGCTAGGCCGCGCACCGGGCCGCGCTCTTTCGGCACCCGGCCGGAGCCGTGCTCGGCCAACAGCGTACGCAGCATTTCGGCCTCCTCGCCATCGAGCACGCCGCCGCGAGCCGGCCCCTTGCGCCCTTCCGCGATCGCCGTGATGACGCCGTGGAGCGTCTGAATGTCCTGCTGCGTCGGCTGCATGCGGGTAATGATATTGCGCAGATTGATCTGCATGGTCTCGCGCTTGTCGGGCGGCCGGAAGAACTCGACCTTCTCCAACTCGCGCTCGAGAGCTGCGAAGAAGGCGAGCAGTTGCTGCTTCGGCGCGCTGGCGGATTTGTCCGGCATGGCGAACGGCAGCTTCGCACCGTTTGCGAGCTTGAACCATTCGTAGGCCACGATCACCACCGCCTGCGCCAGATTGAGCGAAGCGAAGGCCGGATTGACCGGCAAGGTGACGATGCGGTCGGCGAGCGCGACTTCGTCGTTTTCGAGCCCGTTGCGCTCGCGGCCGAACAGGATGGCAACGGTTTCGCCGGCCGCGATCCGCGGCACAGCGAGCGCCGCGGCGTCAGCCGGCCCGACCACCGGCTTCGCCTGGTCGTGGGCGCGCGCGGTCGCGGCAAGGACGAAGTTGCAGTCGGCGATCGCCGCCTCGAGCGTATCGTAGAGCACGGCGCCGTCGAGGATGCGGTCGGCGCCGGCCGCCATCATGCGGGCCTTGTCGTTCGGCCAGGCCTGGCGCGGCCGCACCAGACGGAGCCGGGCCAAGCCGAAATTGGCCATGGCGCGGGCCGCGGCGCCGATATTTTCGCCGAGCTGCGGCTCGACCAGAATGACCACCGGGCCGGGCTGTTCGATCCAGTCCTTGGTCTTGTCGGTGCCTGCACCCGGCATTGGTCCTCCGTTACCTTCCCTATAGCCAAATGATGCTGAAAAAGGCAGCGCAATGCGTGGAATGCCGGCGGTTATCTCGCACCTGCTAACAAGGCTTTCACCAGCGGCGTGCGGATGCTATAGGGCGCGCGCCAAACTCCCCGTCGGTCGGATTCCCGGTTGGCGGTGTCCGCGCCGAGACCAATTCATTTGAGAGCCCGCGGGAAAAGCCATACCGCCGCGCCCATCAATGTTCAGTTTCCGCTCGGCCCAAACAAGCACGGCGACCAGAGGTGCAAGCATGCCAGATCTCGAAATCATGTGGACAAAGGTCGATGAAGCCCCGGCGCTCGCGACCTATTCCCTGCTGCCGATCGTCGAAGCCTTCGTGGGCGCGGCGGGTGTGTCGGTGAAGCTGAAGGACATCTCGCTGGCCGGTCGCATCCTCGCCAATTTCCCCGAGAAGCTCACCCCTGCGCAACGAATTAACGACGAACTCGCCGAACTCGGCGCGCTCGCGATGAGGCCCGAGGCCAACATCATCAAGCTGCCCAACATCTCCGCCTCGATCCCGCAGCTCAAGACCGCGATCAAGGAACTGCAAGGCAAGGGCTACGACGTTCCGGACTATCCGGACAATGCCGCGACGGAAGCCGAGAAGGACATCAAGTCTCGTTACGCCAAGGTGTTCGGCAGCGTCGTCAACCCGGTATTGCGCGAGGGCAATTCCGACCGCCGCGCCGCCGGCGCCGTCAAGCAATACGCCCGCAAGAATCCGCACAAGATGGGCGTCTGGAGCAAGGACTCCAAATCGCATGTGGCGTACATGTCGAGCGGCGATTATTACGGCTCGGAAATCGCGACCACCGTCGCGGCGGCGACCAACGCCCGCATCGAGCTGGTCGGCGCCGATGGCGCCGTCACGGTGCTGAAGGCGAAGACGCCGCTTGCGGCCGGCGAGATCATCGACGCGGCGGTGATGAGCCGCAAGGCGCTGCGCGCCTTCTTTGCCGAGCAGATCGAAGCCGCCAAGAAGGAAGGCGTGCTGTTTTCGCTGCACGTGAAAGCGACCATGATGAAGATCGCCGATCCCATCGTGTTCGGCCATGTCGTTTCCGTCTTCTTCGCCGACGTGATCGAGAAGCACGCTGCCACGCTGAAGCGTCTCGGCGTCAATCTCAACAACGGCTTCGGCGATCTGCTGACGAAGATCGAGACGCTGCCGGAAGCCGAGAAAAAAGCGATCAAGGACGACATCGCGGCCGAATACGCGAAACGGCCGGGCCTCGCCATGGTCAATTCCGACAAGGGCATCACCTGCCTGCACGTGCCCAGCGACATCATCGTTGACGCTTCGATGCCGGCGATGATCCGCGAATCCGGCCGGATGTGGGGCGCAGACGGCAAGCTGCATGACGTCAAGGCCGTGATCCCGGATCGCGCCTACGCGACGCTGTATCAGGCCGCCATCGAGGACTGTAAGGCGCACGGCGCGTTCGACCCCAAGACCATGGGCTCGGTCCCCAACGTCGGGTTGATGGCGCAGCAGGCCGAGGAATACGGCTCGCACGACAAGACGTTCGAAATTCCCGCGGACGGAACGGTTCGAGTCGTTGCCGATGACGGCAAGGTGCTGCTGGAGCGTCCGGTCGAGACCGGCGACATCTTCCGCATGTGCGAGGCCAAAGACGCGCCGATCCAGGACTGGGTCAAGCTCGGCGTGCGCCGCGCGCGTCTCACCGGCACCCCGGCGGTGTTCTGGCTCGACGCCAAGCGCGGGCATGACGCCCAGGTCATCGCCAAAGTCGAGAAGTACCTGAAGGATCAAGACACCACGGGCCTCGACATCCGCATTCTGGCGCCGGTCGAAGCGATCAAGTTTTCGCTCGAGCGCATCCGCAAGGGGCAGGACACGATCTCCGTCACCGGCAACGTGCTGCGCGATTATCTGACCGACCTGTTTCCGATCATGGAACTCGGCACCTCATCCAAGATGCTGTCGATCGTTCCGCTCTTGGCGGGCGGCGGTCTGTTCGAGACCGGCGCCGGCGGCTCGGCGCCCAAACACGTGCAGCAGTTCCAGGAAGAGGGCTATCTGCGCTGGGATTCGCTCGGCGAGTTCCTTGCGTTGGGCGCGTCGCTCGAACATCTGGCGCAGACCTTCAAGAACGCCAAGGCGCAGGTTCTCGCCGAGACGCTCGACGCGGCCATCGGCAAATTCCTCGAGTTCAACCGCAATCCTGCGCGCAAGGTCGGCGAAATCGACAATCGTGGCAGCCATTTCTACCTCGCCCTCTACTGGGCGCAGGCGCTGGCCGCGCAGACCAAGGACGCGGCGCTGCAAGCCCGCTTCAAACCGCTGGCCGAGACGCTCGCCAGAAACGAGGCCAAGATCAATGGCGAACTGATCGGCGCGCAAGGCAAGCCGGTCGATACCGGCGGTTACTACCTGCCCGATTTTGCCAAGACATCGGCCGCGATGCGGCCGAGCGCCACGCTGAACGCCGCGATCGCCGCGCTCTGACGCGGAGTCCGGCGGCGGAGGTCGCCGAGGCTTTGATTCGCTCGATGACGGACTCATCGAGCGAGACCTCAGTCCGGGCGGCAGCGCCGCCCTTCTCGTCGTGAGCTGGTTCCTGGCGCCGTCGACAAGGCCGGCATGCCGGTGCGCAACGTGCCAGCAAGGCAAATCGTCGGACCAAACGGTCACGCCGATGCTGATCGACGCGCTCAAGCCGGTGCCCGCTCTCAAAAAGTGACTCCTTAAAATGGCGAAGATCAAGGTGAAGAACCCCGTCGTCGAGATGGACGGCGACGAGATGACCCGGATCATCTGGCAGTACATCAAGGACAAGCTGATCCATCCCCATCTCGACATCGACCTGATGTATTTCGATCTCGGCATGGAAAAGCGCGACGAGACGCGCGACCAGATCACCATCGATTCCGCGGAAGCCACCAAGAAGGTCGGCGTCGCGGTCAAATGCGCGACCATCACGCCCGACGAAGCGCGGGTGAAGGAATTCAACCTTCACGACATGTATCGCTCGCCGAACGGCACCATCCGCAACATTCTCGGCGGCGTCATCTTCCGCGAGCCGATCATCTGCAAGAACGTGCCGCGGCTCGTTCCGGGCTGGACCCAGCCGATCATCATCGGCCGCCATGCCTATGGCGACCAGTACCGCGCCACCGACATGCTGGTGCCCGGCAAAGGCAAGCTTTTTCTCACCTTCGTCAGCGACGACGGCAACAAGATCGAGCGCGAGGTGTTCCAGTTTCCGGGCTCCGGCGTGGCGATGGCGATGTACAATCTCGACGACTCGATCCGCGATTTCGCCCGCGCCTCGATGAATTACGCGCTCAACCGCGGCTACCCGCTCTACCTCTCCACCAAGAACACCATCCTCAAAGTGTATGACGGCCGTTTCAAGGACATTTTCCAGCACGTGTTCGACACCGAGTTCAAGGACAAGTACGCCGAGAAGAACCTCACCTACGAGCACCGGCTGATCGACGACATGGTGGCGGCGGCGCTGAAGTGGTCCGGCGGCTATGTCTGGGCCTGCAAGAACTACGACGGCGACGTGCAGTCGGACACGGTGGCGCAAGGCTACGGCTCGCTCGGGCTGATGACCTCGGTGCTCACCACGCCGGACGGCAAGATCGTCGAAGCGGAGGCCGCCCACGGCACCGTGACGCGGCATTACCGCGAACACCAGAAGGGCCGCGAAACCTCGACCAACTCGATCGCCTCGATCTATGCCTGGACGCGCGGGCTCGCCCACCGCGCCAAGCTCGACAGCAACGCCGAATTGGCGAAGTTCGCGACCACGCTGGAAAAGGTCACGGTCGCCACGGTCGAATCGGGCTTCATGACCAAGGACCTCGCTCTCTTGATCGGCCCCGATCAGAAATGGCTCAGCACCACCGGCTTCCTCGACAAGGTCGCCGCCGACCTCGACGCCGCGATGGCGTGATCGCCGTCGGCTGCCCGCTGCAACGCGCCGCTGCGCCAATGGCCCGGCGGCGCGACATTTTTGCGTTCGTTTTCGCCTCCAGCATTGCCGGAACCCAACCGGCGGAACCCGTCGGCGGCGGCCGGTCGAGCGGATGACAAGCAGCGCCCGCAGGCTTATTGAGGTGGAATGGGCACCCCCGCCGACAGGCCGAGCGTCGCGTTCAGGCGGCTCGGCATCATCGCGCTGTTCGCGCCGCTGTTCGCCATCCTGGTCGCCGCGCTTTGGTATGCGGCGAAGGCATGGGTTTCGGTGCAAGGGCCGCCGATGCCGATGCACGGCTATATCGCCATGACGCTCGGCGTCGGGTTGTCGCTCGTGGTCGGATGCGGGCTGATGACGTTGCTGTTCTATTCGAGCCGCCACGGCTACGACGAACGGAGCTACAGCGAACCGAGTTATCGCGACCTTGGCCCCACAGCCGAGAACGATCGCGACTGAACCGCAAGGGGATCGCGCATGTCACGCATCATTCGCTTGCGGAGCGACGGCAGTGCCGATGACCGGCTCGAGGCGCTGCCTGGGGGGCGGGACGACCGAAGCGGCAGCGCTGATGGAGCCCCTTGTCAGCCGCCCGCAGAGGACTTCCACCTCCAAGCTGTCGATCATGCTCGGCGCACCAAAAAGCGGCCGCCCGCTTTCACGGGCCGCCGCTTTCCGTAAGTAAGAGCGTTAGCGGTTCACGCCACCCTGTTGGCCGCCTTGCTGGCCGCCCTGACCGGGCTTGGTCTGCCCGCTCTGCTGCTGGCCGGGCTTGTTCTGCCCGCCCTGCTGCTGTTGACCGGGCTTGCTCTGCCCGCCTTGCTGCGGGTTGCCCTGTTGGTGCTGGTCGCGCTGCGGATTCTGTTCGTTCGCCATTGGGAAGTTCTCCATGGTTGCGGGGGGATTGGAACTTGCGGTGTGTCGACCCCCGCCGATTGAACCAACCCGCGAAGCGAGCCGCGGTTCCTCCCAAGGCACTGCTGCAATTATAGGCAACGGGTTGAAATTAAAAGAATTTCGCCTTTATTTTTCGGAACTTCGAGGCAATGGTCAACTGCCGCGGCCAAGTCGGGTGCCTTACACAGGCTTATAAGCGCGGTCGTGATAAACGAGCGCCGCGCCGCCCGGACCGAGGTGTACCGCTTCGACCACGCCGAAAATGACGTTGTGCGAGGCGACCGCCTTGGTCTCGACGCAGCGGCAGTCGAAGGCGACCACGGCCGAAGCGAGCACCGGCGCGCCGGTCTTCAATGTCGTCCATTCGCCGTGGGAAAAGCGCTCGGCATGCGCCACGCCGCGTCTGCCGGCAAACAAATCAGCGAGCGGCTCTGCCGCGGCGCCGAGCGTATTGACGCAAAACACCCCGTTCTGCGCCAGGATCGGCGCGCTGGTGCTGCGCCGATTGAGACAGACGAGAAGCGTCGCCGGCTGATCGGTCACCGAGCAGACCGCGGTTGCGGTGAAACCCGACTTGCCGGCCGGGCCGGCGGTGGTCACGACGTGGACCGCGGCGCCGAGCCGGCTCATCGCCTCGCGAAAGACAAGCGGCTCGACGCTCGCCACCGGACTCGGCGCGACCGCCGTGAAAGCGCCGTCCATCGCATCGTCGGGCCGTTGGTCGATCCAGCTCATGGCTCTCACTCCGCCGCGCGCAGATTTTCCGGCAGGCCAGGATAGGCCACGTCGTCCGGATCAAGCCACGCCGGATCGGTCCAGCCATTCTCGTCGTATTCCGACATGCACTGTTCGGCGAGCCCCATCATCTGCTCGAGCGTGCCGGAATTCTTCGCGTTCCACAGCGCCTGGATGCGGATGTCCTCGTGGTTGCCGGCGTAATTGCGCTCATAAAGCTCGTGCCGGCCGCCGAATTCGGTGCCGATCGCGTCCCACAAGAGTTTCATCACCTTGATGCGCTCCTTGTAATCGATGCCGTAGGAGCCGCGCACATAGCGTTCGAGGTAGCGGTCGATCGCCGGGTTTTTGAAATCCTTGGTGGACGACGGCAGATAGATGAGCGAGGAGGCGACGATCTTGTCGACGATCTCCTTGACGCGGCCATAGGCATCGCCGGCGAACACCCGGTAGCTCGAGCCGGATTGCAGGTTCGGCAGCACCGCGCCGCCGACCCACGGCGTCGGGTTGAGCGCCATGGCGTCGGTGAGCGCCCAGAACAGATGACGCCAGGCGATGATCTCGCCGAGCAAGGCCTGATTGCCGCGAAATTCGTCGGAGCCCGCGACACGCAAAGCGCGCGCGATGACGCCGGTGAGAAAGTCGAGTTTCACCGCAAGCCGCGTACAGCCCTGGAATTGGTAGCCGGCGAGGAACCCCGACTGCGGAAAGAACACTTTCAGCTTCTCAAGATCGCGGTGCAGCAGCACGTCTTCCCAGGGGATGAAGACATTGTCGAACACGAAGATCGCATCGTTCTCGTCGAAGCGCGACGACAGCGGATAGTCGAACGGCGTTCCCATCACGCTCGCCGTCATTTCATAGGAGGTGCGGCAGAACAGCTTTACGCCGGGCGCATTCATCGGCGCGATGAACATCACCGCGAGATCGGTGTCGTGCAGCGGCACGGCGGCGTTCTGACCGAGGAAGTTGTAATGCGTCAGCGCCGACGCCGTCGCCACCACTTTGGCGCCCGAGACATAGATCCCGGCGTCGGTGTCCTTTTGGATGGTGATGAAGACGTCCTTGACCTGATCGACCGGCTTCGAGCGATCGACCGGCGGATTGACGATGGCGTGGTTCATGAACAGGACGTGCTCCTGCGCGCGCCGGTACCAGGCCTTCGCATTGCCGGCGAATTGGCCGTAAAATTCGGAATTGGCGCCGAGCGTATTCATCAGCGACGCCTTGTAATCCGGCGAGCGGCCCATCCAGCCGTAGGACATGCGCGCCCAATGCGCGATCGCATCGCGTTGCGCCACAAGTTCCTCGCGCGAGTGCGCCACGCGGAAGAATTTATGCGTGTAGCCGCCGTTGCCGGTATCGGTCGGCGTCGTCAACAGGCTCTTGGTCTTGTCGGCGTGCAGGGCGTCGTACAGCCGGGCGATCGAGCGCGCGGCATTGCGGAACGCCGGATGCGTCGTCACGTCCTTGACCCGCTCGCCGTAGACATAGACTTCACGGCCATCGCGCAGGCTCTCGAGATATTCCGCGCCGGTGAAGGGGCGGCCTTTGGTCTTGATCGCGTCTTCGGATTTCATCCCTGCCCTCGACTTGCGCGGTTCGCGTCAGTGACGTGAATTCCACGATTTCGGCAGCAAAGGCCCGCCCATACAAGCCTGTCAATGCGCGCCAAAAGATATTGCCGAGGGACGCGGAATCGTCGAACAACTTATTCGTAGAATCCACCAAAATGGAAGCAAATTCTACTC
>Ga0181533_1005553_pt1 | contig 12026 bp, 8 predicted proteins | sample PEATcosm2014_Bin_45_FD_119772 | JGI IMG/M metagenome (GOLD analysis project Ga0181533, IMG submission 119772) | Peatland microbial communities from MTU Mesocosm Facility, Houghton, MI, USA - PEATcosm2014_Bin11_60_metaG | ecosystem: Environmental > Terrestrial > Soil > Wetlands > Peat | place...
AAGCACCTCGGTGTTCAGTTTCTTCCATCGTTAAAAGTACCGTCGCATCGGCGTCGCCGCAGTAGTCCATGAGATGCCAGTTTAACTTGCTAAATACCCCCTTGGGCTTTTGGGCATGAGCAGTAAAGAGACTGAATTCCTTTAATTGCTGGGTGGCGAGCAGGCTTGTGTCGAGGCAAAAGGTGTGAACTTTCCGAAGGCTGTCGGCATCCGCCACTTCGCCGTGTGTCTGCTTTCCCTGGCCGGCGAATGAAAGGCACGGCAGCAAGTAGAGGGCAAGCAAGGGCTGCCAACGGAACTTCATACCCACCCCCCGGATTCTAAAATCTACATCCGCGCAGCGCTTATTATAGCACCTGAGGAATCTGGTTCCCACCTGCGCCGGAAGGATCGTTCGTGACCCACGCGCCGAAACGCGGGAGTGGATTCTTAGGATTCGCAAACGGTGCGAGGAAGGTTCCTAGGTCGGCATTGGGTCAACGGATCGCCCCGGCCGAGTGCTCTGCGAAGCCGACCGAGCGACAGCGGCACAGGTCGCGGCGAGTCAAGCCACTTTATTGGGCGAGAGCTTTGAGGTCCTTCGACAATTTTGAAAAAGTATCCTCAAAAGCGGACTGCCGGTCATCAATGAATTCCTTGCCCTTCACCACGTAGAGCGGCTTTCCCGAGGTGCGCTTCGTGATGACCATCCCAGCTTGCGAATGCCTCTCCGCCTTCAAACCCGCAGGCAAGTGCTCAAGAGTCAGAGACGAGCCGTCGCCCACCGGCCCAGTCCCTACCGTCTCGGACAGATATAGCTTCACGATCACATCGACGCTGTCGCAATTATCCACGCGCTGCCAGTGCATTTTGGTAAATACTCCCTTGGCGCTTTCGGCCTGAGCGGCAAACCCTCGCAGGTCCGTTAATTGAGAGGCGGCCAACTGGCTTGAGTCGAGGCAAAAGGTGTGAATTTTCAGAAGGCCGTCGGCATCCGCCACTTCGCCGTGTGTCTGCTTCCCTTGGCCGGCGAATGAAAGGCACGACAGCAAGTAGAGGGCAAGCAAGGGCTGCCAATGGAATTTCATTCCTACCCCCGGATCCTACAATCTCCGTCCACGCGGTGCCGATCATAGCACTTGTAACGGTTGGAGGCCACGGCCGGTCTCTCTTCAGCGCAATGCAGCCGCAGTGCGCCGGCAACACTTCAACTTCGCCAACATAGTGTGGGGCAGTAGATGGGACTGGTGTCGGCAAAGGCCATCATCGCGCGCACGGGTTGTTGGCCACTTCTTCCCGGCAATGCGTCTGAGTCAGCCGCGCGAGTTGGCGGGCTGCTACGCACCTTGGAGTGCGGCGGCTCGACGCCGCCTTGCCCCTCCTTCCTGCGTCAATGCAAGGCGGGTCGAGCCCTTGCCAGGGTCTTCGTTATCAAGGTGATTCCAAGGCGGCGTCGAGTCCGTCAACTGACGGACAGTCCAAGGTGCCTTTGGCACATTCATTTTTGTCGCGCCACCGTAACCCCACAGCCCGGCAGAAATCTTTAGATGACCGTAGGGAGAATGGCCGCCAACGTGCTAGCCTACTCTGCGGAAGGCGAGAGGAGCGTGATATCGCGCTGTCCGGCTAGGGGTCAAGCCTCGGAGCGGGCTGGCAGGAGCTGCCGACGAGGTGCTGGCGGCGACGCCGGACTCGTGATCCGGCTTGGGGGCTCCGAGGGTCGGGTTCTGGGGAGTGCCTAGCCCCAGACACCAAAACCTGATGCCGCACCTTTCCAAGATATAATTAAAATAAAAGGGGTTAGCTGTTTAGCGCCAGAATGTCTGAACTCTCTATGCCGTTCAAATTAGGAGAGTTAGATCGAAATAGGGGAGCCGGGGCGAAAAATGCGGGTGCGGCTTTCCATGATGTACTAGAAACAAAAGGGGGTTAGCGACGAAAACGGAAATCTTACAAAAACCCATCCTGTTGAATATAGGGAAGTTAATGGATCATCGATGGCCAGGACCACAAGAAAAAAAGGGGGTGAAAAATGAGGCATGAGTTGTGCTAAGTGCTTAAGAACAAATGGAGAAAGAATGTCCACTTTTCGCCTTTCCAAGATGTTATTGAAAACAAATGAGTTACACCCTTCTTTCCAAGATGTTGATGAAAATAAAGGAGAAAGGTGTTGGACGCGAGGTTAAGATAGAATTGCATGTAGCCGTAGTAGCCTACTGGCATTCGTGGGCGGTAGGGTGGTCAATCATGGCCAGGATGGCCATCCTACGAGGTGTGGCACGGGCAGGCGGCCCCGACTCGTCGGGGTTCCGCCCGTGACGCGAGTTTCTGCATTTGCATACGGCGTGACTGGCGCGCTGGAAACCACCCCGGCGCGACCGAGCCTCCCCTCCTGATTCAGGAGGGGAGTTCTCCCCCCTACTCGGATGAGGAGGGGAGGCGCCCTTGGCGCCGGGGTGGTGCTGGGCAGGAAATGTAGAAACTCGAGACCCAGGCCGCTGGCCTGGGCTGAGGTAGTTCGCCCCTTTGGGGCTCGACTTGGCATCGGCAATCAGCACCCACGGTGTCCAGCAGAAGATGTGGGACACGATCACCTTCTGGGAGAGGGCTGTGACTTTGATTTCTTTCTCTCTCCCTAACTCGGGATCCGGCATGATAATGGATGGTTGAGGGACCATTGAACTCCAGCCTTCACGAAAAAGCCGAAGCACTGCCCTCACAGCCGGGCGTTTACGTCTTCAAGGACGAGAGCGGCAAGCCTATCTACGTGGGGAAGGCGAAATCGCTGCGGGCGCGAGTGCGCTCGTATTTCCAGGAGTCGCGCTCGGCGGACGAGAAGCGCGGCCTCATGCTCGACGCCGCGCATGACCTGGAGACCATCCTCGTAGATAACGAACACGAAGCGATGGCGCTTGAGAACAACCTGATCAAGCAGTTCAAGCCGCGCTACAACATCCTGCTGCGCGATGACAAGTCGTACCCGTATATCAAGTTCACCGCCTACGAACGCTTCCCGCGCGTTTATGTGACGCGCCGCGTAAAGAAAGACGGCTCCATTTACTACGGCCCGTACTTTCCCGCCAACCTTGCCTATCGAATCGTGGATTTCATTCACCGGCACTTTCGGGTTCCGTCGTGCCACGTGGACCTTACGCGTTATCATCCGCGGCCGTGCTTGCAGTTTTACATCAAGCGCTGCCTAGGACCGTGCGTGGAGAACTTGACCACGCCGGAGCGATACGCGGAGGCCGCGCGGGACGCTCGGCTGCTGCTGGAAGGCCGCGAAAGCGATCTGGTGCGCAGCCTGCACGGCCGCATGGCGGATGCTTCCAACTTATTGGAGTTCGAGGATGCGGCCCGCTATCGCGACCAGATTCAGACAGTGGAAGAACTTCGCGAGCGGCAGAAAATGGCGGCGAATTCCGGTGAGGAAGCGGACATCCTGGGGTTCCATCAGGAAGGCCCGCTGGTGGCCGTCAACCTTTTTCACCTGCGCGGCGGGCGCGTGCTGGATCGGCGCGAGTTTTTCTGGGAGGACTTGGAAGAATTCAACCCGCGCGAATTCTTCTCCTCACTGCTCAAGCAAATCTATCTTGACCAGCAGTATTTGCCGGGCGAGATTCATGCGCCCGCGGACTTCGACGATCGCGAAATCCTGGAAGAACTGCTCTCAAAAAGGCGCGGGCGCCCCGTCCATATTTTCACCCCACAGGCCGGGCCCAAGCGGGCGCTCCAGGAATTGGTGGCGCGTAACGCCCGCCACTCGTTTGAGCGGCGCTTCCGCATCCTCCAACCGCACACGCGCGAAGTGCTGGAAAGCCTCAGCGAGGCGCTGGACCTTCCCAAACCGCCGAACCGCATCGAGGCCTTCGACGTTTCCCACATTCAGGGGACCGATATTGTCGCGTCCATGGTCGTCTGGGAAGCCGGGAGAATGAAGAAATCCGATTACCGGAAATTCATCATCAAAAGCGTGCCGCAGAACGACGATTTCGCCAGTATGAAAGAAGTGGTGGGGCGCCGCTACCGGCGTTTGCAGGAGGAGAAGAAGCCCTTTCCGGACCTGGTGCTGATCGACGGCGGCGTGGGCCAACTTCATGCGGCAGCGGCGGCCCTGGAAGAGTTGGGAATCATCAACCAGGCGCTCGCCAGCATCGCCAAACGGGAGGAGATTCTCTATCTCCTGGGGCGCGAGAATGAGCCCGTCGCGCTCGATCACCACTCCCCGGCGTTGCACCTGATTCAGCAAATCCGGGATGAGGCGCACCGCTTTGCCGTTACGTTCCATCGCGCCCGGCGCGCCAAGCGTGAGGTCACTACCGAGCTGTTGCAGATCCCCGGTGTGGGGGAAAGAACCGCCCGGAAGCTCCTAACTCAGTTTGGAAGCTTAAGCAAACTGCGCAAGGTCTCCTTGGAGGAGCTGGCCCAAGTGGTAAAGCAGTCCCAGGCCAAACGGGTGTTCGAGTTTCTGTCCCCCAATCGAGTCGAAAACACATAATCCGGCTGGACGGTCTAATATATAATTGTAAGAAAAATTAGAATATTGTCTTGTGTTGGGTTTTACATAGTGCTATATTAGAGACTCCGAAAGGAGGTCTATCATGGCAAATTGCAATGTCACAACCAAGGTGGCGTATTTTGTGGCCGGGGTAGGGATTGGGGCTGCGATTGCCCTGCTCTTTGCACCCCAGTCCGGGGAGGAAACCAGGAAGCAGATTGCCGGGAAAGCACAAGAAGGTAAGGATTATGTCGCCTCCAAGGGCCGCGAGATCCGCAAGCAGGCGGAGGATATTGTCGATCAAGGCAAGGACTTGGTGAGCAAGCAAAAAGCGCGACTGGCAGATGTCTTGGAGTCAGGAAAGCAAGCGGCGCGCGAAACCTTTGCACGCTAACATTGGGGAGGATAGTGATGAGCGAAGAAAACGGTGGATCTAAGCTAGGAATTTTCCTGGCGGGTTTGGGAATCGGTGCAGTTATGGCCCTGCTCTTTGCCCCGCGTTCCGGAAAAGAAACCCGGGACATGATTGTGGAGAAGGCGGAAGAGGGCAGAGAATTCGTCAAGACCAAGACCGAGGAAATCTGCAAGCAGGCGGAAGACGCGGTGGAAAAAGGCAAGGACATGGTCAACAAACAGAAGGAACTGCTTTCGGCCGCGTTGGAAGCGGGCAAGCAAGCGTACCAGGAAGAAAAGACCAAAACGAAGCAAGGCGCCTGAGGCGGCTGAGCCTCATGTGAGCGAACCATGGAGCAAAATACTGGGCTGACCGTGGCCATGATTCTGGTCGCGATCGCGGTTCTGATGCAGGCGGGGGCCATGCTGGGAATTTGGCTGGCTATCCGCAAAGTTCCCGGGCAGATTGAAAGCGTGCGGTCCGACGTCAAGCAGCGACTCGATCCGCTGACGCAATCGGCCCTGGAGATTGTCAACAACTCGCGCGAACCCTTGCGGATCATTATCGCGAACCTGGCGGAGATCAGCCAAATCCTTCGCGACCGCACCTCCGATGCCGATCAGGTGGCCGCCGAGTTGCTGGATAAGAGCCGGGCGCAGATCGTCCGCGTGGACCAGATGGTTTCCGAACTGGTGGAGAAAGTTGAAACCACCGCGAACGCTGTCCAAAAGGGCGTGCTCGGCCCCATCCAGGAGGTCTCTGCGGTGGTCAAGGGCGTGCGTTCCGGCCTGGAGTTCCTGTTCTCGCGCCGCCGCGTGACCAACGTGAGCGAAGCGACCCAGGACGAGCAACTCTTCATCTAACGGCCACGTGGGCGGCAGGCAAGGCAGCCGGCGCGGGGTTCCGCCGCTTGCTCGTGAGCGGCGCGGCCTGTGCCTTTTAGCCTTCGGGAGCCGGAAGAGCGTTTGCCTGGCGGCGATCACAAGACAATGTATATCAAATTAAGATATAACTCATTTGTGAGCGCCCTCGCTCTGGTGGCTGTCCTCGTGAGCCTGACCGCGTGCAAGCAAGGGGCAAATGCGCCCATCGCCGAAAAGCCCGCTCCCCAGCAACCGCCGGTGCTGCCCACCGCACCCGGTTCGATGCCAGAGATGAGCAGCGCGCCCAGCCAGGCCGCGGGCGTTGCCTGGACGGTTCCCGCGGGTTGGGAAGCTGGGCCCGCGCGCCAGATGCGTATCGCTACCTACCGCATCCACGCTATCGTCGGCGATCCGGAAGACGCTGAATGCGCGGTCTACTTCTTTGGCGCGGGGCAAGGCGGGACGGTGGAGGCAAACCTCGATCGTTGGGCGCATCAATTCACCTCGCCCGATGGCCAATCCCCGGCCCAACCGGCGAAAATGGAAAAGCGGGACATCGCGGGACTGAAGGTCTCGACCCTCGCGGTGTCGGGAACCTATCTGGGAGCGGGTGGAATGATGTCGCAGGAGCAAGTGAAGAAGCCCAACTTCCGCATGAGAGGCGCTATCGTCGAGGCCCCGGAGGGATTGGTCTTCTTCAAGCTCACCGGTCCGCTCAACACCGTGGCGGCGGCCGAGAGTGATTTCAGTTCGCTGCTCGGAAGCGTGCATCGTCCGTAAAAGCGCCAACGGCGAACTCTCCCTATCTGGGTAAACGGCTCCTGGTTGCAGCGGCTTCAGCGCTGCCCAAGCTGTGGGAAGATGGACGAGACCGAAGCGATCGGCTCACTCCACCTGCGATATCCATCCGCCACCCGCCACCTCATCACCATCATAGAACACCGCAGCTTGGCCCGGCGTAATGGCGCGCTGCGGCTCGCGAAATTCCACCATGGCTTCGCTACCGGCATGGGCTTCCACGCGCGCGGCGGCCCCGGGATGGTTATGGCGAATCTTCACGTGCGCTTCCACAGCGTCACCCGTTGCCAGCGGGCGGATCCAATTCACCTCACGCACCCGGAAGCGGCTGCGGAAAAGGTCGCGGTCCTCTCCCACCACCACGCGATTCTTCGCCGGGTCGAGCGCAATCACGTAGAGTGGCGCGCCCACCGCCATGCCCAATCCTTTGCGTTGACCCACGGTGAAGTTTTGGATGCCCGGGTGTTCGCCTAGAACGCGCCCGTCGGTGGAGACTACCTCGCCCGCCAACGATTCCGGTTGGCGCTGCTGCTCGGCCAAATAAGCGTCAATGAACTGCCGATAGCTTCCCGTGGGCACAAAGCAAATCTCCTGACTATCCGGCTTATCCGCCACGGGCAGGCGCCGGGCGCGAGCGAGGGCACGCACTTCCTGCTTGGTCATCTCACCGAGAGGAAACTCGCTGTGCGCCAACTGCTCTTGCTTCAGTCCAAAAAGGAAGTAGGCCTGATCTTTCGAACGATCGACGCCACGCAGGAGTTGGTAACGGCCGCTTTCCGGGTCGCGACGGACGCGCGCGTAATGGCCGGTGGCGATGCGCTCCGCGCCGATCTGCCGCGCCGTGCTAAGAAACTGCGCGAACTTGATCTCGGTATTGCAAAGGCTGCACGGAATGGGGGTCTCGCCCGCCAGGTAGCCCTCCACGAACGGCCGCACCACGGTGGCTTCGAACTGCTTTTCGAGGTTGATGACGTAGTAGGGTATGTTGAGGAAGTTGGCCACGGCGCGCGCGTCGTAGACGTCGTCAAGCGAGCAGCAGCGCCCGCTGGCATGGCCCCCCTCTCCCGCCTCCTCGCCCAGCAATTGCGGCAGGCGGCGCTGATTCCAAAGCTGCATGGTCAGCCCCACCACCTCTGGCGATGAGCCGGAAGCGTTCGTCGAACCGTTTTCCGCAAGCAGAGCAGCGGCCGTCGAGCTATCGACCCCGCCGCTCATTGCCACTGCGATGCTCATTGCTATCGATACTCCAGAATTGCCGATTGACGATGGCCGATTGTCGATTGCGGATTACCAGTTTTTCTCAATCGGCAATCGTCAATCGAAAATCGGCAATTCGTTCATTTGTCACTCGTCACTGGACTTCGATAATACGGCGACACGGCGCGTAGTTGCTCCACCACTCCCGGCAGGATTCGGAGCGCGGCGTCAACCTCCTCATCCGTATTGAAGCGGCCCAGGCTAAAGCGAATGCTGGCGCGTGCCTGCTCGGGTTTGAGCCCGATGGCGGAGAGCACGTGCGAAGGTTCGAGCGACCCGGACGAGCACGCCGAGCCGGTTGAGCACGCGATGCCGCGCAGGTCCATGGCAATCACAAACCCCTCGCCCTCGATATAATCGAACATCAGGTTGGTGGTGGTGGGTACCCTGTGTGTGCGGTCGCCGTTCACAGCGACCCGAGGAACGCTGGAAAGAACGCCGGCCTCCAGGCGGTCACGCAGGGCAGCCACGCGGCGATGGTCTTCGGCCAGGTGCGCGCGCGCATTCTCCGCCGCGGCACCCAGCCCGACGATCCCCGCCACGTTTTCCGTCCCCGGACGCCGGTCGCGCTCGTGATGCCCGCCGTGCAGGATTGGCCGCAGAATCGTCCCCTTGCGGACGTAGAGCCCGCCCACACCTTTGGGGCCGTTCAGTTTGTGCGCGGAAAGGGCCAGCAGATCGACGCCGAGTTTTTCCACATCCACGGGAATCTTGCCGACCGACTGCACCGCGTCGGTGTGAAAGTAAATGTCACGTTCGCGCGCCATGCGGCCGATTTCCTCCAGCGGCTGAACCGTGCCGAGCTCGTTGTTGGCGTGCATCACGCTGATCAGCACGGTCTCCGACCGAAGCGCGGCGGCCACGTCTGCCGGGTCGACTACTCCGCTCGCGCCCACGCGCACATAAGTCACACTCACGCCGCGCTTCTCCAGCGCCTTCGCGGTGGAGAGCACGGCCGGGTGCTCGATAGCCGTCGTCACCACGTGCTTCCGCTCTCCGCGCGCCGCCTCCACGATGCCGAAAATCGCGGCGTTGTCCGACTCCGTGCCGCCGCTGGTGAAGACGATCTCGCTCGACCGCGCGTTGAGCAACCGCGACACTTGCTCGCGCGCTTTCTCCACCCCCGCTTTGGCGCGCTGCCCGAACCAGTGAATCGACGAGGCGTTGCCGTAATCTTCCAGCAGGTACGGCCGCATCGCCTCAAACACTTCCGGCGCCAGCGGGGTGGTGGCGTTGTTGTCGAAATAAACCCTCTTCATCATTCAACCTGCGGATAGCGCGGAATGAATCGCGACTCCTGCTTTCTTTTCGCCCTGAAATCCAGCGTAGCCGAGCGATGGCGAGAAGTCAAACCACGGAAGCGGTTCATGGGGCCATCGGGCGATTGGTGATTTGCGATTTTCGGAGTCGCCGATTTGATCAATCTTCTCACCCGACAGCGCCGAAAACCGATGCGGCATAGGGTGGGCGACCCGGCCAATCGTATATGAGTCGTACATCCGGCACTCTCGCCCTCCGACTTTGCCAGTTTCGTGGTACGCCCCACGTCTCGATGCCATTGGCATCGTGCCGTCTGGCCATCGGGCCATTTGAAGCCAACCTCGCGATTAGGCTTCGAATCGATGAGCCGGCGAACCGACTTTGCGTGCGCAGACATTCATGATTCAGAATTCGGGATTTTTGCTAACCATCCTTCTTTTCAGCAACATAATGGAGAGAATAGCCTAACTCATTTCTTTTCATCAACATCATGGAGAGGCGAAAAGCTGACATTTTTTCTGTATTCATTTTCAATAACTTAGCGAAGCTCAAGCCCACTTTTTCACCCCTTTTTTTTCGATGACTCCTGGTTAGCAAGAGTCTGCTAACTATATTAGTTCTCAATAGCTTACATTTCTGAAGGATTTTAGCAATTCACAGCTAACCCCTTTTGTTTCTGGTACATCATGGAGAGCCTCGCCGATTTTCTTGCACCGCCTCCCGAATTTTAAGCTAACTCTATTAATCTGAGTGAGATATATCATGAGACATTTTGACCCTAAACGCTAACCCCCTTTGATTCTAATACATCATGGAGAGCCTTCCCCTTTTTCTTACGCAGCCTCGGGACTTTCTAACTAAATCTTGTAATTTGAGTGGGATATAGCATGTGACATTTTGATACTAAACACTAACCCCCTTTGATTCTATTACATCATGGAGAGCTGCCGCATTTCGTAGCGTGAGCGTTTCGCCCGCTGTCGCGGGATCGTCCCGCTCCCGCCGCTCGTAGCATGGCTATCCTGGCCCACGGGCGGGAGAAGGTGCGAAAAAATTATGAAACAAACCTCTCACCACAGAGACACTGAGGCACCGAGAACTGAAAAGAAAGAGCCTTTCCTCTGTGCCTCCGTGTCTCTGTGGTTGAGGCAATCGATTTTTTCACAGCTTCGGACGCCCGTGCCACGCCGCGCGGCAGGGCCGAAACCTGTGCGTGCATCCTCCCACTTGGCTCGGCAATTCGCCCAACTCGTAGCCGACTCCAAAGGCGCGATTTCGCCCTGATTTATCGCGTAATCCGTGCATTTCGGCCAACAAGTCTGATCGATTCTTGTCTTTGGTCACAAAATTCGTGCATTTTCGTGTAGAAGGCCGGTAATTCGCAGGACATTTTGTCATGGTCGCCTTTGTTTTCATGCATATAGCCGGTTCGATATTCATTTCTAACATCCCTAGGGGTCAGTCCCCGTTTCGGCCTTGAAAAGCGCGTTCGTGAGCCGCCATAATTGGCGCGGGCTGGAATATTCCAAGGGCAGTGGAAAGTCCATCGCGGCTAGTCGGAGTTTTGGACCCGGCAGCAATCAGCAATCAGCTATCAGGTATCAGTCTTCACCCTCCAACAATCGCCAATCGCCCATCGGTAATTCTGTCTCCTGACTCCTGTCTTCTGCCTCCTGGCTCCTGATACCTCCGCATGCTGCGCGATTTCACCCTGAGACGCGTCTCCATACAGTAGCCTATCACGTTGGGTACCATAACCAATAGGATACGTGGCAGACGGGTAAAATACTGGAGCGACTATTTGTCGGAGCAATCTCCTGCCCGTAGCCTGAGCCAGGCGCGGGCGGCAGGGGGGTGCGGTGTTTCTCCCAAGGTTCACCACAGAGTGCACAGAGGAAAGTACTTCTGCCTACCCTGGGGGCTCCGCGCCCCAGGTCCGGCTTTTCTGCTCGCCACTTGTCACTCGCCCCTGCCCTGGGAGTTGTTCTTGAACTCCGCGGCTTGTATACTCGGCAACCGTCGAAAAGCCGCAGCCCGCCGGCTCCGATTTCGGAGTGCGGCGACTCGTCGCCGCTTTCCCTCGCCGCAACTCGGTGCGGCGATATCGCACCTCTGACGAGTCAGCGGCAGAAAAAGCGGGAGCAAGCTCCCGCACTCCGAAATTTCGAACCCCAGGCGCGAGGGGAGAATTCGCTGATTTGGACAGCCGCGTTGAGGATTTGCCGCTGTGACTGAGACAGTTGTCAGTTATCAGTAATCAGGTTTCAGTGACAGCCGAAAATCCGGGCCGCTTTTACTGATAACTGAGGACTGATGACTGACGACTTTCCGTTCAAGCAGATCGACGCCCAACTCGCTGCCAGCCTTTCGCGCCGTTTCCGGCTGGTCCGCCAACTGGGCGCAGGCGGCATGGGTGCGGTCTTCCTCGCCGAGCAGATCGCGGTGGGCAACCGTCCGGTGGCGCTCAAGGTCCTAAGCCGCAAGCTGCTGGATGATCCTGAATTCCTGCTGCGTTTTCAGAATGAGGCAGCCTCCACGGGCCGCATTCATCACCCCAACGTCGTCACCATTCACGAATCCGGGCAAGCCGATGACGGCACGCCCTACATCGCCATGGAGTTTCTGGAAGGCGAATCCCTCCGTCAGGCCCTCGCGCGGCGGGGTGCGCTTCCCGTGACCGAGGTCGCGGAAATCATCCAGCAAGCGGCGCGAGGACTGAACGCTGCGCACAAGCTGGGCATCATTCATCGCGACCTCAAACCCGATAACATCTTCCTGACGTATCCTGACGACGTGGCGGCACCCCTCGCGGGCGCCCACGACGTAGGGGCAGGCCTCATGCCTGCCCTCCCCGTCGGCATTGCCGACGCCGGGCGGGCACAAGACCCGCCCCTACGACCCGTCGTGGTCAAGCTCGTCGATTTCGGCATTGCCAAGCTGCGCGAGTCCGCCATGCACACGCAGACCGGCATGGTCC
>Ga0181533_1005555_pt1 | contig 12019 bp, 8 predicted proteins | sample PEATcosm2014_Bin_45_FD_119772 | JGI IMG/M metagenome (GOLD analysis project Ga0181533, IMG submission 119772) | Peatland microbial communities from MTU Mesocosm Facility, Houghton, MI, USA - PEATcosm2014_Bin11_60_metaG | ecosystem: Environmental > Terrestrial > Soil > Wetlands > Peat | place...
AAACCTCCTCCGGCTGGCCGGGCGCGGCGAGCAGCCTCTGCAGGCCCTCGCGCAGCGCCAAGTCTCCAGCGCACGCCCCGTCCAGGAAGGCAGCGCGTTCCGAAGCTGGCCGCTGGCGCGCCTGGCGGATAATCCATTCTTCTCGCATCTCAGGAGCACTCATGGAAATGCTTCGGGAAACTAATACATCATCCTGCCGCATTTTCAAGGCTAGCTTTGAATACTCACCCCGTGTTGTCCCACCCGGCGCATGACATCTGACAGGAAAATGACAGGAAAACCGGTCTGCGACTCAAAAACCTCGATTTCCCTGGGGATTTGACGAGAATTCCATTGCGCCTGGCGCGCAATGGCGACGGCCACGCCGCCGGGATTCCCCAGACGAGGCTCCGTTATGCCCTCGACAAGCTCCCCCCGCCCGAGCGTCGGCGATAGTTGGCAGGCGAACCCTGTTCAGCAGAAATGAGCATCCGGATGGAAAATGGTCGTGATCCGGCGCCGAAGCCGCCATCCCTTCCCGCCCGGTTTAAAGGAACGTCAATTTCGCCAATTTCCGGCCAGCAAAGGCCCGCCCTCCCCGCAGTAATGAGCAAACCTGGACCGTATTGGACAAATCGGCACCCAGTTGGAATCCACTTTTCCAGAAGCGTGGCCAGGGTTAGAAATCATGCATGAAACGAATTCAAAGGCGAGCCTCGGTGCGCTCCGCGTCAGCACACTTGAGACCGGAGGACCCTGTAAATTCAAGGGTTCCAAGCGTCATCCGCCGAGTACCGGCGGATTTAAGATAACATCAGCAGGTTGTGGCTGCCGCCATGCCGATGGCGATGGCCAAATCAAAGCTCGGCCCCTTTTTCTTCACATCGTCGGGGGCCAGGTTGATGGTGGTGCGGCCGAAGGTGAAACTGAAGCCGGAGTTGATGAGGGCGGTCATGACCAGGTCGCGGGATTCCTTGACGGCGGCATCGGGAAGGTCGACCATCACGATGATCGTGTCGCCATACCCGGCGTTCACCTCGACTTCAACCGGATACGCCTCGATGCCATCCACCGCGGCCGAACAAACCTTGGCCAACATGGCGGGAGCCTTGCGCCGTTCCGGGAAAAGCGCAACCCGGTTTTTCTCCCCCGGTAGTCGGTAGCCGCCGGGAGAACCTGGCTGACCAAAGGCGCCAGTGCTTGCGGACGCCGAGTCGATCCAGCAAGAGCGGCCTATGAACTGGGTTGAAGCATGCCGCGATCGCCAATTGGGCGAGCTTTATTTTGGAGCGGGCGCCCTCGAGTTCTGGATGTGCGATGAGGCCGGCAATGTCACCTTTTATGATCCTGCCGGCCAATTGCCCAAATCGAAGCTTTGCCCCTCTTTTCCAAACAAGGTCTAGTTCCTCTTGTAAACATCAAATTCATAAATGGACCAATGATACGTCGCGTTCGTGCCCGTCTGCGTCACACGGATATGGCGCGCGGTCTGCGCCGGGAAGGTGATCGTGGTAATCCCCAACTGGCCAGAACCCGTGGCGAGGGGAGTTCCCCAGTCGGCGCCGTCATTGGACACCGATACGGAATGCTTGTCCGGCGAATCCCAAAGGGCCCACGTCGTATCGAGTACGATTTTGTCAAAGGCCCGCGCTGCCTTCATATCGACCTGGAACCACTGCCCGGGATATTGGGTTTTAGTCATATCGCGCCACCCGGTCCAATGGTCGCCATCGATGGCATTGGCGGCGGAGATATCGATCGGGATTTTGTCGCCACTGAACAAAAACGAGCCGTCGGGCACCGAAGCGGAAGCGGTCCATGATTTCTTATCGAGCCTGGTCTCCTTCTCAGGTCGCAGCGGGAGGGGCTTGAGCGAAGCGGTTGACAAAGTTCCGAGGCCGAGAAAATAGTAGAACCAGAGCCCATACCTGCCGAGGAACTCAAGGTGCTGACCCGGATAGAACCGAGGCTCCAGTTTCCGCAGGACGAGTTCCTTGCACAGTTGATGCGATGCGGAGTCGAACAGGTAAAAGCACTGGTCCAGTTCCGGAGTTCCATCGCCCCAAAACCCGACCCGCTCGCGATCCGGGCAATCATAGAAATGGTCCCTCATGCATCGCCGCCGTTCCTTGCATTGCGAAAAGCGCGGCCGTCGCCAGTAGGAGTGGCAATTTGCAGGGTTTCATAATGGAGTTGGGTTGCGTGGAGTTCATGATGTCCCGCTCCTTCCTTGATGCCACACGCGTGGGTTTAGCGCCGGGGCTTCTGGATCAGGCTGATGATGCCCACATCAATGTACTGGCCGCCTTGAGTCTGGTGGCAGTGGACGGCGAAGACGTTCTTGCCGGGTCTGAGCGCGGCGCGGCCCTCGGGCGTCAGCGGCATTTCTTCGTAATCGGTGATGTAGCCACCTGCCTTGCCGGCGAGCACACCGTTGATGTAAATCTCCACGTCCTCATCGTGATGCGCCAGCAGGAGCGGGTTCTCGATCTTCCCGGCCGGCCATTCGAACGAGCGCCGCAGCCAGATGTCGTCGTTCTTCCATTCGGTGCGAACGATCGCGCCGGGCGTCCCCTTGGTGCCGAAGCCACCCAAACCCTCCTTCCATGCCGAGTCGTCGAAGCCCGGTTGGAACCAGTCGCCGGCCGGTTTCTCGATGACATAACGCCAACGAACACCATCCTGCTGCGACGTAGGGACGATGGCTTTGACCTCGGGCGGGGGTGGAACGTTGCCGCGATTGGCATCGGCCGCGCGTTCGAGGTCCACCTTGACGACCTCACGATCGTAGGTGAGCAGCCCGTTGCACTCGGTTTCGACGTCAGTGATCTGCGTGTAGATGACGGCGCAAAGACCGGGATTGTCTTTCAAGGCCCATGCTTTGGTGAGCAGCTTGACATAGCTCCGGGTGAGCTCCTCCCGGCTGGACATGCCTCGATAGCCCCACGTTTGCTTGGTCCAGGTGTGAGCATCCACGCCCAACCCAAGCCCGCCAAATTCGCCCAGCACGGCGGCGCGGGTCGCCTCCGGCTTGGGCGAGCCCGGACCGGGATAGTTGTGCATATCGATCACGTCGCCGCATTTTTGATCGGTCCAGCCGCTCGCATTATTGACAAGCCGGCGCGGGTCCATGCTCTTCACCCAGGCGGTCAGTCGCTCGGTGTCGTACTGGCCCCAACCTTCGTTGAACACGACCCACATGATGATCGAGGGATGCGTCCGGCGGCCCTCGATCAGCCTCTTCAGCTCCGCTTCAAACTGTTTCTTCGCCTCGGCGTTGCCGTTGCCGCCGGCGGGCATGTCCTGCCAGACCAGCAGGCCAAGCTTGTCGCACCAGTAATACCAGCGGTCCGGCTCGACCTTGACGTGTTTGCGCGTGCAGTTCATGCCGAGTTTCCTGGTGATCTCGATGTCGAACTTCAAGGCTTCGTCGGTGGGCGCCGTGTAAATGCCGTCGGGCCAAAAGCCCTGGTCCAGGGGCCCCACCTGGAAGGTGAATTTGCCGTTGAGCATCAGGCGGTTGATCCCCGCCTCGTCTTTGGCGATCGCGATCTTGCGCATGCCGAAATAGCTCGTGACTGAATCCTGCCCCATTTCAATCGTCAAGTCGTACAGGAACGGGTCGTCCGGCGACCACAAGTGGGGATGGGAAATCGGCAGCCTCAGTTCCTCGCCGGGTTCGCCTTTGGCCCGCGCCACCTCCTGGCCGGCTGCCAATGCCACGGCGACGACCCCGACACCTGCCTGCTGGGTGCCATTAAGCCGCGCGTTGACTTTCACCCGCACCGCGCCGCCATCCGGATCCGGAGTGATTTGGAGCGATTCGATCCCGACCTCGGGCACCGGTTCCAGCCAAACCGTCTGCCAGATGCCGGAAGTGGGCGTGTACATGATGCCGCCCGGTTTGAGGACCTGCTTGCCGTGCGGTTGCTGGCCCGAGTCGGTCGGGTCGAAAACCTCGACCGTCAGTTCCTGCAGGCCAGAGGGCGTGAGCGCGTCCGTGACGTCGAAGCTGAATCCGTCATAGCCACCGCGGTGCGTGCCCAGTTCTTTGCCGTTGACCGACACCTTCGCCTCCCAATCCACCGCGCCGAAATGCAGCAGGACGCGCTGGCCACCCCAGGCCCGGGGCACCTCGAACGTGCGCCGGTAAACCAGCCGGTCGCTGTGCTTCATCACGCCCGATAGGGCCGATTCGACCGGGTACGGCACGAGGATTTTCGCGCTGGCGCCGTCGGCCAGCTTGAGATCCCAGAGGCCGTTCAGGTTCAGCCAGTCGCGGCGGACCATCTGCATCCGGGGATATTCCGGCAGGGCGTTCCCGGGCGAAACATCCTTGGTCCAGCGCGTCTTCAGCGGGCCGTCGCACACCTTCCAGTCTTGGGCTTGAAGGTGATGGCCGGTGGTCAGTAGGACCATTCCGAGGATTGCGAGTTGTGCTTTCATTTGCGTTTCTCGAGCGACAGTGTGCCGATAGTCCGCCCAGAAAAAAGGCAAAATCTGAAGGGCTCGACGCCTTCCGCCGGCTGCCTGCTGCACGCAGAGATTGTGCCTCGTCGCGCAGCATGCTGCCAGCCTGCAGTTACCAGACCACATTCACCTTCTAAAGGGACCTCTCGTGGCGGCGAAGCTGAGGCATTTCCGGGGTGCGGGCGATAGCCCTCAACTCCGGTTTCTGCACGCCGAACTGGTCCATAGGGAAATTCACAAACCCCAGTTTCAGCGCCGGTGAGCCTTCCCGCACCCGGAAATCGCCGTTGGCTGGATCCACGAACATGGCGTCGGCGACGATCGAATGGGCATCACGCTTGGATTGTTCGGCAAGTTTTGTGGCCGGCTTCGCCACGGTCAACCCCTCGACATGGACCAGGTTATGGTCCATCTCCTTGCCCCACGGGCTAGCCGGCATACCACCCGCGGGCAGGTAGTGGTCGGTAAACATTATGTTGCGGCGGACGATGTCCTGGCTGTGCGGGTACCAGACGTGGGGGTGAAAGCCGTTGTTGACGATGATGTTGTTCTCCACGACGCGGTAAAAACCCTCGCGGTTCTTGAGGCCGCCATTGAGGCAGACGTTGTTGCGGATCTCGTAATTCGAGGAACCGTCGTCCAGGTCAATGTCCCAGCCATGATCGCAGCGCCAACGGTTGTTGCGCAGGATGGTCGTTTTAACGGTGTCCAGGAGAACAACGTCCTTGTTGGCTTCCCAGGCCTGGTCGTTGTTCAGGTCCAGGTCCTCCAGCCCCCAGAAGCGGTCGCGGCCCCAGGAGTTGAACGAGCCGTGGTCGCCGGTTTCCTTGACCGTGTCAAAAATGTCGCAGAACTCGATGACATGGCCGCCCCAACAGCCGTCACCAATATTGATGCCGGCGCGCGGCACGTCATAAAGGGAGCCGTGGCGAACGGTGATGCCTTGTGACAACTCGATCTGCACCGGGGCGGTCTGCTTTTCAACACGGCCCGAGAGGTAGATCAGGCAATCGTCCACCAGGCAGTCCGCCGGGTAGTTGGCCGTCTTGGGGCCGGGGGTACGGTCGAGATTCTGGAGCGATTGGGAATGATCGTTCCAATCACGCGGGACCCGGCCGGAGTCGCGATCGCCGACGAACGCCACGCCGTTGGCGCCGGCCTTTGCGATGTGACAGCCCCGCACGGTGACCCTGCGATTGTAGTTGTTCACGAAAACGGCGTTGCCGCCCACCTGGTCGAGAACGCAGTCCTCAATCGTGCAGTCTTGCGCACCGGTTAGGAAGAGGGCGCCGCCGCGGTAGGTCGTCCAATCGCTGCGCACCAGCGGCTCTTTGTTCTGCATGAAGGTGCGCGCGGCGTGGCGGAAGGTGAGCCCTTTGAAGCTGACAAACCGGACCGGCGCCTGCTCCGTGCCGTGGAACTCGACCAAGTGCCGCAGCCGGACCGCTTCGAAACTCGCCGTGGCCAGGTCGAGGCCCGGCGGCGGATAGAAGTAGAGAAGGCTGTTCTTCGCATCCAGGAACCACTCGCCGGAAGCATCCAACTCCTCGAAGATGTTCTCCACAAAACGAATGTCGTGCATGCCCATCGGGCGATTGTTCTGCCAACCGCCTTCATAAGTGACCTGGTTGTCCGCATCCTTGCCGGTGATGACATAATGCATGCCGCCCCACTCAGCGGCATGGAGGGCATGGATGAAGCCGCCGGCAGGGTTCTGCCATCGCGCCGCCCGCTGCGGACTGAACGCGTCTTTCGCCCAGCCATTGAAGTGACCCTCCGTGGGGTCGTAGTTCGGATACCGCGCCAGAGGTTGGCGTTCGCCGTTAACGAAAAGCTGGTCGGTGGCGAAGCCCGTGGGCACCTTCGCCTGCATGATGCCATCTTTGTAGACCTCCCATTTCAGGCCTTCCAGCCGAACCCCGCCGCTAATCACCGCGCGCTCCTTTTCGTAGGCTTGGAACACGACCGGAGCGGCCTTCGTGCCGGAATCCTCGGCGGTGAAGACCAGAGTTCCGGGCCAGTAACAAGTTCCCTCCCGGACGAAGATGATCACCGGTTCGCGCCCCACCCCTTTCGCGCGGCCTGTTGCGCCTTCGACAACGTGGCGAAGGGCCTGGCCAGCATGCCCGGATTGGCGTCCCTCCCGCCCGCCGCGACGTAATAGTTAGCCTGACTTCCCCGGGAGTCTAACGAAAATGCCCGAAAAACTGCGTTTTCACCCAATAATGTAGCAAGTAATATTTTGATGTTTTCCTCGACATAGCGCCAGAATGCCCATATTCTGTAGCGCATATGTTCGTCCGGGTCACCAAATCGACCCATGCCGGCCACATCTACCTCACCTACCTGGTCCGCGAATCCTTCCGCACCCCCAATGGCCCTCGCTCCCGCACCGTCTGCAACATCACTCCCCTGCCGCCAGAAACCCGAGACCTTATCGCCCAGTCCCTGCGCGGCCAAAGCTTCGTCCCCACCGAGGCCTTGGAACTGCCCGAGGCCTTGAACTTCGGCGGCCTGGCCGTTCTGCACCAGGGCTGGGACCAGTTCGAGTTGGAGCGGCTCTTCGAGGGCTTGGAGCAACCGCGCACCGTCGGCTTGCTCAAAGCGATGATCTTTGGCCGCATCCTCTTTCCCAGTTCCAAGCTGGCTTTGGCCGACCATGCCCGAGGCACGCTGCTGGCCGCCGCCTGCGGCCTGGATCAAGCCACCGAGGATTTCGATGAAGACGACCTGTATGGCGCAATGGACCAGTTGAGCGGGCGCTGGGTGGGCATGGAAAAGCAACTCTACCACCGAGCCTTTGCCCAGGCCGTCTCGCTGGTGCTCTATGATTTGACCAGCGTCTATTTCGAGGGCGAGGGACCCGTGGGTCTGAGCCATTACGGCCACAGCAGCGACCATCGCCCGGACCGGCCCCAAGTCCTCCTGGCGGTGGCCACCGATACCCAGGGCGTCCCTCTCCATCTGGCGGTGCTGCGCGGCAATCGTGGCGGCACGACCACCCTGCAAGCCCTGCTGGCCACCTTGAGGCGGCGCTTTGGGATTATCGAAGCAGTCTTTGTCTTTGATGGCGGCATGAGCAGCAAGGTCAATCTGGAAGCCGTGGAAGAGTTGGGGCTCAAATACGTGACCCGACTCAGTGCATCGACGCTGGAGCAACTGCTGGAGGAATTGCCCGCCGAGCAGTCGCCCGAGTTGTGGGACCGCACCCAGGTGATGGACATTGTGCGCGAGGGCAAGCGCTACCTGATCGCCGGCGGGCCTTGGCGGCGGCAGCGGGACCAAGAGCGGCGGCAGGCCCGCCTGACCAAGGCCGAAGCCGAGCTCAAGCGGATCGCCGCCGTTAAGCGCAAGAAGGTTGACGGGCAGAAGTTGGTCGGTCAGGTGGGCCGGGCGTTGCAGCGGCTCAAGGCCCACAAGTACTTCGAGTATTCGGTGGACCCGCAGGGCAAGCTACAGTGGAGTCGCCGGGCCGAGTTGATCCAGGCCGAAACAGCGCGGGACGGTCTTTACCTGTTGGGGACCAACACCACCCCCAAAGAAGTGCCCGCCCCCGGGGTGCTGGCGCACTACAAAAACCTCTTGGAGGTAGAAGATGCGTTTTGCCATTTGAAATCCTACCTGGAGGTCCGTCCGATCTTTCACCGCCGGCCCGACCGGGTGCGCAATCACACACGGCTTTGTTTTATCGCCTACTGGCTGAGCGCCAAACTCGAGTTGCAATGGCGCCAGAAGGACGAGACGATCGAAGTACACAATCTGCTGCGCCAACTCCAATGCATTCGCTTGGGGCGATTGGAGGTGGCCGGCAAAGTTCTCAAGAGCGAGGTAACGCAGGTGCCCAAGGACATGAACGCCCTACTCGATAAACTGGGGCTGCTGCCTCTTTTCGCGGCTCCCCCGGCTTGGGCGACCGCCGGTTGTAGCAAGTGAACGGAAAGGCGAGGCTTGCAAATCAACAAGTTACGCTCAAGTCCCGGGGAAGTCAGGTTAAGCCGCAGGCCGGTGGCGGCATCGCGCGTGGGTTTGCTGGGCAAGCCGGACAACTCGACGTAGCGGAAACTGTGGAAGGTAAATCGCGGCGTGTAACTCGCCGTCCCTTTCCCTTTGGCCACGTAAGTATCGCTTTGCCACGCCACCGCCGGTGCGCCCGGCCCGCCGACGCTTTCCTCGCGGCCGCCCGTAGTCTTGCGCGTGCCTTTGATCTGGCCCACCACGCTCGTCATCAGGTTCAAAGTGCCGTCGGGATTCAAGAGTTCGCCGTAGCGCAGCACAGCCTTTGTTCCAGCAGGAGCAGACACCCTCAGATTCACCCAGCCGGCGAAGTTCTGGCCAAAACCGAAAACGAACACGCCGGGCTGGGGCTCGGTGAGTCGGGCTGTGCGCGTTAATCCGCTCCGGAGCGGCCGAAAGCCGTGAGCGCTGTCCTGGGCACAGATCTGGGCACAGTCGAGGCAACAGTCCTGGATGAGAGAGCGCCTTTACGCACCAGTATGGACCTTGTTTCGGCTCGTGTTCATCGTCCTTCCGGGTTCGCCACCTGCTTCCTGAAGGGCGAGTCACCCGCTCTCCGATCCCCGCTCGCTTCACCAGCTTGCCAAACACGTCATCGGCGGCGGTCAAGGCTGATTTGTGCTCGGCCGCGTCGACCTCCGGACCCGAGGGAACCCCCAAAGGCGGCATCAAGAACCTGGCGCCGCCGCGCACGAGATCGCGGTCGAGCCGGGCCGGGTGATGGTGGGTCAGAAATTCCCGCAAAAACTCGACTGTGGGAGGAAACAGGTAGACCGTGTGCCAGACGTCCGACTTCTCAACCCAGAACTCGATCTTGCCTTTTTCCAAGTCCACCCTTGACGCCTCTATTCCAAAGGCATCGCCGATGCGTGCGCCGGTGTCCAACCCGACGACGATGGCGACCAACTCATCCACGGCTGCCGCGTCCACCAACTTTATCCCCTCCGCCATCGATAGGGCCACACGCTTCTGGACCTTCTCCTTGACACGTGGCTTGGGATCTCTCACGAGCACTCTTGTCTCTGGTCTTGGTGGAGCGCTGGACCTCCGTGCCGGACTTGTCGAGGAACCGGGCTTGCCAGAAGGGCGACCCGTGGATTTTGATGAGATAATCCATGCTCATAGTCATTAGTGTTCCTTTCTATGTGATGTGGCGTCTGGCCACTCAACCCGCGTAGCAGGAACCAGGCATGCCTGCTGCGCAGCACTGAAGTTGAGAGTCGGTGGAAGGAGTTCTTGGGGACGCGAGAACTCTCAGACAAAAGTCTCAGGTGATCCCCCCTCGCCCCAGGCTGGCACGCTCATCGCGTGAAGCTGACAGCGGGTGCTGGGCCAGAGGGCGTCGCGCAAGCCAGCGGGCAACCCCATCCGATGGGTGGCGATAAGTTGTACTTAACCAGACGCGTTGGTCCCGACCTCCGCACGGATGGGGAAGAGGAGAACCGAGCGGCCAGCGCCCCGCCCTGGGACGGAAGGCCAGCGGCAGGACATTCCATCGGGAGACCGTGCCGCAGCTTCTCACTTTTGTCGGAGGCTCGCCGGCCCGGAGCACGCCCGCAAGAGGCCCCCCAGACCCGACGACCATAGATCCGGCGTCCTGGGAAACCCTGACGCTTTCGCTCGGTGCGCACATGGACGAGTACGTGCATGGAATCCCACAATGCGCTTCCTCGCGGTCTCCCGAACCTCACGCGTGTGAGGGATAATCAACTCGTCCGCGCAGTCGGGACCGCTCGCAATCGAGTAACCATGTGCCTGCTTTGCTCAGACCGTCAGCGGCCTTGTCCCATTTTGGAAACTGAACTGGAATCTCGATGGCGCGTCGATTGGGCTACCCATCATTCGTCTTGCCATCCGCCGCATCGTGCCTCGAACAAATCCACCCGAGGGGCCGCGCTCCGCGAAGGCCGCCCGCAGCATTGCGAAGGGGCGTTTGGGCTTGAGATGTCCGAGATCACTTAATTTTCACCGTCCTTGACTGGGACGGCATTGGCAGCGGCGTCAATACCATCGAACTCCCAAAGTTCGACGCTCCCTTTTCGCTCGTCGTCCACTCTGCCGATCGTCAGCATGTGGCCTCGTGGCGTGATCGCGAAATCGTTCCATCGTCCACCCTCAGGGGAGTCGGCTGAGCGGATTTCGTGCTTCAATTCCCCGGTCTCCGTCTCGAAAAACCGGATGGATTCTCCGCCGAAATGCCTTCGGCCATAACCCCGGCCGCGTCCACGACCTTGACTTGTGTCGGGCCTCCGAGCTGGAGCGACACATTGAGGAACTCGACCTTCCAGAGATCGTTTGCATCACGCACGCGGATATTCGTCCTCTTCATGCCGGGAGGATAGGCGAAGGTCCCAATAATCGCGGTGTATGGCGCATCCGGGGTTTCAGGATAGATTATGCGTCCCTCACCCAGGACTCCCGATGGCGCATCGAACTCGAATATCAGACCTGCTCCGGTGTTTGTCCCCCCGCGGATTCGAAAGACGATTTCGCGCATTTCCTTCCCTAACGCCCACGATCGGTCGCCTGGTTTGCGCGCGAAGCTTTCACTGGAGAGCGAGCCATCGGGCCGCCACCAAGGCTGCTTTGTAACCGACGGAGAGTACGTCAACGCCACCAGTTCCACCGTGCCCTGCGGAAACTTGGCGGCGAACGGGGCACTCTTTACGAGCCGGGCCTTAGAGCTAAAACTCCCAGTGTTTTGAGAATGACTACGGAACCACACTCCGAGCGGAATAGCGAGGATGACTAACAATGCCGCGACTCCAACCGCTGCCACCTTCCGTGTCCTCCCGGAAGGCAGTGGCTGGGCATGTGACCCGCCCGCTCGGTGGTTCACCCGTCGCCACATCCAACGGGCGATCAGAAAATCAAGAAACGCTGAAGCCACGGCGAGCGCAAGAAACACCATCAAGGATGTCTGTGGGATGTCACTGCGCCAGGCCGTGGCACGAACGAATCGAATCGCAAGCGAGAAAACCGCAAAGATCAGAGCATTGAGCAGCAGCAGTGGGAAGAGCAGGGCATCAAACATCGCCAAGCCCAATCCGCCAAGGCGTCCTGCAGACCGGCGGACTTGCCTGACGGCGGCAAACCCGAGAATCGTCGTAGCCAAAGGAGCGATAAAGCCCATCAACAACTGCGTGATCACAAAGGCCACCCTCGCCAGTGTGGTCATAGCCGCCCAATGGCCCACAGGCTCCCCCGACAAAATCGCCAGCCCAATTGCCGCCAGCGCAGGGCAAGCGCAACACGCACCGACGATGGCCATGCGCGAAAAGCGCGGTTTCGGGAGCGCACGCGCTTCGCGTGCTGCCATCAACGCCTCGTCGAACGCCTTCCCCGCCATTCCGGTTGGCGGGGCGTCAACCGGTGCAGCCGGGGCGGCTGCGCTCCCCGGGGTCGTCGCAATCGTCTCCACGCCGCCCTTCACTTGGCTCGCCTGCGGTCCCCGCCGCAAGAATCCACGCCACAGAACCAACCCGCCCGCGAGCAACCCCAGCACGAAACCCGCGGCGAGTCCAAGCAGGATGTCGGACCCTGTGAAGCGGAGAGT
>Ga0181533_1005557_pt1 | contig 12018 bp, 9 predicted proteins | sample PEATcosm2014_Bin_45_FD_119772 | JGI IMG/M metagenome (GOLD analysis project Ga0181533, IMG submission 119772) | Peatland microbial communities from MTU Mesocosm Facility, Houghton, MI, USA - PEATcosm2014_Bin11_60_metaG | ecosystem: Environmental > Terrestrial > Soil > Wetlands > Peat | place...
TCCCGATAACCCCAGCGCCCACAAAAATGACAGGCACGATCTGCGGCGTGATGATGGTCATCAAACGTCCTGCTGCATTGCAGAAGCCTGTGCCGCGCATGCGAATGTCGGTCGGAAATGATTCAGGCACATAGAGTGCAAACGCGACGGCCACCATTGCGTAGACGCAGGTTACCAAGAGGAAGCCAACGATCGCTAGAACTGCCTCTGAACCGGCGTGAGGATAGAGGAAAGCGAGCAGTATTGTAGCGAGGGAGCAGCTTATAAGGATCGGCTTGCGCCCAATGCGATCGCCGAGCCACATGACGGCGAACGCGCCCACCGGCCCCCCAAGCGACATCAGCATCGTGAATCCGAGTGAGGACACGACGCTCATACCCTGCTTAACCATGAAGGTCGGCAGCCAAGCGATGAAGCCATACATCACCGTGTTGAGCGTGACGAGGATAAGGCTGCCCACAAGCGTGCGCGAAAGCATCGCCCGCGTGAATAATGCTGTGATGGATTGCTCCCTGAGGGCTGACACGGGCTTGCTGGCAACCGCCGGCAGGGGTCCGGCGCGCGAAACGGCCGCTTCGATTGCAGCCAGCACCGATTCCGCTTCCGCGGCGCGCCCCTTCGCCTCTAGCCAGCGCGGCGACTCTGGAAGACCTCGCCTCAAGCGCCAGACACTCAGGGCTCCGGCGCCGGTGACGACGAACATCCAGCGCCAGCCAAACGAGGGAATAATCAGGAAACCGCTCAAGGCCGAGAAGAACAGAGCAGAGTTGGTGATAGCGGCTAGCGCCGAGCCCCAACGGCTACGTTGGCTCGGCGGCATGAATTCGGACAATATCACATAGCCGACGACGATTTCCGCGCCCAGCCCCACCCCCATGACAAACCGGGCGGTGATCAGCCAATCAATCGAAGGAGCCAGGGCGGCTGCGAGCGAGGCGAGCCCGAATATGAGGAGGTTGAGTTGGTAGGAGAACCGCCGCCCGTAGCGGTCGCCGAACACACCAGCGGACCAGGCGCCGATCAGCATCCCTCCGAAGGTCGCAGAAATAAACATGCCGTTTTGGGTGAGGTCCGACCAGCCGGACTGGACCAGGGCGGCGAGTACGCCCGCGCCTAAGTAAATTTCAAAAGCGTCAAAGAACATCCCGGCGGCGACCAGCCCGAAGAGGCGGTAATGGAAACCTGAGATCGGCAAGCGATCAAGACGGCCCCCGGCGTTGACTTCGCCCGCTTTCATATCTCCCCCGCATGAGAAAGGAGCGCTGAGCAGGCGCCTCCCCGAACGTCCAAGGCTTCGGCAGGCGCCGAGTCCAATGCGCTATCGCCGAGGCGCAGCTTACGCCCCCATCATAAGCTCTCTGCTTCGGTCCGGCAAACGAGTCGCATCCTCAAGAACCTTTTATAGAGAGAACTGCGCTTGGCGACCTGACTGCGTTTGCGTGTGGCATCCCTGCTGATGTCCGACTTTAATCCGCATGAGGTGTGGTTAGCGATGGGGGGCAGACTCAGGTTGCTTAGCCGCTTAAGCCAGCATTTCTCTAAACAGGTCCAAAGAGATTATATATGAGCCAATCTGGCGCCCAGGAGATCACTTCCCAATGACGGCGCACATTCCGTTCGATAACTCCTACGCCCGGCTACCCAGCTCGTTCCATGCGAGGGTTTTCCCGACACCCGTGTCAGCGCCTCGGCTTATCGCGCTCAACAGGGAATTGGCCTCACAACTGGGGCTAGATCCTGACGCCCTCGCCACGCCTGAGGGCGTCGAGGTCCTCAGCGGCAAGCGTATCCCTGATGGCGCGGAGCCAATCGCAATGGCTTACGCGGGACACCAGTTCGGTAAGTTCGTCCCCCAGCTTGGCGACGGACGGGCGATTCTGCTCGGCGAAGTGGTCGACCTGGACGGCGTGCGCCGCGATATTCAGCTCAAGGGGTCCGGCCCCACGCCGTTTTCCCGGCGCGGAGATGGGAGAGCGGCGCTCGGTCCCGTCCTGCGCGAGTATATCGTCAGCGAGGCCATGGCTAAGCTCGGCATTCCGACAACTCGAGCACTCGCCGCGGTAATGACGGGTGAGAGCGTTGTGCGAGAAACGGAACGACCCGGGGCGATCCTGGCGCGTGTCGCGTCGAGCCACATCCGTATTGGCACGTTCCAGTTTTTCGCGGCCAGCGGTAATGTCGACGATGTGCGCCGTCTAGTCCATTACGCCATCGCTCGGCACTATCCCGAGGCGGCGAGCGCGCCCCAGCCATATAGAGCTTTCCTTGACGGAGTGATCGAAAGACAAGCGAGCCTCGTCGCAGGCTGGCTGCTTGTCGGCTTCATTCACGGCGTCATGAACACCGACAATATGTCGGTGTCAGGCGAGACCATTGATTATGGTCCATGCGCCTTCATGGACGCCTATGACCCCGCGACCGTTTTCAGCTCGATTGATCACCATGGGCGCTACGCTTATTCCAATCAGCCCAGTATTGCTCATTGGAATCTCGCGCGCCTCGCGGAGTGTCTCATCCCACTCCTCGCGGATGATCGGGACGAGGCGCTTGAGCAGGCAAAGGAGTCCCTCTCCGCTTTTGCAGATCACTTCAACTCCGCCTACATCGGCGGCTTACGGCGGAAGCTGGGGTTGACAATCGAGCATGACGGCGATGCCGCGCTTTCGCAGGATCTGCTCGATAGGATGGCCGCCAACAAGGCCGACTTCACACTGACATTCCGAAGACTCTGCGACGCAGCCGCAAGCCCCGAGGCCAATGAAGCCGTGCGGAGCCTCTTTGAGAATCCTGCCGCCTATGATGAGTGGGCTGTTCGGTGGCGTCTCCGCCTCGGCCAAGAGCCGCGGGATGGCGCACAGCGCCAAGCCGCGATGAGACGCGCGAATCCTTGCTTCATCCCGCGCAATCATCGAGTCGAGGCCGTCATAGAGGCGGCCGTGACAAGGCAGGATTTTGCGCCCTTCAACGAACTGATGACAGTCCTCTCCGCGCCGCACGAGGAACAGCCAGCGTTCGCGACCTATGCCGACCCGCCGCTACCCGATCAGCGCGTCTACCGGACCTTCTGCGGAACATAATGTCTGGTGGATGGACGTCGTCACCGCGGAGTCGTGCCGGATGTCGGCTATTTTCACACGCCTCCGTTGATCATTCCGGTTGTTGCATTTCGGCTTCGGATGGGAGGCTGTCTGTCTTTTGATCGCGGAACTACGCCCGCCGTCCAACGCAGCGCTTGCGTGAAGCGATCCCGTGTAATGCATTTGAGGCCACCCCCCGGGGTCCTCGTAAGTCGCGCCGCTTCGTCTGTTCGGCGAAGCGGCGCGAGAGGCGTGATCGGCGCTTTTTGGGAGAAGATCCGTTTAGCAACAGCTTTTGGCGTAGGTCATGTTCCTCGCGACATCACGTAGCGCATTGCGCCTTCAGCTTCATGATCCGTCGGTTCATCCGGCGGCAGCGCTTCAATCGAGCGTCCTCCGTGTAGCGCGGATAGCCGTTCGATGGCGTCGGAGGCCTGTTTATAAATGTTGGCCTCACTCGAATCGTCGCCGATCATCGAGCGCAACCTTTCCATCAATCCCGCGTATTCGGTCATTGGCCTTTTCTCCTATGTTCGACATCGGATGGGACGGACGCGACGCCAGTGCCGGCCCGGGGGCAGCGCGGCCTGGCCAGCATTCTCTGACTTAGGCCGAGCGGCTCACCGTGAGAGGACCCACTGGGACTGGGGCCGTTCGACGGCTGCCGGAATCGGCGCTCGGCGCTCCCGCGGCGGCGGATTCCCTTTGAACACGAAACGTTGGCGAGCCTCATGGTAAGCGGGGTCGGGCCCGAAGAAGTTGATCCGCATCCGTTCCAGCTCCTCGGCCCGATAACTCGCGAGGGACTTGACGGATTCGTCGTCGAGACGCCTCTCGTGCTTCTTTCGCAGCATTACGCGTAATTCCGGATCCCAAGCGAGGCGGTTCGCCCGCTCCCTCAGTTCGGCTTCAAACATCTTGGCGTCCGCGCCGAAGGCGTCGTCGAGAAATCCCATCTCGCGCGCCGCCCGCGCGCCGAGTGGTTGGCAGGCCTGGGTCAGCTCCAGCGCCCGCGTCTGCCCCACCCGCCGTGGAAGCGTATAGGTCCAGTATTCCGATCCATAAAGCTCGCCCATGCTCCGGTAATGCGGGTTGAGGACGACCCCGGACATTGCATATGCGCGGTCGGCCGCGAGCGCCAGCATTGCGCCGCCGGCTCCGGCATTGCCGCGCAATCCGGCGATGACGAGATGGGACATGGTGTTGAGGATCTCGAGGATCAGATCGTCGATCGCGTTAATGTTCCGCCAGGATTCCTCGGCCGGATCGGCGCTGGCCTCGATCGCATTGAGATGGATGCCGTTCGACCAGAAATCGGGGCCGCCCAGCAGCACGATAACTCGGGTGGGACGCGAGCGCGCATGGAGGAACGCGTCGCGCAATCGATAGCACTGCGACGTGCTCATCGCTCCATTGTAAAAATCGAACGAGAGATAGCCAACCTGTCCCTCCTCGGTATATGCGATCTCGCGGAAGGTCCGATGATCGGTTGGCGCGTCGATCGGCAGCGGCGCCTCGCGGACGCCTCGAAGCGACGGTCCCAGCACCTGTGTCGCCGGCAACTTGATCCCCGCGATCGTGCAGACCTCCGCATCGCAGAGCTCGCAGCCGATGCCTGCCTGGGCCAGGCGACAGTTCGCCTCCTCAGCGTCGGCATCGCCCTTGGCCTTCAGATGGGAAATCCAGACAGCGCCGTCGACAGTGCCGATGCAGATCGCACCGTCGCGCCGCGCCAGAACCTGGCCGGCTGGGCCCTGGATCCGGTCCTCTTCATGCGCCCCATAAAGAAAGCAGCTTTTGCCGAACAGCGCACTGAGCACGCCGGGGGCGCTGTCCGCCGCGCGGATCTTCCGCGCGATCGTGGCCGTCGTGTCCTGCCTCCAGTCGATGGCGCGATCTGCCTGCCGCATTGGCGGGCGCAGACGGCCGCGCACAAACGGTAATAGCTCTGTCAGCTTCTTGGGCTGCCATGAGCCGGATTGGAACTCGCCCGATTCAATTCGGGCGACCGCCTCGAGGATCCCGCGCAAGGCGGCCTCCGTGACCTGACCACGATAGAGGCTGCTCTTGGCGGGAGGATCGCCTTCGAGTGGAAACTCGTGTGACGCCCAAATCGGCCCCGCATCGAATTCGGCCGCCGCTTCCAGGATTGATACGCCCCAACTCTTTTCGTCATTGGCGATCGCCCAGTCTAGCGAGGAGGGGCCGCGATCGCCCTTGATGCCGGGATGCACGATCAGGCAGCGATGGCGCGACGCGACCTCCTTGGGAATGGCGATCTTCAGCATCGGCGCAATAATCAGATCCAGCGCCTCGCGCGAGGCTGCGTCGATCATTTCCTCGCCGGTCGCTACGACGCAGACCCGGATTTCGTGGCCGCGCTCGGTCAGTTCGATCAGGAGTCGCTGGCTGAGGCTGTTGTGCGCCGAGGTCAAAAAGAGAATTCGCATGGGTTTTCTCCCTTACTTTTTGTAACCGTTGGCTGACATTGTGTTCGTGCAGCGGAAATGAAAATGGATGTTGGCGCCTCACCTCCTAAGTCAGTTGAGCAGGGTTGATCGAAACCGCGCTCGGTAGTCGACCGGACTGGTATCGAAAAGGCGCTGAAATGTGCGCCGCATGCGTTCGGCATTGCCGAAGCCGCATTCCGTAGCGATGGTCTCGATTGGCAAGACGGTTTGTTCGAGTTTGCAGCGGGCCGCATCGGCCCGCGCCCGTTCGGCGAATTGCGCCGGAGTTTCTCCGGTCTCGGTACGAAACAGTCGTGAAAAATTGCGCGGGCTCATGGCCATGCGATCCGCCAAGGCGGGTACGCTTAGATCGCTTCCAGGGTGCCCCAGCATCCATGCTTGAAGTTCGCCGATGTCCGGTCGATTCTTTACTTCCCGCACATTCAAATAGGCGCTGAATTGAGATTGCCCTCCGGGGCGATGGGGGAAAACCACCATCGTCCGGGCGACGGCGAGCGTAATTTCTCGGCCGAGATCTTCTTCCACCAGGGCTAGAGCCAGATCGATCCCCGCTGTGATCCCGCCCGATGTGTAGATATTTCCATCGCGAGCGAAGATGAGGCTGGAGTCGACCTGAATTGATGGGTATGTCGTCGCGAGGAGCTCTGAATACATCCAGTGCGTCGTCACACGCCGATGATTCAAGAGGCCTGCGGCCGCCAATATAAAGGCGCCAGTACAAATCGACACCACTCGTCGCACTCGCGGCGCCATCGCACGCACCCATTCGACGAGTGACGGGTCGTCCTCGCAGAGCAGGTCCGCATTTATGCCCCCTACCACTACCAAGGTATCCAGAGCGTCCCCTATGTTGCTGTAGCTGTGGGTCGCAGCGATTTCGATTCCACCCATCGTGCGAACCGGTCCCGGGGCGGCAGCCAACAGAATGCATTCGTAGCTGGATTCGTTAGTTCTCCCGAACCGTCGCAACCAGTGGTCCGCCCAATGGAACGCGTCGAAGGGGCCGCACACGTCGAGGATTTCGCACTCCGGGTAGACTAAGAATCCAATCCGACGGACCCGGGTGGTTTCTTGCGATGACCGATCTGGCAGTTGCGTGTTCATGGCACAATCCTCTTCCTCGATCTCATTCGCCACAAGGACAAATATCCCTCGTTTTCGGCCAAGGCGACCGGCGCCAACAATGAGTCTGCTCCAGGCGACCTCAGCCTCTTTCCAATGTTCGACATCGGAGATTGCTGCGTCCGAAACTCCAATTGAATGAATGGCTTCAAGGCACCATGGGGGACCGCTTGCGCAATGCTGCACGCGCGTCATTTATGCTTTCGCATTTAGGCTCGATAGAAAATCGTCGCCACGACCTTACGCCGACGACTTCAAGCGATGGAGCGTCGCCTGGCGAGGCTGCGCATCATTCTCCGAGAGCGTTGGGATCGTAAAGGAGAAGGACGTTCCTTCACCCGGTTGAGATTTAACGGAAATCCCCCAACCATGACGATCGGCGATCGACTTACAGATGGCTAGCTCTATTCCCGTTCCTGGATATTCGGCTTTGTTGGGCAGCCTTTTGAAAGGCTCGAAGATCGTCTGCGCGAATTCTTCCTTGAAGCCGACGCCATAATCGACAATCTCGAGGCATACAGCTTTTTCACCCACGGCAGCGGCGGTGATGTCTATCTTCGGCGGTTGGCCTGACTTCCGGTATTGGATCGCGTTCGAAATGATGTTCTGCATCAAGCAGGCGATCTGAGACCGATCCGCCATGATGTTTATGGCAGCTAGGTCGACGCGTATATCGGCCTTCGTCTCAACAATCGATTCCGACAGATCAGCGAGCGTGGATTCGATCTCCTCTTGAAGGTCAAGCATTTGTAATTGTTGATCGCCTAAGATCGTCGAGGAATAGGTCAACAGATCGTCGACGAGTTTACGCGCGCTCAGCGCACAGCTCCGCATGGCATGTCTCGCGTAGGCCATGTCCTTCTTGTTGGAGGAAGCGATGGCGTTTTCGAGCAGGTCCGAAAACGCCTCGATCTTGCGAAGCGGGCCTTGGAGATCGAGCGAGGCCACGTAAACGAATTGGGCGAGCCGCTCGGAACTAGAGGCGCTCGCATGCTGGTTTTCGAGCAACCGCTTGAGGTTTTCGACCACGCGCTGCGCGCCCTCTTGCAGAGCGGAGCCAATGAGTTGGTCGAACGGGCGCATGAACAGCCCCCGTTCCTCCAGTTCGAAGCTGAAGACCATCTGGGTAAATGCGGCGGTCTGTTCCTCGAATTCGTAAACGGATTTGAAGGACTCCGAAAGTCCTTTGAGACCGAAGAACTTAGGCGGCCCGAACGTCGTGATCTCAAAAGTCGTTTCATTACGAATGCCCCGATCAAGCGTGACCTGCCGCGCCGTCATACCTGGGCGGACCGGCCCATCCGACAACGGCTCTAACTCTACGACTTGAGGGCACCAGCTTGCGTAGTTTCGGAAAAAGCCGTGACCCACGAAGTCGAACGCGCTTCCGATGGGGCATTGGACCACAGCTCGGGCTTTGGCCGAGATTGGCCCGGAAGTTGTTAAATTGAGCATAATGTTGCTCCTCCGAACGGTCTCGTTTCTTTTCAAATCTCATTTGGCGCTATGTTGGTCCGGTATCTCATCCGCCACAAGGACAAATATCCCTCGTTTCCGGCCAAGCAGACCAACGCCAACAATAAGGTTGCTCTGGGCGGAGAACATCTTTTCCCAACAGCGTTCTCAAGGCCAATCACCTCGGATTCGTGATGAGAGCTACGCAACGCCTACGGCCGAAGAGACCACGGACGCGAAATGCAGCGAGCTCGTTAATCCTGACGAATTGCTTACCGCTCCGTATGCCGGCTTGCGTCGACAATCGACGTTGAGAATGTCGTTTTCGAAAGTCCGGTATCGACGCATTGTCGACCCCGACTTCTGCCCCGCTCTGGGCGTGAAAAGGGGGCCGCCAAGTGTCATATGTGGACATCGGGTATGGTTGAGGATCCGCCAAATGATCTGCTGCCATCAACCGAATACTGACGCCAGATAAAACGCCGCTCCCGCCGCAAGTCCTCCGACGAGCAGGGTTTGGAACCCCGATTTGAAAGGGTTCATTCCCGTAAGCTTGCCTTTCACGGCTCCGAAAGCGATCAACGCAACCCCCGTGAACAAGATCGAAAAGAGCAAGGCGCGTTTCATGTCTCCCGCAACCATATAAGGACCCAGTGGGATCAAGCCGCCCACGATATATGAAACGGCGATAGTCGCCGCGCTGATCGGGGCTCGTTTGGGATCAGGTCGCTCAAGCCCTAACTCGAAACGCATCATAAACTCCGCCCAGCGATCCTTGTCTTTTGATAGAGCGGCAACGACCGTGTCAAGTTCGAAGCCTTGCAAACCAAAGCCTCTGAAAATGTCTCGTAATTCGGCCTTTTCCTGCTCCGGAAGCTTGTCGATCTCGAAATACTCACGTCGCTCTTCCGACGCAAAATGCTCCTGATCGGTTCGTGCGGCCAGATAGCCGCCCAATCCCATAGCGATCGCGCCAGCGATGATTTCAGCCAGCCCCGCCGTGACAATGACGTGGGTGGACGTAACGGCGGCTGAAAGCCCAGCCGCTAGTGCGAAGGGCACGGTCAGACCGTCCGCCATGCCAATCACGACATCACGGACAGACTCGGAACCAAGGAAGTGCTTCTCGGTGTGGGGGGTAGTCGGCATAGGATCTCCAATTATGGTAGCAGGTTAATGAGTTACGGCGGGACTGACGATCCGCAACAGGGCCACCCTGCGGCGACGACCAGACGGCCTCGAAGCACGCCCATCCAGATTCTGCTCGCATACGAGAGTTCTGAAGGAGGCAATTCGGCGAGCCAGGGCATACGCCAATTATCGAGACTCCGACGACCGATCGATTTTCTGTTCTTGTCTCCGTCGTCTTGAGGAACGCCCCGCTGAAGACCGCGGTCGATACGGTCGGCACAGTACCGCCGCCAAGAATCGACAGCGTGAGGGTTTCGTTCGTCGCCCCGGGGAACATGAACGATGCGGTGAGATTGTGAATCGAATTCCAATTTTGATCTCTTTCGGAGATTCTCGCTCAAAGTAAATCAATACCTCGAACGCATGACCCAGCACCGATCGGCTTCGACACCCCACCCCGGATTACATCGTAGGCAAGACCGACAATTGCCCTGACCCCCGAAAGGCAAGACACACCCTTGTTCCACCCGTCGTCAGTTTGTTGACCGTCAATCGCCCACCATGGATTTCAGCAATTCGATTGACTATTTTCAAGCCCAGGCCTTTTCGCGGCGACGAAGGCGGGACGGCATTTGGTTGCTCAAGCCCTGAATTCATGCCGTTGTCGCATACACAAAATACCGCGCCTGGACCTACCTCGACTCGGATATCGGCGCGCGCGCCTGTGTGCCGGATTGCGTTGTCAACAAGGTTGCGCAACGCGTTCTCGATCAAAGTCGGATGCCCAGGAAACTCCGAAGCGCCGTTGTCGACGAACTCTATCGTCTTGCCTGACGCGTAAACGAGAGGAGCCATCGCGCTTACGACGTCTTCGGCCATGTGCCGCAGATCGATCGGCTGCATCGAAATAAGGTCGGCGCCTTCCAGACGCGCCAGCGTGGTCAGCTGTTCGACGAGTTGATTGAGAGTCTCCAAATCGCTCTCGACTTTCCTGGCTCTCGGATCAGCGATTTTTTCAAGCTCAAGATGCGCGATCGCGAGCGGCGTTCGCACCTCATGCGAAATGGCGGAGGTAAAATCTCTTTGGGCGCGCATCAGCTCTCCGACCTTGTCGCACGCCGCATTAATTGCGCGGGTTAAGGTAGCGATTTCCAGCGGCAGCTCTTCAGTAGCGAGACGCGCGTTCTTATTGAGCGGGTTTATGCTCGGCACCAGAGCCGCGGTTTGAGCGACCGGTTTGAGCGCCCGCGTAATCGACAAGGTCGTCGCGAACAGCACCACCAAAAGCAGAAGCGACATCGGGGTCGCCATATGGTCCTTGATTTCATGCGCCAAAACGGAATTTACAATATGATCCTTGTCTCCCAGGATCGCCACTTCCACCAGGATCGGCTCGACGCCGCGGTCGACCAAAAGTCCTCCAGCGACGTTCAAGGGCTTTCCTGGCGCGAGCTGCCTCACCCAAAAATTTGGGGGATCGATATTGAGCGGAAGAAACCGCTCGGCGCATTCACGATCGCAGTTCGAGAATAGAACAACACCGCTTCTGTTGCGGATACGGGCAAAGTAGTCGTGTTCCTCTTGTCTATATCGAGCCTGCAACGATCTCGGCAGGGAATATGAAACGCCGCCGTCAACTCGGCTCAACCCTTGCGCCAGTGAGAAACTCTCCTGTTCGATGGCCATATGACCAAGTTGGAGGTCGTCCGACCAAGCTTGGATGACGACCGCCAGGAATTGACCAAGCATCGCGAGCGCGGAATAGAAGATGATTCGACGGACGACGATGGTGACGAGCGAGGGCTGTTCCTTTGTCATGGCGTCGCCTCACGCAACAAATAACCGACGCCGCGTATCGTCTCGAGCGATACGCCACAATCGTGCGGCTCGAGCTTTTTCCGTAAGCGCGAAATTGCGAGTTCGACGGCGTTACTCGAAAGTTCGTCGCCGAATTCTGAAAGCGCGTGTTCGAGCTTCCGCTTTTGAACGACGCGGCCCGCGTCCCGCATCAGAATTTCGAGCACCATGCGTTCGCGAGGCGCAAGACCAAGGTCGACATTGGCGCATGTCGCGGCGCCGGTCGCCACGTCGAGACTTAATCGCCCGGCGAGAAGGATCGGCGTCTTCGTATCTGGCGCGCGCCGAAGCAGCGCGCGACAGCGGGCGAGGAATTCGCCGTTATTGAAAGGCTTGACTAGGTAATCGTCGGCGCCGGCGTCCAGCCCCAATATCCGTTCGTCAATCGCAGCCCGCGCGGTCAATACAAGAATGGGGGTCTTGACGCCGTCACGGCGAAACGCGCGGACGAGATCAAGACCATCCCCGTCGGGAAGCCCGAGATCCACAAGCAGCAAATCATAAGGCGTGACGGCGACGGCCTCCGTCGCCTCTCCGACGGTCGCTACGGCGTCGACGCGCCAACCGGCCCCATGAATGGCCTCGATCAGAAGCTCCCTAAGACGAGCCGAATCTTCGACAAGAAGCAATCTCATGCGCGCTTGCGACCCGTGACCATCGCCCAAACAAGGTTCTCCTTATGACGGCGGCCTTCGTAAATCGCAGCCGCCGCATGCAGCCCCGCCAGAACGAAGATGAAATTGGCGATGCCCTCGTGCACTTCTTCAAGCGTTTTGTCGCCAAAATAGATCCCATGGGGAGGTGGATAGCGACCAGCGCTCTGGCAGAGTGAGGTTGCGACCACCCACTCTGGAGACGACCATGCCAACCGTAGCTGACCGACCCGAAGCGCCGACCGCTATCCA
>Ga0181533_1005563_pt1 | contig 12016 bp, 11 predicted proteins | sample PEATcosm2014_Bin_45_FD_119772 | JGI IMG/M metagenome (GOLD analysis project Ga0181533, IMG submission 119772) | Peatland microbial communities from MTU Mesocosm Facility, Houghton, MI, USA - PEATcosm2014_Bin11_60_metaG | ecosystem: Environmental > Terrestrial > Soil > Wetlands > Peat | place...
CGGCCCATAAATGGGCGGTGGATGCGTAGCTGGCGGGCCACCAGGCGATGTAGGCGGCGGCGAGGCCGGCGAAGAAGATGACGCTCAGCAGGACGATCCACCATTTCCGGCCCAAAAAGGTGAGGTAGCGACGGTAGCCAGAGGTCGGAGGCTGGAGGTCAGAGGCCAGGGGTCCGAGGGCCGAGGTCAGGGAGCCGTTGGCGCCGTAGGGGACGAGGGCGGCGTTCGGTGGAGTTCCGGGGTCTGGGGGAGGGGGGGGCTGTTGCATGGGAGAGGTCAGAGGTCAGAGGTCAGAGGTCAGAGGCCAGAGGTCAGAGGTCAGGAGTCAGAGGTCGGAGGGTGGATCAGGAACGGGCCTGGGTTCTTAAGCATGGCACCGAGGATAGATCCGACTTCCGCGCACTCGGCAGTCAAACGTGTGTGGTCATCGAGGGACATGTACTCGCAGTCTTTGGCGAAATCGAGCCAGGTGTCGGTTTCACCATTTTCTCCGTCGCAATCGGTGAGTTTACTGACAAAATGGGCTTCATGCCTGCGCTTGGACCAGGCTTCGCGGAGGTTGGCACACACGGAGCGAGAGGAACGGCGGATCTGGTCTGTGAGCGAGTATTTTTCTTCCAGCGGCCAGGCTCTGCTTAACTCGAAGACTTCCATTGCGAGACGATACGCCTTCTGGTAAGCGACCAACTCTTTGGCTGATTTGATTTGCATCTGTTATGACTCCTGATTTCTGAACTCTGAACTCTGAACTCTGTCCTCTGTCACCCGCGCACACTCCGTGCCGGTCAATTCGCAGGCCGCTTTTCGGCTAGCGCGAATTTACTCTTCGAGTAATCGCTATTCTTACAAGGCTCACGGGAGCCGTCTCGGACCAGAGGTCAGAGGTCAGAGGTCAGAGGTCAGAGACCAGAGTCCTCAATCCACGGCCACGGTCATCGGTCCACAGTCCAGGGACCTGAGTAACCACTAGCTTACGCTAACAAACGCCAATCAGATTCAACAGCAAAAATCAAGTTCGGGTAACCGCTAATCTACGCTAATCAAATTCACATATCAGACCAGCCTGACTCCACATTTTCCGCATTTCGTCTGTTCGTCTTCTGTTTTTTTCAACTTTTCAGCATTTCGTCTTTTCAGCTTTTAGTCTTTCCAGCATTTCGTCTTTTCAGTTTTTCGACATTTCAGCGTTTTAAAAGGTGATCAGCCGGCTCGGGACGAAGATGAGGTCGCCGGGTTCGAGTGTTACGTCAGCCTTGCTTTTGCCTTTTTCGAGGATGTCGTACACGTTGACGATGCTCGTCTTGGTTTTGGCGCCGGCGGGGTCGTTTTTCCGGGTCAGTTTGACGTGGCGTTTGTCGGCATATTCGGTGAAGCCGCCGGAGCGGAGGATGGCTTTGCTGATGGTGAGAGTTTCGTCGCCGGGCATCTCGACCGCCCCAACGGTGCGGAGTTGGCCGGTGAGATAAACCCGGCCGGCGCTCTTGGTGACAATGTCCAGGGCGATGATGACGGTGGCCTGGTAATAGTACTTTTTCTCGAGGGCGATCTTGATTTCCCCGGCCAACTGCTTGCAGGTCTTGCCCAGGGCCGGGAAGCGGCCGATGTATGGGACTTCGACGTCGCCCGAGTCGGTGACAAAGAAGGGGGGTTTGATGTTGCTGAGGCTGGTGAGGCTGGTGTCGAGGGTTTCCCGGGGGTCTTCCTGGTCTTCGACGATGCGGAAGCTGAGGCGGTCACCGAGGGCGAGTTTGTGCTTGTCGTCGAGGGTGTCCATGGTCGAAAAGGAGTCGGAGGTTTGTCCAGAGGCAGAGGTGGCTTCAGTAGAGGTCAGAGGTCGGAGGGCAGAGGTCAGAGGTCGGAGGTCAGAGGTCAGAGGTCCAGGGTCAGAGGTCAGAGGGGCAGAGGGCGCGGGCGCGGAAGGGGGGAGGGGAGAGTCCACAGTCCGCGGTCCACGGTCCACAGTCCGAGGGGCGGCCGGTTGCACCAGCGGCGAGGCGGGGGGCACATTGCTGAGGGAGGGCGAGGGGGCAGAGGGGGCGGAGCCAGGGGCAAAAGCTGAAACGCTGAAATTCTGAGACGCTGAATTTGGCGCAAGCGAGGGCGTGGAGCGTGGAGCGTCAGAGGTCAGTGCCGTGGGTGGGGTGTTGGTCGCAGAGGTGGCTGACCTCTGACCTCTGACCTCTGACTTCGGGCGCGCCGCGGGAGCGGCGTTAGTTGCCGGGGCGTTGGTGGCGGAGGCCGGGGGGGCAGAGGTCGGAGGTCGGAGGTCAGAGGTCAGGGGAACGGCGTTGGCCGCAGGGCGGAGGCCATGGGCCTGCAGCCAGGTTTGGGGATCGGCGACGCGCGGCTCGGCCGCCGGCGCGGGTGAGTCGGCGGCGGAAGAGGAAAGAAGAAACACGAAAAGCTGAAACGCTGAAATGCTGAAAAGACAAAAGGCAGTCTTCAAGGGAGCGGGGAGTGATGAACCGCTAAACACGCGGAAAGGCTTAGGGTCTGGAACCTCCACACACGAAGGGCGCGAAGGGCGCAAAGGGTTGAGGGACAACCACCGAGGGCGGAGGACAGAGGTCAGAGGACAGAGGTCAGAGGTCTTTCTCAAAAGCTGAAATGCTGAAACGCTGAAACGCTGAAATGGGGCTTGTGAGGCGCGCATGGGATCAAAAGTGGTAGGCCAACTGTAAGGTGAGGCGGTTCTGTTCGTAGTCGAAGATGTTGAAGTGCTCGTCGGTCTTAAGCCAATAGCGGTACTCGAGGCTGGCGGTCAGCTTCTGCTTGATGGGGCAGGAGAGCTTGATGTCGGCATAGTCGCGGGTGTAGTTGTCGCTGAACTGGAAGGTGATTGGCTGGGTGGCGGCTTCGTAACGGAAGCCGGTGGTGAGGGTGATATGCTCGATGATGCGCCAGTCCGCCGAGACTGTGCCGTACCATAGCTCGGTGAGGGCGGAATTGTTGCCCATGAAGGCCTGGCGGCCGCCTTCCAGGGAGTAGCTGACCCTCTCGCTCGGGCGGTGGGTGAGGTTCAGCGAGAAATAGTATCCAGTTTCGGACGAAGCGCCGCCATTCAAGTTCTGTTCGGAGAAACTATAGAGATAATAGCCGCCGCGGGGCTGGAGTTTGATTTGCGGGGTCAGTTGCCAATCGGCAAAGACGCCGGCGCTATATGAGGTATTGTCGCTCAGCAGTTTTTCATCATAGGCGGTCGGGCCGCCGCTGAGTTCGAGGCCGACAGTGGCGGCGGGATGGACCTTGAAGGCGGCGCGGGCCAGGCCGAAATCCGAGGCGCGGCTGAGGTAATCGTAGGTCGAGGTGGCGGAGACGAAATTGAAATGGTCGTAGCCGAAGGAGAGGACGACGTCATGGAGGTCCCAGGAGGCAAGGACGCCGGCGGTGTTGTTCAGGCCGCCCATGCGGGCGACGCCGCTGATGGCGCCCCAGGTTGTAGCCTCCTGGCTGTAGGAGAATTGGTCGTGGAAATTGATGTGCCAGTCTTTGATGAATACGTCCCAGCCCAGGGCGGAGTCCGGGGTGATGAGGGCCTGGTCGTATTGGTCGTAGCGGAGGAATTTCTCGTAGCCGGCGCCCATGGAGAAGGTGAGGAGATTCACATCAGTGACGGGCCAGAAGGCATCGAGCTTGGCCATGGGCGTGAAGATGAAGTCCTGCTGGGGATTGGAGTTGACGAGGTTGATGTTATCGTTCCAGTCGCCAGCCAGGGAGGCAGAGGTCAGGAGCTTGAGGTCGCCCCAGCGGACGGTGTAAGGGATGTTCTCGAGGCCGAGGCGGCGCTGGGCAGCGGCGGATTCGTTGGACAGGGAGAGGCGGAGGGCGTCCTGGGCGTGGGCGGACAGGAGGGCAGAGGTCAGAGGGCAGAGGACAGAGGACAGACGGATTGCGGAGCGCCAAGCGGCCCTCTGGCCTCTGACCTCCGGCCTCTGAGCTCTGAGCTTTGAGCTCTGACGTCTGGCTATGGGCTTCTGAGTCATGTCAAGGTTTTAGGGGTGGAAATGCCCTGTGGGGCAGTGCGGACGGCCGGGATTTTGGGAGGGAAAACGACCTGTGCGGCGGTGCGAATGATGAGCCAGGCATCTTGAGACAATGACCAATTCTCCAGGTATTCGATGTCGCACTTGATGCGCCAGGTGACCAACTCAGGCGTCTCGGGGCAGCCGCGCGCCTCGTTTACTTGCGCTATCCCGGTGACGCCCGGCTTCACGAAGTTCCGGACGTAGGCCCGACTGCAGACCCGGTGGTAATTTTCGGCGTAAGACTGGAGGTGCGGACGAGGACCGACGACGCTCATCTCTCCACGCAAGACGTTCAGGAATTGGGGCATTTCATCCAGGCTAGTTTTGCGCATGAAGGTGCCGTAGGGATAGAGCCTGGGATCGGTTTCCGAGGCTGGCCGATTCTCGTTGGCGGGGTCGGTCGTATGCATCGAGCGAAACTTGAAAACCCGGAATGGACGCTTTTGGATGCCCTCGCGAGTTTGGATGAAAAAGATCGGGCCAGGGGATTGGAGGCGCTGGAAAATCCAGGTCAGGACCGTGAGGGGCGGGAGGATGAACAGGACGACGGGCAGGCTCACGGCGATGTCCATACAGCGTTTGAAAAAGCGGTTGACAGGGTCTTCGAGAGGCTCCTCACGCAGGCCCATGAAAAACATGCCCTGGTCCTTGAAGACGGCGAGCGGGTGGCCGAAGATTTCATCGAGGTCGGCCACCACGAGCAAGCGGATGCCGCGCCCTTCGCATAAGTCGGTGTAGCGCTTCATCGAGCTGTTGCCGCGCGGGAACTCGACCATGATGACCTGCATGAGGCCCGGTGCGCCCAGGACCTTCTCCAGGTTTTCAGGCCGGCCCAGGGTGGGCAGAGACTCGTCTTCCCCGCCAGTCCCGTCCTCCGTCAGGAGGCCCAGAACGCGAAGCCCGAGGTATTGGTTTTGGTCGAGCCAGCGTTTCACTTCGGCCGCTTTGTGTCTTGGGCCGACGAGCAGCACTTTCTGTTCCAATCCCTTATGGAAGGTGAGGCGGCCCAGCAGCGGAGGCAGAGAATGATTCGCGACGAAGAGTACCATGTAAAGCCACGGGACAAGGCTGAAAAGGAAAAGACGGGAGATTCTGTCGTCCTGGGCGGCAACAAGATACAGGAGGAGGAAAAAGAGGGCGCCGCCAAGCTGCCGCACCGTAAGACGGCTGGTCTCTTCAAAAGCAGGTCTTCGGGTACCGACGCTCGCAGGGGACCGCCAGGAGATGAGCAGCAACCCCAGGAGCATGAACTCATTATAGACCGAGTAGCGCGTCAGCACCTTCCGGTCCACCGGCAAAGACCAACAAAGCGCGAAGTCAGCCCAGAAAGCAACGGTCACCAGGATGCACTCGCAGAGGAGGACGAGCCGTTGGATGCCTTTGTTGCGGTCTGAGATCATTGGAGGTGTTTACTTTTTGGCGGGATAATGGGCAATATTTGCCGTTGGGTCAACTGGAATCATTAGCAGCACTCGTTATTTACTAATATTTGCGGGAATGGCCTCTGAGGGGCAAAGGCCGACCGCCACTCCGGAGGCGGACTTGAGGGCGCATTGGGTGGTGGACGCACGGCTCTTCCCGCCGCCATTGTTCCGGTTCGCCTGGGCGCCGAGGCCGCCCGGGAAAGTCGCCCCATCCGGCTGCAAACCGCCAGCTTTCACGGGGCGGGCGTCTTTCGCTTCGGGCGACCAGGGACATAAGCCCAGGTTGAGCATCTTGCAGTCCGGCTGGCTGCCATTGGGGCTGGCAGATGAAGGGCCAACTTCGTAGGTGTTTTGCCGCCACTTGCCCGGGCTGCTCCCGAAGCGGCGCTTGAAGCACGTGTTGAAGAGGCCCAAGTGGTTGAAGCCGCATTCTTCAGCCACATCGATGACCTTCGCATCGGGGTTTCGGAGCAGGGCCATGGCCTTCAGGAGGCGCATTTCCATTCGCAGGGCCGCCACAGAAACGCCGAAGCGGTCATGAAAGAGGCGGCTAAGGTGGCGCTGGCTGCAATTGAACCGCCGCGCCAGCTCCGTCACAGGCAGGTCCAACACGTCTGCGGCGGAGAGTTTCTCAAGAGTCTGGGTCATTTGCTCGTCGCTTCGCATAAACCCGGCCCGGGACATCCCGAAGGTCTGGAATTCAGCGGACAAAACTGCGGCGGCGACATTCAGCAAGTGGCTGCGATGCTCGAGACTGAACTGCGGAGCGATGTCGCCGATGAGCCTATGGCACTCGGAAGCCAAGGCACTGGAAGCCATGTACCGTTTGCCATTCTTAAAGCGGCTCGCGACGAGCGAGATCAGGCAAATCTCATTGGCGGCGAATAACGGGAACAGATGCTCGATTTCGCTGGAAAACCACCAGAAAGCGAACTCGGCGTCTCCTGAACCAGGGGAGAATCTGCCCGACGCCTCGGCGCTTAACACCAGAACATCTCCCGGCAATAACGGCTGTGTGGCCGAGCCGCAGACACAGATTCCTGCGCCGCCCCTTGGGAACACGTAACAGAGCCCGTTGGCCTCGTTTGTCCACTGCTCGTCATGCTTGAGGCGTACCATGTGCAGCGACAAATAATGGTGGTCCAGCATAGGGAAACCTTACGCGGCTTGTTGCTTCGGCACGACACGCCCAAGCGCTGTGCCTGGGGCAATCCCATGCCCCCCACAGAAAGACACTTCATTCCTCGACTGTCTGATTTGCTTTGCCAACAATCTCATATCGAACACCGCAAGCAACACCTAGAAGTGAGTGCTGAACTCCGAAAAGACTCAAGTTCAGCGCTTTCCGATCTGTCAACCGACACCGAAATCCAGCCTTCGGCATGGAGACCACGCCAGAGGCGCAGAGCACAACTCATGCCACGCCATGCCGCAACGTCGAAAGTCTGAACAAAAACAAAATGCCAAACAGTACTCTCAACGGATGCGACATTACAAAAAACGGACATCTTTGTCCATATATTTTTCAGACACATGCATTCACACTTTGGACCGATCCGGAGCCGTCCACGAGATCGGGGCCACTGGCGCCGAGCTTTGATAGCCAACGGCCGAAAAACGCGTATAGGGCATGTTACACTCCACAATCGCTGGCCGCGACTAGGGCGTTCCTTGCCGCCACTAGGAAATGCCTTGGCTGCGCCGCACGGAACCAGAGCCACAGCTTCTGCCAATCGCTCTGCTTCGCCACGTGTGAGGTTGATCTCAATTACGGGCTGGCCCGTGGCAACTGTGCTCAGCGGAACCTCCGTCCGGTCCAGGAGCCGAACACCGGACGGGACTCTTCCGGACGGCAAAAGCGTTTTCATAAACAACGGCGCCAAAATCACGAACGCGATATTACCTGAGGCGAGCCGGAGATGCTATTGGGGGCGAACCTGAAAATCATCCAGGGGAATCCCCGGCAGGCCGTTCCCGCCAGGCCGCCATGGAACAATGCGCACGACCTCAGACGGCCTGGCCAAACAAGTTGGCAAGAGCACCCTCAAAACCAACGGCAAGGCTATTACTTCCGCGGGAAGCGGCATTACAGAAGGGTCGGGCACTTCGGCGTTGTGGCCATCGGCAAGGCTGCCGCAAAAAACCAGGATTCTCTTCATTGATCACATCGCCCAGCTTGTGGGAGAGATGTGACGGGCAGGTGGCGGAGAGGTTACGGATCGGACAAATTCGGGAAACGAGGCGGACGCAGCCCCTTGCCGCAAATACTCATCCGCAACGGCCCTTTGCCGCTCACTCAGGGGAAAGACCGCGTTGGGTTTGTGTACCGCCGCCGCACAGTTTGTCCAGCGCATCTTTGATCGCCATCAGATGCGCCGGTTTCTGAATGGCGACATCCAGGCAAGAGCGGTCTTCCGGAAGCGCGCCACTGAACATGATCACCGGCGTCTTTGGCGATCTGAGTTTGATGATGTGGGCCATCTCCAGGCCCGTCATGCCGGGCATCGAATTGTCGGTAATGACCGCGTCATGAACTTTAGCATCAAAGAGGATAAGGGCCTCTTCTGCGGTTCGCGCGGAATCGACTTCGTAACCGAAGTTCCACAGGAACCACTTGGACACGAGCCGGCTCGCGTCCACATCATCCACCAGCAAGACTGTTTTTGACAACGCTGCTGACATAGCCACCGTCGGGTTAGCGGAATCGAGCCGCTGCATGGCTCCTGCTTACCGCGCGCCAACCCATTGGCGCCTGCAAGCTATCTCCAGAATCGATCCGTATGAACATAAGCCGGCAACCCTCAGCCGCTTCGCCCCTCCTGCCCGAGGGCAATCGCCGAAGACCCGCGATCCCGGCACCGCCAGCATGCAGACGCCATACACAATGCGCGCGGCAACACCATATTGCAGGAATCTGATCGTCAATTCAATTCAGATTTCGGACGAGTTAGGACGGTTAATGGACGATCTGAAGGCGCGCAAATATCCGGCATGGTCTTGTCGCAGTCGCGAAATGCACCCGCCAGGCTTGCCAGCGCTCTCTGATCCGGTGACAATCCATCGACTCGCGCGGGGGCACGGGAACGGCGCGCTGTCACCCTTGAGGCCCGAGAGCCGCGCGGCGAGGCGCAAGGAAACCGACAAGGCAAGACCGAGGACGCCCATCGTGATCAGGACAGCCGCCGAAGGCTCGGGGACCTGCACGAGGCTCACGTCGTCAAGCCCAAGAAAATGCTCCCCTCCGTAACCCACCGAACTGAAAATAACGGTGGTGCTCGCGCCTGTGGCCTCGAAGGGCGCGGTGGCTACCAACTCCCAAGAGTTGTCGCCATCTGTGTTGGGGTTGCTAGTGTTGCCGAAGTAGTAGTTTCCGCTGGCCAGAGCGCCAGAGATCCCGGTCACCGTTACTTGCACCCCTGGTCCTGTAAGACCCGTCGGATCTGCATACAGCACATGATCCTGAGCAGACACTCCCAGATCGAAGGAGAGCTGGTAGTATTGGCCCGGCACAACCGGCACTCCCAACGCGAGTTCCACCCCCGCGCCATCCGCCCCTGCCGGACCTCCGACCAGGTTCAAGAACCGGGAGCCATCCGCGGCCTTGTAGCCGTAGGGATTGCTGTTGTCCATCCAGGAGATGCCGCTGCCGCTGCTGCCACCCACCACCTGCCACCCGGTTATAGACCTGTCGCCGTTCCCGAGCGCCATCACTCCTCCGGCAGCGGTGAAGGCGCCATCCTCGAAACTGCCGTTGGGCAGCAGGTTCACCGCCGCGCAGGCGCTCCAACATGCAATGCCTGAGGCCACGAGTGCGCCGCACAGGATTATTGGTTCGTGTCTCGTCTTCATAACCGCGTCTTTCGATCCGTTGTGCCGGCCGCCCTGTACTTCGTTATCCACAAATCATTTCCGGCCCTTCGAGCGAAATCGCATGGCGGCCATCACCAAGCCAAGCGCGCCGAAGCCAGGGACGGCCGTTGTGCATTCGGGAACGGCGACCAAGCTCACGTTATCCAGGCCAATGAATGAATCAGCGGCCCTCAGCGACGTGGCCGCGTTAAACGTGATGAAGGTCGTATCAGAGGTCGCCTTAAATGTCAACGATTCATTTTGCCAATAACTGTTGCCCTTCCAGAGTCCCGGCGCCGAATTGTCGCCCTGAAAGAACCCGGTTCCACCAGACCCGTTCACCGTCACTTTTACCACCGGGTTGACGGAGTCGCCATTAGCGGCTGAGCAACTGCCCAGCGCGAACGATAGAGTATACCATTGCCCAGGGAGGGTGGTGATATTCTGAGCCAGGGTGATGCCGCCACGATGAGAGGAGCCGTCATTTCCCGCCAGGTTGAGGAAGTACTGCCCATCGTCAGCCTGGAAACCACTCGCGTTGTCGTTTGACTCCCACGCAACGCCGACCAGCCCGCCCTGCCGCGTAAGCCCGCCCTGCACAATCCATCCCTGTATCGCGGTGGAACCCCCGGCGAGTTGCATGACACCCGGACCTTGATTGGCACTGAAGGCGGGCTGAGTCTGGAACGAGCGGGATCCGGGAGGGTCTTGCATCACTCCCGCACCTTGATTGGCACTGAAGGAGCCCGTGGAATCCTCGAAACTGCCGTTGATTATCAGGCTCGCCTCGGCCGTCCAGCCCGTGATCAACATCATTCCCAGAATCCAACCCCACCCGAACGGTTTAGGAAGGTTCTTCCGGGCCTCACTCCTTGTCTCCGGCTTCAAACATCTGCACACCATACACAATCGCATATTCTCGAACTTCGCTGTTGAGCACTATGCGCGCAGTGCGATGTTGTATCTATCCATATTTCAGACATTGCCACTCACTCTTTGGACAACGCGAAGCCTCAGCCTAGGGCCTGATTTCAGCCATCGCTACTGATTATTTGGACATCCCGCCTCCAGCACGGAGCTGGAAGGCTTCGCGGACTACGGGCGCGCAAAGCCGGCTGAAGCCGGCGCTCCGGACCGCCGGCTTCAGCCGGCTTTGGACAAACAACGTGGACAGGCGCTGAATAGTGACAGGTGTTTGACCAGGTTTAACGTGCATGCTGACGCACGATCCACTTGAGGCTTTGTCCCGGAGGGACAACGCGGCTTATCACCAAAAATGCCACGCCCCGTTCCGAACAATCCAGATGCCCAGCAGAGAATTCGTCACGGCATGGGCAGTCATGGCATCGCCCAGGCGGTTCTTGCGCAGCACCAGGCCCTGATAGGCCAAGCCGCAGAGAATGCCCGCCACCCAGCGGTCAGGATGCCCCAGGCCGAACGTGACGGCAGTTGCGGCAAACGGCACGACATGGAACTGGTTGAACGGCACCCCTTGGAATCGGCTGTTGGCCAGGTAGCGATAGAGAAAAGAGCGATAAAAGACCTCCTCGATCGGCGGCACGACCAGCGTCGAGCCGGCCATCCGCGTGACAATGCACAGCCAGGCCATGGCCGAACCTTCGCCGAACTGCCCGTGCGGGTTCCACCCCGCCCCGGCTTGCAGCCTGGTGAGCCTCGGGTAGTGCCCATCCAGACCGACCCAAAGCGCGAAAACCGCCGCTCCCACCGCCACAGCCTCCCAACTGACCTTCCAGCGCATCTCCTCGAGGCACGGGCGCATCTCAAAGATCATCCATGCCCCCACAACCGTCTTCAGAAGATAAACCCAGTAGTACGAGCCGGTGCCGCCCCGGCCCGCGAGGGCGGTCAGCCCCGCAAAAACAACCAGCGGCACCACCCGGGCATATTCGGGCGAGCCGTCAAACTTCTTGGAAATGAGGCTCATCATTCGCGTAGTCCGTCGCTGAGCAGCATCCTACCAACACGATGTTTCGTCTATCCAGTTTTGCGACATTATCATTCACCATTTGGACAACCCGGGACCCCGGGGTCAATTCAGCAAGCCTGTCCAAATTGTGATCGAAGATTGCCGGTCTGTGCCAAGCTCGAATGCGCAGCGCTGAGATTGTCTGCGGTTACAGGCCGTCAGGACCTCCGCTCGCCCTGCTGGTGTCAACAGCCCGGGATGGGGTGCCGGAAACTGACGCGCGCGTTGCGTGAGCGGTCTTCTGGCGTCCCTCCGGGATGCTGGAGCACGCCGCCGATGGACCGGGGGTCTCGCTGCGCCTCGACCCCCGGCTACCTTCTTTCATCCCTTCGGGATGAGTCCCGGCAGGGCCCGTGCGCGCCATGCCAGGATGGGGCCTTTTTGCTCCAGGCCGGGTCGCTCCCAGTGCCAGTATCGCAGCGAATTATCTTCCCAGGTACACACTTCCTGGATGGCAACTATTCAGCACCCGTCCGCGTTGCTTGCCCAAAGCCGGCTGAAGCCGGCGCTCCGGAGCGCCGGCTTCAGCCGGCTTTGCGCCCCCGTAGTCCGCGAAGCCTCCGACCCCGCGCTGGAGCCGGGATGTTCCGCATTCGTTGCCACTGAACGTGAATAGTCACTTCAAGGTGGGAGGGTGGGGCAGACCTCCGGTCCAATGCCACTAGGATTTGATGCCAAACTCAGAGACGCGCCCCGGCCAAGTGCTTGTCCCGGAGGGACATCCGACAATA
>Ga0181533_1005571_pt1 | contig 11991 bp, 9 predicted proteins | sample PEATcosm2014_Bin_45_FD_119772 | JGI IMG/M metagenome (GOLD analysis project Ga0181533, IMG submission 119772) | Peatland microbial communities from MTU Mesocosm Facility, Houghton, MI, USA - PEATcosm2014_Bin11_60_metaG | ecosystem: Environmental > Terrestrial > Soil > Wetlands > Peat | place...
GCCCCCGCACCAGTGCGTCGTCGCCGAAGCGGGCGCGGACGGTGTCGACGGCGTGCTCGGCAAGCGCTGCGCGGCCGTCGATGAGGTCGGCGGGGTCGGCGTCCTTGGCCGCGGCAAGCGCGCTTACGCCGACGCCGAGCAGGCGAAATTTTGTGCCGTCGGCTTCGCGTTCGAGCAGGCCGCGGGCGGCGGCAAAGATGCGCTGCGCAAGCTGGGTCGGCGCATCGAGCGAGCGCGCTCGAGTCCGGAGCTTGAAATCGGCGGTTTTCAGTTTCAGCGTCACGGTCGAGCCGGCCAGTTCCTTGCTCTTGAGCCGACGCGAGACCTCCTCGGCCTGGTTCCAGAGGATGCGTTCGAGCGAGCGGAAGTCGGCAATGTCGCGTTCGAAGGTGGTTTCGGAAGACACGCTTTTGGTCTCGTGTTCGGCGCTCACTTCGCGCGCGTCGATGCCGCGCGAGAGGCGGGCGAGGCGGCGGCCTTCCTCGCCGTAGCGGCGCATCAGGTCGGTTTCGCTCGCCCGCTGCAGGTCGGCGATGCGGTGGAAGCCGTCGCGGGCGTAGCGCGCCGCGCCGACTTTGCCGACGCCGAAGATGAAGCTCACGGGTTTCGGCGCCAGGAAGGCCGCAGCCTCGCTTTGCCCGAGTACGGCGAAGCCGCGCGGCTTGTCGAGATCGGAGGCGATCTTGGCCAAAAATTTGTTGCAGGAAAGCCCGATCGACACGGTGATGCGGAGTTCCTGCTCGACCGCGGCGGCAAACCGCGCCAGCGCTTTCGCCGGCGTCATGCCGTGGAGCCGCGTCGTGCCGGTGAGGTCCAGAAACGCTTCGTCGATCGACAACGGTTCGACCAGCGGGGTGAGCGCCCGCATCATGCGGCGGACCTCGCGGCCGGCGTCGGCGTATTTTTCCATGTTGGGCCGGATCACTTTGGCCTGCGGGCAAAGCCGCAAGGCTTCGAACATCGGCATCGCCGATTTCACCCCGTAAGTGCGGGCGATGTAACAGGCGGTGGCGACCACGCCGCGCTTGCCGCCGCCGACGATCACGGGCTCGGCGGCAAGCGAAGGGTCGTCGCGTTTTTCGATTGTTGCGTAAAAAGCGTCGCAGTCGACGTGCGCAATGGCGAGCGTGTCGAGCTCGTCGTGACGCAACAGGCGCGGCGAGCCGCAGGCCGCGCAACGCGCAAGCTGCGGCGCGGCATCGGCGAGACAGTCGCGGCAAAAACCGGTGCTCACGGAGTATCGCGTTCCCACTGGCCGCCAAGCGCGCCACGCGCCTTCGCGAGGGCGGCCGGATTGATCCCGGCGCGGTCGGCGAAGGCCATCAGCAGCCTTTCGTCGGACAGCATATGGTCCAAGACGCCGGCAAGAAAGTCGGGCTGGCTCGCCGCTTGGCGAATGCCCTGGCTCGTCAGTCCGGTCGCGGAAAGAAAAGCGGCCAAGTGGTGCTCGTCCTCGGCAATGAAGGCAAGAGCCTGGATCGCCAGCGTTTTCGCCGCCTCTTGCGAGGCCCCAAAGCGCGTTTTCATGGCCGCCTATTTGCGTTTCCGTAACGAATGGGGACTAGCTTGCGCGCTGCCGCCCGTGGCCCGAACGCAAGCGATTCTCCCGCCTGCCGCCAGCATCGGGCCGGGGACCGGCGAAGGGAATGGGGGATGGCAAAAACCGTCCTGATTGTGGAAGACAACGAGCTCAATATGAAGCTCTTCCACGATCTGTTGGAAGCTCACGGCTATGCGACGGTCGGCACGCGTAACGGCATCGAGGCGCTCGATCTGGCACGCCAGCATCGGCCGGATCTGATCCTGATGGACATCCAGCTTCCGGAAGTCTCCGGCCTCGAAGTCACCAAGTGGCTCAAGGACGATGCGGACTTGCGGCACATTCCGGTCGTCGCCGTCACCGCTTTCGCCATGAAGGGCGACGAGGAGCGCATCCGCCAAGGCGGCTGCGAGGCCTATCTCTCCAAACCGATCTCGGTGGCGAAATTCATCGAGACCATCCGTCATTTCCTCGGCACGCCGTAAGGAGCCGCAATGACCGCCCGCGTACTCGTCGTCGACGATGTCGCCGCCAATGTCAGGCTGCTCGAGGCGCGCTTGTCGGCGGAATATTTCGACGTCGTCACCGCCATGAGCGGCAAGGAGGCGCTCGAGATCTGCGAGCGCGCCGAATGCGATCTCGTGCTGCTCGACGTGATGATGCCCGACATGGACGGCTTCGAGGTCTGCCGGCGGCTGAAAAGCAATCCGGCGACGCATTACATCCCGGTGGTCATGGTGACCGCGCTCGACCAGCCGTCCGACAAAGTGCGCGGGCTCGAGGCCGGCGCCGACGATTTCTTGACCAAGCCGATCGGCGAGCTCGCTCTGATCGCGCGGGTGCGCTCGCTGGCGCGGCTGAAAATGGTTACCGACGAGCTGCGCATGCGGGTGCAGACATCGCGCGAGATCGGCATCGAAGCGCCAGAACGCGAGGCGGTGGCCGACACCGGCCGCGGCGGCCGCATCCTCATCGTCGACGACCGGCCCGCATCCTACGAACGCATCGCGGCAATGTTGGCCAAGGAACACAGCGTCGAGGTCGAGCCCGATCCGAACCAAGCGGTGTTCCACGCCGCCGACGGCAATTACGATCTGATGATCGTTTCGCTCGGCATGGAGAATTACGACCCGCTGCGGCTGTGCAGTCAGGTCCGCTCGCTCGATCGCACTCGCAATCTGCCGATCCTCGCCATCACCGAGCCGGACAACACCGCCCGCATGTTGCGCGGCCTCGAAATCGGCGTGAACGATTTTCTGATCCGTCCGGTCGACAAGAACGAGATCTTGGCGCGTGTCCGCAGCCAGGTGCGCAAGCGCCGCTATACCGAGCGGCTGCGCGACAATGTCCAGATGTCGATCGAAATGGCGATCACCGACGCGCTGACCGGCCTGTTCAACCGCCGTTATATGGAAAGCCACCTCGGGACCTTGATCGAGCAGGCCGCCGCGCGCGGTAAGCCGCTGGCGGCGCTGATCCTCGACATCGATTTTTTCAAAGCGATCAACGACACCCACGGCCACGATGCCGGCGACGACGTGTTGCGGGATTTCGCCTTGCGCATCAAGCGGTCGATCCGCGGCATCGATCTCGCCTGCCGCTATGGCGGCGAGGAATTCGTCATCGTCATGCCGGAAACCGACATGACGGTCGCGGCCATGGTGGCGGAACGATTGCGCCGGCGCATCGCCTCCGAGCCGTTCGCGATCGCGCAAGGCAGCCTGCATATTCCGGTGACGATTTCGATCGGGCTCGCCACTTTGCGCGGCAAGGACGATAGCGCCGCGGCGTTGCTCAAGCGCGCCGACCAGGCGCTCTACCGCGCCAAGCGCGACGGCCGCAATCGGGTCGTGCCGGACGCGGCGTGACCGGCGGTGAGGCCGGGTTAAGCTCAATTCTCGAGGTTGACGGCGTTTTGGTCGGCTTCCGGCGCAACTTGCCCGTTGATTTCGCCGGCGGTTCCATTAGCCTTGGCGGCGGCATTCCTCGCTGCTCGACGGGACGCTGTAGCGGGCCGGGCAATGCCTGAAATCTTGCGAATACAGAAATTTTGCGAATACAGAAATCTTGCGAATGCATCGGTAGCCCTGCGGAGTGCCTAGGTCCGCCGCATCTCCTGGGTCCGTGGGGTTCGGCCGGCGCGGGAGCGGTGCGAGTGGCCTCCTCATGACGCCGTTCCCCGCCGGCCACCTTTGCTTTTTGCCAGTAGAACTTTGCGTTTTGCCGCTAGAAAAAGGGCGCCGCGAGGCGCCCGGTTCGGCTGCCCTTCAGGCGCGCCTTACTTGATCTTGGATTCGCGAAATTCGACGTGCTTTTTCGCCACCGGATCGTATTTCTTCTTGACCAATTTGTCGGTCATGGTGCGCGAATTCTTGCGCGTCACGTAATAAAAGCCGGTATCGGCGCTGGAAACCAGCTTGACCTTGATGGTGGTGTTCTTGGCCATGGGGGACCTCGGTAGCGGTGTTCGGTGATCTTGGTTTGGCTGCAACCTAGTGGACGAGCCTCGAAAGTCAAGAAATCAAGGCCGAACTAGAGAATTTCGCGCACGAACCGCTTGTGCAGCATGCGATAGAGCGGCACCGGGTGGTCAAAACTCATGCCGGCTGTGATGCGGTCCTGCAATTCTTCGAGGGCGACCGCGGTAATGCCGGGCATATCGAGCTTTTGCGCCTCGTCGAGCGGCAGCCAGACGAGTTCCACCAGCTCCTTGTCGGGGCCGACGAAGCCGTCGTCGCGCCGGGCGATGGCGGCGACGTCGGCTGCGAAAAACCGGCTGTCGAAGCGGAGCGGGCGCTTCGGCGGGGTAATGGCACGGGCGATGAAATGGATCCGGCTCAAATCCGGCGCGATCCCGGCCTTGGCAAAGGCCTCCCAAGCGCCCGGCGGGACGGTCGCGGCGGCGGTCCCCGGAGCGCCGAGCATCAGCCCGGTTTCCTCGTAGGTTTCGCGCACCGCGGCAAGCGCGAAAGCCTTAGCTTTGCCAAGGCTCGGCCGTTTGACCCGCCGCATCAGCCGCTCGACGTGGCTGTCATGGAGCGCGGCCGCCACCGCCATCAGCCGATCCGTGGCCTCGATGCGGCCGCCGGGAAAGACGAATTTGCCGGGCAGGAAACGGTGGCGCTCATGGCGGCGGCCGAGCAGCACCTTTGGCGTTCCGCCGGCGCGATCGATCAGGATCAGAGTGGCGGAATCGCGCGGCCGTTTGTTCGGGAAGCTTTGATCGCGGATGGTGCGGGTGAGCCGCGCGGCGCGGTCCGCCGCACTGCCGCCCGCTCTCACGCTTGAAATATCGTCGTCCATGACTGCCAGTCTCTAGCGGCGCCGTTTGGGGTGCGTTCTTTCTTTGCCCGATTTCGGCTTTTGCGCAAATTTTTGACGGTGCGCGGGTTGCTGTCGCGGCGCGCTCTTGGCGGCATGATCGTGCCGGACGAGCTTGAAACGCAAGGCGCCGGCGACCGGCGCCGCCTCGACCAGTTCGACCGTCACCGGATCGCCGAGCCGGTGGGTGGCCGAACGGCCGACGAAAGCGCGGCCGGTTTCGTCGAAACGGAAATATTCGTCGCCGACGGTGCGCGCCGGAATAAAGCCGTCGGCGCCGGTTTCGTCGAGTTCGACGAACAGGCCGGCGCGGGTCACGCCGGAAATGTGGCCGTCGAAGGCGGCGCCGACGCGGTCGGCCAGAAAATGCGCGATCAGCCGGTCCGCGGTCTCGCGCTCGGCCTTCATGGCGCGGCGCTCGGTCGCGGAAATATTGGCGGCGATCTCGCCGAGCGCGCGCGCATCGGCGCCGTCGTCGAGGCCGTCGCCGCCGAGCTTTCCGGCGCGGATCAGCGCGCGGTGCACGACCAGATCGGCATAGCGCCGGATCGGCGAAGTGAAGTGCGCGTAGCGGCGCAGATTGAGGCCGAAGTGGCCGAAATTCTCCGCCGAATATTCGGCCTGCGCCTGGGTCCGCAGCACCACTTCATTGACCAGCCGTTCGACGTCGCGGCCCTTGACCCGCGCCAGGATGCGATTGAAGCCGTCCGGCCGCAGCACACCGCCCTTCGGCAAGGAAATGTCGAGGGTGGCCAGAAACTCCCGCAGCGCATTGAGTTTTTCCTGCGTCGGCTCGTCGTGCACGCGATAGATCAGCGGCACGCTGGCCCGCTCGCAGCTTTCGGCGGCGGCGACATTGGCGAGGATCATGAACTCCTCGATCAGCCGATGCGCCTCGAGCCGTTGCGGCATGATCACGCGATCGACGGTGCCGTCGGATTTGAGCAGGATCTTGCGTTCCGGAATGTCGAGATCGAGGGGTGAGCGCTCATCGCGCCCGCGCAGCACGGTGCGGTAGGCGGCGTAGAGCGGCGCGAGGATGGTGTCCGCGATCGGTTCGGTAACCTCGTCGGTGCGGCCGCCGACGCCGAGCTGCGCCTGCTCGTAATGCAGTCGCGCGGCGGAGCGGATCAGCACGCGGTGAAACGTGTGCGAGCGCTTGCGGCCATCGGCGCCGATGACCATGCGCACGGCGAGCGCCGGACGATCTTCGTTCGGCCGCAGCGAGCAAAGGTCGTTGGAAATGCGCTCCGGCAGCATCGGCACGACGCGGTCGGGGAAGTAGACCGAGTTGCCGCGCCGCACCGCTTCGCGATCGAGCGCCGAACCGGGCTTCACATAATGCGCCACGTCGGCGATGGCGACGGTGACGATATGGCCGCCGTGATTGCGCGGATCGGCGTCGGCCACGGCATGCACGGCGTCGTCGTGGTCCTTGGCGTCGGGCGGATCGATGGTGACGAAGGGCAGCTCGCGCCAATCTTGGCGCCGATCTTGGCGCCAATCGTCGCGGCCCGCCGTCGACACCGGCCGCGCCGCGTCGGCTTCGTCGAGCACGGCGCGGGAAAATACGTGCGGAATGTCGTGCGCGTGGATCGCGATCAGGCTGACGGCGTGTTCGCTCTTGAGCGAGCCGAGCCGCTCGACCACGGTGGCGGCCGGCAGGCCGAACCGTCCCTGCCGCGCCACCTCGACCGCGACCAGATCGCCGTCGACCGCACCTGCCGTCGCGCCCGGAGCGATCGACAGCTCGCGGCCGAGCTGTTTCTTGTCGATCGGGACTAGGCGGCCGCCGCCGCCGGCGAGGCCGCGGAAAATGCCGAGACTGCGATGTTTGGCGCGATCGATGAGTTTGATGACCCGCCCGGTCGTCTCCTCCTCGCCGCTACGCTCGATGCGGATGAGCGCGCGGTCGCCGACGCCGCCGATTTCGCCGGGCTTGGCGCGGCGCGGCGTCGAGATTCGGATCACCGGCGCGGCACCGTGGGCTGCCTCGTCCCATTCGGTCGGTCGCGCCAAAAGCTCGCCGTCGCTATCGCGGCCGGTGATGTCGGCGAGCACGACCGGCGGCAGCGTGCCTGAGTGATGCACCCGCTTGCGCTGGCGCTCGATGCGGCCTTCCTCGGCCAATTCGCGCAGCATGCGGTTGAGCGCCGCGCGGTCGGCGTTCTTGGCGCCGAAGGCGCGGGCGATTTCGCGCGGGCCGACTTTTCCGCTTTGCTCGCGGATGTACGCCACCAGCTCGTCGCGGGTGGGGAGGCGTTTCATGAGCCACCGTTCGGATGCAGTTTCGGGCGGTAGCGCGGCGCGGCAATATTATTTGGCAGCTTGGGTTTTCTTGCGGGGTTTGGCGGTTGAAGCCGGCGATTTGGCCGGCCCGACGGAAGACGGTCTTTTGGCCGCCGGTCGCTTGCCCGAACGCGCGGTATCGGCGGCGGCGCGCTTGCTCTTGCGTGGGCGCGCGTGCGGCGCCGGAGCATTGCGCTCCGCCCGGGCATCGATCAGGGCGACGGCCTCTTCGAGGGTGACGGTTTCGGGCGTCTTGTCGGCCGGCAGCGTCGCATTGACGCCGTCGTGGCTGACATAGGGACCGTAGCGTCCCTTTTTCGCGACCACCGGGCCGCCTTTGGTGGGATGGTCGCCGAGCGCGCGGCCGGGATCGGCACCGAAGCGGCCCTTCCGCGGCCCCTTGGCGAGCTTCTCGGCAATCAGCGTCACGGCGCGATTGAGGCCGATGGTGAAGACGTCTTCTGCGGATTCGAGATTGGCGTAGGTTTTGCCGTGCTGCACATAGGGCCCATAGCGGCCGATGCCGGCGCGGATCGGCTCGCCGTCTTCGGGATGGCGGCCGACGTCGCGCGGCAGCGACAACAGCGCCAGCGCGCGTTCGAAATCGATATCCTCGGGCGACGTGCCCTTGGGCAGCCCGGCGCGTTTGGGTTTCTCGCCGTCGGCGACTTCGCCGAGCTGCAGATAAGGACCGAACCGCCCGGAGCGCAGCGTCACGTCGAGGCCGGTTGCCGGGTCGACGCCGAGCTTTTTGGTGCCGAACTCGGCCGCGCCGTCCCCGGACACCGACAACGGCCGGGTAAAGCGGCATTCGGGATAGTTGGAGCAGCCGATAAAGGCGCCGAATTTGCTCAATTTGAGCGACAAGCGGCCGTTGCCGCAGGTCGGGCATAGCCGCTGATCGCTGCCGTCGGCGCGTGGCGGGAACAAATGCGGCGCGAGCAGAGCATCGAGCGCGTCGATGACCGCGGAGATTTTCAAATCCTTGGTCTCGTCGATCGCGCCGATGAAGTCGCGCCAAAAATCGCGCAGCACGTCGCGCCAGGCGACTTCGCTCGAAGAGATGAGATCGAGTTGGTCCTCGAGCCCCGCCGTAAAGTCGTACTCGACGTAGCGGGAAAAGAAGCTTTCGAGGAAGGCGACGACGATGCGTCCGCGGTCCTCCGGAACAAGCCGCTTCTTCTCGAGCCGCACATATTTGCGGTCCTTGAGCACTTGCAGGATCGAGGCATAGGTCGAGGGCCGGCCGATGCCGAGTTCTTCCATGCGCTTGACGAGGGAGGCTTCGGAGTAGCGCGGCGGCGGCTCGGTAAAATGCTGGTCGGCCGCGATCGCGCGTTTGGCGAGTTTTTCGCCGGCCGACATTTGCGGCAACCGACGCGCTTCCTCGTCCTCCGGATCCTCGTCGCGGCCTTCCTGGTAGAGTGCAAGGAAGCCGTCGAACTTCACCACCGTGCCGGTCGCGCGCAAATCGAGCAGGCGGGCAGCGACCTTGGCGCTGATGTCCACCGTGGTGCGTTCGAGTTCCGCGGATTCCATCTGGCTTGCCACCGTGCGCAGCCAAATCAGTTCGTAGAGCTTCGCCTGATCCGGATCGAGAAAGCTTCTGGTGTCGCGCGGCCGGCGCGACAGCTCGGTTGGCCGGATGGCTTCGTGCGCTTCCTGCGCGTTCTTGGCCTTGGTCTCATAGCGGCGCGGGGCGTGCGGCACGTAGTTCTTGCCGTAATCGGTCTCGATCACGCGTCGGACCGCGCCGATCGCTTCGTCGGCGATCTGCACGCCGTCGGTGCGCATATAGGTGATCAGGCCTACGGTCTCGCCGCCGATGTCGACGCCCTCGTAGAGCCGTTGCGCCACCCGCATGGTGTGGGCGGGAGCGAAGCCGAGCTTGCGGCTCGCCTCCTGCTGCAAGGTCGAGGTCGTGAACGGCGCGTAGGGATGGCGCTTGACCGGCTTGGCCTCGACCGACTCGACGGTGAAGGCGGCGGTCTCCAGCGCCTCTTTGAACGCCTCGGCTTCGGCGCCCGAGCCGATATCGAGGCGCTGCAGTTTCTTGCCGTCGGCGCCGACGAGGCGCGCTTCAAATGTTTCTTGGCGTGGCGTTGCCAGCGTGGCGACCAGAGACCAATATTCCTGACGGACGAATTTTTCGATTTCGAGTTCGCGGTCGGCGACCAGCCGCAACGCCACCGACTGCACGCGGCCCGCCGAACGGGCGCCGGGCAGTTTCCGCCACAACACCGGCGACAGCGTGAAGCCGACCAGATAGTCGAGCGCCCGGCGCGCGAGATAGGCGTCGACCAGGGCCTGGTCGATGGCGCGCGGATGCGCCATGGCCTCGGTCACCGCCTGCTTGGTGATGGCGTTGAACACGACGCGCTCGACCGGCTGGCCGTTGAGCGCCTTCTTTTCCTTCAGCACCTGGAGCACATGCCAGGAGATCGCCTCGCCCTCGCGGTCGGGGTCGGTGGCGAGAATGAGCTTGTCGGCGCCCTTGACGGCGCGGGCGATGTCGTTGAGCCGCTTCTGCGCCTTGGGATCGATCTCCCAAAGCATGCGGAAATCGTTCTCGGGATCGACCGAGCCGCTCTTGGCCGGCAGATCGCGGACATGGCCGAAGGATGCCAGGACTTCATAGTCCCGGCCCAGATATTTATTGATCGTTTTCGCCTTAGCGGGCGATTCCACCAGGACTAAGTGCATGTCAACCCAATGATTTTACGGCACTTTTGCCTACTTCCGAGGCATACTCGGATGGCCAGGCCGCCGGGAACATGGGTAATCGGACCCCGCCTGTCAAATCGTTGCGACCGGAACACCTTGCGCACAGGCAGCCAAAATAGGGGGGATCAAGGCCAAATCGCGACGACCTAACAACAACCGGGAGTTGCCGATTTGCTAATTTTATCGCAAATGAATATAGCTTGTTTCGGCGCGCCACGTTCGGAACAGCCCCGCTCACAGGCCTCGCTGCCGCGCCGCTAAGAAGAAAGACATGGTCGCCAAGGACGATAATGGACGAGGGAACGGCGAAGAGACAGCCGATTCCGCAGCACGCTACATCGCTTCGCTGGTCGAGGAGCTTGCCATGATCGCCCGACGCAACGGCCTCGACACGCTCGGCTACATTTTGGACATGGCGCGGCTCGAAGCCGATCAAATCGCCAAACGCTAGAGCCTGATCGGTTCTGATGGAATCAGAACCGGGCTCTAGCATTTTGATTGAGCATGATTTTTTCCGAAAACCGGCTTCCACCCCGGATCGAGTCCGGGGCAGGCTTTTTCGGGATCATGCTCCAAGGGCGCGGTCAGATCAGAGACACCATACCGCCGCCGTGGCGTTCGAGCCGGCCGGCGATTTCGAGTTCCAACAGCACCATCCGCACGATTCGCGGCGAGCTCATCGACAGCCGCACCAGATCGTCGATCAGAACCGGCGTCGGGCTCAACAATGCGACGATCCGGGTGCGCTCGTCGGACGCCGGCTCCACGGCTTGCAAGGCTTCCTCGGATTCAGGCTCGCCCTCGCGGGCCGGAATCTCCTGACCCAGGATCGGCCGTAGCACGGCGACGATGTCGGCGGTTTCGGTCACCGGCGTCGCGCCTTGTTTGATCAGGCCGTTGGTGCCTTCGGCGCGCGGATCGAGCGGGGAGCCGGGCACGGCGAACACTTCGCGACCCTGTTCGAGCGCCAGCCGCGCCGTGATCAGCGAACCGGAGCGCTTGGCGGCCTCGACGATGACGACGGCGAGCGACAGCCCGGAGATCAGCCGGTTGCGGCGCGGAAAATCCCGCCCGCGCGGCTCCCAGCCGATCGGCATTTCGCTCAAAGCCACGCCGGACGGCAGGATGGCTTCGAGCAGTTCGACGTGCTCCGGAGGATAAACGCGCTCATGGCCGCCGGCGAGCACGGCGACCGTTCCGCTGTCGAGGCTCGAGCGGTGGGCGGCGGCGTCGATGCCGCGCGCCAGTCCGGAGACAATGACGAATCCCGCCTCGCAGAGTCCATGCGTGAGGCGCTGCGTGATCTTCACGCCTGCCGCCGAGGCGTTGCGCGAGCCGACGATCGCCACCATCGGCATCGCTAACACGCCGCGATGGCCGCGGATCGCGAGAAGCGGCGGCGCGTCGTCGATCATTTGCAGCCGGGACGGGTAGTCGGCCTCGCCGATGGCGACGAAGCCCGCGCCGAGCCTGCGCGCGGCTTCGATCTCGCGCTCGGCCTCGGCGCGCGAATAGATTTGCGGGGCCGCGCCGCCGCCGCCGCGGCGCGCCAGTCCCGGCAGCGCTTCGAGCGCCGCGCGCGCGCCGCCGAAATGATTGATCAAAGCGCGAAACGTTCGCGGCCCGACGTTCTGGCTGCGAATGAGCCGCAACCAATCGATCCGCTGCTCGTCCGTCAGGCGGACGCCCCCTATGCCCTCGGTCACTTCGCCCCCTAAGACCCGCAAGCTACTTCGCCTCGCATGCGGAACAATAGCCTAAAATTGCCGCCACATGGGCGTGCAAGCTAAGGTATTTGTTGCAAACCGGCCGCCAAACCCGCACATTGCCCGCTGCCTGCCGCCCGGCCGCAGGGGTCGTCATCCAGGGCTTTAGTTCCGTTTTCGGGTTCCGTAATGGAGAGGTCCAGTGGACGCTAGGCCGCCCAAGCGCGCGTTTCGGGTCGTCCTGATCAAGCCGTCGCATTACGACCAGGATGGCTATGTCATCCAGTGGCTGCGCTCGACCTTGCCGTCGAATAGCCTTGCCAGCGTCTATGGGCTCATCAGGGAGTGCGCGGACGATCATGTGCTCGGCCCCGACGTCGATATCGAGGTCGAGGCCTGCGACGAGTGCAA
>Ga0181533_1005572_pt1 | contig 11989 bp, 6 predicted proteins | sample PEATcosm2014_Bin_45_FD_119772 | JGI IMG/M metagenome (GOLD analysis project Ga0181533, IMG submission 119772) | Peatland microbial communities from MTU Mesocosm Facility, Houghton, MI, USA - PEATcosm2014_Bin11_60_metaG | ecosystem: Environmental > Terrestrial > Soil > Wetlands > Peat | place...
CCGAGAAGCTCCGCTGTGCGTGGATCGGCCGCCGTCGCGTCCACTTCTTCATCGGAGTATCCCAGTTTCACATCATATTTGCGTTCCAGGATCGCAAACAAAGATTCGCGTTCTAACGGCTCGGAAAGCAGCCCTGCAAACTGTTTCGCGGAAAAATAGCACGTCTCCAGGGCAAACGGCTCTCCGGCAGCATGCCGCAACCGCTCCAGCTTCAGGACACGGCTTTTCGGGGGCAGAGTAAGGCGAGCAGTGGCTTCTTCATTTTCGACAATGCGCATGAAAAGCACTTTGGAACCGACCGTCATGCTCCGGCTCCCCATATGCTCTGTGTAGCTCATCAATTTGTTGAAGTGAATCTTGGGCGCGGAGACGAACGTGCCCACGCCGCGCCGCCGTTCCACTATGGCTTCTCGTTCCAGCGTGGCGAGAGCGTGCCGCGCGGTCATCAGGCTTACATCATGGATTCGGGCTAATTCTCTCTCGGAAGGAACGGCATCACCCGGGCCCAAGTCGCCGGACTCGATCATTTTGCGGATGACCCCTTGGATCCTCTGGTACGCTGGGATTACTGTGCGAGTTGCTACCGGCATTTGATTTCCCTCGACAACCGGTTAGGGTGTGCCGTCTCGATCGCAAAATCGAGATTTCCTGGTGGATAGCCGGGCTTCTGGTTCACACCCACGGCACTTCCTCTTTTCTGCCGTACCCCTTGCCTGCTTGCAGATTCTACCCGGCGGGCAGGAAAGGTTGCACCCCCCTTCCCCAACCCCCCTTAGTGATATAGAGCGGATACCCAACAGCCGCTATAGTGCACGCGTCTTGCTTCTCTTATAAATCAAGATTTTTTGCTTGACAAGCACTATTTGGTGCTATATAGCTTCCCTAACATATCAGCCTGATCGCTGATTGGGGGTGCTCGCCGTTGCCTTCCATTTGTACCAAGCCGAGGAGAGGGTGCTCGCATACCGCGAGCCAGCAGGAAAGGATCCTTATGAAAAAAATGCAGTCAGTGGCGTTGGCACTTTGTTGCTTGACGCTGGTCGTGCTCATTTGTGGGGCGAGTCCTGGATTCGCTCAGAATATTACTGCGTCCATCACGGGAACCATTACCGATCCCAGCGGCGCGCCCATCGCGGGGGCTACCGTGACCGCGAAGGACGTCGACCGTGGTGTATCTTGGTCGGCGCAGACCAACGATGCCGGGATCTACAGTATTTTGAGGATTGCGGTCGGAAGCTACAGCGTGAAAGTGGAGGCCAAGGGTTTTGAGACGGCGGTCTACCCGACCTTCACTCTGGTATTGAATCAAACCGCGCGCGTCGACGTTGCCATGAAGGTGGGCGCAGTTACGTCCACAGTTGAGGTTGTCGGCGTTGCTCCCTTGCTCCAAACACAGAGCACGGAAATCAGCACGATCATCGACTCGACCACGGACACGAACCTTCCTCTGGGTTCGCGCAACTATCTGCAGTTGGCGCTGCTGGCGCCGGGCACGACACAGCCGAACCCGGCCACCATGCGGCAGGGACAGGTGATGTCTGGAGCGGGGCGGCCATATATCAACGGTAACCGCGAACAATCCGACAACGACCAGTTGGATGGCATCGAAAACAACGAAAACAGCAACAATGAAGTTGGCTATACTCCGAGCATCGATGCGGTACAGGAGTTTAACATCATCACGCAGAACGCTCCGGCGGAGTTCGGAAACTTCTCGGGTGGAATTATCAACACGACGCTGAAATCGGGCAGCAATAGTTTCCATGGCGACGCGTTTGAGTTTCTCCGCAATGACAAACTGAATGCCAACAGTTGGGCTAATGATATCGTTGACGCCCCGAAGAGCAAGATGCGCTGGAATATGTTCGGCGGCACCATTGGCGGTCCGATTATCAAGAATAAGTTGTTCTTCTTTGGGGACTACCAGGGGCAGCGCTATGACTTTCCCTCCTCGACGCAGTCTTCCAGCGTCTTTACGTCCGCGGAGCGTTCGGGCGATTTCGGGGCAATTTGCGGCGCCGGGTTTGACGCGAACGGAATTTGCCTCGACCGATCGACAGCCGGTGCTATCATTGACCAACTCTGCGACCCAAGAAATCCGTGCGTATACGGCCCGGCGGGGAACATCGTCTCAGGCACGCCGATTCCGAACAACAACATTGCCACGTATACTGGTGGGTTAGCGGAAAGCACTGTGGCGACGGCGCTATTCGCATCGAGCCATTATCCGACGGCGAATGTCTCGACTGGCAGCTCACAGGCGACCGCGCTAGGCCAGGCCCCTAACTACCAATCGGTGTACAACGACGCGATCAACAATAACCAGTACGATGTGCGGATTGACTACGACATTTCCGAGAAGGACCGCGTTTTTGGCCACTTTTCGCACATGTCCCTCCAGAACCCCTACAACTATACCTACGCGCTGATTGGCAGCCCCGGCATGCCTTCCACGGAACCGGTAAAGAACGTGGGCGGGGAATGGACGCACTCGATCAATACGAATGTGCTAAACGATCTGCGCATCGGGTATAACGAAGTGAACTTCAACCAGAGCGGCACGAACGCCAGTACTAGCCTTGGAACCTTTGCACAGAGCCTCGGGATTAACGGCGGGAACGCCTATGCCTCGGGCATGCCGAACTTGTCATTCACTGGTGCGGCCAATTTCAATATCGGCTCGGCAGGTCTCGTGCAAGAGTTTGACTCAAAAGCGTACCAGTTTTCCGAAAACATCGTGGTCACCCACGGACGACATACGTTCAAATTCGGCGGCCAGCTTCAGCGCTACAACCTGCAAAATGAGTATTCGGGCAATGCCGGCCTGCTCGGAACGATGGCTATCGGGAACCAGACCGGCTTCTCCGGCGCGGATTTCTACCTGGGCTTGATTGAAAACGCGCAACGCGGCGTGCCGGCCTTGAGCTTTGACCGCATATCGAGTACTCCCGCCCTTTATGCGCAGGACGACTGGAAGATCACCTCGACACTGACCTTGAATCTGGGCGTGCGTTTCGAGGACCACCTGCCGTACTACGAGCAAAATGACAAATGGGTGAACTTCGGCCTGTTCTCCGGGCAAATCCTTCCGGCCGGAAAGGATTACGGCAATGGCAATACGTTTTACGCAAACTATCTCGGAAAGGCCGACTACCAGCCGCGCATCGGCTTCGCATGGTCTCCAGAGCGCTTCCATGGCAAGTTAGTGACGCGCGCAAGCTATACGGTGTCCACCTATATGGAGGGTGGCGGCGTGGGCGAGCAGCCGACGGCGAACCCGCCGTACAGTTTGGGAGGCTCCTCCGTTGGCATGGGGAGTATTGGCAACGGTTTTGGAACGCTCTCTACGCCGTGCACTGTCATCCAGGACAGTTGCTATACCGGCATCAACATCTTTCTGATTAATCCTCACCTGATGCCGGAGGTCACGCAGCAGTGGAACCTGACGCTGCAGTATCAGCTCAACAACTCCACCACCCTTCAAGTGGGTTACGTCGGGCAGCACAGCACGCACTTGCTCAACCTGATGGACTACAGCCAGTACGATATGCTGAGTCCGGCACAGTATACGGCGAGCGGCGCTTATGTTCCGGGCTCTTTCGTGTTGTCGCCGGGCCCTTATCTTGCCGGCAATGCAGCCTTGAAGGCTTCCTTTAACCCAAGCAGCAGTACGTATGCCAGGGGAGGAGACTCCAATGGCACAGCTTCCTACAACGCGCTCCAGATGGTGCTGCAGAAGAAAATGTCCAATGGACTGCAAGCCCAAGTTGCCTACACCTTTAGTAAGTGCATGAGCAATTCCGGCGGCTTCTATGGCAGTTGGGGTGGCCAGGCATCGAATGGAGTGATCGGTTGGCAAAATCTGTATGACCCGAAGGCCGATTGGGGGCCGTGTTTCTTCGACATAACCCATACGCTGACGAGTTATGCGGTTTACGAACTGCCGGTCGGCAAGGGCAGGAAATACGGAAGCAATATGAATTCCATCGTCAATGGCGTTATTGGCGGATGGAACCTTTCTCCCATTCTGAACTGGCATACCGGGTACGCCATGACGCAGGCAACCGCCTGGTTTGATTCAGGCTACACCGGGGGGTTGGGTGGATATTATGAAAATGAACGGCCAGACTGCGTAGCGGCCATCCAGTATACGAATAAGGCAATCTCCGGCGTTCCTGGCATCCAATGGTTCAGCCCATCCTCGTTCCTCACGCCGCAACCCGGCACGTTCGGCAATTGCCCCGTTGGAAATGTTCGTGGACCAGGCTACTTTGATTTGGATCTTGGCATCCAAAAGGACTTCCCCATCGGCGAACACAAGCGTCTCGAATTCCGCACGGAGATGCTGAACGCATTCAACAATGTGATATTCAACGCACCCGCCAATGCCTGTGGCAGCTACGGTGTTGCCTTGGGTTCAAATGCCCCAGCTTCGAGCCTCGGTTGCAGTTCGAGTATGGGTATGATCACAGGTTCGCAGGGAGAACGGAACATTCAGTTCGCACTGAAGTTCTACTTCTAACCGGGAACCACGTATAATAGGGCAGGCGCATACCCCCGCCTGCCCTATTTTTTATGCCAAGACTCCTTCGTGAATTTCTCATTGCCGCTCTGGCGTGCGGAACTTTAGCGGGAGCCAGCGGCGCGCAGTCTTCCAAGAAGACTGTGCCCCCCGATGCCTCCTCCTCCACACAAAAGGGCCTTAGCTTGGCCGAGGGTGGACGCTGCCGGGAAGCCTTGCCGATTCTGAAGAAGTACGCCCCACTCGCGGCGGAAAAGCAACTAAAGGTAAAGGGAGGGCTTGCGGCGGTTCGCTGTGGACTAGCTTTAGACCAGGTCGATGATGTCGTGAGCGTGCTGCTGTGGCTGACCCGTGAATTTCCTGCGGACCCGGATGTCCTGTACGTCAGCACGCATACTTACTCCGATCTTTCGACGCGTTTCGCGTTGCAACTGGGGCGCACGGCGCCTCTTTCCCATCAGGCGCGTGAGCTAAATGCGGAGTCTCTGGAGGAGCAGGCTAAGTGGGACGATGCCGCGGCGGAATACAAGCAGATCCTGAAGCAGGAACCTGACCTGCCGGGTATCCACTACCGGCTGGGCCGCATCATTCTCTCTAGGCCGGCAACGGCGATGACGGCGGAAGATGCCCGAACGGAGTTTCAGGCCGAACTGAAAATCGACCCAAAGAACGCGGGCGCGGAATACGTGTTGGGCGAATTGTCGCGCCAGTCGCAGCAGTGGGAAGATGCCATCGAGCATTTCTCCCGCGCTTCCAAACTGGATGCGAATTTTGCCGATGCTTTTCTGGGTCTCGGTTTTTCGCTGAATTCCGCGGGTCGCTATGCGGAAGCCATCCCGCCATTGGAAACCGAAGTAAGACTGCAACCGGCTAACCCCACGGGGCACTATCAGCTTACCATCGCCTACAGCAGGACCGGGCGCAAACAGGATGCGGCGCAGGAAATGGCCCTCTTCCAGCAAACCTCTGAAAAGGCATTGAAGGAAATGCATGGGGAGAGCCAACAACCACAAGAACCTGCTCATCCGCAATGAAAACGCGTCAGCGGAGCCGTCGCTGGATCGAGCGCCCCGAGATACTTATGGACACGGCGAATTTAATGCTGGCAGAGTTGCGCGGGCGACGAAGCATGGCGCGCGTGCCATTTCAGCTGGGCTCCCATGCCAAGCGGACCAGAGCAAAAGCGCGCGCTTATTGGACCGAGGTTTATCCCGCTACGCAAACACATTGATGGAATGGATGAATGTGATCTTAGCGGAGGCGGTCGAAATATGCCGAGAGGAGGCTTAGGGAATGCCTGAACGGCGCCATGACAGGTGGAGAATGCTGGCGCGGCGCCAATTCCTTCAGATGCTGGGAGCAGCCGGGCTAGGGAGTCTGGCTGGCGCTGCGCGTGCGCTGGCCCTGCCATTGGTTGGGGCAGGCGGGGAGAACTCTTTGCCGGCGTTCGAAGCGATTCCCCCGTCGGCCAGCAAGATTTCCTGGGTTCACAATAACGGACGCTCTCCGGAAACGTATCTTCCGGAAACGGTGGGAGCGGGTTGCGCTTTCCTTGACTACGACAATGACGGCTGGATGGACATCTATCTGGTCAATAGCGGGCGTTGCGATTTTTTCAATCCGAATCCGCCGCTGCGCAACGCACTCTATCGCAACAACCACGACGGGACGTTTACCGATGTCACGGAGAAAGCGGGTGTTCCCGGGAATGCCTACGGCATGGGAGTGGCCGTGGGAGATTATGATGGTGATGGTTTTGCGGATCTATATGTCACGCAGTATCCGCACAGCGTCCTTTATCATAACAACGGCGACGGAACCTTTACGGATGTGACCCTGAAAGCGGGTGTCACCGCGCCTGGCTGGGGAACCAGTGCGGTCTGGTTTGACTACGACAACGACGGACGCTTGGATCTGTTCGTCGGCCGCTTCGTTGATTACGCCAAGTCCAAGAACAAATTCTGCGGCAACCTGAAAACCGGCGAGCGCTGGTACTGCATCCCGCGTGTCTATGATCCCATGCCTTGTTGGCTCTTCCACAATAATGGCGACGGCACGTTCACGGACGTCAGCAAGGAATCCGGAATCGCCGATTCGCCCGCAAAAGCGTGGGGAGTCGTGGCCGCGGACATTAACAACGACGGCTACATGGATTTGTTCGTGTCGAACGACACGCTGCCCAACTTCCTTTTTGTCAATCGCGGAAAGGGCAAATTCGAGGAAATCGGCATGCTGTCCGGCGTGGGCTTCAGTTCTTATGGCAGGCCGCGCTCGGGCATGGGAGTGGATGCCGCCGACTACGATCAAGACGGCTGGGTTGATCTGTTCGTGGCAAACGTTGATCAGGAGATGTTTTCCCTCTACCACAATAATAAAGACGAGACCTTCCGCGATATGGCTATCGCCACGGGCATCGGAGCAGCGACAAAACTTATTAGCGGTTGGGGCATGAAATTCTTCGACTACGATAACGATGGAGATTTGGACCTGCTGCTGTGCAATGGACATCCCGACGACAAGATAGAAGGACGAGTCGACAACGTGAAGTACCTGGAGCCGATGCTGCTGTTGCACAATACCGGCAATGGCCTGAAGAACGTGAGCAGCGAGAGCGGAGAGATCTTTTCTCAGCCCCTGGCGGCGCGGGGAATGGCGCTGGGTGATTTCGATAACAACGGTTCGGTGGACGTGCTGGTCGCCGTCAACAACGGCGCGCCAGTCCTGCTGCGCAATAACGCCGGAACGCAAAATCATTGGCTTGGCTTACGCCTCATGGGCAAGAGATCCAATCCGGATGCTGTCGGCGCCAGGGTCACCTATCAGGCAGGAGACTTGAAGCGTGGTCGCATGAAGGTTGCGGGCGGCAGCTATCTCTCCTCACACGATCCCCGAATCGTCCTCGGTTTGGGCAAACGCGCAAAACTCGATTGGCTGGAAATCAAGTGGCCGCTGCCCAGTGGCAAAATAGAACGATTTACAGATCTCCCCATCGACAGCTACGTCACCATCGTCGAGGGGGAAGGCAAGTGGAAGTAGGCTAGCGCTGGCGGCTGTGGCGCCAATTGGCTTTCTTGGCTGCGCGCCAGGCTCATGGTTAAGGGGGCTAGGAGCGAACCTGTACTGAAGAAAAGGAACCCTGCGGCCGGCGGGCGCCGGCAGAATCAAGCCCTGGCCTGGATACCTCAAATATCCTCTATTGAACCGATTTAATACTTGACTCCCCTGGCCCGGCGGACTATATTTTTATGCTAGGAACGCCACGCGAAAGGTCTTGCTTCTGCGTTATCGAGGAGAATGTTATGCCTACGCCCGCGACACCGGCAAAGTTGAAAGTACCGTTCTACGGCCACGGCCGCCAATACCACAACATCAAGAAAGAAATCGACGACGCCTTCCATGCCGTCATGGAAAGCGAGGCCTATGTCATGGGCCCCACCCTCGCTCGTTTCGAAAAGGAGCTCGCCCAGTATTTTGGTATGAAGCATGCCGTCGGCTTGAACTCCGGCACCGACGCTCTCTGGATCGCCTTTTTCGCGCTGGGCATCCAGCCGGGCGACGAAGTCATCACCACCGCCAACACCTTCTTCGCCACCGCCGAGGCCATCTGGATTGCTGGGGGCAAGGCCGTCTTCGTTGATTCCGACCCCGTCACCAACAACATCGACCCCTCGAAGATCGAAGCCGCCATCACGCCGCGCACCGTCGGCATCGTCCCCGTGCATCTCTACGGCCATTGCGCCGATATGAAGGCCGTCAGTGCCATCGCCAAGAAGCACAAGCTCTGGGTTGTGGAAGACAACGCCCAGTCCATCGATGCCCACGGCGATGGTTTCAAACAGGGCGAGCTCAGCGACGCCGTCTGCACCAGCTTCATCATCCAAAAAAACCTCGGCACCTACGGCGACGGCGGCGCCCTCATTACCAATCGCCCTGACATTGAACAGACCGCGCGCCGCTTGCGTAACCACGGCTCTCTCAAGCGTTCTGTGCACTCCTTCGGGTTCAACAGCCGCCTCGATGACCTCCACGCCGCGTTCCTGAGCGTGAAGCTCAAGCACATCACCCGCTGGACCGATCAGCGCCGCGCCTGGGCCAAGCGCTACACCGATGGCCTCAAGGGCAACAGCTTCAAGCTCCCCAAGGAATTGCCGAGCTACCGCCATGTCTTCCATCTCTACGTCATCGAACACCACAAGCGAGACCATTTAACGCAGTTCCTGATCGACCATGGCATCGACGCCAAGCAGCACTATCCCATCGCCATCCACCAGCAAGAAGGGTATCCCTGGGGCAAACTTGCCGACCCTCACCCGCACGTGCCCAACGCCGAGCGCAGCGCCGCGCAATGCGTTTCATTACCGATGTTTCCCGAACTGACGGCGGAAGAAGTGGATTACACCATCGCGAAACTCAAGGAGTGGGACGCGCAGTTCGGGTGGTAACGCACACCGAGGAGCGATCGCTGTGAGCGCGAAAAAAATCTACAAAGTCTTGGTTGTCGGAACAGGAAAGCGCGGCAAGCACCACGCCCTCGCCTTCAAGAATAACCCGCGCTTTGAGCTGGCAGGTCTTGCAGATTCCAGCCCGGAGCAGTTGGCCAAGGCTGCGGCGGAGCTCGGCATCCATAAGACCTCGCTTCAACCACTCGCTCTCGCGAAAGAAATCCAGCCGGATGTTTTCTGTTTCTGCACCCCCCCAGGCATCCGGCTGGAACTCATTAAGGTGGGCATCGCTTCAGGCGCAAAGCTGATCGCCTACGAAAAACCCATGGCCCTTTCCATGACCGAGGCCATCGCGATTCGCAAGGCGGTCAACGCCGCGGGTGTCAAGACCGTTGTGTCTCACCAGCACCGCTACGGCCAGCACTATCAAAAGGTCAAGGAAATTGTGGACAGCGGCGCGCTCGGCCGCATCCACACCATCCATGCCCATGCGGCCGGATGGTTCCTCCATCTTTTCACGCATCTTGTCGACTACATGCGCTGGTACAACGGCTACGCGCGCGCCGAATGGGTCATGGCCCAGGCCGCGGGGCGTGGCAAGCTCTCCGACAATCATCCTTCTCCCGACTATATTGGCGGATTCATTCAATTCGCCAACGGTGTCCGCGGCATCATTGAATGCGGCGCCGGCGCTCCGGACGTTCCGGAAGTCGACTATTGGTGGCGCAAGAACAAGATCGGCGTCTACGGTACCCAAGGTTTCGCCGAAGTTTTGACGGGTGGCGGCTGGAGAGCTGTCACTGGCTCTCAGCAAGGTGTGATTTCCGGCCCGGGTTGCATGAACTACGACCTGGAAATGCCCCCGTACATCGAAGACATGGTGCGCTGGCTGGACGACGACAAACAGGTGCATCCCTGCAACGGCGAAAGCGCCTACGAAGGTTTTGAGATCAGCATGGGCATGCTTCGATCCGTTGTGCAGCGCGGCCAGATCAAGTTACCCTTGGCAGCCGGCGAACCGGAAATCGAGGCTCTCAAAAAGGTTTTGCCGGAGCAGCCGGTGCTTGTCTCCAGCGACGTCCACCGCAAGGAATACAACGTCTAATCCGCGGTACGCCGCCAAGACTCAGCCGCATCGCGTCCCAGGCCAGGCTTCCTCGCACAATCTCTGCCGCAGCCCCGCTTGGGGCGCAAGGCTACCGGCACGCGCCGAAACCAGGGAGATTCGGCGAGCACGACCAACGCATTCCTCGAGTTTTGCAGTAGAAAACCCGCAAGATCCAGGCGTTTCTGTTACACAGAATCTGGTTGACCATTGCAATGCCTATGATTCGCACCTCGGCCTCTTTCGGCTCGAGCGCTGTGTCGAGGACAGCGCATGGTCTACTCGGACCGTCGCATCCGTGGTGCGATTTCCGGAATAGATCATTGCACGGGTTCGGTAATTGTCAGGGTCTGGTTATCGTGCAGGTCTTTGGTGAGGACCTGTTTGCGGCCGGATGGCCAATCGACCTCGATGCTCTCTATTTTGGTGGCCTCCCCCAGGCCGAAGTAGAGCGGCAGGACACTCTGCGACAAATATCCGGACTTGCCATCATTGTAACGAGTTTGCGTCTGGCCATTGGCGCGGAGGCGAACCCAGGCGCCGAGGCCGTTGCGGTTGGATTTTGTGCCGACGAGAACGACCTTGAGCCAATGGATTTTCTTTTGCTGGGCGAGATCGCTAATGAGGATCTGGGGTTCCGAGTTGAAATCGTTGGTCACAATGTCCAAGTCGCCGTCGTTATCAAGATCAAATATCACGGAAGATCGGCTTGCACGGGGAGCCGTCACCATCACTTCTTGCGTCTGTCCTGCGCAGATAGCTTTGCCGACATCCCCCAACTCAGCGTGATTGCTGCAGTCCGCGACAAACCACGGTGTATAGGGCTTCCGGCGCGGCTCAATCCCGAGAAGAAATTCCGAGTCGAGGAATTTCTCGCCCCGGTTATTCAGCAGCATCGAGTTGATCCCATAGCGGAAAGGGAAATTCATGCCTGCTGTTATGAATATATCTTCCCAGCCGTCCGCGTTGACATCGCCAACGCTGACTCCCCAGGGCCAAAGCTGTTCAACGCCGATCTTATCGGAAATCTCCTCGAACTTTCCTGCACCAAGGTTGTGATAGAAGGCGTTGCCAAAGATGAATTTGTCGGCGGGTCCCCCCAGGATTTTCTCCGGCGCGTGAGATTTGACTTTTTCCTTCTCGTGCTCGGGAGCTATTTTGTCCATCATGTCGGAGTGCATGTCGGTGACGAGGAGATCCATTCGGCCATCATTATCGTAGTCAAAGAACTTCACTCCCATGCTGCCCCAAGGAGTCTTGGGGAAATACTCTTGCGTTTTTTCGACAAACTTCTTGCCTTTCACATTCTCGAAATAATGGTCTGCTCCTTGCATGTTCAAGAAGAAAACACCCGGCCAGCCATCACCGTTCAGATCAGCGAAGGTCGCATCCCCGCACCAGCCGTAAGGCTTGAGCCCGACTTCCGCCGTGACGTCCTTGAACTTATAGTTGCCCATATTTTTGTAGAGAACCGGGTACTCGAATCGTTCGGGATACAGATGACCCAAAAATGCGTCTGGAAGCGAGACGTACTCTCCGTAGGGTCCCTTTTCGTTGCTGGTATAGACACCTACGTTGCAAACGAGCAGTTCGACCAGGCCGTCGTTATCGTAGTCAAAGAAGAAAGCGCCGGAGGAATGCGCGACTCCTCGAAAACCTGTTGTGGTTGGGTTACATCTTAAATGGCGCGACATTGCCGCCCTCGGTTACATTTTAGATGGCGCGATACGGGTCGTTGTGTCGGGGGCAGGAAAAGCTTATGATGCGCGAATCAGAGGTCCAAATCGGGAATCCCGATTCAATTTATGCGTCGTTCACAGATTCGTAACCTGATCCTGCTGGCGCTGCTGTTGGCGCTCATCCTGCTAGCCCTGACTAGCACCATTGCCAACTTCATCATCGAATACAGCTGGTGGAAAG
>Ga0181533_1005574_pt1 | contig 11986 bp, 12 predicted proteins | sample PEATcosm2014_Bin_45_FD_119772 | JGI IMG/M metagenome (GOLD analysis project Ga0181533, IMG submission 119772) | Peatland microbial communities from MTU Mesocosm Facility, Houghton, MI, USA - PEATcosm2014_Bin11_60_metaG | ecosystem: Environmental > Terrestrial > Soil > Wetlands > Peat | place...
CGCGCGGCCATTCGGGCCGGGTCGCCGGGGGCGAGGCCGTTCTCGGGGTCGAGCATCCGCAGGAAGCTGTGCGCCGGGGTTTTGTCGTAGATGGGCATGAGCTCCGCCACCTGCGCGCTGCCGTAGCGGAACTCAGTGCGGGCGCCGCCGGGCTCGACGATTGTCATGCCGATGCCGAAGGATGCGACCTCCTGGGCGACCGACTCCACGAAGCCTTCGATTCCCCACTTCGTTGCGTGGTACAGCGAGTTCCCCGGGAACGCGACTTGCCCGCCGTAGGTAGAGATCTGGACGATGCGTCCGCCGCCCTGGGCGCGGAGGTGCGGCAGCACGGCGCGGATAAGCTGTATCGATCCGACCAGGTTGGTCGCGATCATGTGATCGATCTGCTTGTCGGTGAGCTCCTCCGCTGCGCCGAACAGGCCGTAGCCGGCATTGCTGATGACAACGTCGATGCGTCCGAGCTGAGCGAACGAGCGCTCGACAACCTCGCGGATCGCCCTCGTGTCGGTCACGTCGAGCACTTCGGCGTGGAACGCTTCGGGATACCGCTCGATCAGATCGGCAACCTTGTCGGTGTCGCGAACCGTTCCGACGACAAGGTCGCCGCGCTTGAGGAGCTGATGGGTGAGCTCGCGGCCGAATCCGCTGCTGACGCCAGTGATGAACCATGAGCGTTGTGACATCGTACTTTCTCCCGCTAATTGGTGTAACTTTCGGTGCATACTGACGGACCTGCGCCCGATCGCCTTGCCGACCGGGCGGAGGGATTTTGCCGACTCAGGCGCCGGCGGCAGACTGGTGCGCGAACATCGCATCGAGGTCATCACGCACGCGCTGCGGCTCGTCCTCCAGCGGCATGTTCGCCATGTCACGCACGCCGTCCAGCGCGCCTTGCGGGTCGGCATGGAGAGGTGCGAACAGCGCGTCGAAGTCGTCCGGCGCCGGGCCGGTGGTCGCGATGAGTTCGAAGGTCTTGCGCAGCGCGGGATCCGAGCTGAGGCTGCGGACCAAGATCTCGGCGATCTGGTGCCGCGCAATGGTGCCATCGCTGGGATCGCCGGCTTGGCGTGTATCGCCCTGAAGGAGGACGAGCCGGTGCTCGTCAGGACGATTATAGTCGAACCAGCCGGGTCGCACGATCGTGTAAGGCAACCCGCTGGCGCGCACCAACCTCTCGGAGCGTCGCTTCCAATCGTGGGCTTCGGTGGCCCGGTTATAGGCGCTGTTCCGGTTAGTGACCCCTATGGAAGTCATCAACGCGATATGCGTTCTCCGCGAGCCCAGCGCGGCCAGGACATTGCGCGCGCCGCCATAATCGACGCTCTCGGCGCCGACGCTGCCGGCGCCGTCCGAGCCGAGGGTGAATACGACGGCGTCGACGCCTTCCGCCACGCCGGCGAGCGTTTCGGGGCGCGTCACGTCACCGATGACGACTTGCGCCTCCGGAGGAAGCTGACGCGCCTTGGCGGGGTTGCGCGCCAAGGCGCGCACGGCATTGCCCTGCCGGATCGCTTCTTCGACGACGAGGCGTCCGATGCTGCCGGTGGCGCCGACGACCAACACGGTCATGGGGAGAATTGTCATAACGTTTCCTTGCTGTTCGGCGTCGTTGCGCCCGTCGCGCTCACCGCGCGGTGACCACATCGACGACCCCCAGCGCGTTGAGCGTGCGGGGATATCCGAAGAATGGCAGGAGCTGGGTCAAAACATCGATGAGCCGTGCGCGGTCATTGCCGACGTTGAGGTTGGCGGCGACATGGCCCTTGACCTGCGCTTCACATCCGCCGAGCGCGACGAGCATGCTGAAAGTGAGAAGCTCGCGCGTGGGCGCGTCGACGCCGGTGCGCGTGTAATTGTCGCCGAAGCAGTTGGCCGACAGGTAGCGCTGGAAGTGCAGCTGGTCGGCGGGCGCCGAGGCGTAGAGTTTTTCCACGACGTCGGCGCCGATGATCCGCTTCTGGACCGCGAGGCCCTTTTCCATGCGGGTCTCGGGCGTGGTCGTGGACTGGCCCAGCAGGGGCAACTCAACGCCTCGCTCGGTGAGGACATCGTTCGTCGCGTGGATAAAGTCGAAGACCTTGGCCATACCGACGTACGGCACAGCTTGGTATACGATCTCCTTGGCTTCGACCGGAGTGACCCCGACGGCGAGCGCCGCGCCGAGCATGACGCGGTACTCGCGCAGGGCCTGGCAGGCGATCATCGATGCGAGTTGCACCATCAGCCGGGTCCTGGCATCGAGATTGCTGTGACGGAGCACCTCGTCGAAGGCGAAGTTGTCGAAGGTCTCGATGAGTTCCGGGTCGGTCACCGCCAAGGTGGAGACGTAGCCGGGAAACAGCTCGTCGTGGGTCTTGCGCGCTCGCTCATTGGGAGCCATCGTCGTTCTCCTTGTCGCCGGCCTGTTGTCCGGCTTTGGTCATCTCGGCCATGGTCACTCGTCCGACGATCCAGGTGTCGTCTTCGAGCGCCTCATGCGCTTATTGATAGACGCCTGACCATTCGGCGCGGCTGCCGTCTGGGCTCTCGCTCCAGCGGCTCGGAACAAGGCGGCCGTTCAGAGAAGTGATCAAATGCTAGATGACGTGCGGCTCCATCACGAGAAACCAGCCATGTCGATCGCGAAGCAGCAACGCACGTCGGCGCGCTCGAGCCGGTCGAAGGCTTCGTTGATCCAGTCGATGCGGAGCGCCGGCAGAAGTTCATGTGGGGAAGTCCGTAGTCAGACTGGTCGCTTTCCATGCCTCCAGCGTCGCGCGGTCTGCATCTAGCGCGGCGCCGACCACCTGGATGGCGTCGCTCCCCAACAGCAGCAGGTGGGGCGTCTCAGAGCCTTCGACGGCCTTGATGATGACTTGCGCGCCTCGCGCCGAGTCGCCGCGCTGACGGCCATGGGTCGTGTCGTTCTCGATGCGACGGCGCCCGGCGGTCTCGGCGTAGTCGGCGATGGCGGTTGCGGACTGCAAAAGCGAGCGGCCGGAAAAGTCAGTTCTGAATTCACCGGGTTCGACCACGATCACCTTGATGCCGAGCGGCTCGACCTCCTTTCGAAGCCCGCCTGACAAGCCTTCGACGGCGCATTTCGTGGCCGCATAATAGGCCGATCCCGGTCCGGGATTGCGAGCGGCGATCGAGGACAGGTTCACGATCGTCCCGTGGCGTCGCGCCCGCATGCTGGGCAGCACCGCCTTGATCATCGCCACCGGGCCGAAGAAGTTGGCGGCGAACAGTTCGCTGACGTCAGCCTCGTCCGCTTCCTCCACGGCGGCGCGGTATCCGTGGCCGGCGTTGTTGACGAGCACGTCCACCGCGCCGAACCTGGCTTCAGCCTGCCGCACCGCCTCGATGACCTGCGTGTGGTCAGTTACGTCCAACGCGACAGCGAGCGCTGCATCCGAGTAGCGGTCTGCGATGTCCTGGACTTTGGCGGGATTGCGCGCGGTGACGACCGCATTCCATCCACGGTCCAGCACCGCCTCAGCGAGATGACGGCCAAGACCGCTCGAACACCCGGTAATCAGCCATGTGGGCATGTCGAATGCTTCCTTCATTCTGCGTTTCTGTCCATGGTCAACCGCGGCTCGAAGTGCCTGCGGCCCTCGAGCACGTCCGCGACGGCAGCGTGCGTCATCCCCATCGGTGTCCAGCACCTCATGCCAGTAGCTCGCGCGGTCCGCGGACGACGTCGCCCGGCGTGCTTTCTCGTCACAGCCCGGTCATTTTCATCATGGCCGCGGGCAGCCGATCGCCTTGCAGCTTGAGGGTCGAGGCCGCCGCATCGATTGTCCGAAGGTCGTCGGAGGAGAGTTCGACGGCAACCGCCCCGAGGTTCTCCTCTAGCCGGTGGAGCTTCGTGGTGCCCGGGATCGGCACGATCCACGGCTTCTGAGCCAGCAGCCAGGCGAGCGCGATCTGGGCCGGGGTGGCGCCCTTGCTCTTCGCTACGTCGCGAATCAGCTCGACGAGCGCCATGTTCGCCTTCAGCGCGTCGGGGGCGAAACGAGGAACATTGGCGCGGAAGTCCGAGCTGCTGAACTTGGTGGCTTCGTCCACTTTGCCCGTCAGGAAGCCGGCGCCGAGCGGGCTGAAAGGAACGAAGCCGATGCCGAGTTCCTCCAGCGTTGGCAGGATTTCGGCCTCTGGACCTCGGTACCAAAGAGAATATTCGCTCTGCAGTGCCGTGACGGGCTGGACGGCATGCGCTCGCCGGATCGTCTTGGCGCCAGCCTCCGAGAGGCCGAAATGCTTGACCTTGCCTTCACCGACCAGCTCCTTGATCGCGCCCGCGACGTCCTCGATCGGAACGCTTGGGTCGACACGATGCTGATAGAAAAGATCGATGACATCGGTCTTGAGCCGCTTCAGAGAAGCTTCCGCGACCGCCTTAATGTGGTCTGGCCGGCTGTTGACACCACCGCTACGCGCTCCCGTCTTTGGATCGATATCGAAGCCGAACTTGGTGGCGATCACCACTTGGTCCCGGACCGGCGCCAGTGCCTCGCCCACGACCTCCTCGTTGGTGAAGGGGCCGTAGGCCTCGGCCGTGTCGAACAAGGTGACGCCGCGCTCGACAGCCGCGCGGATCAACAAGATGCCCGCCTGCTTGTCGACAGGCTGGCCGTAGGCGTGGCTCAGGCCCATGCAGCCGAGCCCGAGGGCGGAGACCTCCAGGCCGCTGTTCCCAAGCTTGCGTTTCTTCATTGAACCGTTTCCTTCAATTCGATCAACGAGTAGTCAGCCGCGGTATTGCTCGTCGCTGACATGTTCCATCCAGTCGGCGGTCTTGCCGTCGCCTTCAGCGTCCGGTCAGCTTTTCCATGGCTTCGGGATAGCGGTCGCCCTGCACCTTGATGTTCGCTGCGGCGCTCTCGATGTCGCGCAGGTCGTCCGGCGTCAGATCGACGCCTGCGGCGCCGATGTTTTCTTCGAGGCGATGAAGCTTGGTCGTGCCTGGAATCGGCACGATCCAAGGCTTTTGCGCCAGCAGCCAGGCGAGCGCGATCTGCGCCTGCGTCACCTTTTTCCGCGTGGCGATCTTGGCGAGGAGATCGACCAGCGCCTGATTGGCCTTGAGCGCCTCCGGCGTGAAGCGCGGGAGCGTGCTGCGGGTGTCGTCCTTGCCGAATTGCGTCTTGTCGGTGAGGGCGCCGGTCAAGAAACCCCTGCCGAGAGGGCTGTAGGGAACGAGGCCGATTCCGAGCTCCTCCAGCGTCGCCAGCACGCCCTCCTCGGGCCGCCGCCACCACAGGGAGTATTCGCTCTCAAGCGCCGTGACGGGCTGGACGGCATGGGCGCAGCGGATCGTCTGGACGCTGGCTTCGGACAGGCCGAAATGCTTGACCTTGCCCTGCTGGATGAGGTCCTTGACCGCGCCGGCGACGTCCTCGATCGGTACGTCAGGATCGACGCGGTGCTGATAGAACAGGTCGACGGCGTCGACCCTGAGCCGCTTCAACGATGCCTCGGCGACCCGCTTGATTTGCTCGGGCCGGCTGTTAAGGCCCAACCAGCCCTTCGCCCCGCTGGGATCGAGTTCGAAGCCGAATTTGGTGGCGATTACCACCTGTCCCCGGAAGGGCTCAAGAGCCTCCCCGACGAGTTCCTCGTTTGTGAGGGGGCCATAGATTTCCGCGGTGTCAAAAAAGGTGACGCCGCATTCGACGGCCGCCCGCAGAAGAGCGATCATCTCCTGTCTGTCATGCGCCGGTCCGTAGGCAAAGCTCATTCCCATGCAGCCGAGGCCTATGGCCGATACCTCCACACCGCTACTTCCAAGTTTGCGCTTCTTCATTGAACCGTTTCTTTCAATGCGATCAACGAGTAGTCAGCCGAGGTATTGCTCGTCGCTAACCTTCTCCAGCCAATCGGCCGACTTGCCGCCAAGCTCCTCGACGATGGCGATGTGAGTCATCGCCGTAGTCGCCGCGGCGCCGTGCCAATGCTTCTCGCCGGGCGGAAACCAGATCACGTCGCCTGGCCGAATCTCCTCCTTGGACCCGCCCCGGCGCTGCGCCCAGCCGAGACCCGCGGTGACGATTAGGGTCTGGCCGAGCGGATGCGTGTGCCACGCGGTGCGGGCACCGGCCTCGAAAGTGACGCTCGCGCCGAAACCGCGCGCCGGTTCAGGCGCTTGGAACAGCGGTTCGATGCGGACGGCGCCGGTGAAGTACTCGGCCGGTCCTTTTCCAGACGGCCGGGAGCCGTTTCGTTTGATGTCCATGATTCTCTCCATAAAGCTGCGTCAGGCCTTCAGCGACGCCATGTCGATCACGAAGCGATATTTCACGTCGCTGCGCAGCATGCGTTCGAAGGCCTCGTTGATTTCCTGGATATGGATGACTTCGACGTCGGAGGCGATGCCGTGCTTGCCGCAAAAATCGAGCAGTTCCTGCGTCTCGGCGATGCCGCCGATCACCGAGCCTGCGACCGACTTGCGCCCCATGATCATCGGGATCGTGTTCAGCATCGGGTTGAGATCGCCGAGATGGCCGACCAGCACCAGCGTCCCGTCGAGCGTCAAAGTCGGCAAATAGGGGTTGACGTCATGGATCATCGGCACGGTGTCGATGATCAGGTCGAATCGGCCCCTGACCTCCGCCATCTGCGTGGCGTCGGTCGAGATCACGACTTTGTCGGCGCCAAGGCGGCGCGCGTCGGCTTCCTTGCCGGGCGAACGGCTGAACAGAGTGACTTCCGCGCCCAGCGCCTTGGCGAGTTTCAGGCCCATGTGGCCGAGACCACCGAGGCCGACCACCGCCACTTGGCTGCCCTTGCCGACTTTCCAATGGCGCAACGGCGACCACGTGGTGATGCCGGCGCAGAGCAGCGGCGCGGCTCCCCTCAAGTCTACGGCTTCAGGAACCTTCAGGACGAATTTGTCAGAGACGACGATGTTTTCGGAATAGCCGCCGTAGGTCGGCATGCGGTCTCGGCGGTCGATTCCGTTATAGGTGTACGTCGAACCTTCGTCGCAATATTGCTCCAGCCCGCGCAGGCAGGGTTTGCAGTGCTGACAGGAATCGACCATGCAGCCGACGCCGACAGTGTCTCCCGCCTTGAAGCGGGTGACCTTCGGCCCGACCTTCGCAACTCTGCCGATGATCTCGTGACCGGGAACCATCGGGTAGTTGGCCCCGCCCCAGTCATTGCGCACGTTGTGGATGTCGGAGTGGCACACGCCGCAGAATACAATGTCGATGACAACGTCGTCGGCGCGCGGATCGCGACGCTCGAAGCGATAGGGCGCCAATTTGTCCTTGGCCGACTTGACTGCATAACCGAGCACATTCATCGCCATCGCTCTTCCCTTCGCGGCATTCGCGCTCTTGCGCGTTCGTGATCTCAAGCTTCGCGTTACATTTAGGGAGTGCGGGCGCATAGGATTATATGCTAGAACGCGCATGCGGTTATGAGTAGGATTCATCAATGCGCCGAAGCACTTTCCACGACGTCATCGCGTTCGTCGCGGTGGCCAGGGAGCGGAGCTTCACCAAGGCGGCGGCGAAGCTCGGGGTCTCGCAATCCGCGCTCAGCCACACGATCCGCGAGCTGGAAGCGCGTCTAGGGCTTCGACTTCTTTCCCGGACCACGCGCAGCGTCGCGCCCACCGAAGCGGGCGAGCGTCTGCTGCACGCCGTCGGTCCCCGGTTCGACGAGATCGACGCCGAACTGGCGGCGCTGAGCGAACTGCGCGAGAAGCCAGCCGGAACGATCCGCATCACGGCGGGCGAGCACGCCGCCCAGTCGATTCTGTGGCCTGCCGTGGCGAGGCTTTTGCCAGACTATCCAGACATCAAGGTGGAGATCATCGTCGACCACGGCCTCACCGACATCGTCGCCGAACGTTACGACGCTGGCGTCCGTCTCGGCGAACAGGTAGCCAAGGACATGATCGCCGTGCGCATCGGCTCCAACGTGCGAATGGCCATCGTTGGCTCGCCGTCCTACTTCGCGAAGCATCGAAAGCCGAGAACCCCGCAGGACCTCACGAACCACAATTGTATCAATCTGCGTCTTCCGACCTACGGCGGGATCTACGCCTGGGAGTTCGAGAAGGGCGGTCGCGAACTGAAGGTGCGCGTCGACGGGCAGTTGGTGTTCAATACCGTCGGTTTGAGACTCCAAGCCGCGCTGGCCGGACTCGGCCTCGCCTGCCTTCCCGAGGAGCAGGTTCGAGAGCAGCTCAAGACCGGCCAACTGATCCGCGTGCTCGCGGACTGGTGCCCGCCGTTTCCTGGATATCATCTCTACTATCCCAGCCGTCGTCAGCCTACGGCAGTCTTTGCCCTGCTGCTCGAATCGTTGCGTTACCGCGGCTGAAGGCCGCCTTCGAATCGTAGCGATTCCGCCTCGATTGGCGCTGGCTTGGATCCCACCGGGAATTCCGATCCCGGCCATAGGGAAACGCTTGTTCCGCCGTAGCTCGCCTTTCGATAGAAGTCTGAACTTCTAATTCACGCGCGACGCTCACCGCCGGCGCAAAATGTCGCGCGGGGGCTCTGGACACGCGCCGCGTTCGGCGACGAATTAGCGGATTCACGGAGCGAGGGTCGTGGCGCAGGAAAACTCAGACACTCTGACGCCGGTATCCGAGCTCGCCTGGCGTGCGCTCGCCGGCTTTCCGGGCCTCTCGGTGATCAACCTCTCCGGTAATCTCGACGAGACCAAGAAGTCCGGCCGCCGTACGCGTCTCGTCCGGCTGGAGCCAGGCGCCCGGACGAGCCAACCGCTCGTTCACGACTATCACGAAGAAGCTTTCCTCGTGTCCGGCGACATCCACGGATTTGCCGAGGCGAGCCGTTTCGGCTCGTTTCGGGAAAACGCTTACGTGCACCGGTCTCCGGGCACGCCGCACGGCCCCATAAGATCAGAAGACGGCTGCGTTCTCCTCGAAATCCAATACTACGAGAAATGATGGGCTTTATTGGGCTCGAGTTTTGCAGTCGACGAATAGGAAGCGTTCCGCCAACATACGCCACGGCGGCGATGATATGTGTCGGCGAGAACAACGGCCCCAGAAGCGTCGCCGCCGATCGACGACCCGTCGCCACTGTATCGGGGCTCGATGTTCCTCGAAGATAAAGCGCTATCGATTCTGGTTGAGTTATGGGCGTCGCGAAATCCCGCGCTGGATCGGCTCTCGCGAGCGGCGCCGTGGTTGACGAGGAGAAGGCGCCGATGTTGAACCGTGGAAGGGCCATGGCGTTCGCCATGCTTGCGGCGCTCGCGATAGGCGGGCGAGCGACGGCTGAGGAAACGCGGACACTGAAGTTCGCGCACGTGTTCCCCGCTTCGCACTGGCACTGGACCGAGTCCTTCAAGCTGTTCGAAGAAGCCGTGACGAAGGCGACGAACGGCAAGATTCTGTTCGAAAACTACCATGCCGGGCAGCTTGGCAAGGAAGGTGTCGGCATATTGAACTCGGGTCTCGCGGACACCGCTATTCTCGTCCCCTCGTACGAAACGGCGAAGCTGCCTCTCACCTCGGTTTCCGAATTGCCGGGGCTGTATTCGACGTCCTGCGAGGCGACCGCCAAGCTTTGGGACATCGTGAAGGACGGCGGTCCTCTGAACGAAGCGGAATACAAGCCGCAAGGCGTCAAGGTCCTCTACGCCATCGTGTTGACGCCCTACCAAGTGATGACCGGCAGCAAGAAGGTGACTTCGCTCGAGGACCTCGTCGGTCTGAAAATTCGGGCCAACGGAGCGGCGATGGACAAAACTGTGCGCGCAGTCGGCGCGGTCCCGGTGCGCGTGACGGCGACCGAACTGTACGACGCCCTCAACCGCGGGACGATCGACGGCGGCTTCTGGCCGATCGGATCGACGCGCAATAGCGGTCTGGAAAAGACATTTCACTACACCGTCCAGGGTCCACAACTCGGGAGCGGCAGCAGCGTTTATGGCATGAAGCAGAAGGTCTGGGACAGCCTCACGCCCGACCTTCAGACGACCATCATGAAAGTCGCTGCGGAGACGCAGCAGCATCTGTGCACATACCTCGACCAACTCGACGAATCCGAGACGGACTGGCTCGTGAAGAACCAGGGCTTCATCGTCACAAAACTGTCGGACCAGGAAAATGCCCGCTGGGCGGCGCGCGTCGCTCCAATAGCGCAGGAATGGGCCAAGGAAATGGACTCGACAGGTCGCCCAGGCTCGGCCCTTCTGAAGGCCTTCAAGGAGGCGCCGGGTCAGTGATCGGCGAACCGGTTGCGGCATAGACGAAGCTTCGCGTGGCGGGCGTGCTCCCGCACGTCCGCGAGCGCGGGCGGAGACCGCCCGCGACGACCCGATGCGCGGCTCGAAGCGTCGCAAAAGGCGAACTTGTAGAGATAGAGGCAGCGTCGTGAGCTGCGCGCCGACAAGGCGGGAGGAGGATGTCTTGGAGACGCTGATCCGGCGAGCCGAGCGGGCGACGATGGCCGTCGGCGTCCTCTGCGTGACGCTGATCATGCTGATCGTGTGCTACGACGCAGTGGGACGTTACGGCTTCGGTTCCCCGCTACCGTGGTCGTTCGATCTCGTAAGCAACTACCTGATGGTTGGGGCCGCCTATTTTGCGTTGTCTTCGACCTTTCGGCATGGCGACCATATCAACATCAACCTCGTGCATGCGAAGCTTCCGCCGCGGATTCGCGCCTGGGTGGACATCGTTTGCTGTCTCCTTTCGGCCGCCTTCTTCGCTGCAATCGCCTACGGGGCCGCGGCGAGCGGCTTCGAGGCCTGGCGGGATCACGAATTCCTGCCCGGCATCATCATGTGGCCCGTATGGGTCTCCTATTTGCCGATCGCTCTGGGATCAGCGCTGCTCGTCCTGCGCCTCCTCCACCACAGCGCGGCGCTGGGGTGGAGAGGCGAGGACCCCTCCGCCTCCGCCGAGGGCCAAAGGGGCGTGAAATGATTGCGACAGTCATCGTTCTGTTTCTCTTCGCGCTGCTGATGGCGGGCGCCCCGGTCGCATTCGCGCTTTCGATTGCCGGTGCCGCCGGCCTCTATTGGGTCGGCGGCTCCAGCGTTCTCATGGGCGTGCTGTCGACGATGCCGCGCGACACGGCGGCGGTATACGAATTCATGACAATCCCGATGTTCCTGCTGATGGCGGAGTTCGTACTGCGCTCTGGAATCGCCGCCGATCTGTTCCGAACAGCAGCCGCATGGTGCGGTCGCGTGCCTGGCGGACTCGGTATGGCCACTGCAATCGCCGGAGCGGGGTTTGGGGCGATGTGTGGATCGTCGACCGCTTCGGCTGCGACACTTTCCTCGACGTCCCTGCCTGCGATGCTGAAACACGGCTATGAGCCGCGCATGGCGGCGGGCGTCGTGGCCATTTGCCGGCGATCCGAAACCCCGTTTCGTCGAGATGGTGCGAATTCCGACGCAATCCGGCCAGGGATTCCGATTTGAAGCCGGCCACCGTTCCGATTTGATTCCGGCCACCATTCCGATTTGAAGCCGGCCACCTGGGCCGGTCACGGCTCTGGCCGTTTGCTCCCCGCAGATCAGCAACTGCGGCACTCCTGCTTCGTCGATGATCGACGAGGAGATTGGGATGCCGGCGAAGCGGGAACTGAGCATGCGACAATTGCGACATCTATTGCGACTTCACCACGATGGGGTGAGCGCCCGCGAGATCGGGCGGCGTCTGGGCGTGGCGCGCAGCACGATCCAGGACAATCTGAAACGGGCGGCGGCGGCCGGGCTGCAATGGCCGCTGGGCGACGACGTCACCGAGGAGGCTCTGGAACTCCAGCTCTTTGGGCGCGCCGGGATTGCGACCGGCCAGCGGCGGCGGGTCGAGCCGGACTGGGCGGCCTTGGCGCGCGAGCTGAAGCGACCCGGCGTGACGATGATGATCCTGTGGGAGGAATACCGAGAGGTCCAGCCCGAGGGCTATGGCTACAGCCGGTTCTGCGACCTGCTACGCGGGTTCGAAAGACGGCTGACGCCGGTGATGCGCCAGCACCATGTCGCCGGGGAAAAG
>Ga0181533_1005579_pt1 | contig 11976 bp, 8 predicted proteins | sample PEATcosm2014_Bin_45_FD_119772 | JGI IMG/M metagenome (GOLD analysis project Ga0181533, IMG submission 119772) | Peatland microbial communities from MTU Mesocosm Facility, Houghton, MI, USA - PEATcosm2014_Bin11_60_metaG | ecosystem: Environmental > Terrestrial > Soil > Wetlands > Peat | place...
CAGTTCCCACTGTTTGTCGGTCAATAGCTTCTGCCGCTTCTTCATAACAGAAGCTCAACACTGCATCCGCCTCACAGGTAAGTGCTTAACTTGAGGCCGTACCTATTTATGAAACACGCTCTACAAGTTCAAACACTGGCAGATTCAGAATGTAGCGCTATCTAGCTGGTTCCAAAGCCGCCATTGGTTTCTATGCAGCGCCAAAGAGCCGCAAAGGTCTCAATGGAAAGGGCTTCGGCGCGGGCCATAGGATCAATTGCGGTCTGGGCCAGAGCGGCGGTAACAGTTGTGGGAGGAATCGCGGCGGCGCGCAGGTTATTGGCCAGCGTCTTACGCTTCTGCGCAAAGCACTGGCGCACGAAGCGCAGGAAGGAGGCCTCTTCAACGCCCAGTTCAGCGAAGCGCGGGGCAAAACGCCAGCGGAACACGGTCGAATGGACCTCGGGCTGCGGTGAGAAGGACTCGGGCGGCAGGGTGAAAAGCTGCTGGGTTGGCCCGTGCATCTGCACGGCGACCGAGAGTAGCCCGTAGTCGCGCGAACCGGGCTGGGCGGTGACCCGATCGGCCACCTCGCGCTGCACCATGAGCACGGCACGCTCCAGGGACGCGTGGCTTGCTGCCAGCTTGAGCAGGATGGGCGAGGTGATGCCGTAGGGCAGGTTGCCGGCCACCAGCAGGCGCTCGCCCCCGGTCGCCGAGGTTGCTGTGAACTCAGCGCGAGCCTTTTCGAAATCAAACTCCAGCACGTCCTGTTCGACGACGGTGATCCGCTCCGCAGGAAACTGCACGCGCAGGTGGAGGGCAAGTTCGTGGTCCAACTCGACGGCCAGCACGTGAGCGGCGTGGGCGACCAGGGCTCCGGTGATTGCTCCACGGCCGGGGCCGATCTCGACCACCGTGCGGCCCGTCAGGTCGCCGAGTGAGGCCGCAATGCGCTGGATGGCCTCGCTGTCTACGAGGAAGTTCTGGCCGAGCTTGGGTTTGGCGGGCATAAGCTTACTTGATGGTAGATGAATGGGGACGGCTATAGCGAAACCAGAGTAGCTGTACCCTGAAGCAACTCCGCCAAGTGGCTTTTTCCTTAAGAAAAAGCCACCTTTCACAGCATTAACAAGGGCACGTTTACTCTGGTTTCGCTCTAAGGCGGTCTCGCGCCGCAAAGCAGAACCTATTAAACTGGCATTTGATCGGAGAGAGTGGAATAATCCAGCAATTTTCTTTGCCGGCCTGGGAGAAGCCGTCATGCGCATTGTAGTTGCCGCCTCGGAGTGCGTACCTTTTGCCAAGACGGGAGGATTGGCGGATGTGATCGGTGCTCTGGCTCCGGAGCTGGTCAAGCTGGGTCATGAGGTGACGGTCTACCTGCCGTTCTACACGTGCGTGCGGCGGCAACTCCCGGACAAATTGACCTACGCCGTGCGGTCGATCACGATTCCGTTTCTGCATTACAAACGCAAGGTGGGCATCGTGGACGGTGGCAAACGCGTTGGAGTCCGGTACTTCTTTGTAGATTGCCCGGAACTCTTTGACCGGGAGGGGCTGTACGGAACAGCCGCAGGCGATTATCCGGACAACGCTGAACGCTTCGCGCTCTTCTGCCGCGCGACGTTGCAGGCGAGCAAGAAGCTGGGCGTGCCGGAGGTCTTCCATGTGCATGACTGGCAGGCGGCGCTGATTTCCGTTTATCTGCGAACGATATTCGCTTCCGACCTGCTGTTGAGCCGCGCGAGGGTGGTCCTGACGATTCACAACGCCGCCTACCAGGGCGCGTTTCCACCCGCTACCACCGAGCAACTGCTCTTTCCCTGGAAGATTTTCACCATGGATAAGGTGGAACAGTTCGACAAATTCAACTTTCTCAAGGGCGGACTGGTCTACGCCGACATGCTGACCACGGTGAGCCGCAAGTATGCCGAGGAGATTCAGACGCCGGAGTTCGGCGAAGGGCTGGACAGTGTGTTTCGGGGGCGTGCGGCGGATCTGCGCGGGATTCTGAACGGAGTGGACTACACGGAATGGAACCCGGCCACGGACCGGAAGCTGGCGGCCATCTACTCGCCGGAAAATCTGGCCGGCAAAGCGCTGTGCCGCGCCGATCTTCTGGATGCCTTCGGATTGGAGATGGTGGAGAACTCGACGCCGATCATCGGCATCGTCTCGCGCTTTGTTAGGCAGAAAGGCTTTGACCTCGTGGAGCAGATCGCCGGCCGGCTTTCGGAGCTGAATGTAGCGGTGGTGGCGCTGGGCACGGGCGAGCCGGTCTATGAGAAGTTCTTCCGCGACTGGGCCTTCTGGAACAAGGCTAATGTCGCCGTGCGTATCGGCTACGACAATGCTCTGGCCCACAAGATCGAAGCCGGGGCCGACATCTTCCTCATGCCGTCTCTCTATGAGCCCTGCGGGCTGAACCAGATCTATTCGCTCAAGTACGGCACGGTGCCGGTGGTACGGGCCACAGGCGGGCTGGACGACACTATCGAAGAGTGGAATCCGGTGAAGGGAACCGGGACGGGCTTCAAATTCAAGGGCTTGCGAGCCGAGGGTCTGTGGGCAGCCATCGAGCGGGCGCTGGCCGCGTATGAAGACAAGAAAGGCTGGAAGCAGCTGATGCTCAACGGCATGGCGCAGGACTATGGATGGGCACAGCCGGCGCAAGAGTATGCAAGAGTTTACAAAGAGCTGACACAAAGACAGGCGTAGGGGGAAAATCACGAAAATGAATTGCGGGGCGCTCGCGGCTTGAGCGCCTTTTCTATTCGGCGTGGCTCTCTTCAGCCGGTACTGATGCTCCGTAAGTTCGACGCACCAGCCACAACACCGGCAGTCCGAGCAGGATGAGGGCTGAGCCGAGCAGTGAGCCTTTCAGGTTGCCCAGGAAGCAGTAAACGAGCACGGGGACCGCACAGACGCAGAAGGTGGCGGGCAGCAGCGGGTAGCCCCAAACCTTGTAGGGACGGGCTAAATCAGGCCTCTTGCGGCGGTAGACAAAGACCGTGGTGGCGATGAGCAGGTAAAAGAGCCACTCGGCAAAGATGGCCAGATCGAACTGCTTCTCAAACTGGCTGAAGATAAGCAGCAGCAGGGTGGCCAGCATTCCTTGGATAACCAGCGAGGTGGAAGGGGACTGGAAGCGCGGGCTGATGCGGGCAAACTGGCGAATGAAGAGCCGGTCGCGGGCGGCGGCAAACGGGACGCGCGCGCCACTCATCACCGTTCCGTTGAGGGTTACGAAGATGGACAAAGCCATGGCGGCGGCCACAAACCCCGCTCCCGCATGGCCGGCGACGACGGCCAGCGCATCCACGGCCGGACGCTCGCTGGCAGCGATCTGCGTGGCTGAGAGAATGTACTGCATGGCGGCGTTGGTGGCCATGTAGAGAAAACCGACAATGCACAGGCCGCCGATCAGCGCTATTGGCAAGCTGCGTCCTGGCCGCTTGATCTCGCCTGACAGGATGGTGAGGTCGGGCCAGCCGTCGTAAGCCCACAGGGTGGCGATCAGCGCCAGCATGAAGCCGCGAAAGCCTCCCACGGAATGCGGCAGAGTGGTGGAGAAGTTGCTCAAGGAGCCGGAGGCCGAGGCAAAACAAAGCGCCACAACAATAAGGATGAGAATCGCTTTCAGGACGGTGAAGACGAGCTGGAAATTGCCGGCCTTCCTGATGCCCAGGTAGTTCAGGCCGGTCATGAACCAGACCACGGCGATGGCAAAAACCTGTGACCACAGCAAGTGGATATGTCCGCCGATGGCCTGATTGCCCAGCCCATGAAAGGCCGGGAAGAACTCCAGTGTACGGGCCAGGCCGATGGTGATGGCCGCGGCCGAGGCTGGCTTGGCCACGGCAAACCAGGTCCACATGTAGAGAAAGGCGGGCGTGTCTCCATAAGCGCCGCGCAGAAAGACGTATCCGCCGCCGGCGTAGGGCAGCATGGCGCCCAGCTCGGCATAGGTCATGGCGCCGAACAGCGAGAGCAGGCCGCCGGCGAGCCAGGCGAGATAAACGAGCGCCGAGGAGCCGGTGTCGCGCATCATCTCGCTGGGAACCAGGAAGATGCCGCTGCCGATGACAGTGCCCACGACGATAGCCGTGGCCTGGCTGGCGCCCAGCACGCGGGGCAGGTTGGCCATGACTGTCTGAGTTTGCGAGGAAGAAATCTGGCTCATGCTGTGTTGTGAGGGTAGCACGGGAGAGCGCCCCGGTTCAGAAAAAATGGCTGGCCGCCAACTCATCCACTGAGCCGGCAAGCTCTTGCAACCCAAATCCGATGTGCGGGGCAATCTATCCGGCTGCAAAAAGCCGGGAAGAGGACTAGAGTGGAGCTGAAGAGGCCCGTCAGCCAACGTCTATGATACAGAAATGGAAAGTGTGGAGTTGAGAGATGCCCGAAACGATCAATTGGCCTAAGTTCACACCGCCTCGGCGTCGCAGCCGCCGCGGATTGTTTTTCCTCATCGCCATCATTGCCGCCGTGCTCCTCGGAGGCCGAACCGCGCTCTCTTACTGGGTTGACCTGCTGTGGTTCAACTCGCTCGGATACGGCGATGTGTTCTGGAAGACGCGCGGGCTGGAGTGGGGCATTTTCACGGCCTTTTTTATCCTCACGTTCCTGATTGTGTTGGGGACATTTTCAGCCCTCAAACACGCCCATGCCGAAGATTTGCCCAGTGATCACACTCTGATCATCGCTGGCCAGGAGGTGAATCTATCGCTCAAGCCCGTGCTGCGCATCGTTTCCATCGGCGGATCGCTGGTTATCGCGATACTCTCCGGCGGCGCGATGGCTGCGGAGTGGCAGACGCTGGCCCTCTGGTGGTACGCGCCTCGCTCCACTAACGCCATGGCCGACCCGATCTTTTTGAGGCCGCTCGACTTCTATCTGTTTACCCTGCCGGCGTGGCAACTCATCCTCGGCTGGCTGCTAACGCTCAGCGTGATCGCCTGCGTGCTGGCCGTCGTCTTTCTCATTGTTTCGGGCAGCACGCGTGCGTTCAGCGGCAGCCGCGCCAGTTTTTCTCTGCTGCCCTGGCGAGGACTCTCCATCACGGCTGCGTTTCTGTTGCTCGTCATTAGTCTGCGCGTATATGTCGGCCGCTTCGAGCAACTCTTCGATCACCACACGATCTTCGACGGCGTCACCTATACGGGCGCGCACGTAACGCTCACCGGCATGCTCCTGGTGAGTGCGGCGCTTGTGCTGGGAGCGGCGATTGCGGCAGTTGGCGGTATTTTGGCGCCGCGCGCGCGCTGGCTGGCAGTGGCCGTTGCTCCGGCCGTGATTTGTTACGCCGGGGTCGCGCTGTTGGGCTGGTACGTCTCCAGCTTTCGGGTCAAGCCCAACGAGCTGGTGCTCGAGCAGCCCTACATCGTTCACAACATCGAGATGACGCAGCAGGCATACGGCCTGGACCGCTTCCAGCAGCGCGAGTTTCCCGCCGAGACCACCGTCGATGCCACCGATCCGGCCAACAATCAGGCAACGCTGCAGAACATTCGCCTGTGGGACTGGAAGGCTCTGAAGGCAACTCTCCAACAGATTCAGGAGATTCGCACCTATTACGATTTCCCCGACATTGACATTGATCGCTATCAGATCGACGGCTCCATGCGCGAGGTGATGCTGGCCGCGCGCGAACTCAACGTGGACAAGCTCCCGGAGAGCAGCCGCAACTGGATTAACGACAAACTGATCTACACTCACGGCTACGGCATCACCATGAACCCGGTGAATGGCTTTACGCCGGAGGGCATGCCCACGCTGCTGTTGAGCAATATGCCGGTGCAAAGCACCTCGCCCAGCCTCAACGTTACGCGGCCGGAAATTTATTTTGGCGAAATGACCAACACCGACGTTTACGTCATGACGCGGCAGCAGGAGTTCAACTACCCCCAGGGCGCCAGCAACAACCTGGCTTCATACCAGGGCACAGGCGGCATCGAGTTAGGTGGATTACTTCGTCGCATTATGATTGCCTTTGACCGCGGCGACCTGGCCAAGCTCCCCTTCAGCGATGATGTGAACTCCCAGAGCCGCCTGCTGATGCGGCGCACTTTGCGCGAGCGCGCCGCGGCACTGGCGCCGTTCCTGACCTTTGATAGGGACCCGTATATCGTCTTGGGCGACGATGGCCGGCTTTCCTGGATTCTCGATGCCTTCACGCAGTCGGACACGTATCCCTACTCAACGCATTACTCGGTCTACGGCCAGCCCATCAACTATATGCGCAACAGCGTCAAGGTGGTCATCGACGCCTACGACGGAACAACGACGTTTTACGTCTTTGACTCTCAAGACCCGATCCTGGCGGCGTATCGCGCCATCTTTCCCAGCCTCTTCAAAGACGCCACGGCTATGCCGGCGGGGTTGCGTAAGCACGTGCGCTACCCCGAGTTACTGCTCAAGTTGCAGGCCGAAGTCTACGGTCTCTACCACATGACCAATCCCGAAGTCTTTTACAACAAGGAAGACCAGTGGACGGTCGCGACCGAGATCGGCATGGGCGAGGGTCCCGGATCGAGTCAGGGCCAGCAGACGCTATCGATGGAGCCGAATTTTGTGCTGATGAAGCTGCCGGGCGAGAGCGGCGTCGAGTTTGTCGAGATTCTGCCCTTCACGCCTCTCAATCGGAACAATTTAATCGGCTGGATCGCCGGGCGCTGCGACGGCGAGCACTATGGAACATCGATCGTATACGACTTTCCCAAGACCAGGCTGGTGGATGGGCCGCTGCAGATTGAGGCGCGCATCGACCAGAACGCGCAGCTCTCCGGCCAGTTGACGTTGTGGAATCAGCAAGGCTCGCATGTGGTGCGCGGAGCGCTGCTGGTCATTCCCTCGGGACGCGCGCTGCTCTATGCCGAGCCGATTTATTTGCAGGCCGACCGCAGCCCCATGCCGGAGTTACGCCTGGTGGTGCTGGCCCTGCAAGACAAGCTCGCCTACGGACCAACCTTTGAGGCGGCCCTGTCGTCGTTGTTCGGCGGCGGGGTTTCGTCGCTGAGAGACACCGAGAATCCGGCAGCGGCCGCTACTCCGGCGGGCAAGCCGCAGCAAGAACAGGACTTGAAGACGCTAATTGTGCAGGCAGGCAAGGACTTCGACGACTATCAGCGTTTGACTGCTGCGGGTAAACTCGCCGAGGCCGGGCAAAAGCTTGACGATTTGAAGCAGGTGCTTGCGAAGCTGAATTCGAAGGCAAAATAGTCAGGCGGCGGAGTTGGACTCCAGCTCCGCCAGGATTTCAGCAACGGCCACATCGGCGGCCTTGGCAATCTCTGGCGAGAGCTCCATCGAAATGGGCTGATTGGGATCGATGGTGATGGCATAGAGGATCACGTCGGGGGCTCCGCCCTGGATGTAAAAAACATCCAGCAAATCTTTGACGCCGATGTCGTGTGCTGTAAGTGTTGGCGGATAGTCACGCGAGAATCTGGGCGTGGTGCGGGTGACGGTGCCGATGGGATTGCCGTCGGCGGCGGCGTCAATGAGAATAATGCGGCCGGCCTCTTGCAGCGGCTCGAGCAGAGTGAATCCGCCCGTGCCGCCGTCCAGACACTCCACATTGGCTGGGAGCGTGTGCTGTTCCAGAGCCCGTACCACATGGACGCCCACCCCTTCATCGCCCATGATGACGTTGCCCAGGCCCAGCACCAGCGTCTTTTCCTGCCTTGTTCCCGTTAAGCTATTTGCCACTCTTCTCCGTCCGGTCGAACTTCCATCCGCCTATGATCGAGGATACCGTGCCGCGGCCCTCGATGTAGTCGTGATAAAAGGCAAGATAGACGTGGATGATGACAAAGGTGACAAAGAACCACAGGAAGGTGTGGTGCCAGAAGCGCACACCGAAGTCGCCGCCCATCAACGGCACGACCCAGGTAAACATCCGCGGCAGCCACGAATTGCTCATGCTGGAGTACAGCGCGAAGCCGGTGATGGTCTGGAATACGAACGCGAGGAAGGTGCCGAAATAGATCACGCCCGCTAGCGCGTTGTGCCCGGTGGAGATGGGCCCGTGCATCTTGGTTTCCAGTACGTCAGCTTTGATGACGTCGACAATCTCCTGCCGTTGCGACTTCTTCAGCGGGAAGAACGCGGTCCAGCGGGAGTACTTGTTGCCGACGAAGCCCCAATAGAGCCGCGCCAGGAAATTGAAGACGTAAACGTAGGCGGCCATGAAATGGATGAAGCGCACCCATCCGAACCAGTACTGCTGATAAGCCTCAGCTGCATAAAACGCGCGGATGGGCGCGCCGATCAGATAGCCGGTGACGCACAACGCCACCAGGGCGATTGCATTGATCCAATGGTAGGCGCGAACCGGCAGTTCCCACACATACACGCGCCTGTACTCGACGGGCGCCCCACCATTCTGTCGAAACGCGTCTCTTACGCCAATGCCCACAGCCGAATTTGGATTACTCATAGCCGTCTCACTCGAAAGATACCTGGTGAAGGTGCCGTCCCTGCGGATCGTACAGATGCACGGCGCAGGCCAGGCACGGGTCAAAGGAATGGATGGTGCGCAGAATCTCGACCGGCTCGTTAATCTTGGCCACCGGCGTGCCGATAAGCGCCTGCTCAAAGGACGAGCGCTGCCCCTTGGCGTCGCGCGGCGAGCCGTTCCAGGTGGTTGGCACCACGAGCTGATAGTTCTCGATGGCGCCGTTCTTGATCTTGATCCAGTGCGCCAGCGCGCCGCGAGGAGCCTCGGTAAGGCCAACGCCCTCGGCCTCCTTAGGCCAGCTCTTGGGTTCCCAGTGCTCGCCGTTGAAGGTGGAGACCTCGTTGATCTTCACGTGTTCCATCAACTGGCCGTAGTACTCCTTGAGCCAGATCATGGCCAGCGCCGCATCCAGGCCGCGCGCCGCGGTGCGGCCCAGCGTGGAGAAGAGCGCTGTTACGGGCACTTTAAGCGTGCCCAGAGTCGACTTCACAAGCTCCTGCACGTCCGTGCGACCGGAGGCAAAGGCTACCAGCAGACGGGCCAGCGGACCCACCTCCATCGCGTTGTCCTTCCAGCGCGGAGTCTTCAGGAAGGAATATTTCTCGTGGCCTTCGAGAGTCTCGAAGGGCGGTTTGGGCCCGGTGTAGTTGATCTGTGTCTCGCCGGCCCAGGGATGGATGCCTTCTTTGTCTCCCTTTTCGTAGCTGTACCAGGAGTGCGCGATGTACTCCTTGATCTCCTGCGAATCGGTTGCGTTAACCGGATACACGTGGCTGAGGTCGCGATTGAGGATGACGCCGCGCGGGTACTTGAAGGAATCCGGATTGTTGTAGCCCTTGGTGGGGAACTCGCCGTAGCTTAGGTAGTTGCTCAATCCGCCGCCATGGCTGGCCCAATCCTTGTAGAAGGAGGCAACGGCCAGTAGATCGGGGATGTAGACCTGGTTCAGGAATTCATCCGCCTGATCGATCAACCGCTTGACCAGGTTGAGCCGCTCGGAGTTGATGGCGGCCACTTCGTTCATGTTGATGGAGCAGGGAACGCCGCCTACCAGATAATTTGGGTGCGGGTTCTTGCCGCCGAATACGGTGTGGATCTTGACCAGTTCCTTCTGCCAGACCAACGCGTCCAGGTAGTGAGCCACGGCAATCAGGTTCACCTCCGGCGGCAGCTTGTAGGCCGGATGGCCCCAATAGCCGTTGGCAAAGATTCCCAGGCCGCTGGCGGCAAAGGCCTTGACCTTGTCCTGCACCTCGGCGAAATAGGCAGGCGTGTTCTTGTCCCACTTGGAGAAGGACTGCGCCAGCTCTGCGGCCTTTTTGGGGTCGGCCTTGAGGCAGTTGACGATGTCCACCCAGTCCAGCGCGTGCAGGTGATAGAAGTGGATCACGTGATCCTGCACATACTGCGTGGTCATCATGATGTTGCGGATGATCTCTGCTGTGGGGGGGATGGTGATCCCCAGTGCGTTTTCCACGGCACGTACGCTTGTAAGCGCATGTACCGTGGTGCACACTCCGCAGACGCGCTCGGTGATGGCCCAGGCGTCGCGGGGATCGCGGCCAATGAGAATCTTCTCCAGGCCGCGCACCATGGTGCCTGCGCTGAATGCGTCGGTGATGACGCCATTTTCCACCACTGCCTCGATGCGCAGGTGGCCTTCAATGCGAGTTACCGGATCGACGACTACACGTGTCATAGGCTCTCTCACGACTCCTTGTGTTCTTCAGCGTGGACATCTGCAATGACGCCCCGCTTGCGAATGTTGGTCACAACCGCGTGGGCCGCAACTCCGGCCAGCGTGGCTACTCCGACAGCAGTTCCGATCGTATCGGCGGTGCTTTCGACGCCGAAGCCGGGGAAGGAGGCCAGGTGCTGATAGAAGGGGCCGTTGTCCCAGAAGCCCTCTTCGCTGCAACCGATGCAGCCGTGGCCGGACTGGATGGGATAGCTGGTGCCCTCGTTCCACTTGGTCACCGAGCAGGCGTTGTAGGTGACCGGACCGCGGCAGCCCATCTTATAGAGGCAATAGCCCTTGCGCGCGTTCTCGTCATCAAACGCCTCGACGAAGAGGCCGGCGTCGTAGTTGGGGCGGCGATAGCAGGTGTCGTGGACGCGGCGGCCATAGAACTCCTTGGGCCGGCCCTGCGAGTCGAGCGCCGGAACCTGCCCCAGAACCAGAAGATGGGTGACCACGGCCATCATCACGTCGGCGATGGGCGGGCAGCCGGGGACATTGATCACCGGCTTGTCCACGAGCTTGTAAATCGGCGTGGCGCCTGTGGGATTGGGTTTGGCCGCCTGTACACATCCGTTGGAGGCGCAACTGCCCCAGGCCACGATCGCGGCCGCATCTTTGGAGACGGTCTGCAGGATCGATTCAGCCGTCTTGCCGCCGATCATGCAGTAGACGCCGTTATCCTTTGTGGGCACAGCGCCTTCCACCAGAACAATGTACTTGCCCTTGTTCTTTTCGATGGTGTCGGTGAGGCTTTTCTCGGCCTGGAAGCCGGAGGCGGCCATCAGCGTCTCAGTATAGTTGAGGCTCAACACGTCGAGCAGCACGTCGAGCACGATGGGGTGCGACGCCCGGATAAAGGACTCGCTGCAGCAGGTACACTCCTGGAAGTGCATCCATACGACAGCCGGTTTTTCCTTCTTTTCGAAGGCTGAGACGACCTGGGCCACGCCGGATTGACCCAGCCCGGCCACGGTTGCGGCGGCAGCGCAGAACTGTAGAAAATCCCTGCGGCTGTAGCCCTTCTGCTGCATCGAATTCCAAATTGATTGACCCATGCCTACCTCGCTGCTGTGCAGGAACCGGAGAAGCATTGGCGGCAGGGTACACCCCCGAGGGGAAGCCGCCCGTGGTTCCCCGTGGATGAGGAGAAGTTACGCAGGGCAGAGAACGGTCGGCTGTGACCTGTGTCACACATGAACTGTTCAAAATTGCACATATACGGCGTATTAGAGGTTAAGACGTAGATCACACGTAATTTGCGTCACAAGTTCTAAGAGCCAGTGGTCAGTGGCCAGTGATCAGTGGTCAGCCGCCTCGGTCACGCTATCTTCTCGAAAGCCACGAATCGAATGGGGGCACACAGTAAACATGATGTTCAAACGACACTTTTTTGCCAAAAAAGGCTTTTTTGCAACATATAGTTTGCATATAAATACATGTAATTCTGTAACACTTGATTCAAAAGCAGCCCCAATTGAACAGTTTTTTGTGCAATAGACCTGGTCTAGACCTAGTCAAGTTGCACCGGACAGTGGTCAGTGATCAGCCACCCCAGCGACGAAGACCTGTCGCTGGGGACCCCGGCCAGTGGTCAGTGGTCTGAGAAAAGGGAACAGTGGCCAGAGTTGGGCGGCGGCAGAAAAGAGCGGGAGATGGGAATCGCAAAGGGAGCGCGGGAGCAGATACGGCAGCGGATGGAGGATGCTCTGCCGGGGTACCGGTTGGGGCGGGCGGCGGCGGGAGAGATGACGAGCTGGGTGCGGGCGGTGCGTCAGGCGGTGGGAATGCCGGC
>Ga0181533_1005580_pt1 | contig 11975 bp, 12 predicted proteins | sample PEATcosm2014_Bin_45_FD_119772 | JGI IMG/M metagenome (GOLD analysis project Ga0181533, IMG submission 119772) | Peatland microbial communities from MTU Mesocosm Facility, Houghton, MI, USA - PEATcosm2014_Bin11_60_metaG | ecosystem: Environmental > Terrestrial > Soil > Wetlands > Peat | place...
AGCCGCGCTGGATTCAGGTCGAGACCCCCACCTCCGTTTCGTTGCTCGTGGTCGCCGCAATCCTCTTGGTTTCCATCGTCCTGTCCGTCATCGCCGCCCGGCGCGAGCAGAAGCGAACCACAGATGGACACAGATGAACACAGATTAAACTCCATAACGGAGCGGATCATCGGGTGTTCCTACACTGTGGCCAACGCTCTCGGCCACGGGTTCCTGGAGAAGGTCTATGAAAATGCCTTGGCATACGAATTACGCAGCAATGGCCTCGCAGTCGAAACGCACAAGGCCCTTCACGTCCGCTATAGAGATGTAGTTGTGGGCGAATACGTGGCCGATCTGTTGGTTGAAGGCCTCGTACTAGTGGAACTCAAGGCAGTGAAGGAATTCGACGACGTTCATTTGGCGCAGTGCCTGAATTACCTTAAGGCCACCGGGCTGCAGCTTTGCCTTCTCGGCACTCCCAAAATACGGATCAAGCGTGTCGTGTCTCCGTTTTATCCGTGTCCATCTGTGTCCATCTGTGGTTCCGAATGACCAGTGCCGAGGTTAGGGAGAATTTGCTGGTAGCCTTGGACACCCTCCGGTCGCGGAAGGTGCGCTCCGGGCTGACCATCCTCGGCATCGTCATCGGTGTCACCTCGGTCATATCGGTGGCCGCTATCATCGATGGGCTGAACGGGTACATCGAGGGACGCATCCGCAACCTCGGCTCGCAGGCCATCTTTGTCACCCGCATTCCTCCCGGCTACACGGGCTTGTCGCGCCTGCCGGCCAACATCCGCGCGCGCAAATACCTGCAGTTCGACGATGGCAAGTACCTGGCGGAGACCGTCCCGTCGCTGGCCTACGCCACCGCGTTTGCCCAACGCATCAACATTGGCGAAGTCTCCGACCAACTCCGCTATGGCAACCAGCACGTCGAGCGCATGATCGTGCGCGGCGTGGAACCCGACTACACCAACGCCGTGCCACTGTTCACGGTGCAAGAGGGTCGCTTCATCTCCCCGTTCGATCTGGAGCACTCGCGCGACGTAGTGGTCATCGGCCAAGCCATCGCCGATGCCCTGTTTCCGCACACCGACGCGATCGGCAAGATGGTCCGCCTGAATGGCCGCCTGTACGAAGTCATCGGGGTTTTCGAGAAGGACCCCGGATTGTTCGGCGGCTTCGGCGTGGACCAGTTCGCCGTGATTCCGCTCACCAACTTCCACAAGAACTATCCCGAGATCCGCGAAGTCTTTCTGATCGCCTCCGTGCGCCCGGACGCCGACGTCAACCGCGCCCGCGACGATATCATCGAAGCCATGCGCCGCCGCCGCCGCGTGCCCCACAACGGCGACAACGACTTCGATGTGGCCGACGCCAATTTCTTCCTGGATCTGTGGAATCAGCTTACCGGGGCCATGGTGCTGCTCACCGGCGTGATCAGCTCCATCGGGCTGCTGGTCGGCGGTATCGGCGTGATGAACATCATGCTGATCTCGGTCACCGAACGCACCCAGGAGATCGGTATCCGCAAGGCCATCGGCGCGCGCCGCGCGGACATCCGCGTGCAGTTCCTGCTGGAGGCGATTACGCTGTCGGGCGTCGGCGGCGCGCTCGGCGTTTTGTGCGGCGCCCTCATCACGTTTACCATACGCGCCCTGGTGCCTTCTATTCCGGCGACCTTATCGCTACTGTGGATCACCCTGGGCGTGCTGATCTCGGTGGGGGTGGGCCTGTTTTTCGGATTCTATCCGGCCAATCGCGCCGCCAACCTGGACCCCATAGTTTGTCTGCGCTACGAATAGCGGTCGAGCCGCGCTCGGCGGAAGTGCCAGAAAACCGCTTACTGACGTGCGCGGCTCAGTCGGTTCACTTGCGTTATTGAGCCGCGACCTGGGGTCCCCTCCGGGGAGGGAGCGGTTCTTGCCACGGGCTGCCAGCCACACCCGGTCCCGGTGGTAGAATATCGTTTGTGAGCATGCTCCGGCCATCACTCCAGCTTCGGGTCGCCCAGAAGCAAATCTTGACCCCCGGCTTGGTCCAAATGGTGACCGTGCTCCAGTTGAACCGGCTGGAGCTGAAGGAGATGATCACCCAGGAGATCGTCGAAAACCCGGTCCTGGAAGAATCCACCGAAGAAGCCAGCGAAGAGATTACGCCGGAAGAGCTTCTCCCGCTGCTGGAGCCTGAGCGGGTCACCGATCCATCCGACCAGCAGCTTCTGGAAGCCACCATGGGCGACGCCGCCCACACCAACGGCATCGCCGGCGAAGCTCCAGCGGAGCTGTTCGCGGAGCCCTTCCAGGAGACGGTCGAGAGTGCCGCCGCTGCCAGTCCGGAGGTATCCACGGCCGACCCGGTCGAACCAGCCGCCGCCACCGATCCGTTCGACGAAATCGACTTCGGCTCCTTCTTCGACGACTATCTGGACCCCGGCTACAAGAGCCCCGCAGCGGAATCCGTTGAGAAGCCTTCCTTCGAGACTTTTCTGTCCGCGCCCGTCACCCTGGCCGATCATCTGCATTCCCAACTGAGCGTCAGCGTGCTTTCCGACGACATCCGCGATGCCGCCGAGTCCATCATCGGCAACCTCGACGAGGATGGCTATCTTACCGCGTCCCTGGAAGAGATCGCCGGCATGGGCGATCACACGCCGGAGGAGATCGAGGCGGCGCTGAAAGTGGTGCAATCGCTCGATCCGGCCGGCGTGGGCGCGCGCAACGCGCGGGAGTGCCTGCTGCTGGAGCTGGAGAGCATGAACGGGCGCGGCGGCGTGGCCTGGCAGATCGTCTCCGATCATCTGCGGCTGCTCGAAATGCGCCAGTATCGCGAACTCGCCAAGATCCTGGGCCGCCCCATGGAGCATATCGAGATCGCCGTGAAAGCCATCCGGCGGCTGAATCCGCGGCCCGGCCTGCGCTACTCGGGTGCGGGCGCGCGCACCGTCGAGCCGGATGTTTTCTTCATTAAAGATGGCGACGACTACATCATCCAGATGAACGACGAGGACGTGCCGCAGCTCCGCTTGAACGCGCAATACCGCCGCATGCTCGACCGCGACAACGGGGCCACCAAGGAAGTGCGCGACTACGTCCGCGAGCGCTACACGTCGGCTATCCAGTTGATGAAGAATATCGAGCAGCGCAAGCAGACCATACTCAAAGTCTGCCAGGCCATCGTGCGCCGCCAGACCGAATTTCTGGCCAACGGCCTCGACTACCTCAAGCCCATGATGATTAAAGAGGTAGCCGAGGAAGTGGGCGTGCATCCTTCCACGGTGAGCCGCGCGGTCGCCAGCAAATACGTGCACACGCCGCAAGGCGTTTATGAGCTCCGGTATTTCTTCTCCGAAGCCGTGCAGGGTCCCTTGGGAGGCAATACGCCGCTGCTGCTGCTCAAGCGCAAGGTGAAGAGGATGATCGAGGAAGAGGACAGCGCGCACCCGCTGACCGACGAGCAGATCACCGCGGCGCTGCAGCATGAGGGCATCAACGTGACACGTCGCACAGTCGCCAAGTACCGCGAGGATATGAAGATTCCTTCAACACACCAACGACGGGTTCGCCCCTAGACATTGGGGGGCGGGATTGATCCCGCGCGGGGCTTCAGCCCCGTTCTCTCGGTTTCACGGAGGGACGCATGAAGATCACATACACAGGCAGGCAAGTGGAACTGGCTCCGGCGCAACTCAGGAAAATTGAGGCGCAAGTTGCCAAAGTGGGCAAACTTCTGGATGGACGCGAAGAGAAAGAAGCGCACGTGATCTTGTCTCTGGAACGGCATCTGCATCAGGCCGAGATTACGGTGAACTACTATAACCACCAACTGGTGGGTATCGCTTCCAATGTGGACCCCATCACGGCCATCCACTCCGCCATCGAAAAGCTGGAAAAGCAGACCATCAAGGTGCGCGCCAAGTGGCGCGACACGAAGCGCACGCCGCGCAAGGAGGAAGCCGCCGCGGCTCCCGAGCCGGCCGCCGAGCCCGAGGAGCCGGAAATCCAGCGCCACGTCAACCGTATCAATCACCACGAGCGGCGCAAGCCCATGACCCTGGAGGAAGCGCTGCTCCAAATGGAGCAGGGCGCCGATTACCTGGTTTATCGCGACGCGGAGACCAGCCGCGTGGTCGTCCTGGTGCGGCGCCGCGACGGTAATTTCGATCTCATCGAGGCCTGACGCGGCGGATGGCGAACCAGACCGATCCGGGCAAAAGCCGCCGTGCCACGGAGCGGCCCGCGGAACTGGTGATCATCACCGGCCTCAGCGGCTCGGGGAAAGGTTCCGTCCTCAAGGCGCTGGAAGACCTGGGTTACTATTCCGTCGATAACCTGCCGGTCGATCTGATTCCCAAGTTCGCCGAGCTGACCCAGGATTCCGCCACCGTTCGCGCCGCCGCGCTCGTAGTGGACGTGCGCGAGGGCGAGGGGTTGAAGCGATTCCCCGGCGTCTACACGCGCATTCGCAACCGCGTAAGGACCAGGTTGGTGTTTCTGGAAGCCGACGACAACGCCATCCTGCGGCGCTTCAGCGAAACGCGGCGGCCGCACCCGCTGGGCACCGAAAACTCCATCGCCAGGAGTATCAAATCGGAGCGCCGCCAACTAGCCCCCATACGCGCCATGGCGGACCTGATCATCAACACTTCCAAGTTCACGGTGCACGAGTTGCGCGACTTCATCCGCGATAGCTTTCGCGGCGAGCGCGACGAGTCCAAGATCATGGTCTATGTCACCAGCTTCGGATACCGCCACGGCGTGCCCACCGATAGCGACCTGGTCTTCGACGTGCGCTTCTTGCCGAACCCAAACTACATTCCGCGCTTCAAGAAACTGACCGGCCGGCATCCGCAAGTGGCCAAGTACATCCGTTCGTTCCCGCAAACCGTGGAGTTCATCGACCGCATCTCGGAGCTGCTGATCTACCTGATGCCGCATTATATAAGGGAAGGGAAGAGCTACCTGACCATCGCGTTCGGCTGCACCGGCGGCCACCATCGCTCGGTGATGATCGCGGATGAGATCCGCAAGCGGCTGGCGCAGGCGGGCTTTCGGGTGAAGGCGACGCACCGGGATCTGGCGAAGGCTGTGTAGCCTGGAGGGCGGGCTTGAGCCCAATGCCACTTAGTTTTTCCAATATTGAGACGCTGCATAGATTGGAGGGCGGGCAATTCTGCCCGCAGCCGGCTTTCAGCCGGCTCTGGCCGCCTAAAAGGCGGCTGCGGCCAAGATTGGCCGCCCTCCAATTCCTGCGAGAATCAGAGTCTCGCGGGTTGGCTTGAGCCCGCGCGGGGCTTCAGCCTCGCTCCTTGCAACACCTCACTCGAATGGCTGGCCGAACACGAGCCGATTGCCTGCGAGGTCAAGCACGCGGAAGTCGCGAAGACCCCAGGGATGGCTGACCGGCTCGCCCTGAAGGTTGGCGCCCTTTGCCAGCAGCTCCGTGTAGAGCGCGTCCGCATCTCGGACGTAAACATAGGCGGACCCGATCCCCGTGTGACGCTCCGTCCGGGCGATCAGCAGCACGGTGATCTGGTCGCGGTCCATGACGCCGAGATCGTGCTGTTGGTAGTTGATCCGGAAACCGAGCACATCCCGGTAATACGCGACGGCCGCGGCCACGTCGTCGCACGGCAGTTCCGGCAGGGCCTGCCGCATCATGGGCGCGGGCGCCGGTGAGTGCGGCACGTCATAGGATTGGCCGAACCATAGCGTGTGCCCGTCCGGATCGCGGATTTCGAACATCCGCATCTTGATCCAGTTGACCTTCTCCAGTTCCGACGGCGTGCCACCGCGGGCGCGAATGGCGGCGTGCATCGCCGCAACGTCGTCCGTCTGGAAGAAGAGGATGGCGGAACCCCGCGGCCGGGGCTTCTCCCAATCGTTGGGCGCGTAATCTTGCCTGCCGAACTGGATGCAAGCTGGGCCATAGACGGCTTCGATTATGCCTTGCTGGTCGCGCACATCGAATCCGAGGATGTCGCGGTAGAAGAGAGTACTTCGGTTGGCGTCCGCGACTCCGATGAATCGCATTGCTGGTGCAACGATGGCTGGCTTAGGGTCCATATGCAGCTCTCCCGTTTCTGAATTGGCGGTATCGTGCCGCTCGAACAGTTCTTTCATGATAGCCCGGGATTACGGGCACTCGGAAACTGGGCACATCTGCCGGCCGTCGGGCCGAGGGGTTGCGGCTGAAATTGAGGTTGAGGCCCCGCGACGAGGCAAAAACTCCTCCACGCCTCTCGCCGGCGGCTCGGATTGGGGCGTCGTTGACGGCTTCGGCCGAGAAGCCTGAAGGGCCTGCAAGATGACATCTTCGGCGTTCTTAAGCCCGCCGCTTCGACCAAAAGGCGCTAGACGCACCGGACCTTTGCGGAAGTCCCGCCGCTTGGCAGACCCCAGGGCAGCCGAACTATGCCCATATGTTGTTCTTCCGACGCGCAAGTATAATGAAGGTTGACGTTGGAGTTCGAGTGGGACCCGCAAAAAGCTGCGGCAAATCTCGCCAAGCACAAAGTCTCGTTCGAAGAGGCGGCGAACTAGCCTAGCTCTTAGTGGCTGATCCGCGTCATTCGTCCGAGGAAGAGCGGTTAGTGCTGCTGGGCCTTTCGCAGGACCAGCGCTTGCTTGCAGTTATGTACGTAGACCGGGGCGAGGCCGTTCGTCGGCATACCCGCTCTTGACCTTGACTTTAAGGACCCGCTGAAGACGCTCCTGCTCCGGGGACTTCGGCGGGTCAGGCCGGAATCTCGAGCCGTCAAAGCACAGGCAAGCCTTGTGACGGACTTGCGTTCCGTCTCCGAGCGGCAGGATTCTGCCGTTCATGCGTCGTTCGGCTGCCTGCAGCTCCGCTACAGAACCATGACGCAGATTCTCGAGGATACGGAACGCGTCTTTGTCCTTGGCCACCCAGATCCATTTGCCTTCGGGGCTCGACGAGTCGGTATCCGTGCCGCACCCCGGTCCGGAGGCAAGCTCACCGTTAAAGCTCGCGTCGATCACAACGAACAAAAGTAGGGCAGAGCACCCCAGGAAGCACACCATAACAACCGCGACTGCCGTGACAAAAGCGATGCTGGCTTTCGACACCAGGCCCCGAGAGAATCATAGCACTGCGCTGTCCTCACGGTCTCCCGCGGCGCCGGAACGGCAAAGCCAAAATCAGAAACAGCCCCAGCGCCACGGCATCCCCCGCCACGATATACACCGGCCACGGCCCCAGATAATTCAGCAACGACGCGTGCGGCTTCTCCCGCAGATACATGTAGTTGGTTTTGAAAACAGCGTCGAACGTCCCCACCACCACCGCGATCATGTTGAGCACCGCGTACGCCTTCCAAACCGATCCGGGCCGTAGCCGTGCCTGTCCGCTCCAGATCAGCGTGAGCAAAGCCACAATTACGCCGCCGTGCACCAGAAAGAAGTAAATGCTCGGATACGAACACAACGGCGCCCAAAGGTCGGGCGTCAACACGGCCATGCCGCTGCCGGCAATCCCCCCGAAGTAGGCAAATTCAAAACACCACTGCACCCGCCAGAATGCGGCCACAATCGTGAGCCACAGTATGAAATCGCAAAGCTGCAAGGGCAGCCCTTCCGGAAATCGCCACCCTTCGAAGTGATACCTGTAGCCGTACCAGATCAGCTCATTCACCAGCAGAAACACGCCCAGCCCGATGCGCACGCGCCGTGCCGCCGGCGCGCTTCGCCGCGCCACATAAGCCAGGCCCGCCGAGACCGCGGGCACCGCCGCGATGATGGCCAGGTGCGCCGGTCCGAAGAGATGAAAATCAGTCACCACTACAGTTGCGCGTCCGCCAAGACCAGCGCCTCGTCGAGCGCCGCCACGCCCGCATCGATCTGCCCGCGCTCAATGATTAGCGGCGGCGCAATCACGAAGTGGCTCAGCCACGAATTAATCGCCACGCCGTTGTTCATCATGGCCGCGGCCACCCGATCGGCCACCAGCGGCTTGCCCGCCATCTTGTCGCTCTTGGTGTTGAACGGTTGTTTGGTCCGCCGGTTCTTCACCAGTTCGACGCACCAGAACAGCCCCAGCCTGCGCACGTCGCCGATCGACGCATGCTTGTCCTGCAGCCCCCGCAGCCGCGCGCCGAGGTATTCGCCGGTCTCCCGCGCGCGCTCCACCAAGCCGAGCCGCTCGATCTCGCGGATGGCCGCCACGCCCGGCGCCAGCGTCATGGGATGTGCCTCATAGGTGTGCCCATGCGCGAAGAAATGATCGTCGAAATGCGCGGCGATCTTCTGCGTGGTGGCGCACAGACCCAGCGGAACATAGGCCGACGTGATGCCTTTCGCGGTCACCAGGATATCCGGCTGCACGTCCCAATGATCGACGGCGAACCACTTGCCGGTGCGCCCCCATCCGGTCATCACCTCGTCTGCGATCAGCAGCACGCCGCGATCGTCGCAGATGCGGCGCAGGCGCGGCATGTATTCCGGCGGCGGCACCAGCACGCCGTTCGTGCCCACCACCGGCTCCACCACCACCGCGGCCACATCGCTCTCGTTTTCGATCATGTGGTCCACGTAATCGGCGCACGCGATATCGCAACCCGGATACGCGTGCTTGATGGGGCACGCGTAACAGTTCACCTCCGGCGCAAAGATGAAGCCCTGCCCTTTGGCGCCCGGCTCGGCGGGCCAACGCCGCGGATCGCCGGTCGCGCCGATCGAGGCCATGGTCGATCCGTGATACGAACGGTAGCGGGCGATAATCTTGGTGCGGCCCGTGTACATGCGCGCGATCTTAAAAGCCGCTTCGTTGGCTTCCGTCCCCGACGTGGTGAAGAAGAACTTCGTCAAGCCGCGCGGCAGCACTTCGAGCAGCAGCCGGCTCAGTTCCACGCGCACATCAGTTGCATAGCCGGGCGCGATGTAGGGCAGCGTGCGGGCCTGTTCCTGAATGGCCCGGATCACCGCCGCATTCTTGTGGCCCAGATTCACGCACATCAACTGCGCGGAAAAATCCAGATAGCGCTTGCCATCCACATCGATGAAATAGCAGCCTTCCGCATCCACTATGTGCAGCGGGTTCCAGTTCTTCTGGAAGCGCCACGTGCCGTAATTCAGCTCACGGGTCCAGCGGCCGATATCCTGTGACGAAAGAACTTCGGGCATGAAACGAAACTGACATGGATCGAACCCGCTTGTCAAACCCGCCTGTCAAGCATGTGCGGTGCCCGCGATACAATCGCGGTCATGCCGCTGAGTCTCGCTTCCAAAACCGCCCTCGTCACCGGCGCCAGCAAAGGCGTGGGGAAGGGGATTGCCCTGGAACTGGCGCGCTGCGGATGCCATATCGCCGTGAACTATTCGAGCGATGCACGCGGCGCCGAGGGCACCGCCGCCGAAGTTCGCGCGCTGGGCCGGCAGGCGCTGCCCGTGCAGGCCGATGCGGGCCTGGCGGCCGATGTGGACCGCATGTTCGCCGAGGTGCTGCGCCGGTTCCCGCGCCTCGACATCCTGGTGAACAACGCCGGCACGCAAACGTGGAAGGCGCTCCTCGATTTGGAGGAGGCCGAGTGGGACCGCGTCATCCGCACCAACCTGAAGGGATGTTTCCTCTGCACGCAGCGCGCCGGACGGCACATGCGCGAACAGGGCGGCGGCAGCATCGTCAACATCGGGTCGGGCTGCAACAAGGTTCCGTTTCCCAACCTATCGAACTACACTGCGAGCAAAGGCGGCATCGAGATGTTCACCAAATCCTCCGCCCTCGAGCTGGCCAAGTATGGCATTCGCGTGAACTGCGTGGCGCCCGGCGCCATCGAAATCGAGCGCACCATCGAGGAAGCTCCCGACTACGGGAAGACCTGGGCTGCGGTGACGCCGCTCGGGCGCGTGGGCCAGCCGCTGGATGTGGCCCGCGCAGTGGCCTTCCTGGCGGGCGACTCCGCGGAATTCATTACTGGCCAGACGCTTTATGTGGATGGCGGCCTGTTCAGCCAGCCTGTCTGGCCTTACTGATTCACCAACTAACCTACGTTCCTATCGGAGCCGGTTCCCCCAGGCGTTCGCCCCCGCCAACTTCTCGAAATAGCGGTATACAATCCGCGTCACCTCCGGCACGGGCGTCCGCCGGTCGTCGATGAATGCCGACATCACACTCAGCACGAATGGCCGCCCCTCCAGAAAAACAATGCCAGTCTCGCCCCGCGCGCCGGGCAACTCCCCCGTCTTTGAAGCCGTCTGGATATCGAGCGGCAAGCCTTCGTGAATGCCGCCTTCAACCTTTTTCAGAATCTCCACCATCTCGCGACTGGCTGCTTCGTCTACCAGCTTGCCGCGATAGATCGTCTCCACCAGGCGCGCCATCTCTTCCGGCGTCGAGACGTTCTCCTCTCCGCGGGCCACCGCGGCCGAGTCCATCATCTTGCGCCGCAGACGCGTGTGCGGCAACCCCAACTCGTCCATCATGCGGTTCACGTCGTCCATGCCCGCCAGCACGATGCACTTGTTGGTCGCGGTGTTGTCGCTCCACTCGATCATGGCCGCGATCAACTCGCGCACGGTCAGCGTCGCCGGCCCGCTCTTCAAGCGCTCCTGCAGATGGCCGCTGCCTCCCACGGCTTCGCCCGGCTCGATCGTCACGCGGTCGTCCAGCGCGAACTTGCCGGCGCGCGCCGCCTGATACATGCGCGCCAGAATCGCAATCTTGATGACGCTCGCCTGCGGGAAGACCGTGCCGCTGTGCAGGCCGAATGTGCGCCCGGTGGTCAGGTCGATCGCCGCCACTCCCAGCGCGCCGTCGAAGCCTTCGTCGAAGCGGCGCAATTCGGCCAGCGTTTTGTTTTCCAGAAGCTCGGAAAGAGTGGGCTGCGCGCCCGCGGCGCCCGCGAGCGCGATACAAATCAACGTTGCAGAACGTACCATGCGCGTCATGGAACCACAGATGGACACAGATAAACGCAGATAAACGCAGATAAAGGCACCTAGGCCAGCTATCCGGCCCCGCCTAGGGGGCGACGTGAGACACACGCCTTAACTGGGTGCATCTGTGTCCATCTGCGGTTCCCGCTGAAGCCTTTAGCGCGGACCGCCGAACCGTCCGCGAGGCATTTCCGCCCCGAACCCGCCAGGGCCTTCGGATCCCTTCGGCGGCGTCAGCAGGTTCAGCGCGGTGGCTTCGTGGATGGTGGGCATCAGGGCTGCGGCGCTCTGCAACGCAGCCAGCTTGGTCTTCTGATCCGCCGTCAGCACGTTCAGCGCTTGTTGCTGAAAGCTGCTGCGGATAGGAGCCGCCTGCTGTTCCAGGCTCTGGATACTCAGCACCAGCTTGCCCACCGCAGTGGCGTCGGCGCTGGAGCTTTGCGCCTGGGACCGCAAGCTCTGCCGCATCGGGCCGATCTGCTGAAAGATCGGCTTCAGCGCCGCCATCTCGGACTGGCGCAACTGTTGCAGAGTTGAGATCTGCGCGTCGGTCAGGTTCAGATAGCTTTGCACCTCAGTCGTCTTCGCTTGCGGGGACATGCGATGCATGCGGGGACCGCCCGGCCCTTGCGCGAAGAGCGCGGAGGCGGCCAAGGTGATTACGATGAGACGGAAGTTCATACTCTTGAGTTCTCCTCTACCATCCATTATGCCCTGAAACCCGCCCGGGGATCTGTTAAACCTTTGATAAATCGAGGCCGGATCTCTTAACCGAAGTTTTGCAAAGCCTTGGAGAGTCAGCGCGGACTGAAGTCCGCGCCCTCGAGTTTCTACATTCGGTGAGCAGAGCAATGGAGGGCGGGCTTCAGCCCGCGCGGGGCTTTAGCCCCGCTCTTCGGCGAGCGAAGCTCGCCCGAGCGCGGACTAAAGTCCGCGCCTGCAAGCTGAAGCTTACGCCACGGGGCCACGGGGCCACCAGGAACTTCGCATAGCGACTTTTTTGGCCGCTGAATCAAGAGCATAGCGGCAAATTCGCAAAACAGAAATTCGCACTTGCGTTTTGGGTGGAACTGCGGTACAATCTTTCCGTTATATGAA
>Ga0181533_1005585_pt1 | contig 11972 bp, 7 predicted proteins | sample PEATcosm2014_Bin_45_FD_119772 | JGI IMG/M metagenome (GOLD analysis project Ga0181533, IMG submission 119772) | Peatland microbial communities from MTU Mesocosm Facility, Houghton, MI, USA - PEATcosm2014_Bin11_60_metaG | ecosystem: Environmental > Terrestrial > Soil > Wetlands > Peat | place...
CTCGACCTTCAAAGTGGGGCCAAATCCGACGATCAGAAGAAGCCAATTCAGAGTGGAGAAATCAACACCGGTGCACTCTGTGCATATGGGACTGGCTACCTCTAACGATCAAGCTCAGCCGACGCTCGGAACGTCCCGGAAGGCGGTCGGCTTGGGCGTCGAGTTAGGCCGTTGTCCCCCATTTCACGTGCTTGCTTTCTGGCCAATCATCCGTCCAGTCGCTGGCGTTCTTCTCACCAGAGGGGAAAGCTTGTACCAAATCCCAGCGATCCAGACTTAACCTGAATCCAGCGTCATGAACATTAAAGGCATTCCGGAAATCCTTGCTGGGAGCCTCGAACATATCTATTTTGGTCATTGTCGTATAACTGCATTGAAAATGCAGTTCTGTAACAATGCGCCAAAGACCCCGAAACCGCATTTTTGGGCTGCGGACATTGGGCTCTGGCCGTTCTTCGCGCCTGATTCAGGTTAAGTCTTGCGCGGTAGTGAGGAGAAAACACAAAAACCTTGGCCAGCCAGGCAGGTTTCACGAACTCGACAACCCAGCGAGAGGGAACAAAGAAAACTCTGGGATCGCATCGCTTGTCGTGCTCCTGTAGATCGACGAAGGCATACTAAAAAGACTCACGGTCCGTCGTGAGATGAAGCCAAGACGTCGACGCTCGGAGCATTGCCCAAAGTCACGTCCACCTTCGATTCACATATGTGCACTCCATTCACATATCGGGAAGTATCGGGCGGGAGCTTTAGCCGCGAAAGATGGGTTCACCGGACGGATACGGAACAACTACAAATCCCCCGGGAAATAAGAAGGATCAGAAAGAGGTTCGGACCACCTTTTCAGTTTGTCTGAAGATCGGCCAGTTCTCTCAGAATCGCATTTGTTTTGATGTCGGAGAATAGGTCGAAGAGAATCTGGTCAACCGCTTCTAGCATTGCTCGCCGATGCGGTAGCGGAAGGAATGAATGTCTGAACCCCATCCTGACCAGCAGCAAAGCATCCCACAATGAAAGGCCTTCTCCTCCGAGCGCAGTGGATGCCTGGAAGAACTCCTTGATGATGTCAGTGCCCGATATTACAGGGTTGTCAGTGTTCAGACAGACCGGGATGCCAGCTTCGATATATTCCTTGATTGGATACTTTCGACCAGGCTTTCCAGACTCCGTGAAATGGCATGTTTGATGATTGCTTACCGGACAAAGTTCGACGCAAATCCGCCCCTCTCGGACGCGATCCATGAGCCGCTGATCATCTGCAAGGCTTAACGCATGACCAAGTCTGCTTGTACCAAGCTCAAGAATTGCATCCTCGACAAACTGTGAACTGGCGTTCTCGCCTGCGTGTACTGTCAGCGGGATATGCATTTTGCCCAGACGTCTGAACTCCGGGGCAAAGAGGCCGGGTGGATAATCCGATTCCTTCCCAGCAAGGTCGAACCCCACAACCCAGCAGCGTTTCATTTCGTCCATAAACTGCGCCGCCGTAGGATGTACCGAAGAGCTGTAGACGCCTTGCAGAACTGCGCTAGCAGCCGCCTCCATGATCATCTGACGCGTAGTTTTGTGACGCTTTCCTACAAAGATCAAACTTACTTTCACGGGATAACGTCGCTCAAGTGGGCCAAGACCAATTCTCGCCTTTGGATCAGCGAGCGTACTGAGGCTCAAGTAATGCCACTTATTAGGTTTTGCCGAAGCGAAAATGTCAGGCAACCACACCTTGCGCCTCATGTCAGAGGCAGGCTCTGAGAAAACCTTCGTCACACAACCCTGCGCGTAGTTAAACGCTTCAACAAGGCATTGGCAGGCATCGGCAAAATGGAAACCCAAGCGTGAATTGGTATACCCGTCCGGCGACCCTCGGAGCTCTATGTAGAAAACGCCCTTCTCAACAAACTCTCTCATCACATGTTGCGCGTAGAGGTGGATCAGAAACGGATGTCTCAAGTGAGCGCTGCCAGTGAACTCGCAGCCCTGTAAGTATTCAGAGAGATTGTTACTGCGCGTGCCGGTGGCGAGCGTCCAGCGGATCGGGTCGGTCCTGAAGCCCTTATTCTCGCCTTCCGCAGAGCCATTACCCGAAACGAACGCAAGTGGTGGGAGCTGTCGACAATCCAGCTGCCATCCCTTCTCCCGGAACCGAGTTACCGAATACTCAGAACCATCCTCGTAGAAGAACCTATGTAACTTCTGCCAAGACTCCGACTGAATCTCCGCTTCAGGGTTGAACCATCGGAGTAAGTTCACACCGCGATAATTCAATTCACTTGACTGCCAGCATGCAAGAACTAGCAGGTACGTTCGAACTAACGTATCATCATCGAGTTGCTGTCCGCCTTCAATCGAGTGCTTCAGCCAGAACCAACATAAATCCAAGTCAGTGCACCTACTGGGCAGATCACGCAGCGCATCTCGTAGCGGGAGGTAGTCATAGAGCTTCAAGTCTCTGTGCAAAAGGGAGCGAAGAGATGAGTATCTCTTGCGGCCTTCAATCGTGGTTTCACGCGAGAACTGCAAAATGGTCTTACGTAGCTGTCTTAGGACGACTGTCGCCATATTTGTTATCCAGTTCTCTCCGGACTGGAACTTGATTGTGAAATCGCTTTCTTGCCGCAACGCCCTCAAAGTAACATTGGGGATCTGTGGCGTCCCTCTTATCACAGCCCAAAAGTGCTTGACCAAATCCCTCAAGCCGTCCGGGGGGTGCTCGGCCTGAACTAATCCGACTAATGAAGCTACGACAAGGAATTCTGGTTCCATGCAGCTTCCGATGTGAACATGTAAGTCTGCCTTGGGAACTGCCCTCAGAATGGATGCAATGGCTCGAGCTGGATTGTGTCGAGTCTTCTGTTCGTATTCCTCTTGGTCAGACTGCTTGGCGACATTGACTTGTGGGATTCTGACATTGCGAAGTAGACCGATAGTTTCGTTGGGTAGGTTATAGAGTTGTCTAAAGTTTCGCTGAAGGCTGGTGGGAGGGTCGGCGACACTTCGCTGAACCTTTGCCAAAACTGCGGGAAGGGCGAGTAAGTTTGATTTTAGGACGTAATCACGAGCGCCAACGCGAAGAGCCTCTTGAATCCTCAAGGGGTCGAAGGTCCGACTCAAGGCGACAATCTCAGGAAGAGCACCTTGCCTTTCTTCCCTGCCGGAGGAAAGATCACGCATTAGACGAGCGAACCCCCGAATGATATTGGGGCCAAGGAAGTGACCCGTTCCATTAGGTCGTTTAAACAGTTGGTCGACAATGACAAAGGAGAGATTGGGCAGCAACGCAGGCAGGGTCAAAGGCTTGCCAGCAGGACTGAGCTTACCGTCCTTTTTAAGGTGCTGCAATTGGAGAGACAAGGCGGGCAAGTCAGGGCTGCGAAGGGCAGACTCATATGACACTAGAGAATCGAGTGTAAGGGATCCCGGTCCAGCCGGAGCGCCCTCATGAGCAGGCACCCAGAGCAGGAGCTCGAATTGGTTTCGCAGCAGAATTGCAAAGATCGCCTCAAGCTGATAGCAGAAATCATCAGGATTGTCATCCACCAACAGGATTTTCGTCCGCCCTTGGACTGGAAGGTGAATACGACAGGCAAGCGACCTTCTGAGGTCTTCGCATGTCTCGATGAAATACTTACGACGGTAGTTGAGGGCCGTTTCTTTCGGAGCAAGATCAGAGAAACAGTAGTCGAGCCGCTTTTGATAGTCGTGTGGCACATTCTCATAGTTGCCACACAATGCCAGCAGCGCATAGTGGAACTCGGGCAGTGAAGCCGAGTTCAAAAGCGCTACGTCATCTGCATTAAGAGTCTTTAGCCTTTTTGCAAACTCGCTCAGCTGTTCCCATCCAGCGTGCAGAAACGTCTGCAATAGCTTCCTACAACCCGCCGCGGATGGTGGCGATATAAACTCTTGGGTTACGGTCGGTGAAATCAACCCCTCATCCCCCGCTAGTGGACGAGTGAGCCACGCCTGAAAATGTGGAAAGTCAGTTTGGATGCGGGTCAGAGGGTAGAACCAATCACTCCGGTAGCTCTCCTCTGGCTCATCAGAACTCCCGGCCGTTAATAAGACAACTCTCTTTTCTTTCCCGCCGAGGCCAAACCGATAGAAAAGCAACTGTTCCTCTTGAAGGCGTATGTCCGGGTAATCGTGATGGACAAGGACCAGCAAAGCCTCCGACGGCTCAAGAGTTTGGGTCCAACCAAAATTGTTCAATACTCGCCCCACTGATCTGGAAAGGTGGGTATCTCTCGGCGTAGTAAAGAACTCTCGGTTTGAGGTCGCACTTAATTTCATACATCGGCCACGATGCCGCGAAACATCATGCCATGAGTTCAGCAATCGCCTGTCTAAACTCCAAATCCGTACGCATCTTCGAACTGCCCCACGGGCCATGAGTTATTCGTCGGACGAGATCATCGAATCCTTTGGCGCTTTGGGCTTTATATTCGGGGTACATGAGCCGCATGAATTCGGCCTTCCATTGCTTGCCTTTGTATCGCTGGATCCTTTTCTTGGCTTCGATTGCGAGCCGCAACTCAGCGAGCAAACGCGCACGCGACCATTCGGAAGGATCGTCTGGCAAGAGCGGGAATGCGGTGGCTCTGACCGCAGAGCTATCTATTGCCTCCTGAGGCAACGCCGAGCGTAAGTGTCCAGGAATGTGTTTCAATTCGATGACTGGCGAGTTTTCAGAAACCACAACCGCTTGTTGGATAATCCTCCTTAGTTCCCGCATATTCCCTGGCCAGGCGTAACAGGAGAAGACCTCCATTACCTTGGGTGCAAAGGTTTTTTCCTTGGAAATACCGAGTTCTCGCAGAAAGTGATGTGCAAGCTCCGGAATGTCGGACAGACACTCTCGAAGGGGAGGAGTCCTGACAGTTGCTGCGGCTATACGATCGTAGAAGTCATCGCGCAAGCGGCCCTCGCGACTCAGTTCTTCAGGTTCCTCATTCGTGGCCGAAATCAATTGAAAATCAACAGCGATTTCCTCCCGAGTGACGCCCAGCCGACGAAATGACTTATCCTGGAGTACCCTCAGGAGCCTTGCCTGAGTCGTGGGTGGCATATTTCCAATCTCATCGAGGAAAAGGACCCCACGGTTCGCTCGTTCGAGGTAACCGATTCGCGTAGTAAGAGCGCCCGTATACGCGCCTTTTTCCGCCCCAAATACCTCTGCCTCCAGCAGTGAGTCGGGGAGCCCTGCGCAATTCACGGGGATAAATGGACCATGACTTCTGGGACCGTTCTGATGAATGTACCGTGCAACTCTCTCTTTCCCTGTACCACGCTCACCGATAATTATTACTGGAATCTGATCATATGGGCTCAGCCGCGCTGCCTGCCGCCGCAGTTCTCGGAGAGGCAGGCTTTGTCCGAGCAGAACGTGTGATCGGGCGATTGAGAACGCTTGTTGAATGGACTTCTGAAATTTGTCGGGCCACTGGCTTTTGGCGACAAATCCGACGGCTCCGTCTTCAAGGCTCCGTCCAAGTGCTTCAATATCACGCTCCACAGAGCTCATCATCACCACTGGGACATGTGGGAATTGTGAGGTCAGCCTCGGCAGAATCTCAAATCCAAGGCGGTCTTTCTCAGCCCCAAACTTGATGTCGAGGAGAACAAGATCAATGTCCGGTTTGCCTCGCAAGACCTCGACAGCCCTTTCGCTTCTGTAGTTTGTACCATCGGCGCAAGACTCGAACAGGAACTCGAAAGGCAGTGCGCTATAAGAGCGCAGGAAAGCTTTTTGATCCACGCTATCCTGCACCCCGATCTGATCATCAATAACGAGAATTTTGAGACGAGAATTCATTGGCGAATGACGGCATTCTGTCTCGACGACAATCAATGATTCCGCTGTTTCAGTGCATCAAGCAATTTTGTGAGCTCGGAAACGACTATTGGCTTCGCCAGGAATCTCGTGGCTCCTGCGGCGACGGCATCGTGTTCAAGCGACTGATCATCCACGGCGGACATCGCAATAATGGGAATTGTCGGATTCTTATCTCGAGCCCATCGTATAAAATCAAGACCCTCACGGTCACTGGGATTGGCCTCATCCAAGCGGATGTCTGAGAGAACCAAGTCCACCTTGCCGACCATTTGCCCCTTCGCTTCTTTGACAGTTGTGGACACAATCAGTTCAAACTTGTTTCGAAGTGCACGTTGCAATGAACGACAATATTGAGCTTGGTCGTCCAGAACCAGGAGTGTGGCCTTCATTTCCATACGCGTCCCTTTTCTTTTCTGATCAGTTGCAGCTTCTCCAAGATTGCATTGCCGGCCAGCAGTATGGGTGTGAGTTGCTGTTTAAGTTCACCTGAGAAATCTGAAGGCAGCACGGCCGGCAAGTCCTCGCCATACGTCTCCATTTCTTTTCGAGCACTCTCGACACTCTTCTCAAAGGAGGCGATCAGATCTATCAGCAGCACATGAATATCGGATGGGAGTAATGCACAGATTTCTTTGACGCGACCGACTATTTCCCTACCTGCGTGCTTCGTGGAATTCTCACCAAGGTAGGAATCGGCGGTTGGCCCAAAGTAATCTTGCCAGCAAGCCCGACTACTTTCCTCCCGCGCACCATTAGCTTGTTCTACGGTCTGTTCACCCCCCACTGGGGTTGATAGCCACTGGACGTCTGCCTGTATAGGATTCAGACAGCCTTGTAGGTCGTGGACGCAATCCCGGAGGTGTTTGGACGTACCCATCAACTGCTTTGGCCAGTCTCCGAGTTGGAGCTCTCCTGCAACTGACTTCTCGCACCAAGACTTGATGGTCCGAAGGTCCTCCTCGAAATCCGAGGTCTTCTTATACCACCGCAGGAAGGGATGCCCACGTTCTTCTTCCGAGCCACTCCAGATGATGATTCTCTGTGAAAGGTCTTCACGACTGAAAGCTGGCACGTCACGACACCAGCCCACGGCCGATTTCGTCACAGGCCTACCGAGAGGGCCAAGAGTCTCAGTGAGCGTTGAATCCAAGACAAGGAAGCATTGCCATCCTTCTTCGTGGAACATCCTATCCAGAGCCTGGCGGGAAGAGACCTTTTTAACGGTGCCCAGTGAAGCTTGGCAGATCCCTCGAAGTCGGCTGAGGTCATCGCAGATGAATATTCGCAGTCGTAGTCTCTCGTCCTGCCAACGCAGAATAATATAGTTGGTCAGTTTCTTATTCATCCGCCCCCCCTAATCACGCTATGGAGGACGAACCTCAAAGAGAAGGAGTTTCGCGTTTGCTCCCAGCCTTCCCAGTTTGTCCCGACGACACCACCAGCTCCAATACACCAGGGCAGTCCATTCTCATCCGTTAGCAATAAATCGCCCCATTCGCGTATCAGCGGCACCGGGCCCCAGGTGTTCGCCTGCGTCTTTTCACTGATCGCCTGCGCATCCGCAATTCGTATAGGGGTCTTACTAACGGCAGAGAATTGGATGTATTGACCATCCTCCGGAATCTCGACTGTCAGCATATCTACTTTCAATTCGCCTGCCAGCCGCACCAGCAGATCCCTTAGGATAGGTAAGGGGACATACAAATAGAGGGTGTTGCCTCCTTGGAAGCTACAATGCTCCCTGAAACAAAGTCGCGTTTCCTGCTCGATGTCCGATAGGAGGTAGCCTTCGCGGTAATGCTGGCTATCGCCTCCCCGCACGTTTTTCACCGACATGCGGAAGTAGCGGTGGGCGGTATCACATCGGCTCACTCCAGTTTCTCCCCATTGCATGGCCCTAAGGTCCGTTGCCACACGTCGGGGCAAGTCGATCCTGTATGGCTTTCGTCTCTCTTCATCATTATAAAGGAAGTAAAAGCTGCCTTGCTTTGTCTGGTGAATGGTCTTCTGCCAAAAATCTGGCGGAAAGGGTGCCCCCTCGACGTGAACGAACTCGTTAACCCTCGGGACATTCCAAAGCCTAAAGAGGCGCTCACATGCGCTACTATGTCGTTGCAAGTCCCCCAACCATCTGACGAAGTCGGTTATTTCCTCCCCGCCTATTTTCCGCATACTAGAATCGCCGCATTTGACCCCCCTTGTGAACGCGGGACGACCAATGTCTGGACGCAGATTTCCTAAAGTAATTGGAGCTTTGAAAACAGGCCTCAGCGACGATAGCTCCACATCCAATCCCTTTTCAGGGCCCAGTTTCGCGATCGTATCGATCATTTCCAACACACCATGGCAGGGCATATTCAGAAGTATGGACATGGCGCGATACTTTATCAGAGGCACGAGATTGAAGTCCTGAAAACTGACTTGACGAATGCGTTCAATATCGCGCCTATGGCGAATGCACTGCCCGATCTCGAAGAGCCTACACATAGTTGCGAGTCTTTTGTCCCGAAGCTTGTCCGAATAGTTAGCAACGACGCAATCGCCGAACCCTGTAAAACTCTCTACAAATATAGGGAAAAGACTCATGCCTCCCAACGGATTATCAGTTTGGATCTGATCTTCCTCAAGCTCATAGTCCAATAGAACGAAATCGAAGTTATGCCTGAAAGACTGCCATTTCGCAGTCTCTAGATTCGAGATTTTGAAATCGTATTCGAGGACTTCCTCGACAGACCTGCGCACAGTGATTTGGATTCCGAACAGGCTACGAGAACGCTCCTCCACATTCTGGAGGTCGTCAAGCAAAAGCATCCTGTACGCAAACTCATGTGTCTGGGGTGGCATATTCCGCAAATGGCTCGCCCCCTATGACGAACTTGGAGATCCACAGATGCGTCACATCATCATAGCGAGAGTCGAACCATGCCTCCTTCAGATAGCGGATATCACTCCCAAGGGGGGCCATCTTTCCCACTTGAGCCATCCCAAGTGTGAATTCGCTGACATGATGGAGCCCCTCACCTCTCCCTCGAGCAGCACTTGAAAATCCCTTATGAGGATTAGTAACGCTGATCTCTACCAGATTACACCCAACTTTTGTGTTGACTGTAACTTCTGCCGTGCCCACAAAAGAGCCATGCTCAAATGCATTCCAGATCATTTCAAACAGAGCCATCCTGACGATCCCCAGGCCAGGCACCAGAAAACGTGGGATTTCATCACGTCCCTTTAAGCTAATCGGCATGTGGCGGCAGCCGAACTTGGTGATGCCTGGTGCATCCTTTATGCAATCAAGGATCGGGAAGGCTAACTCGTCCCACACCTCCCGAAATAGTGCATCCATAGAGACCATCGCTTGCTGCCGATCCAATTGTATCCAGCGTTGAACAACGTTATCGGGCCGGTCGAGCAAATCCTCATACACCTGCGCCAATAGCGTCGAGTAATGTATTTGAGCACTCCGTGCTCGCTTCTCCTTGTCAATCAAGCCGGCGTAATCGCGTTCCAACATGAAGTCGTAGAGTGGCAGGTTTGACTTGGCGCCTATAACGTGTCCGACCTGATGGCTGAATCCTGCAATCGCTTCTGATCGAGCCTTGGCCTCGGCAGCTTCTCCCACAGCAATAGACTCAATACACCCTACACCGCTCCATAGACCTACAACATACGCAAGAACATTTTCAAAAGCGTCGCAAGTGAGTGGATAATCCGCGGTCAAGACAACCACCCCATCCTCGATGCGAGAGATTTCAGAGCCCGGCCTCCCGGCGGCGAGTGAGGGTGGCAAGATGTAGTAGGCAGTTTGTGCGCCAGAGCGTAACAGGTACTCTGTTAGCGGCACAAGCACCTCACTGCTGCTTCGAAGGAAACTCCTAAGAGGGGACGACTGTGCTTCACAAACCCGAAGGTCCGCAGTGATCATTTCAGGGGAGGTCCGTACGAGCGAAGCTCGGCAGATTGATCCAGGTTCCTTCGCCTTGCGCTGGGCAAACGAATCGATGGAGGAGTTGTCGTCGACCAGAATTCGTTCAATGGGCATCCCATCTAACTGCTCGTACTTAAACCTGATGGTGGATCGAAGCATATCTTCCGTGCAATCAAAGAACTCTCTCGCCCGCCGCGGGACCTGGACGGCTGCCTCTTCATTTATCCGATTTGGTCCACCCATTATCACTTTTGTGCCGCCATCCCCCTTGATCGCCTGGACGATCAACCATCCCCCACTGGGGGAGCTTTTAAAGGCATTACTCACAGCGTCAGAGACGCTACGTATAGCTCGACTGCCGACCCATTCGCGGTTTGCGCAATAGAGCCAGATGATATACGACGTGTAGGCGTAGGCATGTTGGTCCTTAGCCTCTTGGGCCGAGACGTGGTAGAAATAGTCAAGACCCTCCTTACATAGTTGGCGTTTACCGTCATATGCACGCGTCAAGACACTCGCCCTTATGAGCCCCTGATGTCCTGTCAGTGCAGAGGCCAACCCGGGCCGTATGAGTGATTCCTTCAGAAGATGGGGGTACGATTTTGCCGATTCCTTATACTTTGAGAGGTCTATTTGTGAATTGAATGGCTGCATGAACAAGGACACCTTCTCGGAGCGCCGTGCCACAAAGATGCCCTTCCTTACTGTGAGGGCAATACTGTGGCCTTCGTCGAGGTATGCTATCTCTTCCCTGATGGATGGTTCAAGTCTTGCCACACTCTGGCGAATGAACTCATGCCATAGGTCGAATAATCTCTGGTCCTCCCGAAATTCCGGTATCAGCCTAGCTTGGGTCTGGAGCCGGTACTCTATTGCTTTCACACGGTCGATAAAAGTGAATGGACACATCTCCAATAACGCAATGATGTCAGGCAATGAGAGGAAATTGCGTCGTGCAACCATCGTGTCAAGACCGACGAGCCCATCTTTCACTCTCATGATCTGGCTGAACAAATCTCTCGTCGTCGGGGTAAGGCACAAATCCCACAGAAGGAACCGCCCCCCGTCTTTCAGGTACTCATAGCTCCCTCGAATAAAGTCAGCTTGATTTTCGCGGGCAACTTCGTGAAGGACCATCTTGGCAGCAACTACATCGTATCTTTGAGTTCCCTTGAAGGCGTCAGGGAAAGTGCCATGAATGAAATTGAGTTTTACGTGGGGGTCGTTCAACCACTGGCCCAATTCTTTCTCGGCTCTCGCCAACTGTACGTGGCTCTCGTCCACTAAGTCGATACCTAGAAAATGTCCATTTCTCTCCCTGACCGCTTGCGTACGCGTGAGAATTTCTCGCGTCACTGCTCCATACCCACAACCAAGATCCAAAACACGCGAGCAGTCTCTAACGTCTGCGATTTCCACCAGCTTGGCAAAATCTTCGTCCTGGATATTGTGGATCTGCTCGTAACGAACGTTTCGTTTGTCGAAAGAGGTGAGTGTGTTCATATAAGCGCATCCTCAGTTATTGAGCCTCGATTAGCCCGTTCCGGAAGGTTCCGACCGCGGTTTGTACGATCATGTTGCCGTCATTTGTAAAATGGTACGGACCTATCACTCCTTGTATCTCCCCCCTCTGTGTTAGTGACGACTTGAGGTCTGCGATTCCATTTCGATCCAAAATCCGAAGAATGTCAGGCAGCTTCATAATCACTTCGTATGCGAATGCTGCATCAAAGTTAGGCGGATGGCCATATTCCCTTGAAAAAGCAGCGTTAAACTCGGCAGCAGACGGCCCCTGGCGAAACACGTTGATCGGTCCAGCCACGCGGATACCCTCGAGCGTCTGAATCGGGAGAGGGGTATAAAGAAACCCCCAACCACCAATGATCTTCACCTTGTCCCTGAGTCCCAACTCGGCCATTTGTGTGAAGATGGGTTGGTATTCAAACCCGTAGCCAAGGATTACAAGCACCTGCGCATCAGCGTTCTTCAATCGCGTCAGCTGGATTCTAAAGTCCCTATCCTGGAGGCTATAATCTTCAATGACCGCTGGTTTTCGAAAGTGCTTTTCGAAAAAGGGTATGTAAATGTCATTTATGGCGGTCGTCCAGACAGCAACCGAGGCATACAGAACACCCACTCGAGTATCCTGAGGCAAGGAAGAAAGGTAGTCAACTATCGCTTGTGATTCCTCCTCAATTCCCACATAGAACCGAA
>Ga0181533_1005588_pt1 | contig 11969 bp, 13 predicted proteins | sample PEATcosm2014_Bin_45_FD_119772 | JGI IMG/M metagenome (GOLD analysis project Ga0181533, IMG submission 119772) | Peatland microbial communities from MTU Mesocosm Facility, Houghton, MI, USA - PEATcosm2014_Bin11_60_metaG | ecosystem: Environmental > Terrestrial > Soil > Wetlands > Peat | place...
AAGGGTGGAAGCGGGGGCGGATTGAGCGAAGCGATAATCCGCACGTCGGAGGGGCGAACGTTGCCGCGCGCGGGCGAGAGCGCGGCGGAGGCTCTGAGAACGACAGCGAAGGGGGTTACATCGGCGGGTGTCCAGGCGAGGGAAAACCCGGTCAGGACGATAGGGGAAGGCGGAGCGGAGTAAACAGGCGCTGCCGTAAAAGAAAGGAGAGGCGGGAAGCTGGGGGCGGCCGGCGGCGCCGCGTTTTGCGTGGCGCCGCCGATAGACAGAAGGTTGCGGTTACAGCCGATGAAAAGAGCGTAGCCGGTGGGCGTGAATGGAGAGCCGAGACGGTCCGTGTGGCAGATGTTTGCGGCGCAAACATCCCACGAACGGCGGTCGGCATCGGTCAAGCCGCGCCAGAGCGCGGCGAGACCGCCAGTGCGCGCGCGGGCCGCAACCTGGCTAACGGAGCGCGGCTGGCAGTTGAAGACACGGGCGCGCAACTGCGCGCCCGCGCGGCCATGCGATGCAACAAAGCCGCCAGCGCGGCCGCTGGCGGCTTCGAAGGTGGAGACGATCTGCACGTTAGCTCGCAACGACGAGGTTGTTGCTCAGCGTATAGCTGAACGTGCCGAAGGTGGCGGTGATGCTGATCGGGTAGGTCCCGATACCGCAGATTGCCAGAGCGGGCAAGGTGAAAGTCAGTACGGACGGGGTCGCGATGGATTGCGGGTTGACCGTCCAAGCCGCGGTGACGCCGTTCGGAAGGCCGCTGACAGACCAGGTGAGCGAGATCGAGCCGCGCCCGAGGTTGGTGACAGTCTGCGTCTTCACGCCAGTGCTCGTGCTGTGGGCGAAGATGCCGGAATCGGCGCTGGTGAACGTGTAGGCGACGCCCGCCGCGCTCTGCGAGAAAGGCATCAGGCAGGTAACAGGCGTGCCGGCGAAGCCGGAGGCGGGGTCAACGTACCGCGCTTGGAAGCCGATGCTGCCGAGACCGGGAAGGGGGCCAAACCGGGCGACGTAGTTCGTGAACATGGTCGCGTCCACGTAGTTCGCCGGGTTAGTGCCGTACACGTTCCGGTAGGTGCTCTTGCCGACAAAGGAACGGCCAGCCGACATGGCGCCGGTGGCGCGAACTTGCAGGCCGAAGCTGCTCGACGGGGTCGGCGTGAAGGCCAGCCCGAAGGCCGTCACGATGCCAGCGGCGTACGTGGGGGTGGAGGTAAAGGTGGTGAAACCCGGAATCGACGGGATAGAAGGCGGGTTGCTCAGCTGTGTGGTGACGCCGATGTTGGACAGGTGCTTGTTGCAGGAGACGAAAAGCTGCTGGCCGGTGGGGTGGTAAGTCGTCCCGAGTTTGCTTTTCAGGGTGACCGTCATGCCGAGCGCATTCCAGCCCGCGATCTGCGCGGCGGTAAGTGACTTGAACGCCGCGCTGAAAGCCTGGAGGGCGTTCCGGACAGTCTTTTGAGCCGCGGTGTTTTTGTTGACGGGGATTTTGTGCTGGCGGAAGTACTGGCCGTTGCGGTTGTGGGAAGCGACGAGACCGCCCAGCTTTCCGCTGGCGGCTGAGGAGAGAAGTCCGATGTACTTCATGGTGGGTAGCTCCGAGCCTGGCCGGACGTGGAGGCAGTGGAGGTCAGCCCTGCCCCCATCGGCGGCAAACCGGCCAGTCGCTGGCCGCTGGCGGGGCTGAGGCCAGTTTATACCAAAAACACAATTACGAGGGTAAAGTTCACCGGGAAGACAACGGGGCGACGCTAAGGGGACTCTGGCCCGGCAAGGCGAGTACTCGGGGGCTGATGCAGCATTTGAACGCGCGCCTCGTCGGGCACCATGGTTACCCATGGTCGAGGCGCGCGGGCGGCGCGGGCGCGCCTTCGTTGGTCAGCGAGTCCGCGGCGCACGCGCGCCGTGCGGCGTCGGCGCGTTCTTTGCGCCGACGCCGGGTGGGGCAAGGGAGGGGAGTTTGAGGGGGGGGACGCGGGTTTAGGGGCGTCCCCCCTCTCAATCAGTACGGAGGCCGGAGGCCGGAGTCGGCGCGCGCCCGAGCGTGCGGGCGGCGTGGGCGTACTTGCTTCATGCCCACGACGCGGGGAGCACGCTGTTCTCGGCGCGCCTCTTTTTGCTGCCACGGGACATGCCATGCAGCCGCACTATGGCTTTTTATGGTTTTTGCACTTTAGCCCGGAGCCGCCGGCGGGCGGGCGGGTGGAGGCGGCGGAGGGCTATCTATAGTCTTTTATCGGCGCGCGCCCGTAAAACACCTTCACCGCCATGGCGCGCGACGCGGTGACCCCCAACCAAGCGCGCGCCGTCGAGGAGCCGCCGCGAGGGGGGGGTACCCCGAACCGGAAGAAGATGAGCGACGACAGGTACGCGGGGGGGGGAGAGCGGCGGCGACTATAGTTCTTGTTTATTTATAGGCTTTTCGGAGTCATGTCCAGGCCTGAAAAGCGGCTGGGCGCATCGGCTTGAGATTTTTCCTCGCAGCTGGGGGAGCGCGGGGCAGGACCGTAGCGGAGGGGTGGGCGGCTGGCAAGTGGCCCGCGTCCAAGCCTGAAAAGCGGCTGGGCGCATCGGCTTGAGATTTTTCCTCGCAGCTGGGGAAGCGGTGCCACGATAAGCCGTCCGCCCCGGAGCGGGGGCCAGCCGAGCGCTGCACGGGCGGGGAGGCAGGACGCCGCTTTTTCTGCTGGAAGGCTGGAGGTTGCATTTGCAGCGAGTCGAGCATTTTCCGCTGGCCCGCGTCAAGCGGGCCGGTGAGCGAGGATGCGCTAGCTGCTGTTTTGCCGTTTCTGAGTCGGCAGATAACATAACAGAGGCAAGTACAATGCTGCAATCTACATATAATACTGTGTGTTAATTAAAAAAAACCTGATCTGAATCGGGGGCATCGAAGAGGCCGGGTTGCGGAGCCGGGCCGGGCTTCTTTGCCGGCGCGGCCGTTGGCTGGTCATGGCAGGGGATGCAGTAGGCGCGCTTGCCGCCAAGGATGCGCCAGGGCGTCTCCCGTCGGCAGGTGTTGCACCAGATGGTGGCTTCAATCGTGTTCTTGGTGTAGTGCTGTGGCATGGGGGCCTGGGGGGTGGGGCGGCTGAGCACTAAGCCGCCCCTGCGCGCGCGTTGGATTTGGCAGGTTCGAGCCTGTCACGGCGCGGTCTAGTTGGTGGCAAAGTGGCGCGGCGCTTCCGGATCGTTTGCCATTTCAGCCAAGGTGTAGGAAGCATCGAGCAGGTGCCTGGCGAGTTTTTCGGCGCAAAACTTCAAGTGGGCGTTGGGGGCTTTTTTCACAGCCCATGAAACACAGAGGGAAGCGGCGTGAGCAGCTTTGCTTTCAAGCTCGCGAAGGTCGGGGATGTTGGGGTCAAGGTCATGCGGCATGGGCTATCCTCTCGTGAGCAGGTGACGCTCGATGTTGCGGCGGAGCGCGGCCGCGAGTCGAGGATCTCGGTTGCAGTCGCGTATCCAGAGCCGGGGTGAGGTCAGCGGCAAGTCGAGCCGGTCGTACTCGGCGCGAAGCTCGGCGCGGGTGGGCAGCGTGGTTTTCTTTTTGCGGGGGCGCATGGGTTACCAGTTAAGCCGGATGATGTGCTGCTGTGGGTATTCGAGAATGGTCAGCCGCTCGACGAGCGAGTCGAGCAGCTTCCATTCCGAGGGGGTCATCAGGGTCAGAGTCTGGCGTATCTCAAGCGCGCCGGACTCCGGGTAATTGGCGGCGGCGGCGCAGAGCGCGGCGAGCAAGTTGCGCTCCGCTTCGGTGAGTTTAAAAGGGGCCATGGCGTCACGGCATCAGTACCGGGGTTGGCGGGCCGGTTTCGGGTAGGGTGGGCAGCAATTCAATTTCCTCGGCGAGTAGCTGAAAGGCTTCGAGCAGCATGTACCTGCGCCCGGTCTCGAAGGCAAGGGCCATAAAGTAGCCTTTGCGGGGCACGCCTTCAAATAACTCGAACTGCGGATCGTTGATGATCGGCAGTTCGTTGGTGAGGGCTTGCATCTCGTGGGCAAGGTCGGAGAGGTTGAGCGGTAACACGTTCTCCATGGTGTCGCGCAAGATCAGCGGGTCGAGTTTCGGCGAGTTATCGCGGGCAACGTCGGGAAAAGAGTGCTCCACCGCGTTTTTCATTGCATCGGCCAGGTGGTTTTCGATTTGGTCGATGGGTGTGACTTTGCGCTTGATTCTGGACTGACTCAAGGTAGTACCTCCTGTGTGTGTTGAGGCACGCGCGGGGCCATGCCGGGGCGTGCCGGATGAGTAGCTTCTAACTCCTAGTCGGTGTCGTAGGTCCAGGCGAAGCGGAGCAAAGCACCGGCGGCGTAACTGAGTAACTGAGCGCGGCGACGCGCAAGGCGTCGGAAGGGGAGCGACTTCGTGCGGTCGAGGGCTGAGACCGTGAAAGCGTGGGCCTGAGCCGTGAGGTCGGCGGCTTTCTGTTCAGCCTGTGGTACGGAGAGTGCTTGTGCGGCCAAAGCTGGCCTCCTTTCGCGGTGTGTGGGTCCGAACGCGGCGGCTTGGCTGCTCTGGCTCACCTTGCATCTTTCCGTCCTTTGCCGAGCCGCCGCGCCGGGGTTTACCCGCGGCCTGATGGTTGATCTGAGGAATAGGCCGCGGGGCCGCGCCCGCTAAGCAGCGGGAGGGGTGGCGACGTTTTTCAGTCCTTGCTGCAGGTCCTGGGCGTAGAGCAGGACGACGGCAGTCGAGGGCGGCGTAAGGCCGGTCTGCGACGCGAACTTGAGCAGGATCGGCTCGACCGCGACGGCGATGGCGCAAAGGTTTTCGCTATCGCTGGCAGTCGGATTGTGGACACTTTTGGCGGCTGCGATGGCGGCCGCGGCGCCGTTCGCGGCCGCGTTGTACAGCGGCGCAAGCGCGGGAAAGGCGCGGTTAACGAAAGGCTCGGCGAAAAGGGCGACCTTATCGGTGTCTTCGAAGATTTTCTCGAAGGTTTTGCCGACGGCATGGAGGGCGGTTTCGATTTTGTTCATGGACGGGCCTCCTGGCTCGTATGTTGGGTTGAGGCGCGGGTGCGCGGGGTTAGACAGATTGTGCCTCAAGGCACTTTGTGTAGGTGTCGAGCAGCCAGTCGAGCGATCTTCCGCCCTGCTGGTAGGGGTTGCCGGGGAAGCTGCCCCACGTTTCGCACGCCTTATCGATGGCAGCTGCGATGTGGCCGGCGGCAAGCTCATCCAGCGCGCGGCATTCCGCCAGTAGCTGGATGGCGGCAAGGTCTTGGAAGGTGGGAGCGAAGGTGCGGGCGCGGCCATTCGAGCAGAGCGTTTCCCACGTGGGCAGGATGATCTGATAGCGGCCGCTGGCGGTGCTTTCAACGGCCGGCTTCATCGGCTCGATGACTTTGGGCTTGATGGGGCCAGGCTCGGCGGGTTCGGCGATACGCGCGGCTTGGGCTGCTCTAACAACAATCGGCTTACGGCCGAGCGCAAACGGGTGACAGGAGAAATCGCCGAAGATGTGAGGGCCGTCGATGCCGGTAACAATGACGTCGTAGCCGTCGGCGCGAGTAAGAGGGTGGGTGCTAGTGCCTTCGCTTGCCGCGATAAGGTCAAGGAAGGCGCACACGGGGCGGTCGGCTTTGATGGTTGCCAAAACGTAGCTCCTTTGTAGTGCTGAGGGTTGATTCCGAGCCGGCGAAAGTCCATGCAGACTTGCTGAACCAGGCGCTGCCATGCGGGCACAAGCTGCCCGCGCTTGCTGGCGTGGTGATTGGTCTTTCTCAGCGGATTGCGCGGCCTGGGCATAGGTAGAGCTCGGGGGAGTTAGACGAAAGCGACTTGCAGCTCTGGAATGTTGTTGCGAATACGCCAGCCGAGCAGGTTGAACTGGCAGCGCGCGCAACGGCAGGGGTAAGTCAGGCGTTTGGCCCGGTAGGTTTGGTGGCAGGACGGGCAGTGAACATAGGGCATCTGCATGACGTACATCGCGCGCTTGCACGTGCAAAGTGTCGTGTGGGGGTCCTTGATCACAGCGGAAGTTTCTGTGTTGTAAGGCTCGGCCATTGTGGTATGGTCCTCTCTAGGCAGGAACGGCGCCACCCGTTCCACGTGAAACAAACACGAGCGAATTATCTACAATACAAACAGGCATGTCAACCAGAAAATAACAGATTTGCACGGTTATGGTGAGGAAATCCTACAGTTTTCCTCTTGTATTCCACACGTTTTCCACAGGCGAACTCGTTGTTATGTAGGTACTTGCGCTGGTTTTCCACATTTAACGAGCCGGTCAACTTCACAAGATATGAAATACACGATTTGCGGACGCCGATTATCAGACGCGAAATCTACAAGAGGCGCATCAAATACATGACCGAAACTACCATATCGGGTTAACAGAATACTTCTTATCAGACACGTTATTTACAAGATGCCTTCCGGCATTGGGGGGGGAACTGCCGAAAGCGTCGGTTTTCTGCCCCGACTACTACTGCTACTGTCCTGACACTTGCTGCTTTCGCAGGGTTTTGCCCCCCACCTCGGGCCGGCTCGCGCGTGCCTGGGCGGGGCAAGATCGCCGGAGGGCGCTTCGCCAGCCCTCGGAGGGGGCCTGGGGGAACCAAACTACGCAATACACGCCGGGGTGCAGGGGCGCGCGCCTTTTTTCTGGCGCGCGGCCGCGTAGCGGGGATGGAAGGGGACCCGCAAGCCGATGCGGGGGTCTGGGGGTGGCAAACCCCCAGCGGGAGCCGATAGACCGGGGATAGGTTGATAGAGGCCGTTTGGCGGCCGCGGAGATCGGTAAACGGGGCTGGATAACCTCACAGGATAGCCAAGGACGCGCCGGGGCGAAGGCTCGCGTGAGGTACATCCTGTTTTTTGTCCTAGAGGCAGAGGCTCAGTGGTAGAGCGGGCGGTGATGTGTCACAGGATGCGAAGCGACCGCGTCGGAGACGCTCAAATTGTCAGGGCGGTTCCACATGGAATCGAATTTGGCGGCGAAGGCGGCGATGGCATGGGGATCATCGGAAAGGATGAGGCTGTTATCCTGCTTTTCTTCGCCTTCGGGGCTGAAATTGGCGGAGCCGTCGCGCAACGTGGAACCATCCACAAGGTAGCTTTTCAGGTGCATCAGGATAGAAGAAAACTTAACCTTGATCGTGACGTTGGGATGGCCGACCAAAGTGCCGAGAGGGACGCGGGAGAGGGTGGCGTCGCCGCGCGCCGATGCTTCGAGTTCAGTACGGTCCAGGTAGAGGCGAACCTTGACACCGGCGTTGGCGGCTTCCAGAAAAGCGGAGACAAGCTGGTTGTCGTCGAGCGCATAACACGCAGCGTCGATCGACGATTTAGCAGAAAGAAGCGTGGCTGTGTCGGTGGCGACGAGCGAAAATGGGTTGCTATAGAAGGTAGAGTACACGGTAGCCTCGATTCAATTTGAAGAGTTCATGTGCAAGTGGCCTTCGATGCGAAGGACACGGTCGCGCGTGTCGGAAGCGGCGGAATTGATCTCTTTAACCCAGCCTAAGAGGTTGCGGACATCAGTTTTCATGCCGGAAAGCGTCCACAAAAGAAGGCCGGTCTGAGAGACGAAAAAGAGTGCGATTTCGACTTTGGTCTCCGTATCCATGATGGCTTATTTTAGAGCTAAATTGCTCAGAAAAACGTTCAAAAGGGAACAATCAGCGGGGCATGACGCCGGAATATGCGGTGTTGGCGCCACAGTTGGCAACAACCTGAATTTGGACGCCGATGGTCGGGAAGTAACCGGGAAAGCCTAGCAGCATCCCGATAGAGGCGGTGCCGGGGGACGCCATCGTACCGGCGGGAACGGTAGCGGCGGTATTGGGTAAGCCAACCTGGCCCTCAACGGTCATAGCGCCGGGGTCTGCATCGACGGTGACAGTAACAGACGTGTCAGTGCTGGAGGTGACCACAGCATCCCTGACGTTGTAGCCGTCGGGGGCATACCCGGCGCTGCTGACCGTCTGACCGAGCAACCCATTGACACCGAGACCATTTGCAAGGTCGAATGTGATGGAAGTTGAAGTGGACGAAGCGGCGCCGGGAGAGAAGCTGGCAAACTCAAGGAACACATCGTCGTGGTCAGCGGTGGCGCTCATGGTGACGGCGAAGTCATCGGGGCCGGTGTTGCTGAGAGTGAGCGCAAGGATGGTGTTGCCGGGATTCGCGCACGTAGGCGAAGCATTGGCGGGATCGATGGTGAGGAAATTCCAGTTGAGCAGCGTACCCGTGCCGCCGACAATCTGGATAATGTTGGAAGCGCCGCCCGTTTGCTTGCCGTCAGTCGCCTTGATCTTCAATTGAAGCTCATAGTTAGGCGTATCCGGCGGGAGAACGAATGTAGCGGTGACTGGGTGGATCGACGTGTCGCCGGGTGAAATCGTCAGAGAGGCCGGGGTGAGCGTGATCACGGTGCCATCGGGCAGATTAGTTTTGCCGGGTGGCACACCGTTGGGCAGCTTGTAGGAGTTTTCGCCGGAAAAGGCAATGTCGCCGCTGTAGCCGTTCATGCCCTGAATGCGCATCTCGACGATAGGTCCGGAGGGACCATAGTCGAAGGTGCCGGGGTTCCAGTTCCACGCGTAAAAGTGAGGGCCGGCAAAGGCGGCAATGTCCGCGCCCTTAAGCGTGCCGAATTCCCAGTTGGCGGTAGCAGAGAGAGCGGGGCCGGACGAACCAGTGTCCGGATCGATGTAAAAGGCCTGAAATTTGATGTTGCCGGATGCTTTGAGATCGCCGTATTGAACGGTCCACGCCGCCAACACGGCGGCGGCGCTGGGCAGGTTGGGACCGGAAAAGAGGATCGGTTTCCAAGAGGCGGCGTCAGGAGGGCTGTAGCTGTTGGCGTACTGGTCGCTGGCGCAAATTTCCCAAGTGCCGGGGCGGTCCGCTCCGATCGGCGAAGCCCAGCCAGTGCCGTCCCACACCCAGGGGCTGGCGGGATAGGTCCAAGCCTCGACCCATGTGTATTTGAGGTAAAAGCCGATCACGTTGTAGCTCGTGTCGTAATCGGCCGCGCAACTCATGTTTAGAGGGAAGGCGAAGACGGGAGGCGGGGCGACGGGGATACCGGCAAGCGCGCCGGTCATAAGAGAGGGTGCCGGGAGAGGGTCAAGGCCCAAGCTGGCGCGGTTGGCTTGAACCATGGTGTAGTAAGCGTCGGGAGTCGAGCAACCGATAAGGCGGGATATGGTGATCACGCCGTTTTCGTTGAGGCCAGCTTTCATGATCCCAAAGTAATACCCGGCTTCCATGGCCCATGCGGATTGGGGAGCGACGCCGTCCGTGAGAATGTAGCCAGCACCGCCGGGGGCGAGTGAAAGCCAATTTTGCTTAGTGGTCAGAAAGACATGACGCCAGTTCACGGCCGGCGTCGTGTTGGTCTGAACGGGGAAGCTGAGGCGGCGCATCCAAGGACCGGAAGCGCCGGAACTGGTTACAAGGCCGTAAAGGCCGCGTTTGCTGCGTTGATTCGTGGCGGGCAGGTAAAGCATGAGAGCACCTAGTTCGGGTTGCCGACACAGATCACATAGAGCGCGCCGGACTGGTTTGCGGAGGCGTGAACAGTGACGACGTTAGTAGCCCAGGTGTACCAGATGTAGGCGGACGGCTGAAAGCCGGGAGTCACGCTGCACGCGGGCTGTGAGTTCCAAGAATGTTGAAAGCTGACCGTGCAAGAAGCGGAGGTGGAGAGGGCGCACGAACCCGCATAATCGGCGGTGGCAAGCTGGTTTAGATGGTTGCCGAGCACGATGTTACCCGTACCGCTGGCACTGCCGACTTGGGAGTCACCGGGCTGCTGAGTGACGCCAGCGCCAGAGACGCTGAAAGCGCGCGTGCCATAGTTAGAGCCACCCTCGTAGACGATGAAACCGCCTGTGCCGCCTGTGCTGGTGTTGTTGACGGTGACCGCGCTGGAGGCTTCGCTATCGATTTCCGTACCGCCGTTGACGTTGGCTTTGAAAACGCGAGCGGGGACGGTGGCGTTGGGATTGTACAAAGTGCAGCTGGTGCCTGACTGGCACTCCCACTCATAAGCCGCGGTGGAGCCGGAGTAGAAGTTAAGCTGGCCGGGAATGGAGAGGTTGCCGGAAGAATCGACGGTCAAAACAGCGGTGGGCGTAGCGCCGCCGCTGTCAACGACAAAGCCGCCGGTGCCGGATCCCGCGCTGCAATTAATGCAGACATTAGCGGTGCCAGTGGCGTTCAAAAACGTTTGATCGTTGCCGCCGCCCGCAGTGGTTTCGGCCGCGCCAAAGCGGGCGACGTTGCTGAGCATGTCAAGCAAGGTCCAAAGCTGCTGACCGCCCGCTTCGTCGCCTGGTCCCCACTCCCACGCATTTTGGTAGGCGCCGGGTGAGCTAGGAACGTCGGTTTGCCATTCCTGCAAGCGGCCGCGAACGTTGCCTAAGCCAATGCCGGTGTAGACGTGGTCAGTGACTGTTGTGTCGGCTTGGGAACGCCAGAGGTCGCCGTTTAGGTTGTTGAACTGGCGGTGGAAGCTGTCCCAGAAAGTGTTATGTGTACCGCCGTCGGTCATCCTGCCGGTGAAGATGGTACCGCCCGCCAAAAAGAGGTTGTACGAACTACCGGGGTCGGCGAGTACCTGCGTGGTGTTTTGTTCGTTCCTGATACCAACCAGCGTGTTGTTGCTGGCACCCGCGCCAAAGTAAAAGGCTGTGTCGCAGCTTTCCACGTCGCCGCCGATGAAGGTATTGCCGTCGCCGTATGCAAGCTTGATGCCGTAGGTGCCGCTGATAGGGTTGCCGAGATAGGTGGGGCAGTCGATGTGCAGTCGAACAAAGGTGCTTGCATTGGCCGCGCCCAGAGAAGCGCCGGTCATGGTGAGAGCGGAGCCAAAGCCGGCGATGTGGAGGCCGATGAACTGCCCGCCGGTGTAGTTGCCATAGCCGTTCATCATGATGCCGGTTTGACCAAGGCCATTGTTGCCGATCAGGTAGAGCCTTTCGAGGTTGAGTTCCTGCACGCGGTAGAGTGCGACAGCCACAGCCGAGAGGTCGCCGGAAGCGGTAACGACGGACATGTCGGTCAGGGAAAAGCCGCCGGTGTCGTTTAAGAACGTCGGGTCGCCAACGGTAAACGGGTTGCCGGTGCCGGTCCAATTGAAGACGGTGCCGCCCTGGGTGCCGGATGCGTCCGAGCCGCCCTGGTATGAGCAGCCGTGAATAGCGACGTTGCGGGTGCCATAGGCGACGGTGATCGGCTGCGTGGCGGTCAGAGTACCGCAAGGCAGCAAGAGGACAGTGTTTGCGGTGTTGATCGTAGTTGCATTGTCCCATCGGTAATCGGTGTTGCAAGCACGGGCGTCGATGATGCCGCCCATTTCGCTCGGAGCAGCGCCCAGCATGACGTTCACGGCGGCGCTTAGGTCAGCGCCGGTTGGGCACGGAACCTGCAAAGTGGGGTACGTGACATAGGCGCTGGCGTTTACCGTCGGGCGGCTATTGTCGTGCTGGAAGGTGATGTTGCGTGTACCTTGCGGCGCGGTGGGAGTCGTGGCGTTGTAGTTCACGCCGGAAGCAAGCTGGCAGTGCGCGGGAAGCGAAGCGAGACCGAGCGCGGCCATGACGATAAAGTTTCGGGTTTTCATGGGCGTAACTCCTGGGGAACATTGTCAGCCTGCAACGGGGGTGTCGTCGAAGTAGATCACTTCGCCGGGAACCTGCGCGACGGGTTCGCCTTCAAACGAGATGGTGACGCCGCCGGTGACAAACGGGTAGATAGACTCGGACACGAAAGCGGCGGAGGCGCGCACGGAGGGCGCGGCAAAGCCGGACGCGGGGTCAAGCAAGTTGAGTTCAAAAGTGACTTGGCCGGTAAGCGGGGGCGTACCAAAGAGCGTGAGCCAGGAGGGAAGGGCGTCGAAGGGTGGAAGCGGGGGCGGATTGAGCGAAGCGATAATCCGCACGTCGGAGGGGCGAACGTTGCCGCGCGCGGGCGAGAGCGCGGCGGAGGCTCTGAGAACGACAGCGAAGGGGGTTACATCG
>Ga0181533_1005590_pt1 | contig 11961 bp, 10 predicted proteins | sample PEATcosm2014_Bin_45_FD_119772 | JGI IMG/M metagenome (GOLD analysis project Ga0181533, IMG submission 119772) | Peatland microbial communities from MTU Mesocosm Facility, Houghton, MI, USA - PEATcosm2014_Bin11_60_metaG | ecosystem: Environmental > Terrestrial > Soil > Wetlands > Peat | place...
CTCCATCCATTTCTGCGAACAATATTCCGGTCCCTTTCCGTTTCGTCATCTCGGCGTCTCTCAAATACCCGGCGCCTTCGGGCAGGGCTGGCCGGGACTTCTCTACATCTCCACTTACTCCTTTCTGTCTCCCGAAACCCAGCAGCGTGCCGGCCTCAACTCGACCGGCCAGCAACTATTCACGCAAATTGTTCCTTTTCACGAAGTGGCTCACCAGTGGTGGGGGAATGTCGTTGGCTGGTCCAGCTACCGCGATCAGTGGATCAACGAAGCCATCGCCAATTATCTCGCCCTGCTTTTTGCCGACTCACAGAAAAATCCGGACCACACTCTCCACGCCTGGCTCGACCGCTACCGCAAGAGTCTTCTCACCAAAGGCCCTAGCGATGACCGCCCGCCTGCCGAAGCCGGCGCGCTCATCATGGGCATGCGCTTGTCCTCCTCCAAGTCGGATTCCGCGTACGATCAAGTGATTTACGGCAAAGGTGCTTGGATCATGCATATGCTCCGGGAAATGCTGCGCCAGCCCAATACGCCGAATCCCGACGCGCGCTTCATGGCTCTGCTGAAGTCGCTGGTCTCCAAGTACGCCCAGAAAAGCCTCACCACAGCTCAATTCCAGCGCGAAGTGGAAGCCGTCATGACCCCGAAAATGGATCTCGAGGGCGGCCGCTCCATGGAGTGGTTCTTCGACGAATATGTCCGGGGAACCGCCATTCCTCATTACAAGGTGAGCTTCTCCTCGCGCCGCACCGACAAGGGCTATCAAGTGCGCGGCAAGCTGTTCGCCTCGCGCGTGCCCCACTCGTTCATTGCGCCTGTTCCTCTTTTCGTCAGCACCGGCTCCGGCCACGGCGTTTTCCTCGGCACGGTGATCGCCGCCGGCGACGAGACACCTTTTTCCTTTATCACGCAGACCGATCCCCGCAAACTCCTCATCGACCCTCACATGACCCTGCTTTGTGTTCCGGAATAATCAGAATGACTTTGCCTGGATTCTGAAGTTGCCCAAATGCACTCGAGCGCAACCTGTGCCGTTTCGATTAACCTGAAATCCGAAGTTGGCTTCTCCCACCCCTCCACCACCCAAAAACTGTCATTTCGACCGGAGGGACGGCGCTTTTTGCCGTCCCGGAGCGGAGAAATCCCTCTGCGATTTCGGATTATGCTTTGCGGCTTCTTCGGTGGGAGTTGAATTGGGCTGGCCCGGCCTTTTCACGGATGGTGACGCGTGCCGGCATTCCCCGCTACTTATTCATCAGTTTCTCTCCCAACATCGGGCTATACACATTCAAATCGGCTTTGCCGCCTTCGCCCAATACATAGGGATATCCATCTGGATCGGCCGGCACTTGCGGCAATAATCCTGCCTGCACCAGTTCGCTCAACTTCGTCGCCCGCCGCCCGCTCCGCCGTTCATATTCATTCGCGAGCCGGTTCAGCTCTCGCAAGTCCAAATCCACCTTGACCAACCGCAAGTGCAACTCCGCATTCTTCTTGATCTGCGGCTCTTGGGCCGTCTGATAGATGTCTCGCCACAGAAAATAAGAGGTCTCCAGCGACTCCCCTTCGGCAGCGATCTTTGCGGCCATCACCTTCATCCAGATGGCCGCCTGCGGATTCTTGGCGCCTTCCGCGAAGGCCTCCGATGCCCTGGCATAATCCTTCTTGTCGAAGTAATAGACGTTGCCCATATCCTGGTACAAGCGCCAGTAATCAGGGTTGGCTATCACCCCTCGCCGCAGCAGTTCCACCGCGTGGTCCGGATCGCCCGCTCCTCGTGGCGGGGCATCGCTCAAAAACGTCGAGCCGAACCGGTACGCGACGATTAGATTCGGGTCCAGCGTTGTCGTGATGTCCAGCAAAGGCCAGAGCAGTTCCAGATTCCCCTGCCGTATCTGCTGCAGCCGGTGCTTTTCTCCGTAATACTGCACCGCACGCGTCCAGTACAGCGCGCCCATCAGTGGTGCGTATTCCAGGCTCATCCGCTTGATCAGTTTTGGCGAGCGCAACACCAGCTCATCGCGCTCCTCTTGCAGGGCTTGCCGCTGCACATCAATCTTCTTCTGTAACTGCCACACGCCGGCAAGACCCGACACCAGCAGGACGCCCAACGCCACTTCTATGATTCCGCTTCTCTTCATTTCAGGTTCCGGCGCGAGAAAATCGCCGACGCTGCGGCCAGCACCACCGCCCCATAAACCACCGCGTACAACGTCGCCTGCCTCACCAGCGCTCCCGGCACCGCCCGGCCGTGCGCCACGGCTCCCATCACGTTGAAATTCTCAAAATTCGGCAGCAGGTAAGAAACCCCTTTCAACAAGTTCATTGTCGCCGGGCTCAAATCCACCGCCTGCACCGTGCGCAGATCTCCCGCGAATACGCCCGCCACATAGATTCCCGCCGTGAACAGGATCGCCAGAAAGGGCGTGGTGAAGCACGAAAACAGCAGCGCCAGCGCCACGATCAGCGCCAGTTTCAGCAGAATCAGGTACACCGCCACCAGTATCCAGCCGTCGCTCTTTTCCAGCGTGTGTTTCACTGTCCACAGCGCCAGGTACAATCCCACGGCCATCGCCGCCGTATTCACCGTCAGCGTCATCACCAGCCCGCAGAACTTTCCCAGCAGAAATTCCCACCGCTCAACCGGCTTTGCGAGCAATGCGTACAGCGTGCGCTTGTCCATCTCCTTGGACACCAGCCCCACGCCGATAAACACCGCAATGAACAAGCCAATCACGGAGATCGCCGTCAATCCCAGGCTGACGATGACGCTTTCTTCAATCCCGATGGAAATCTGGCCCACCAGGATCGCCGCGCCCATCATCAGCAGCGCGAAAAACACCAGGTTGAAGAGGACGCGGTCCCGCACCGCTTCCCGGAACGTATTCGTGGCCACTGTCCATACGTTCTTCATTTTCCACTCACCTCAACCGCATTTGCCTGCGCCCGGTCCGCTTCCACAAGGTTCATGAAGAAGTCTTCCAGCGTCGGCTTGATCTGCGCCACCGAAAGAATCCGCGCCCCCGCCGCCCGCAATTGCTCGATCGCTCCGTACAACTCTTCTTCGGGCATTTGCACACGGTAACGCTCGCCCGTTCGTGTCGCCTTGGCCAGCAGCGGCAGGTTCTTCCCTTCCGCCACCTCGAACAGAATTTCCATTCCCTGCGTTTTGATTCCCACCATTTCTTCCGGCGTGCCCACGCCGCGGAGCTTTCCGCCCACAAGCACGCCTACCCGGTCGCATAGCATCTCCGCGTCGGAAAGAATGTGCGTGGAGAAAAGCACCGTCCGCCCTTCTTTCTTCAATTCAAGGATGATGTCCCGCACTTCCCTCCGTCCCAGCGGGTCGAGCCCCGACATCGGCTCGTCCAGAATCACCACCTGCGGGTCGTGCAGGATGGCTTGGGCTAAACCCGCGCGCTGCAGCATGCCCTTCGAGTATTTCCGCAACTGAATTTTCTTCGCGGTTTCCAGCCCGACCTTCTTCAGTATGTTTTCCACGCGCGTCTGGCGGTCCGTTGCGGTCAACCGGTGAAATCGCGCGAAGTAATCCAATAATTCCGCAGCCGTAAGGTAATCGTAGAAATAAGGCTGCTCCGGCAGGTAGCCTATCTCCTGGTGCATGGACACATCGTCGATCGATTTCCCCAGGATTCGCGCGCTTCCCCCGTCCGGGAAAATCAAACGCACCAGCAGTTTGATGGTCGTGGTTTTTCCGGCGCCGTTTGGTCCCAGGAAACCAAACACTTCGCCGGTATCGACCCGCATGCTCAGGTCTTCTAATGATATTTTCTTTTTCAGGTTCAAAAATCCGTAAGGATACTCTTTCGATAGGTGTTCTATCTCAATTGCTGGAGTGGACATGCCTCTATTTTTTTAAACCCCGCGCCGAACGTCAACGGCTGGCCCAGTTGAATGTGCGAGGACTGCAACGTCCGTACTTCTCCTCCTCTCTATCCGTTCCTTTATCCTGAGGCTGGAAGTTGGATTCTCCCGCTTCATCCAACTCCCAAAATCTGTCATTCCGACCGGAGGGACGGCGCCTTTGGCCGTCCCGGAGCGGAGGAATCCCTCTTCAACTTCAGACTTCAGGTTTATTGAATTTTTCTTGCCTCTGTGCGGCGCGCTTTGCGGGATAGTCTTCACTTCGCAATTTGCACCAGATCTGCCCGGCCCGCCGGTTCCGGCTGCAGCGTCTGCGCTCCCCGCCAATTATCCAGTATCCCCACCTGCTGCACGCAGCTCACCGTGCACCTCGGTGCGCATCCCTTATGCGTGTAGTACTCCCGATGCCGCCGTTCGTCCGTATACTCTCGCAGCGGAATCCCCGGATACCCCCGCTGCTGGGAACACCAGTGCACCAGCCCGTTCTCGCAAATGTACAGGTAGCGCGAACCCGCCCGGCACTTCCAATCGTGCTCTTTCCCCCTGGCCACGTTGTGCTGAAACTCGTTGAACCGCGAAAACGAGCGCTTTCCAAGCTCCATGATCTCTTCAAAGATTTCCTGTTCGCGTTTCCCCAGCGGCTTCAATTGCCCGTCGTGGTCGTGGATAATTCCCACCGTGCTTGTGAATCCCAACTCCACCGCTCGGTGCGCGATGGCCAGCGCATCCTCCGGGTTCTTCACGCCTCCGCCCAGCACGGAATTGATGTTCACCTGAAATACCGCAAACTCCGAAAGCATCTCCAGCCGCCCGTCCAGCGTTTTCAGGCTCTTTTTCGACACTTCGTCCGGCACCGCATTATCAATGCTGATCTGCAGATGTTCCAGCCCGGCGTCGTTCAGCCGCTCGATCCGCTCCTTGTTCAGGAAAAATCCGTTCGTGATCAGCCCTGCCATCATCCCGCGCTTGCGGGTGTGCCGGATGATTTCGTCCAGGTCCGGATGCATCAGGGGTTCGCCACCGCTGATGGTGATGATCGTCGTGCCCATATCCGCCAGAATATCCAGCCGCTCTTTTATCTCCTGCAGCGGCACGGGGCTGGACACGTCGTCGTACTCATTGCAGTAGGTGCAATCCAGGTTGCACCGCCGCATCGGGATGATGTGCACCAGGATCGGGTGCTTGGTGTCCGCCAGCGCCTTCGCGATCATCCACAGTTCATGCAGCCGCGTCTTCGCGAAGCGCAAACGCTTCCGCATGCGCGTCATCGCCGGCGCTTTTCCCTTATTCCTGCTTTGTCCCATATTTGGCCGCTATTTCCCCAAGCCGCCATTATACCCTATCGCTGTTTCTCCTCCTGCCAGCGAGGGGCCATCACATAACTGGCTCCCGGCAGAACAAGGCTACACGAGCTTGCGGAGCAAGTACGATCCCGTCATTCCGAACGGAGTCTGCGAAGTGAGGAATCCCTCTGCGGCCTCAGAATTGAGGCTGCAATTCCCTATTGCTTTCCCATAGGAGCCCTGGTAATCTTTCTATTGCTTCCCCATAGGAGTCACATGACCGACAAACCCGACGTCTGGCAAGGCACCCTGGCCCTGATGGTCCTGAAGACTCTGCAGACTCTCGGCCCGCTCCACGGCTACGGCATCGCCCGCCGCATCGAGCAAACCAGCGGCGATCTCCTCTCCGTCAATTACGGCACCCTCTACCCCGCCCTCCTCAAACTCGAGCAGGAAGGCTACATCGCTTCCGAGTGGGGCGTCTCCGACAACAATCGCAAAGCCAAGTATTACAAGCTTACCCGCGCCGGCCGCAAGCAACTCGAAACCGAAACCCAGGAATGGGAGCAGACCACCGCGATCCTCGCCCGCTTCCTCTCCGCCAAGGAGCAGCCCTCATGAAGCGGGCGGCTCTGGAGTTCTAAGGCTCAGTCACTTTTGTTTACCCTGAGCCGCGAAGGGCTTACCCTGCTTACCCTGATCTTCGAGGGAAGCCGCGAAGGGTTTACCCTGCTTGCCCCGAGCTTCGAGGGGAGCCGCGAAGGGTCTGTGCTCTTGGGTTTGTCTCTCTCCAGGGTCACTCTTCTCCGAAACTTAAAACTGAAAACTTACAACTTACTACCTTCTACTCGGGTGCTCCACGCTTGGTGTCCAAGGGTGGGCTCTTACGACCTGACGCCACAGACTCTCTTCTCTTCGTCCTCGCCGAGGCACAGCCATGAACGCCCTTCGCTCCTTCTTCCTCCGTCTCCGCAATCTCTTTCGCAAAGAAAAGCTTGAGCACAAACTGAACGACGAGCTAGCCAGCCACCTGGAAATGCACATCGCCGACAACCTTCGCGCCGGCATGACCCCTGAAGAGGCTCGCCGCGACGCTCTTTTCAAACTCGGCGGCCTCGAGCAAACCAAAGAATCCGTCCGCGACCAACGCGCCTTCCCCCTCCTCGAATCCCTCCTCGAAGACCTCCGTTTCGCCCTTCGCCTACTCCGCAAGTCCCCCGCCTTCACCGCCACCGCCGTCCTCACCCTTTCCCTCGGCATCGGCGCCAACACTGCAATCTTCAGCGTCGTCGATGCAGTTCTCCTGAGGTCACTGCCTTACCACGAACCCAATCGCCTCGTTTCCATCTCCGAGAGCAATTTTCCGAACGACATAGCTACGCGCAATGCCGCAGCACCTGGCAACTTCCTGGATTGGCGCGACCAGAACCGTGTTTTCACTCAGGTAATAGCAGTCGAGCTCCCTGGCTTCAGCTTGATTGCTATCGACCATCCTGAACGCGTTCTGGGCGCAGCCATTTCCGCGCGGGCGCTTGGGATGCTGGGTCTGCAGCCACAGTTCGGTCGGGAAATCGCCCCAGAAGATGATCGCCCGGACGCCACCGCTGTTGTGATGCTGAGCGATTCTCTCTGGAGACGTCGTTTCAACGCCAGTCGCGACATCGTCGGCAAGACAATTCGCTTGGGAACGAGGCCGTATGCGGTAATTGGGATCCTCCCAACCGGCTTGCAATTCCCGGAAGCAGATGTGGACGTGTGGGTTCCTCTAGAACATGAAATCACCTCTGAGAACATGCGATGGCGCAATTCGCACTACCTCAATGTCTGCGCGCGTTTGAAACCGGGCATCACGTTTACGCAAGGCCGGGAAGATATGAACCGCATCGCCGCCTCGCTCAAGAACACCTATCCCGATACAAACAGCGGCGCGGGCGCGGTCGTCCTCCCTTTGCAGGAAGATTTGGTCAGCCGCATTCGCCCCGCTCTTCTAACACTGCTCGTCTCCGTGGGCTTTGTTTTGCTCATCTCCTGCGCCAACGTCGCGAACCTTCTACTGGTTCGCGCCATCCGGCGCCAAAAAGAACTGTCCATCCGAGTCGCCCTCGGGGCAGGTACCCCCCGCCTAGTGCGTCAACTCCTATCGGAGAGCGTTCTGCTGAGTTCTGCAGGGGGTGCCTGCGGCCTCTTGATTGCTGGTTGGGTCCGCCATGCGCTGCTGGCACTTCGGCCCGCCGACTTGTTACTGAATAACCCCATCCACACTGACCTCCTCGTGCTCCTTTTCACGCTGGCGGTTTCCGTGCTGACCGGAATCTTGTCCGGCCTCTCTCCTGCATTGCGCGCTTCTCGCGCGGACGTAAACCTCACCTTACAGAGCACCTCTCGCGGGGTAACTTCGGGGATCAGCGCCCATCGCCTCGGCAGCGTGCTGGTCGCGGGAGAAATAGCAATCTCGCTCGTCCTACTCATCGGTGCGGGACTCCTCATCAAGAGCTTCCTCAATCTTCAGAACAACGACCTGGGCTTCCGCACCGATCACACTCTGACCGTGCGCCTTTCCATACCCAGCGACAGATACAATGAAGATTCTCAGGTCGCGTCTTTCTGCGATCGAGTCCTCGATAAGGTGCGTTACTTATCCGGCGTTGAATCCGCCGGAATGGTGAGCTTTCTCCCTTTGACAGGCCAGAATTCCGACAGCAGTTTCGACATTGTCGGTCGCCCTCACTCTCCGCCATCGCAACCGGAGCACGCTCTAGTCCGATTTGTAGATCCCCAATATTTCCATGTCCTTGGAATAGCTGTAGTGCGCGGCCGCGCCATCAACGACCGTGATCGCGCCGGTAAACCCCGCGCAGTCGTCATCAGCGAATCGATGGCCCGGCGTTACTGGCCCAGTGGCAACCCTCTCGGCGAGCATTTGGTGGTTGACATGGGCATGGACCAAAGCCCTTGGGAAATCGTCGGCATCGTGCACGACGTCCGCCCCGACATCAACGCCGAGCCTAAGCCAATGATTTACTTCCCTTATGCGCAGATGCCTTACCGGTTCATGGTCCTCGCCGCGCGCACCCAGGCGGACCCGAAGGCAATGGTCGAAACTATACGGACCGCCGCTAGCTCCATCGATCCGGAACAACCGCTCTACCAGGTGCGCACTCTCGAAGAATTGACCGCGCAGACCCTCCTGCCTTGGCGCTTTTCCATGACGCTTATGGGCGCGTTCGCTGGACTCGCCCTCCTTCTCGCCTGCGCTGGCGTCTATGGCGTCATTTCTTATGCCGTTGGCCAGCAAACCCACGAGATCGGCATCCGCATGGCCCTTGGCGCGCAACCGCGCGACGTTCTCTGGTTAATTGTAGGTCGGGGAATGGGCATCTCCTTCGCGGGCATCGCAGTCGGTTTAGCGGGCGCATCTTATCTCACGCGCTTTCTCGCCTCTCAGCTCTATGGTGTGAGTCCCACTGACGTCATCACGTTCAGCGCAATTGCGTTCCTTCTCGCCGCCGTCGCCTTCGCCGCGAGTTACATCCCGGCCCGCCGCGCCACCAAAGTCGATCCCGTAATCGCCCTGCGCTACGAGTGAACGAGAACATGACTATGGACATCCAACGACCCTCCAACGCCCACGCCAAAAAGATCCGGCGCATTATCTATGCGTGCATCGCCGTTGTTTCCGTCGCGGGCGTCACCTATGGCGTCTCGCGGCTCCGCCCCGCCGCTCCTTCCGTCGATAAGGCCACCACTTGGACCGACGAAGTGAAGCGCGGACCCCTCCTCATTGAGGTCCATGGCACTGGAACGCTTGTCCCCGAGGACATCCGCTGGATTCCCGCTCAGACCGATTCCCGCGTGGATCGCATCCTGATTCACCCAGGCGCTATCGTCCAGCCCGGCAGCGTGATCCTGGAACTCTCCAACCCGGAATTGCAGCGCGAAGTGCTGGACGCCGAATATCAGTTGAAAGCCGCCCAGGCCGACTACGAAAACCTCAAGGTCCAGCTCAACAGCGATCTCCTCAACCAGAAGGCTGCCACCGCCGCGGTCCGCAGCGACTACGAGCAAGCCAAAATCCAGCACGAAGTAGACGAAAAACTCCGTGCCCAAGGCCTTAGTGCCGATGTCACCGAGAAGCTGTCGAAAGTGAAAGAAGAACAGCTCGCGATTCGCTTGCAACTCGAAGAAGACCGCACCACAAACGCCGCCGACTCCTCGAATGCTCGCCTCCGTGCCCAGCAGTCCCGTGTCGACCAGCAGCGCGCTCTCTACGACCTGAAACGCAGCGAAGCCGATGCCCTTCACGTCCGCGCCGGCATTCAAGGCGTTCTTCAAGTTGTTCCCGTCGAGGTTGGCCAGCGCGTCACGCCCGGCACCAATCTTGCCCGCGTCGCCGATCCCAAACGCCTCAAAGCCGAAATCAAAATCGCCGAAACGCAAGCCAAGGATGTAGTTATCGGCCAGAAAGCTTCCATTGACACCAGAAACGGCATCGTCAAAGGCCGCGTGTCGCGCATCGACCCCTCCGTGCAAAACGGCACCGTCACCGTTGACGTGCAATTCAGCGACACGCTCCCTCAGGGTGCGCGGCCCGACCTCAGCATCGACGGCACCATCGAAATTGAGAATCTGAAAGATGTTCTCTTCGTGGGCCGCCCCGTTCACGGCCAATCGGACAGCACCATTGGCTTATTTAAACTCGTGGATGACGGCTCGGACGCCGTGCGCGTCAACGTCAAGCTCGGCAAAACTTCCGTCAACGCCGTCGAAATCCTTCAAGGCCTCCAAGCCGGAGACAAGGTCATCCTCTCCGACATGTCCGCCTGGGATGCTGTTGATCGCATTCGTTTGCGCTAAGGAGCAATCCTCATGAACGGCTTACGCATACTCTTCACTTCCTACCCCACCCATCAACTTGAGGGTGCCCACCCTTGGTTTGTAAGGGTGGGTTCTTGCGCTCTAACGCCACCAATCCTCTTCTCCTCACTCCTGGGTTTGCCTTTCTCTTGGGTCACTCTTCTCCGAAACTTAAAACTGAAAACTTATAACTTACAATTGTCTGCTCCCCGGAGGCTGTTCGGATGACTTCACCAAACGGCATGCTCATCAAGATGCAAGGCGTCAGCAAAATTTTCTTCACCGACGAGCTTGAAACCCACGCCTTGTTCACCATCGATCTCGAAATCAAAAAGGGCGAATACCTCGCCATTGCCGGCCCTTCGGGATGCGGCAAATCCACACTGCTTGCCATCTTGGGCCTCCTGGATTCGCCAACGGAGGGAAACTACCTCCTGAACGGCAAACCTGTTTCCAGCCTCAAACTCAGCGATCGCTCGCGCATTCGCAACCGCGAAATCGGCTTCATTTTTCAGGCCTTCAATCTGATCGGCGATCTCACCGTCTACGAAAATGTCGAGCTCCCCCTGACCTATCGCGGCATGGCCTCCGTCGAACGCAAGGATAAAGTGCAAGCCGCGTTGCAACTTGTCGAAATGGCGCGCCGCTCCAAGCACTACCCCGCGCAGCTTTCCGGCGGTCAGCAACAGCGCGTCGCCGTGGCGCGGGCCTTGGTGGGCGATCCCTTGATTCTTTTGGCCGATGAGCCGACTGGGAATCTAGATTCCAAGAACGGCGACGCGGTAATGGATCTGCTGAAGGAACTCCACTCAAATGGCGCGACAATCTGCATGGTCACGCACGACCCACGCTACGCCCATCACGCGGAACGTACCTTGCATCTCTTCGATGGCCGTATCGTTGAACAGACTCTCCAGCCCGCCTGACCCCGCGCTGCATTTCGTCACCGCAAGCTAATGCCTCGTCCTGTGAGTTCGGTGCATTTCTCTTTAGGGGGTCAGGGCTTCAGTTTACCCTGAGCATCGAAGGGCCCTGACGTAATGCCTGTATTTGGAATTGGGCTTTAGCCCCTGAGGACTCCGCACTATTTCTTTGTATTTCCCGGCCACAACACTACCGGCGCAACACCAGGCACCCTGCGATCATGTCGTGCAGCGCCTGCTTCTTCTCCGTGAATCCCGCCATGATGTAGCCGATGCCCAGGGGAATCAGCCCGGAAATGATCTTCGCGAAAAATCGCCCGGAAGCCCGCCCGAACGAAACGCGGTTTGCTGCGCCGTCCGTCACGTACAACCCCAGCGCCTGTTTGCCCCAGGTCGCCTGTTTTTCCCCGCTCTCGAAATACGCATAGTAAAGCCACTGCAGCAGGATACCGACCGCGACAAACGTAAAGACGAGCGAAAGGATCGCGGCAATCGCCGCCGGATTCACTTTTCCGTCCAGATGTTCCGGCAATCTCTCGACCGCGGCTATTAGCCCCGTCAGGAAAAGCAGCGGAATCACCAGTGCGAATACACCAACACCTAGAATTAGGCCGTCAATCAGATGGGCCACGAAGCGCAACCAGAATCCCGCGTAGGTCACGCTGCACGTCGTGCTGAACCCCGCGACTCCCACGTTCGCTGGCACTGGAACCCCCGCCGCGCCCGCAAACGCCCCACGCACCACTGGATTTCCGCACGACGCGCAAAACGCGGCGTCCGCGGCAAGAACCGCACCACATTTGGAACAGTACACGGTTATCCTCCTCGACTTCGATTACTTCGATCGCTCGCGGCCCCTTCGAGGGCCCGCGCAAAAAACTGGCTCAGACCATAATTACTCACAGCCTCCCCGCATAAGCTCCTCCAGGTGCTTTTGCGCTTCGGCGCTTCCCTTCCGCGCGGCAGCAGTCAGCAGAATCCGCGCCTGGTCGCAGCTCTTCGCTACGCCTCTC
>Ga0181533_1005604_pt1 | contig 11936 bp, 8 predicted proteins | sample PEATcosm2014_Bin_45_FD_119772 | JGI IMG/M metagenome (GOLD analysis project Ga0181533, IMG submission 119772) | Peatland microbial communities from MTU Mesocosm Facility, Houghton, MI, USA - PEATcosm2014_Bin11_60_metaG | ecosystem: Environmental > Terrestrial > Soil > Wetlands > Peat | place...
ACACTTCGAGCGGTTCTCCGGCAAGAATCGCTTTGGTGAATAGAAACAACGCCATATCCGGTCGTCCCCATGGACCGTAAACGGTAAAAAAGCGCAAACCGGTAGTGGGCAACCCGTAGAGGCTCGAATAAGTATGCGCCATCAGCTCATTGGCCTTTTTAGTGGCTGCGTACAGGGAAACCGGATGGTCGACGTTATGGTGCACCGAAAATGGCATTTTTGTATTGGCGCCGTACACCGAGCTGGATGAGGCATAAACCAGATGCTTGACCCCGTTGTGCCTGCAACCTTCGAGAATGTTCATGAAGCCGACGATGTTGCTGTCAATATAGGCATAAGGATTTTTCAAAGAATATCTTACCCCGGCCTGGGCAGCCAGGTTGACCACGCAATCGAATTTCTCAGTTTCGAAAAGCGTTGAGATCATCTGCCTGTCACAGAGATCTCCCTTGATGAAACGAAAGTTATCATGACCTTCAAGCCGGCTTAATCGCGCATGCTTGAGGCTGACATCATAGTAATCATTTACATTATCCAGACCGGTTACCATGTCTCCATTCCCGATCAACCTCTTCGCGAGATGAAAACCGATAAAACCAGCCGCTCCTGTAACCAGCACTTTGCGCATTTCACGCCCTCCCCTTTTACAGCCGCCAGACACGGATACCCGCCTGTTCAAGCTCACTTCGCTCATATATGCACTTCACATCAATCAGCACCGGATTGCCGCGCATCATGCCGGCAAGATCGCCAATCGACATATCCCGGTATCGAAGGTGGGCCACCGCTACAACCACCGCGGCTGCCGGTTCAAGCTTTTCCAGCGGAGTCAGCCTGACGCCATACTCATGTTCAGCTTCAGCCGGATCGGCAAGTGGATCATGGACCTGTACCTTTACGCCATAGTCTTCCAGTTCACGTATAATGTCGATCACCTTTGAGTTGCGGATGTCGGGGCAATCCTCTTTGAATGTGAGACCCAGTACAGTGACAGTGGAACCAAGGATGTTATGACCGGCGTGGATCATCTCTTTAATAGCGCGTTGAGCTATGAATTTTCCCACGCCATCGTTTATCCGGCGACCGGAAAGGATCACCTGTGGAATATAACCGATTTTTTCCGCTTTATGGGTCAGGTAATATGGATCTACACCGATACAGTGTCCCCCCACCAGTCCCGGTTTAAACCTGAGGAAATTCCATTTCGTGCCGGCCGCCTCCAGAACATCGTTTGTGTCTATTCCCATCCTGTCGAAAATAAGCGCCAGCTCATTCATCAGAGCAATATTTAGGTCCCGCTGGGTATTTTCAATGACCTTTGCGGATTCCGCCACCTTGATGCTTGAAGCGCGGTGGACACCCGCCGTCACTACCGATTCATAAACTCCGGCAATGATCTCCAGAGTCTCGCCATCCTGGCCGGAAACCACTTTTCTGATCTTTGTGAAAGTGTGCTCTTTGTCACCAGGGTTAATTCTTTCAGGACTGTACCCTATCTTGAAATCCTTTCCACATTGCAACCCTGAAATCCGCTCAAGGATAGGCGCACATTCTTCCTCAGTCACTCCGGGATAAACAGTGGATTCGTATACTACTATATCGCCTGCTTTCAATGCCTTGCCGACGGTTTCAGATGCTCTGAAGATGGGCGACAGATCGGGCTGATTGGCTTCATCCACCGGTGTGGGTACCGCTATAATATGAAAATCGGCTAGTTTTAACTCTTCTATTCTGTTGGTAAAGAGAATATCGGCGGATTTGAGATCCTCTTCAGTGACCTCCCCTGTCCGGTCAAAATTGTTCTTGAGCTCTTCAATTCGGTCCGCTTTTATGTCAAATCCCACTGTCTTGTGGACTTTGCCGAATGCCACGGCTACCGGCAGCCCGACATAGCCGAGACCCACCACGGAAACAGTCCGGTTCTGACCTATCATGCTGTTTTCTCCTTTACGATCGACATCATGGAATTCTTTTCACCGTAGCAATCATTAAAGCGGTTTAGTTTAACTTTTCAATCTTGGCGGCATCATTGAGGAGCTTTTCGATCTGCGGGATATCCGCACCAACGATTTGTTTCCCGTTTATAAAAGATGTCGGTGTGCCTGTTACTCCTATCATCCTGGCAAGGTTGATATGCTCCTGGGCCAGTTTTTTTACCTGTTCGCTGTATCCGGAAGCGGGCTGTACGGCGTTCCTCCCCTCAAACATTTCATTATACGCTTTAACCTTGTCTTCGGCATTTAGGATATAGTAGACCTTGGTAATGGCCGCGGGATGAGCAAGCGGAGTCAAGAAGACGTAATGGGTTATATCGCTCCTGTTTTTCAGGAAGTCATACGATTTTCTGCAGAATGGACAATCGGGATCGGTAAATTCAATAATAACAGTCTTTCCATTGCCAATTTTTACCGCCTTATCCAAAGGGAGATTTTTCACCGCCTTTGCCGCAAGTCCACTCTTCTTGTTTGCGGTAATGCTTATTCCCGGAGGAGCATATATCTCGCCCACAAATAGATAGTCCTTTTCAGGATAATAATAGATGATATTCGTACCGGAAACCACCTCAAACAGCCCCTTTATATCTGTAGGCTCAACAGATTCAAAAGGGAGGTTCGGAAAAGCATTGTGTAGTGCAACGTCTGGTTTTTCCACAACGGGCGTGACATGGCCGACACAACCCCAGCATGCCAGTGTCACTGCAAATCCAAACACAACATAAACCTTTTTCAATCCCGATGTATGCATTAATAGCGCTCCTTATGTAATTTAGCTTTCTGTTTATTTCTTTGCAAATGAGAAATACGACGGTTTGAGATAACCAGGGTTATTTCCTGTTACTTCGACGATCGGGCCATCTTCCAGAAGTTCCAGTTCGCCCGGGTCGTCTTCGTATTCATCTTCCCCCACTGCCCAGTTGTAGAGCTTTTCCGAATCAAGAAGCGCCGGTTTTTCCGGAACTCCGAACATTCTATTCTGCATCTCCTCATCAAACACACCAATGCAGCCATGAGAAGCAGGCTTGCCAGGCAGGTCACGGGCGTGTATCCAATAGGAGACGTTGTCTTCTCCGACATGAAACCTTATAGCGTTGTCCATCGGGTACTGTTCCTGCTGATCTTCGGTTTTATATAGTGAAGAAGTATGGTTCTTGTCCCGCGCATCTACCTGAAACAGCCCTGTTGGGGTATTATAGCCATCCTTGCCGGTTGCTGCAGGCATTGAAAATTTTAACTTGCCATATTCATATGCCCCCAACCACTGCTCTGTTTCATTAACAAGAATGTACTTTTCATGGTGCTTTGCCGGTTCATAGAATGCCGGCATCGGGGTATAGGCCCTGATCTGCGCCATATCCTTTGGTACCCTGATGGTCATGCCTGGATACAGATGCCTGCGGTCGATGCGGTTGAATCTGGCAACATACACCCACTCTTTGCCGAACATTTTCTCAATAGTGTCCTGGGGTTTGATGAATCTGGGCTCCCATGGAATAGTTGCGAGACTCGGGTATTGAATTCTGGTTAAATCTTCCCTGGCAGGGTCTTTCGGATTTGCGCCCGGCTCCGAGGTGGTGTACGGTTTATAAATAACAATAGCAACCAGCAATAACACCATTAAAACAAATGCTATATTGCGCAACATGCATCAAATCCCTTGTGGATGAAACTGATAATGGGGCAAACGCCCCATTTCCATGTATGCAATTACAAAGGTTTCCGGATAGAGATTAAATATCATTTTTTATCCTGCCGGTCAACATTAGATAGTCTCGCACAAGAAAGAAACCTTTGGTTAACATGTTTACTTCTCAATCCCCTGTCGTGCTGCCACCCCGACCTTATAATAATGCTTGACTTCACACATTTCAGTAACCAGGCCTGCTGCTGCAATGATTCTTTCATCTGCGTTTCTGCCGGTCAACACAAGTTCCACATTAAACGGTTTCGCTTTCATGAGTGAGAGCACCTCGTCAACAGAAATAAGTCCGCAGGCAATCGCGCCATTGATCTCATCGAGGATGATTAAGTCATATTTTCCGTCTGTCAGTAGCTGATTGGCAAGAACTAACGCCTCACGGGCAAGACGTACATCTTCGGGATCAGGGTTGTCACGATTGACCCGCCCTTCCCTGCCGGTCCGGATGATGGTGAGATATGGAGCCAGCATCGGAGCGGCAAGATGCTCACCGGCAGGACTGCCTCCTTTCATGAATTGAATCATGCAGACCATCATCCCGTGTCCGACTGCCCGGAGAGCAAGACCTAGAGAGGCTGTGGTCTTCCCCTTGCCGTTGCCCGTATACACCTGTATGAACCCTTGTTTCAATTTCATATGTTCGCGATAGAGCGTCTGTTATCCACAAAACCTTTTGAGTCACAACATCATTGGTTTGACTCGTGCAAAATGCAAAATGTAATCATGCTTGACAGATGGGCGGGCATCTGCTATTCAATAAAAATAAGGGCGATTAGCTCAGCGGGAGAGCACTGCCTTCACACGGCAGGGGTCGCTGGTTCGAACCCAGCATCGCCCACCACGTTTTATGACAGGCCAGTTATGCAATATCTGGCCTGTTTTTTAATACCGATGTTAATTAACATACAATACCCGGCAATTCACTACAAGCACAAACTTCCGCACTGCTGCATATGAACAAGGCGGTAGTAAAGCTGAAATTGACAAACCAGTAATTACACTCTTCTTCGATTCTTTTATAAGTGAAACTTTCCAAGATTGTTATCAGCAAAATAAATCCTCCCATCATGCTGCAAAAAACATCTCCCTCGGATACGCCCTCTCCGCAAATTTTGCGCTTTAACTGCCAAAAAATGTTCTTTTCAACTCCATTGGAACAGCGAATTGTTGTCCGCAATTTATTTAGAAATAATTTTTTCTTTCTTCCAAACCAAAGAATTTATTTCACCCAATATGAAACAAACCTTCAATGAGTTGATGAGAAAGGCATTTTGCCGTCATAACTTTATTTGCAGGCTCAAACATAATATTTCTGAGTGATCTTTAGTCCCCAAAAATCGTTTTTTATCATAGCATAATATTACTGGGTATATTTATTGCTTCTTAAAAAGTAAATCTCTTCGGACATCGGCTGAAATTCTCGGAAATATGTTGCTTGGTAAAAGATTTTATATTTCTTAGTAATATTAAGTTGGTTATCGTTCATATTTAATTCTTTTACATAAGTGAAAGGAAAGAAGTGTATGTCAGTTCTCCTGGTCGACGACGTTCATATGTTTATTGAAATTCAAAAAGAATTTCTTCAAGACTCACAATTGGATATTTTGACAGCCAAGGATGGGCTGGAAGCATTGAATGTTATAAAAAATGGCAAGCGACCGGATGTTGTTTTTATGGATTTGCACATGCCAAAAATGGATGGAGCCGCCTGTTGTCGTGCTATCAAGTCCGACCCCACGCTCGCGAGAGTGCCTGTAATAATGATTACAGCAATGGGCAAGCTGGAAGATAAGGAAAGTTGCTTATCAGCAGGGTGTGATGACTTCCTGACAAAACCTCTTGACAGGAACCTTTATCTTGAGACTGCCAGGAAATTCATACCGGACATTGATCGCAGAGAAAAACGCCTGCCAGTTAAGGTCGATGCTGTTTTGAGCGCCAAAGGGGAATCTTTGACATGCGCTTTACATGATTTAAGCCCCGGTGGGGCATTTGTGGTTAGTGATTATCAGGCAACTCCCAGGGAAGTTATCCAGATATATTTTATTATGCCGGATGGGACTAGGATTATGTGCCCCGGACGAGTTGCTTGGGTGAACGAAAATAATTCAAAATTTCCTCATGGTTTTGGGGTCCAATTCGCGCTGCTACCCAAGCACGCAAAAGAGGTTTTAACCAAATTCATAGAATCAAATTAGGCTTTTCAGTAGTTCTGAATATCTGTGAATAATCTTGGCGCTAACAAATTTGGAAACCCAGATTATTTGAAGTTAAAGTGTTTTTCCTGAATAACTAGGTAGTCGTCTTAATAAAGTATAAATTAAGGAGGTCGGAAACATCATGACCCCATCGCAATCAGAAAATCTTTTGACTTATCTTAAGAATTTGTCTCTTTTAGAAGGTTATTGCCTTGCCATTTATCCATCCAATAAGGCATCCGTTCAAGGTAAGGTCAACAGGCATCTTTGCGGAACACGAGGGATACCTCACCTTTGCCATAAAATATGCCTGCCGGCTTTAAATGTAGTCATTGATGAGGCCCTGATCAGCAAGAAATCGATTTTTTTCCGCTGCCCACTTGGACTTTTTTCCTTTGCCATACCTGTTTCCGAGGATTCCTGTCTCCTTTGCAGCGGAATGCGGGAAAATTTATTCGATCTATATTTCTATGGCTCCGAGCAATTTGAATTTCTGAAGGAAAAACAAAATGTCCATCCATATGAAATACTCGATCAATTGGAAAAACTCCCGGTAAGTACTGAAAAAAAGGTCAGAGAAACGATGGCAAAGGTGGAGCATCTGATCGCATCATTCAAGTCCGGGGAAAGAATACGGGCAGTCGATATCAATCCCAACCTGCAGAGCACCTTCATAAATGTCGCAGAGCAAATCAAAAAGGTGGACGGTTTTAACGGTGCTAAATCCCTATTTGGTGAAACTCTCGGCATCCTGCTTGATATACCTCTAATCGTACTTGTCCTGAAAGACGAGGAAAGTAATTGCTACCCAATAGAGGCATGTTGGGGAAATTTTCCGGGCGCCTCATTTTTCAATTCAACAAACCTCCCGTTTCAGGGGAAAAAATATTCGCCTGTAACCTTATCCGAGGTGGAGGTAAAGGAATTTTTCCCGAGAAGCGATATGAACAGAGCTGTATGCCTCCCCTTATTTGACAAAGAAGATCTCTTCGGGATGGCAGTTTTTTTCGACGTATCATTATCTGTCCATGAGCTTGCCCTTGTTGAAATTCTCACCGGAAAGCTCGTTGATAAATTCAGGGAAAAAATAATAAATCGAGAAGCCCAACGCCAGAAGCGCGACATCAGGATGCTCGAAATGATTCGTACCCTGGCTTTGACGGAAAGTCAGGATGATATACTGCGTTTGATAATGGAAATGTCGGCTGAGTTGGTTGAAGCATCAAGCGGCTCTCTGATGCTTATCGACAAGGTAAGCAAAATGCTTCGCGTCACCTCTTCCCTGGGAATAAATCCTGTTTTGGCGCGAAGCTTCTCCACCCGAATGGGCGAAGGGATCGCTGGCAGGGTGGCGGCCAGCGGCGCTCCAATCCTTATCAAGGATATCGAACTGGAACAAAATGTTGGAAGACGAAATCGTATGCGATTCGGGACTAAATCGTGTATCAGTCTTCCGCTTCGATTTAAAGGCTCAATTATCGGAGTTCTCAACCTTGCCGACAAAAAAAATAACGCTCCCTTCACACAAGCCGATCAAGACATCTTGTCCACTTTCATTGATCAGGCCACCATTATCCTGGAGCGAACCACAACCCTGAAAAAAGCGATACTAAATACAATAACCGACCCATTGACCGGCCTTTACAATCTGCGTTTCATAAAAAAACGATTAAATGAGGAATTAAGCCGTTCTATACGTTATAGCCTTCAACTGTCTCTAGTAATGATCAGCTTGGACAATTTTTCCGCATTATTAGAGGCCAATGGTCGTACTTTTATAAATAAGGTTATTAAGGAGGCAGCCCGGGTTTTGAATTCTTCGCTAAGGGACATAGATATGGTAGGTCGTTTCGGTGAATCGGAGTTTTGCTTAATCCTGCCATCGACACCAATAAAGGAGGCAGAATTCGTTGCCGAAAGAATAAAGCGTGCTGTCGAGAAAGAACTGGATAATAACGATGATTCACCAAGTATGGAATCCATGACCACAAGCATAGGGATCGCATCCTTCCCTGAAAACGGCGCATCATCCAGTGACATTATCAATGCCGCGCGGGCCGCCCTCTCACACGCTGAAGCCGAGGGGGGCAACAAAATCTGTTCCTTGGCCTCTAGAAACTGATTCAATGCAAGCACTACCGTTTCAAAATTATACCTATAAACCGGCAGGGAAATGTATGGAATCGGCAAAGGGTTTTTTAGCAGACTTTATTAATAAAAAACTGGCCTTATATAAAGCGCCGGAACAAAAAAGAACATCTGCGGAACTTTTTGATGCATTTGCAAAAGAAAGATACAAATCAGTCCTGCTTTGCCTAACGAAAAATAGCAGGCAAGAGCTTAAAAATATTTTGAAATTTTCTCCACCTTCCATGAACGAGCGGCAGTCAACCGAAGAATTTTTAAAATGTGTATCCATGGTGGCAGATGAGTTCAGTACGGAGTTTTCCAAAGCTATCTTGGCGCTTGCACAAATTGCTCATTGGAATGACGAAAAATGTCCTGGGAAATTTCCGGAACAATTTTTACCGGAACTTGATGCGGCAATAAAAGAGATATTCCCTGACGCGGATTTATGGGGGAATATCGCATGGGGAGCAATTGCCAAAAACGCGGAAAACTTCCTTATGATCAACCTTCATGACATCATGGCTCTGTCAGTCTATAGCAGGGCAGTGAATATTCTTGTGAGCTACGACAATATAATAACTAAACAGTTTTTCGAGGCGTTCAGATCTGATGTTATTAAAGCAATAATTGAAGATGTTATTAAACCGATCGCGTATTCGTTAGGTAGCGAAAACCTGTTGGACAATTTCGATCGACATAAGCTGCTCGACAAACTTTATTTGCTTCAAACCTGCCTTTTAAGCGTCTGAGTTGTCATTTGGCGAATAGTACAACATTCTTGAACGGTGGTGGAAGAAAATGCCAAATATGGAAAATACCAAAATAAGACCATTGATTCTGATTGTCGATGATGACCCTCTTATCCGGGTGACTTACCAGGACGCCCTGAAAGAGGATGGCTTTCTGACAGACACGGCTCCTAACGGTGAAACTGCGATAAGCAGTTTTATGGCCCAGCAGCCGGATCTAATTATCCTTGATCAATTCATGCCTGGTAAGGACGGCATTACTACTTGCCAGGAACTCCGCGCTTTTCCCGAAGGGAAATACATACCGATACTAATGGCAACAGGCGCGAATGATCCGGATTTGATCCACCGTGCTTTTGAGGTCGGTGCTACGGATTTCATCGTCAAACCGGTCAAACTTGAACTCTTGGCCCACCGGGTGCGCTACATGCTGCGGGCCAGCCAGAGCATGAAAAAACTGGCGGAAAGTGAAGAGAGGCTGGCCTCTGCCCAGCGTATCGCCAAATTGGGTAACTGGGAATTGAATCCATTGACGGGAATATTCTGGGGATCGGAAGAGATGCTACGGATATTGGGTATGGCTGAATCCTCTCCAAATTTTTCTTTTGAAAGCTTTCTTTTTACCGTAGACCCTTCAGACAGACATCTCGTGGCGTCCAACCTGGCAAACGTCTTCAAGCATAAGTCTACCTGCTGTTTTGAATTCAGGATAAAGCGAACTGATAACACGCTCCATGCAGTACGCATGCAGGGCCGTGCGGATACCGCCATTTCGGGGAAAATCCCGCGTATATTGGGAACGCTTCTGGATGTTACCGAAATCAGACAGGTCGAAGACAATCTCAGAATGCTGAAAGAAGCAGTCGATTGCCTGCCGGTTGGGATCACCTTGAGCGACATATCCGGAAAAATTATCTACTCGAACCCGGCAGAAGCAGAGATCCATGGTTATAAACCCGAAGAACTTGTTGGTAAAGAGGCGAGCCAATTTGCACCTCAGTGTCTCAGGAAACCGTTTACTATGGAAGAGATAAATAACATGGGGTTGTTGAAACGAGAGAGTTTAAACGTTCGCAAGAATGGAGAAGAGTTCCCGGTTCAACTTACTTCGCTGGCTGTCAGGAGCAGCGAAGGAAGATGCCTAGGTATTGTCACCACATGTGAAGATATCACAAGCCGAAAAGAGGCCGAGAAAAAAATACATCGTCTCGCTTACTACGATCCCCTGACAGGGCTTCCCAACCGGGGAATGTTAATCGATCGGCTGCATCAGGCCCTGGCTTTTGCCCATCGAGAAGAACGCCAGGTCTGTCTTGTATTTCTCGATCTGGACAATTTTAAGGAAGTGAATGACACTTACGGTCATGATTTTGGCGACAAACTGCTCCGTGAGGTTTCGGAACGGCTGAATGGAACCATGCGCGAGGCCGATACCCTGGCGAGGCTCGGAGGTGACGAGTTCGTTATAGTTCTTTCCTCGGTCAACAGCCATGAAAGTACCGCAGCAGCAGCTCAACGATTAATGTCAGTTTTCGCGCATCCATTTATAATAGACGCACGAAAGATATACTGCAGCGTCAGTATTGGAATTGCTATTTATCCAGATGACGGCGTTGATACGGAAAGCCTTCTCAAGTGCGCCGATGCCGCGATGTATCATGCCAAGGAAGAGGGAAAGGCTCAGTACAGGTTTTTCTCAGTGGAGATGAATCAAAAAATCATGCAACGGGTATCGCTCGAAAAAAGCCTGCGTCAGGGACTGGAGAGGCAGGAGTTCTTTGTAAACTATCAACCCCAATGGGATTTGAAAACATCTACAATGGTGGGTGTGGAGGTCCTGTTGCGTTGGCAAAGCGCCGATTTCGGGCTCATGCCGCCATCTGAATTTATCGCGCTGACTGAAAATTCCGGCCTTATATTCGATCTTGGCCAATGGGTTCTGCGTACAGCCTGCATTCAGGCAAAAAACTGGGCATTGGAAGGACACAAGAATTTCAAGGTGGCGGTCAATATATCCGGAAAACAGTTGAAACAACCAGATTTTATTGAAATGATCAGCAGTGTTATCCGTGAATCTGGTGTTGACCCGGAAGTTCTTGAGCTTGAATTCACTGAGAGTGTCATTATGGAAGAAGCCGACAAAACCATTGACACCCTTAGATCGCTCAAGAAATTGGGAGTACTGTTAAGTATCGACAATTTCGGCACTGGTTACTCATCACTCAATTATCTTAAACATTTTCCCATCGACCGGATCAAGATCGATCGTTCATTTGTCGCCGATCTTGACCGCAATGATGATAATGCCGCCCTTGTAAAAGCTACAATTTCAATGGGTCACAGTCTGAACAGGAAGGTTTTAGCCGAAGGGGTCGAGAACAGCGATCAATTGCGTTTTCTTACTTTACACGGTTGCGACGAAGTCCAGGGATTTTATCTGGCAATGCCTATGACCGCTGAGGACATATCTGGATGCCTTAAAGACATACTTGGGAAAGGCATATCCACTCTGTCTTGAAAATAATTGATAATAATATAGACTTATGTTCAATAAGATTTGATTGAACACTTCACGACGACTTGCATTAACAGGAAGACCAGAGTTATTTTACTCGACAACTCCATAATGGATTTGCAGCGGCTGAAGTCTGAATTTGAAACCGAAGGGGCAACAGTCTCCCTGGTAATCCAGACCAACCAGTTCATGGTAAACTGGCTGATGAAACATGTCAGCGGCACGGACAAGGAGCTGGGCAATTATCTGAGCAGAACCGTTTAACGCATTTCACCATCTCTTATCTCAAAGAATAATTTCAATTCTTGAAGCACGAATTCACACCAGCCTTTTTTTAGCTAAAAGCTTCATTTCGCTTTTTTAAACCACTTATGTCAGGTACAGGCCCACAGAAATATTATCTTTAATTAATAAAATATTTATCATTTTTCTTTCTTTATTTTTCTTGACAGGATTTTAGGATTTGTGCTACAAAATAGTTACAATCTAGTGTAAGAAATAGCTTCTAGCTGTACGTTTTATAAAGGTATCTCCACACCCACCTTGTGATTCAGAATAAAAGAACTGAATACCGGTGGGTGTGGTCATGTGTTGGACGGACTGGGCAGGCGAGTTTGAGCAGAGGCAGCAGGCGACAGAGATAATTTA
>Ga0181533_1005606_pt1 | contig 11933 bp, 7 predicted proteins | sample PEATcosm2014_Bin_45_FD_119772 | JGI IMG/M metagenome (GOLD analysis project Ga0181533, IMG submission 119772) | Peatland microbial communities from MTU Mesocosm Facility, Houghton, MI, USA - PEATcosm2014_Bin11_60_metaG | ecosystem: Environmental > Terrestrial > Soil > Wetlands > Peat | place...
GCCGCAGGCATTCCGGTTCGAGAACGGCAAAGTACTGCCGTATACGGTGCGCGGCAAGAAGACGCTGATCGCCGATTCCGACGTTTACACGTTCACAATCTATCGCGATCCATCGAGTGCGCTGTGGTTCGGCACTGCCAGAGGGCTCTTCAAGGCGCCGGACGATGAACACCCCGAGGGCAGTTGGGAACCGAAGATCGACTTCGATGTCACTTCGATCTTCGACGACGGACATGGGAGCCTTTGGCTGGGCGGCCGCACGCCGGGGCTCACGCAATACCGCATCCGTGACCGGCGGGTGACCCGGTATACCAAGCGCGACGGGCTCTTCGACACCTTCGCGTCGTGCATTCTGAGCGGGGGCGACGGCAATCTCTGGATCAGCGCCGAGGACGGCATTTACTCGGTCAGCCAACAGGATCTTGACGATTTCGCCGAAGGCCGGACGAAATCCGTTTCATCAAGGAAATACGGGCTTGCGGACGGGATGAAGACCGCCGAGGGGAATGCCACCAACCAGCCTGCCGGCGGACGAACTCCCGACGGCAAGCTGTGGTTCACGACCAAGAAGGGAGTTGTGGCTGTCGATCCAGGGCACATGGACCACAACGATTTGATTCCGCCGGTGATGGTCGAGTCGGTCGTGGCCGACGGAGTGGCGCAGCCTTTGAGCGGCGGCCTGCGCATTGCGCCCGGCACCCGTGAGATGGAGATCGATTACACCGCGCTCAGCCTCCGGATTCCGGAGCGGGTCCGGTTCAAATACCAACTGGAGGGGTACGACCGCGATTGGGTGGACGCGGGTTCGCGCCGCGTGGCCTACTACACCAAGCTGCCGCCGGGCGAGTACCGCTTCCGGGTCGTCGCGGCCAACGACGACGGGGTCTGGAACCAGGAAGGGGCTTCGGTGAACCTGGTCTTGAAGCCGCACTTCTACCAGACGCGTTTTTTCGTTTTCCTCTGCGTTTTGCTCACGCTTCTGATCGTCTTCGCCGCAAACAGGCTCAGTACGCGCCTCATTCGCGCTCGCGCCGTGCAACTGAGAAGGCTGGTCGAAGAGAGGACGGCAGAATTGCTGAAGAGCCAGCTTGAGCTTCAGCAACTGGCTCATTTCGATGCGCTGACCGCGTTGCCGAACCGCCGCATGTTCACCGAGGAGTTCGGCATGATGTGCGGAGAAAACAACCGCAGGAGCTTCTCTCTGCTCCTGGTGGACGTGGACAGGTTCAAATCCATCAACGACACGTATGGCCACGACGCAGGCGACGAATTTCTTGTAGGGGCGTCGAAACGTCTGGAGTCCGAGGTCCGGACGACAGATCGAGTGGCGCGGCTGGGAGGAGATGAGTTCGCGATCCTGCTGGCCGGAGACCCTGCCGAGGCCCGGGCACAGAGTATTTGCGAGCGGATTCTGAAGGGCTTTTCCGCTCCGGTCAGCTGCAAGGGCGTAAACGTGCAGGCCACCGTCAGCATTGGGGTTGCTGTGTTTCCCGACCACGGCGAAAACCAGGAGAAGCTCTACAAGTCCGCCGACCTTGCGTTGTATGAGGCCAAGCGCCTGGGACGGAACAGATGGTGCTGGTACCGTCCAGGATTGAGGGATGATGGCCGCTGAGAAAACAAACCGTCTCAGAATTGGGAAAAGATTGCACTCTAACCAATCCGGCCTGTGGCGTCCAGCTCAAGATTTCCGATTTCCGGCAATTGTAATGGACAAATGCAAGGATTGGACATCCGGCCTGCAATGAAGCGCGGGACGCAACCGTCTGCCCACCGGCCGAGGGGCCCGGTGCTTTTGTAGGACTATTAACTGATCGAAAAGCTGGCCATCCAGAATCGGCAGCGGATTCCCGAGCCGGTTGTGCATGCCAGAGGCTTTAGCGGCTCCACAATTGCCGTACACCGAAGCCACTGCCACTGAGTGGCTTTTTCCTTTCCGGTGTCCCCACATCCGACGCGGCGGGGTCTTCGTCGCTGGGGTGAAAGTAAATGCCACTTTGCACAGCGCTCGGAAGGGCACGTGAATTGGAGCGAAACCAGGGTTACTGTGTGCTGTTGAGTATTGTGCAGGGTAGTCGCTTCCTGATGGTCGCGTCGACTTGTACGCCATGGTTTCGGGATACACCTTCCCTGGTTCCGCTATGGAGAACCGCTCGACAATCCACCGTCATTCAACGATTTGCTGCGCTCCGAAGCCGCCCTCTTGACAATCTCCACGGCGCGGGCGCATCCTTTCCATAGTCTACCTATGGAAAGAACAGAGATTCCGCCAGGAACGCTGTACATGCTCATTCTGAGGAGCCTGGACCGGATTGGGCCTATGCATGGCTACGGCATCGCGCAGCATATCCAACGGATGTCGGAATCGGTGCTGCAGGTAGAGGAAGGTTCGCTCTATCCCGCTCTGCAACGGATGCTCATCAAGGGGTGGGTCAAGGCGGAATGGGGCCTATCGGAGAACAACCGGCGTGCGCGTTACTACAAGCTCACGCCGGCGGGACAGAGACAGGTGACCGCGGAGGTTGCCGAATTCACGCGCGTCGTGGAAGCCATCGCGCGCGTGATCCAGCCCGCCTGAGAGCGGCGGCGGGAGAAGCGAGACGCAGATGGAAGGTTTGGGTGAACTTTGGCGGCGGTTTCTTTTTCTGCTTTGCGGAGGCCGGTTCAATCGCGAAATGGAAGAGGAGATGCGCTTCCATCTGGAACGCAAGACGGAACAGAACCGCGATGACGGAATGAGCGCGGAGGAGGCGAGGTATGCGGCTCGACGCCGTTTTGGCAATGCCGCGCTGCTCAAAGAGAAGAGCCGTGAAGCGTGGGGTTGGAGCGCGGTCGATCACCTCTTGCAAGATGTGAAGTTCGCGGTTCGCTCGTTGAGCAGGAACCCGGTCTTCACGGTCATTGTGATTCTCACGCTGGCCTTCGGCATCGGAGTGAATACCGCCATCTTCAGCGCGGTCCACGCTCTTCTGCTGAACCCCTATCCGTTTCCGCAGGCGGATCGCATCGTCTCCGTGGAGGCGCGTCACATCAGCGGCAAGAACAGCAATACCGGGTATCAGGATTTCCTCGACTGGCAGCGGCAGAACGCTGTTTTCGAGTCGATGGCGATTACCCCCTGGACCGGCGAATACACGCTCACGGGCCAGGGCGATCCGCAGCGCATTGCCGGCGGCGGAACAACGGCGGACTTTCCGCGCGTGCTGGGAATCCAGCCGGCGCTGGGACGCTTTTTCACCGCGGAAGAGGATCAGCCAGGCGCGCCACGGGTAGCCATTCTCACATACGAGTCCTGGAGACAGCGTTTTAATGCGGATCCCGGCGTGCTGGGGCGCGCAATGACCGTCGATGGAACGCAATTGACGATTGTCGGGGTTCTTCCGCCCGGTTTCGTATTCCCCGGCATTGAAGCCTGCGACTTTTTCGCCCCGTTGCATGGACCCTCTTCGCTGGGCCGCACGCAGCACCAGTACGGCGTCGTTGCGCGGCTCAAGCCGGGCATCACCATGGCGCAGGCGCAGAGCGACATGAGCACCATCGCCCACCGTCTGGAACTCGAGTACCCCGCCACCAATACCGGTTGGGGCATCAGGGTGCAGCCGCTCCGCGATGCCCTCGCCGAGGAGGTGCGCACGCCGGTCGAGATCTTTTTCTGCACGGTGGGCTTTGTTCTGTTGCTGGCCTGCGTCAACGTCTCCGGCCTGATGCTGGCGCGCGCGTCAGGACGCGCGAAGGAAATTGCTATTCGTGCTTCGCTGGGAGCGGGACGCGGCCGGATTGTGCGGCAAATTCTGACAGAAACTGTGCTTCTGAGCGTCTCCGGCGGTGCCGCGGGAATCCTGCTCGCGCTGTGGCTTATGGATGTGCTGCGCAGGGCCGCTCCGCAGCAGTTGGCGTTGGATGCTGCTCTGCGCCTGAACCCCGCCGTGCTCCTGTTCACGCTACTGGTTTCTCTTTTAACCGGAATCGTTTCCGGATTTGTTCCGGCATGGAGTGCGTCGGGCGGCGAGCCGAGTTCGACTCTGAAGAACGACGGAAACGCGTGGAGCCGGTCTCGCTCCCGCAATCGACTGATGTCGTCGCTTGTCGCCGGCGAGGTGGTGCTTTCCGTGATGCTGCTGGCCGGCGCCGGTCTGCTGGTGAAGAGCTTTATTACCGCGCTACGTGTCGAAACGGGTCTTCGCGTGGATCATCTCCTGACGTTTCGACTGGCTCTGCCGCAGGCTAAATACTCCTCAGCGCCGCAGGCGGCGATGTTTTATCGCAATCTTGTGGATCGCCTCAACAGCTCACCCGGAGTTGAGGCAGCGGCCGGTGTCAGCACCCTGCCCATGACCGGGGGAATGCAAGGCGGCGCGTTCGAGGTGCAGGGCCGGCCCAAAGCCGCGGACTGGGTCGACACAAGCGTGCAGTACAGCAGGTCGACGCCGGGATATTTTCGCACCATGGGAATTCCAATTCTTCGCGGCCGCGACTTTGACGAGCGGGATACCGAGGCTTCGCTGCCGGTGGGCATTGTGAACGACACGCTGGCGCGGCAGTTTTTCGCCGGCCAGGACCCCATCGGGCAGCGCTACAAGGACGCCTACGACGGCAAGTGGCGAACGATTGTGGGAGTGGTCGGATCTGTCAAAAGCCAGCAACCCATGAATCCGCCCGTGCCGGGGCTCTTTTGCCCTCACGCGCAGTCGCCTTCGAACTGGATGTGGATTACGCTGCGTGCGCGGGGCGATGAAGCGGAACTCACCGGCATGGCGCGCGCGGCGGTTCACGGCCTCGATCCGGACTTGCCTTTGCTGAAGATTCGCACCATGCGGGAGGTGGTCTCCGACTCGCTCTCCGGGACCAGATTGTTGATGCAATTCCTGGCAGGTTTCGCTCTCTTTGCCCTCTTGCTCGATGCCATCGGCATTTATGGAATCGTCGACTACTCCGTCCGCCAGCGCACGCATGAGATGGGCATTCGCGTTGCGCTGGGAGCATCGTATGGGAGCGTGCTCAGACTGGTATTGCAAAAAGGCACGCTGCCCGCGGCTGCGGGCGTGCTCCTCGGCTTGCCGGCGGCCCTGGCGGCATCGGGTCTTCTGCGCGCAATGCTCTATGGAATAGGCCCGCGCGACCTTACAGTCTTCCTGGGCGTGCCCGTGGTCTTGCTCCTTGTTGCGCTGGGAGCCAGCATCCTGCCTGCCCGGAGAGCGGCGAGGGTGGACCCGGTTATTGCTCTTCGCTGCGAATAGAAATGTGGACCATTTCGATAAGACCGGCGAACAGTTCGTTTCGTCATCTAACCATGCGGCGACTACAGCCAAACCACGATTGGCGTGGCCAAGGCCGCGACTCCAAAGTCCGGATGTGAACCGTGATTCACGGGCTTACTTGCGGCTATCGACGATGGCGCGCAACTGGGCGGCGATCTGGGTGAGCCGCGCGGCTGCGGCGGGGCCGGGCTCGGGTTCGACGGAGCAGAGGTTCTCAGCTTCGCGGGCCAGGATGGTGCCTTCGGCCAGGCCAAAGGTTCCGAGCACGCCGGCCAGCTTGTGGGCGGCGGCGTGGGCGGCCTCATGCTGTTCGATGGAGAATTGGTGGGCGGCGAGGGCCGCGCTGGCGGATTCCAGGATGGCGACCCGCTCTTCTATTTCCGGCAGGAACTGAACCCACAGGCGATTGAGGGCTGCGGTGAGAGCGGGCTGTACGGCGGGGTCTGTCATGGGTTTCCTGGATTCGGTTCCGAGCATTATAGCGGAATCAGAGTCGATGTATCTCGAAAGCAAGCCCGCCGAGTGGCCCGCCGCGGCGAGCCACTGGGAAGACTCTTTGCGAGGGCAGGCATACTCCGGTCCCGCTCTAATCCCACCCCAGCGCGCCGGCGATCTGCTCGGAGAGCGTAAGCGGGTCAAAGGGCTTGAAGAGCACGGCCTCGACGCCGAGGTCGGCGAAGCGCTTCTGATCGGTGCTTTGCACCTTGGCGGTGAGCAGCAGGACGGGGATGTGGGCGGTGGCGGGATTGCTGCGCAGTTCGCGGAAGGTTGTGGGGCCGTCCATGCCGGGCATCATGACGTCGAGGAGAATGGCGTCGGGCTGGTGCTCGATGGCGCGAGCCAGGCCCTGGGCGCCGGAGCTGGCCATCACGACCTCCCAGCCGGCCACGCTCTCAAGGCTGAGCTCGACAACCTCGCGGATGTCAGCCTCGTCGTCGATGATCAGGATGCGGCGGGACATGACTGTAAACCTCGGTTCAGCGCCGGCGAGTCAGCCCAATCAGGGATTGGGGACAGTCGCTTGCGTGGGTGAAGCTTCTTCCATCAGACGCGAACTGCGCAACATCGTTAACACCAGGGCCTCGAGCTGTTGGGGATGAACGCGGGCTTTGGTAAGAAAGTGGGTGGGCCCGAGGGTAAGCTGGCGGCGTTCGTCCGGGGAGAACTCGCGGCCGGAATAGACCACCAGGGGCAGACGGGCGAGGTTTTCGTGTTGGCGGAGCCAGTCGACTAGGTTGAAGCCGTCGCCGTCGGGGAGGCCGATGTCCAGCACGAGGAGTTGGGGCCTGAAGGCAAGACATGCGTCCAGCGCGGCCTGGAGGGAGTAAGCCAACTGGACCTCGATGGTGTCGCGGGGAAAAAGATCGCTGATGACGCGGGCCAGGTCCTGGTCGTCCTCGACGACGAGAATGCGGGCTTTTTCTCCGGGTCCGCAGAGCACGCGGGCCAACTCGCCCAGCAAGGCATCTTCATCGAGCGGCTTTTCCACCCGTCCCTCGGCGGGGGCTGACAGGTCTGCCGGCAATTGCGGATTGTCAACGCTGAGCAGAACGACGGGAGTTTTGGCCTCGGGGTCCAGACGGCGCAGGTGGGGCAGAATCTCCCACCCGTTCATCCCGTCGAGAGCGGTATCGAGCAGGATAGCCTCGACGCCCTTGTGGGCCGCGGCCAGGGTTTGCTCCGCGGTAGCTGCCTGGACCACCTGGTAACCGTGGCGGGTCAACTGGGCGGCGATCTCCGGGCGGGTTGCCTCGTTGGCGTCGGCAAGCAGGACAGTGCCCTGGCCGGGCTCGCTCAGGGATCCCTCCCCCGGCGTCTCGCCAGGGACCGGCTTGTAGGGCAGGAAGACGCGGAAAGTGGAGCCGCGAACGGGATTCCGTTCCGCCCAGATGCGGCCGGAGTGCTGCAGAACGATGCTGCGGCAAATGGCCAGGCCCAGGCCACTGCCGCCCTTCTGGCGGGAGTCCGAGGCGTCTACCTGCTGGAAGCGGCCGAAGATGGCCTCCAGCTTGTCGGCGGGAATGCCGCGGCCCTGGTCGATGACGGAGAGGGTGACCCCGGTAGCGCCGGGGCGAAGCATGACGGAGATGGTTGAGTTGGGCGGAGAGAACTTTACAGCGTTGGATAGCAGGTTGGTGAGCACCTGGAGCAGGCGGTCGGGGTCGGCGGCGATCTCTACCTGGGTGGTGTCGTGGATAAGTTGGACGCCGGCTGCCTCAGCCACCGGCTCCATGCCATCAATGGCCTGGCGGACGATCTCCGCCAACTGCACGGAGCGGAAGGCGAGGGGTTCGCGGCCGCTTTGGACGCGCTCCAGATCGAGGATGTCGTTGATGAGGCGGACCAGGCGGTCGGAATTGGTGAGGGCAATGCGGAGCAGGTTGGCGGCCTTGTCGTTCATCTCGCCGAGAATGCCGGAGGAGAGCAGTCCGAGGGCCCCGCGGATGGAGGTGAGCGGGGTGCGCAATTCGTGGCTGACGGTGGAGATGAATTCGTCCTTGAGGCGGTCCAGCGCATAGCGCTGGCTGATGTCGCGGAAGCTGAGCACGGAACCGGAAAAGCGGCCGCGATCGAGGATGGGAGTGATGGCGTATTCGGCCGGGAAGGAAGTGCCGCCGGCGCGGAAGATAGTGTCCTCGCCAGCCGCGGCCATCTGGTGGCCAGTGTTGCGGCGGAGGGCGCAATCCTCTCCGCATTGTTGGTTGGGCGTCGCGAAGCCGTGCATCAGTTCATGAACCGACTTGCCGGTGAGGTTGGTGGCTGCGGCGCCCAGCAGACGGGCTGCGGCAGGGTTGGCAAAGCTGACCAGGCCGCGGCGGTCCACGCCGCAGATGCCGTCGGCGACCGAGTCGAGCAGGATCTCCTGTTGGCGATAGAGCTCCTCGGCCCAGCCCTGTTCCTGGGAGCGCGCCATCATCTGTCCCAGCGCAGCGGCCACCGTCTCCACGGCCGCGAGGGCCTCACGGTCTTCGCGAAGACAGAAATGGCAGTAGAATTCGAGAACGGCCAGCACCTTGTTGCCTACACGAACGGGCACCGCCCAGCCGGAGAGCATCTCTTCACGCAGGGCAGACTTGACGCGCGGGCTGAGGGGCATGGAAGCCAGATCGGCGATCCAGATGGGGCGGCCATCCTGCCAGGCCCGTCCCGGCAGCTCGGTGCCGCAGGCCAGCGTGTGCCCCATGCTCTCTTGAATGAGGGTTTCCGCGCGCCGGCCCGGAGCGCACCAGGCGGTGCCGAATTCGAGCCGGTTCTGTTTGGCGTCGACCTCCCATTTGAAGGCTACGTCCCAGCCCTGGGAGACGCAGAGGGCCTCGAAAATGCGCACGGCCGCGACTTCGGGGGCGGTGTTTTCCCCGACGATCTGGCTGACCACCAGTTGCAGGCTCAGGCGGTGCTCGCGTTGTTTCTGCTGGGTCACGTCGCGGAGCATGCAACGCAGCGTCGTTGGATGGCCTGCCATTTGGCGCTGGCTCAGGCTCAGTTCCAACTCCAGTACGCGGCCGTCGGGTGTGTGGTGGCGCAGCGGCGCGCGGTCTATCACCTCGCCATCCAGGGCGCGGCGGAAGAGCGCGCCCGCCTCGCCTCGGCTATCGGGTCCAAAAAGCTCTTCAAACGAATCAAGAGCCAGCAGCGCCGCCTTGTCCTTGCCGAAGCATCGCTTCCAGGCGGGGTTGGCATAGAGAAACTGTCCAGCGGCGCTGAGCGTGGCAATCATCTCGCTGGAGCTCTCGAACAGGTCGCTATACCGCTCCTGCATATCGCGCAGCGCCTGCTCCTGGCGCATGATGGCAGTCTGATCCAGCTCCAGCGCCACCGCCGCCAACCCGGTGATCGCGCCATTGCCGTCGCGAAGGACGGAGAGGTGGAGCGCAACGTGGACAAGCTCGCCATTCTTGTGACGCAAGTAAGTGTCGAAGCTGGGTACCTGGCTGGCCGGAAGGGCACGAATGGAATCGACGTAGTCCGCCAACTCACCACCTGCGGATAGCTCGGACGACTTGGGTCCGCCTCCCAGCCTCAACATCTCCTGGAACATGCGCGCCCCCTCGCCGGGGGCCAGGACATCCCCCGCGTTCGACATGCTCATCAGTTCCGAGACACGATAGCCCAGGAGGCGTTCCGCGGCAGAATTCAGGTACGTGAAGCGGCCGTCGAGACCGGCAGCCATCACCATGGGGCCAGCCGAGTCGAGCAATTCTTTCAGCGCCTCGGCCACGACTGCCGGGTCAGGGGTGATGCGGAACAGCAGGCGCAGAGCAAGGGCGGCGGCCCCGACCCCGGCAACTCCGCCGGCAAAATTCAGGAACGTCTCGGACCGGGGGCCGGCGGCCAGGATGTGCGCAAATGTTCCCGCAAGCAGCCCGAGGAGGATGCCCGCCACGGTGGGCCAGATCAGGAATCGGAGGCTCCGGCCCACACGTTTGGCTTGCGCTTTTTCGGTCGGGGTTTCCTGGTTGGGCTCGTCCTGCATCATTCCCCCAAGGCGCTTCTACCAATGCCACAGCCGTTGCGCGGCGACTGGCGGCATCGGAAAGCGGCTACCGATCACAAATAACCGATTTCCCCAGCCCTTGGGACAACGAAAGTTTGTCCCAAGGCGATTTGCAGGTAGTATATGCGATTGATTCCAGACAATCTACGTAAATCGAAACAGTGTTTCCCCCGAGGAAACACTCCAGTTTACGGCGTTCATCAAGACCGGGGGGAAAGTTCCTGAGAAAATTGCCGGGATAGAGTGACCGGCAAGCTTTATCTTTGCCGAATATTCAACCGCCTTCCCTCCGAATCCAACCTATACTGGCCCCATGTTGCGTGTGTCTTTGCCGTCCCGTCCAGTTCACGCAGCCCTGGCGGCGGCCGGGCTGGTTTGTGTGCTCGCTCAACCGCCGGCCGCCCGCGCATGGGGCAATGAGGGCCATCGCCTGATCAACCGGCTCGCGGCCAGCACGCTGCCCGCCGATGTGCCCGCTTTCTTGCGCTCGGAGGCGGCGGTGAACGAGATCGAGTACCTGGGTCCCGAGCCGGATCGCTGGCGTTCGCCCGCCGAGCTGGAGCTGAGCGCGGCGCAGGCCCCGGAACACTTCATCGACCTGGAAGAGGCTGACGCGCTGGGCCCCTTGCCGCGCCGCCGGCTGGATTTCGAGGCCAAGGTCTTTGCCGCGGGGCAACGGCCGGAGAAGATCGGCCTGCAGCCGTGGGAGACGACCGAGGTTTGGGAGCGGCTGAAGGCGGCGCTGCGGGAGTATCGCGGCCTGCAGGCTGCCGGAAAAGACACGCGCGGCGTGGAAGCGGCGGCGCTCTTCTATGCAGGCTGGCTGGGCCATTACGTGGGTGACGGCTCGCAACCGCTGCACACGACGGACAAGTACAACGGCTGGGTGGGACCGAATCCCAGAGGCTATACGACCGGCCACCTGATTCACTGGCAGTTCGAGGGGCCGTTTGTGGCCGCGAATCTGCATGAGCCCGAGGTGCGGGCCAGGATGACGGCGCCCAGGGCCATCGACGGCGACATCTTCTTTAGCTATGTGGCCTACCTGCGCCACACGGCAACGTATGTTGAAAGGGTCTACCAACTGGAGAAGGCAGGAGGCTTCGTGGGAGCTGGATCTGCTGAGTCGCGGGAGTTTACCGCCGAACGGCTGGCTGCCGGAGCCAGCATGTTGCGCGATATGATCTACACCGCTTGGCTGGAGAGCGCGAAGCCTGTGCCCGATTCCTACGCCGGAAAGTAAGTTCGCTCAGGCGGCGGCTTCGGCGGGGGCCAGATGGGGGAGATGACGCAGCAACACGGTGAGCGTCAAGGTGAGCAGCACGACGAAGGGAACAGCGATCAACAGCCAAGCCAGCAATGCGTGGCCGAAGAGACCGGCCAACTGCGAAAGCAGGTAGACGGGCGAGGTGTGCAGCAGAGCGGCAACCTGCGCGGCGTGAATGGGGCCGGCGTCGAAGAGCCATCCGCCCAGCCGGACAAAGGGCACAATGAGCAGGAGCTGCAGCGGCATGGCGGCATAGTTTGCCGCCTGAATGGCGGGCAGATTGAGCCGCAGGGCCAGCGCCAGGGCAGCGCAGACGAGCGTGGGAATGCCCACCACGGGAATGCAGCCAATAGCGAATCCGAGCGCAAGGGTGAGCGCCAGGCGGCCGGGCGAGATGCCCTGGCGCAGCCACACAGCGGCGTTGCGCTTGACCGAGTCTAAGAATCTTTTGACCATTTTCCCCACCCTATCTATATCGACACGGAAATGCGGATAATTATGCAATTAATTTTTGATGAATGAACCAAAAGGTGCAGCAGGAAGTTAAGGGTCTTCAATCCGGGAATGTGAGCCTGCCGCCAGGCACGGCGGAGTCGCTTGCCTCTCCCCTGCTTACGGCTCAGGATTCAGCAGGGCTGCGATCTGGGGGATGAGCCGCTGGAAGAGGCGGGCGAGACGGTGCTCGACCTGGCGGCCGGTCTCGAAGACCTCCTCGTGGCTGAGCGGTCTAGCGCCCAGGCCGGCGGCGAGGTTGGTGACGCAGGAGATGCCGAGAACTTCGATGCCCATGTGGCGGGCGGCGATGGTTTCAGGGACGGTGGACATGCCGACCAGTGTAGCTCCAAGAGACCGGAAGGCGCGGATCTCGGCGGGGGTTTCGAAGCTGGGGCCGGGGACGGCAAGGTAGACGCCC
>Ga0181533_1005622_pt1 | contig 11906 bp, 5 predicted proteins | sample PEATcosm2014_Bin_45_FD_119772 | JGI IMG/M metagenome (GOLD analysis project Ga0181533, IMG submission 119772) | Peatland microbial communities from MTU Mesocosm Facility, Houghton, MI, USA - PEATcosm2014_Bin11_60_metaG | ecosystem: Environmental > Terrestrial > Soil > Wetlands > Peat | place...
AAAGGCAATATATTGTTTAGTCAAAGCCTTGCTAGGTTTACCATACGTGTCTATGGGGGTATTGGTACTGTTAGCCTTGACTTGGTTTAGCCAACCTCCTGATTTAATATTAACAGGTACGTTGTTGTTTGCTTTTCCAGTTTCTTGGTTATGTCGGCTTCAATGTGAGCGAGAACAGGGATTTTATAAGAAGCTGTATATGGATGGCAAAAGCCACAGACGAGCAAGTTCAACACAGGTGTCGTCAAGTATAGCGAAAAGCTGTCCCGTCTGCAACAAAACTATCTCTTCAGAAAACAATTTCTGTCCTTATTGTGCAACTGACCTCAGAGGGCAAAAGTTGCAACAGCCCAACTTACAGAAACAAGGATGACGATATGTCCAAAATTCAACAACAGAATACTTTGCAATGCGAGTTTTTGTACAAATTGTGGAGCAGACTTAAGACAGAAAACACCCAATAGCAACCAATAAGGCGCGCTTTAAACATGTTCAGGTAAGTAGTATTATTGATACTCTGATTAATTTAATACTATTTTTGTTTTAAGAGGCTACGGAAGAAACAGTTTCCCACTACACATAGGGTAACGAGCCCAGGTTCTTTATTTCTTCAAGTAGGTGCCTTTCTTAGCTCGTATTTTCCCAAGTCAAACCACACGTTTTAATCTTATCCAACAGTTAAAAGACAACTGGAAAAGATCAAGCCATGTTTTCTAAAAAAAGACAATGATGAATCGGTGACATCTTAGCATTTAAGGTTTGCTGAGGCTCCGGACCGAAACTTAAAGGAAAAGAAAATACAAATGCTTGCTAAAGGCAATTGTTTTTTGTCAATTTTAACCGGAGCCTTCTCAGCCACACTTTTTTCCGTTATTTTTTTTAAAGGACTAAAAAAGGGGAAAGTGAAGTTTTTGTGTTTGCTTCTACTTTATGGGTGTTTTCTCATCATCAACAGCGCCAGTACGACGCCGATTATTATGATGACGATTATGACTGCTACAATTCCCAGTTCTACCGTCGATGTGGTTGCTAGGCCCGTTGGTGGTGAAGCCGTTGGTGCCGCTGTTGCCGCTGGACTGTTTGCGTAGAGGTATGTCTCAGCGCAAGAACCGTAGTATCCTCCTGTACCTCCAAAGCTGGCTACGATGGTATAGTTGCCTGGTATTTGAGGCGTCCAGTTGAAACCGTATGAGCCGTAGGCATTAGTCGTGGTTGTGCCGATAGTGTAAGTGTTGCCATTGTGGTCGGTTTCGGTTAAAGTGACCGGAACACCTATAATATTGGTTGGCATTGGCTGCTGCTCGTAAACTGCTTCCATAAAGGCGCTCATGCTTGCGTCAGATACGCATGGTAAGCCGTTGGCGAAGTTTGCTTTGACTGCTTCTTGGCTTGCGCCTGCGGAAACGTCCATCACTGTACCGGTTAACGTCACTGGGGTGCCTGCTGTCACGCCGACTTGGGGTGCACTAATAGTTGTAGCGCTTGGTCCTCGGCCATAGGCGTAAATCTGCCCGTCGTACATGTTAATCGTTGTGAAGATGCCGTATGCTATTGCTGGGGCTGCGTCGTCGAAGGCAAGGTTGCTCCATACTAGCTGTCCATTGGTGATGTTCAAGCATACTTCCTGTGCGCCATGGAATAACGGTGGATCGTACTCGTGACCCTCGCCGATGAACATTTCACCGCCGCCAACACATCCTACAGTGAAAGCCCATAGTGGCCAAACACCGTAGGGAGTATTAGCTTCGGCGTTGCTAATCTGACTCGTTTGCCATGTCCAAATAATGTGGCCGTTCGTCATGTTAAGAGCCCAAACGTCTCCTCCAAAGCCCCAAATGTAGAATACACCGTTTGACTGGTCAACAACACCGTTGAGGCCAAAGTCATCAAAAGCACTTGGCATGTTACCGTCAGACATTTTAACGTCAAGACTGCTTGTCCATGCCTCTTGTCCTGTTTGCAGACTGAAAGCGATTGCACCAAGCGTAGCATAGTTCAGTTCAACGTAGACTCCGTCTCCTGCAGTAGGGGTGTTGGTTATCCTTGTGTAAGGCGCGCTCGTGAAGAAACTTTCCGTCCGGTTATATATCCACATCATAGCGCCTGTATTTAAGTTAAAGCCTGCTTCGACTTGCCAGCATGGTTGTTCTCCGACAGAAGTGGTTCCTCCAGTTAACACTAGTGTATTGTCTGCGATGAAGTACGGCGAAAAGGCACCTGTGCCGAAAGCTGCAGGACCAAATAGTCCCATGAAAACTAGTGGTACGCCATTAAGAGTTGTAGGTATTGATTGAACTTGCCATTCTAATCCCTGGCTCCATGGAAGGACTTCACCTATTGAAAAGCCCCAGTCCCCGAGTCCACCTTCATTACTTCCAGCCACCATTCCGAGAGCGTCTGTAAGGTTCCACATTTCTAGCGAAGGTCCTGTTGTAGTCACTTGTTTAACAGGGCCCCCAAAGTAATCTGGGTATACATTTTGTGTGCCAGCCGTGGTGTTTACAAGGTAGCCTAATATGTCTCCATGTGAGTCCTCTGCCCACCAGTTGGGTGATGTGCCGTTGACAATGCTGCACACATATTCTCCGGTCAATGCATCGTACATGTTCAATTCGTAGTCAACAGAGGGTCCGAATGGACCAAAACTAGAGCCGTCGTTTACACCCGGAAGAGTTCCGCTCGTAAAGATGTATGGACCGCAAACGCCGTACTGGTTGGGATTTTCCCATTGTACTTGCATGCCGAATACCAACGGATTTTGCGTATTTATCACCCACAGGGTTTGTCCGGTGTATAAGCTCATAGCCACTACTCCTTGGGAGCTATCTGTAGTCGTCGTATACCAAGTAGAGTACTCTATGCCGTCGATTATTACTGGTGCGTATCTGGGGGTGTACTGACAGGTTGTCCAATAGTCGCTGTATTGTTCGCTGTTACCGAGTTCTCCGCCTGCTACTCCACCAGCCATCCAAACTTTTGTCCAGAGGATGTGAGCTGTAGTTGGCGCTGAAGTGTACGGGTTATAGTCGCCTGACATATTGTACAGGCCAGTGTCAGCAAATGGAGTTCCTCCAAGTCCAAGCCAAGGTCCAGTGAGAGAAGCCCAATTTTGCACGTTTTCTGCGTTAACTGGAGTCTGCCACCAGCTTGTCGGAAGAGGAGTATTTGGAACAGTTGATGCGGGCGTGGTCGTAACTGAAAGGGTTACTGGTGTACTCGTTGAGGGTTCTTCGTAATCGCCTGTATATCCAGGAACCGTGAGGTTTTGTCCGAGGTAAGTCAGTTCGAATGTGTAGTTACCAGTCTTGGCGGGAGTGTACAAAGTATATGTGCCTCCAGTAGTATCACTAGTAAATGGTCCTAGTGTCGTTTTAGTTCCACTGGGGTCCGTTACAGCAACCGTGAACTTAGCGAGTTCGCTATCTAATAAAGGCACAGCGAGGAACATGTCAAGAGTCACTGTTTGACCGATACCGCAAGGGTTAGGGTTGACCTCAAGGAAGGCATATGTTGGAAGATTCGTAGTGGTGGCTGCAGAAACTTTTGATATTAGTGTCGCTGAAGTTGCCATTGAAAGTATAAAGATTATAGCAATCGTAGCAGCAGCAATTTTATTTTTTAGTGTCTTCATTTTTCTTTTTTTCTCCTTAATTTGTGATTCTTTAAGTGGAAGTTAGAGCTAATATAATTCACTCACTTATCGTGAGTGCAAAAAAGTGTTAACTTTATTTCAAGTTACTACCTCAAGAATTTTCAACGCACTTTGTCTAACTTATATTTCTGTTCAAGCGCTTAGAAGACATGTAAGTGAGCCAGATCCAGCAGCAATATGGATTCACGGAGGCTTTATCCTTTTAGGGATAAGCCAGTATTCGTTATTGTCTTTTTACATCTATAACAGTCTTGTGGCATTCGCAGGATCCTTAGCACTTCGTTTAATGGCTTTAGCCGTCTTCCTTTTTGTCGTCTTCAAAACTTTTTACAGCTCTATGAAAGGTCCCGACGGATGAAGATTCCTCGGAGAGATGGATTGAAGATTTACGCGATCTTTAGCGCCCGCGCCAAAATAACTATGAATTGTTTCTATCGGTTGGCTATGCCCATACGTTCCATGAAATCAAGGATTTTCTTGTACTCATCTAGATATTGTTTGCCTTTTTCAGTAAGGTCATATGAAATCTGATTTTCGATTAAATTGAGGTCTTCTATATCAGAAATGTAGCTTTTCAAGCGGTCGAAGGGAACATTCAATTTTGTCTGAACTCGGGTCAAAACTATCTTGCCCATGTCGCTTTTTTCAGCCTTAATAATTAACAAAAGATCTCCATAGATTTTCATTTTGTATCTTCTGGCTTTTTTCTTCATTCAGGAACCCTTTTTATGTGACCGGTAAAAGGCTTGGTAAGCAATTAGGAGGAAAAGAACCAATGCTATCCAACGAAGTACCAAGTCTCCGTAAAATGCAAGTTCACTGTTATCAACGGCCCAAATTAACAATGAGTACTGGCCTATTCCGAGGAGCATGTATCCGAAGGGAGTCAATATTGTTTTTGAATCTTGAGTTGCTAAGTGACTTCTGAGCGTATGGATAGTGATATAGAACAGACAGACCAAGTTAAAAGCCCTGGTGTAAATACCTAAAATTCGATAACTACTAAAAGCGAATCCGGGGGCGACATAAATCAGAATAAACGTGGATGTCAAAGCAATGATTAGTACACTGAGTGTTACATCCCAAATTAATCGGGAGTATTCTGCAGGTTTCTTAGAGAAATAATACGTGAACGCAAGAAATGCAAAGGCAAATGGCTTTGCGAGAAGTTGGAACCACATCAAAGGGTTAACCCCAGAAATGGCAGGCGAAGCAAAAGCTGAAAACGTGTAGGAGAAGCCAAGAAAGCCAAATCCAAGAGGAAGGCCTAAATACCGAACTTCTCTAGTGAGGCTGTATGGCTTTACATAGAACCATACTAGAATAAAGCAAATAACTGCCGAAAAGGTTTCTTCTGTAATTAGAAAAATTTGTTCTGAGATTTAGGATGCCTCCTATTTAGCATATTTAGCCCTATATTTAGCCCTATATTTAGCCCTAGCATATTTGATTTTCTCTTTTTGAGTAACCACCAGTGCGCGCGCCATAAAAAGGGTTTTACTAATTTAATTAAGGGTTTGCTGAGGCTCCGGACCGAAACTTTAAGGAAGAGAAAATGCAAATGTTGAAAACTTCCTTTGCCTGTGAATTTTAACCGGAGCCTTCTCAGCCCCATTTTTTTTCGGTTATTTTTTTAAATGACTAAAAAAGGGGGAAGTGAGTGTTGTGTTCATTTGTTTTCACTTTATGGTCGTTTTCTGAGCATCAGCACTGCCAGTACAGCGACGCATACGATTATAATGATGGCTAATACTGCGACTCCTAACTCTACGGTCCCTGTCGATGCCAGGCCTGTTGGTGGTGAAGCTGTTGGTGCTGGTGTTGCCGCTGGACTGCTTGCGTAGACGTGTGTTTCAGCACAAGATCCATAGTAGCCGTTGTTGCCTGCAAAAGTGGCTACGATAGTGTAGTTGCCCACGATTGGAGGCGTCCAGTAATAGGCAAAGGTGCCACTTTCGTCAGTTGTGGTCGTGCCGATAGTGTAAGTGTTGCCGTTGTGGTCGGTTTCAGTTAGCGTAACTGGAACTCCAGTGAAGTTAGTTGGTTCTGGCTGTTGTTGGTAAACGTAGCTCATCCACGCACTCATGCTAGCTTCAGACGCGCATGGAACTCCATACGGAAAGTCTGCTGCCTGCTCAGTCTGCTTTGTGCCAGCGGAAATATCCAGCACTGTACCTGTAATCGTTATTGGTGTGGCGGTTGTAACTCCAATATCAGGTGCCGTAACTGTGGTCGCGCTGGGTCCTCTGCCAACAACGTAAATTTGGTTGTCGTAACCGTTAAACCACGTCGCATAGCCATCCGCGATAGCATAGCTTGTAGCAACGAACTCTGCCGTGATGCCTGAGAGAGTCCAGATTTCCTTACCTGTGGTAGCGTTGATAGCGCGTGCCTCTGCACCCTTGTAAATCGGCGTCGTCCAAGTATGCGCAGTAGTAACCAAATACAGCACTCCGTCGCCAACAGCATTGATGAAAGTTGGATAGTCACCGTAAGGATAGTTTAAGCCTGCGTTAGTACTGTTGCCTGCGCCTCCATTTCCATAAGTCCAATCTAAAGCTCCAGTCGTATCGTTATAGCAGTAGATTATTCCGGCGTAGCCACCACTGTAGAGGTTGCCGTAAGCTATTTGATCTGTTAAGGTGCCTGAGCCTGGGTTGCCATAGTAGTCAAGTGCTGCCTGAGGTGGAGCTGTCCAAACATACTTGCCGGTAGTAAGGCTGTATCCTAACCATTGAACGTTTTCCTTGTAGCTTAAGAAGAACATTCGGGTGTTCCAGTCAACATTGCCTGGTACGACCGTGTAGTTGTCTGGCGGCGGTTGAAGTGTACTCCACCATAGCACTGAGCCGATTGCGCCTCTGGATGCGTTGAGGTTGATGAAGAAGAACGTGTACGGAGCCGAGCTTACATAACTGTAAATGTCATTTTCACCGTTTGAAGGCGGTGTACCGTTAATGCAAAGCATTCCATCGCCGTAGTTAGCTCCAATCACCATTATTGGGGTGTTAGCAATCTCTGTCGGAAGCCACGGTGTGTTATAGACTTGTAGCGCGGGGTTGATAGGTGTAGTCATAGTGTTGAGCCACGGTAGCGAAACGTTCCAGTCGTACGTAGTGTCCGGTCCCGTGGAAATGGCTCCGTTGATTGTGCCCGATAATATTGGCGAAAATGCACCAGTTGGCAGAAACACTCGGGAAGAGTTCCATTCACCCAAGGTCCAATCTGGATTCGCCGCAGTGCCTGCATTCGCAAAGACATAGCTTATGTATGTACCGTCTGGACCTATTACTGGCGCGGAACTGAAGCCGGGACCATATCCTGGAGCCTCGGGAACGTTATTTACGGTGCACAGTAGGGTTCCCGTGTCTCCATCATACACTTGCCAAGTCCCCAAATACCAGGTATTTGAAATTAAGAGTGGTGGACAAACTCCGTGCTCGTTTGGGGTTTGAACGTCCAAGAGTATGCCGAATGATAGCGGGGGAACATTGGGGCTGCTCCAGATTGTTTGTCCTGTTTGCAGATTAACGCAGTCAGTAGGCCCATTTACGCCGCTACCGGTCAGCGAATTAGGGGCACCATTGTATGATAGTGGTTCTGTGTAGTAGATCATTCCGTCCATTATTATCGGATTAATGTATCTATTTATGTATGCAGATCCGTCGAAGTATGTTTGTCCCTGAATGGCCATTTGGTTTCCTCCGACAACCCCTCCACTTTGAAGCGGCTTAGTCCACATGATATGGCTTGTTAATGGTCCTACAGCATCGCCTGGGAAGAAATTCTGGCCTGACGCCCCAATGTCGCCCGCATAGGGATACCATTGTGTTCCTAGCCAGTTTGACGAAATCGTGTACCAGCCTGTGTTCTCGCCGTAAATTGGACGAGTCCAATAAGCGGTTGGAAGCGGAGCACCAGTCAAAGCATTAGCTATCGGTGTGCTCTGAACAGTAACAGTTGTTGATGCACTGCTTGGCAGAAAAACGTCGCCTGTGTACGGGGCAGGTCCTACGTATGTTTCTCCTGGGTAAGTGAATGTTAAGTTGTACGTGCCGACTTGGTTAGGAACAAATGAAGTGTGCTGATTTGATGTTGTGTCCGTGATAATGGGAAAACTCTGCGTTGTCACTGCACCGTTAGGCGCTGTAATAGTAAGCTCATAGTTATGGAATCTAAGGTTGTTAGCTGGTACACCGAGCCCTCCAGTCGATGCGTCGTAGTAATAGTTGGTTAGCCACATGTAAACGGATACTGTCTGACCGGTCCCGTCAGGGTTGGGCGTTGCCCAAATGTAAGCATATGTGGGAATCTGCCATGCTGGCGTATGTGCACTAGCACTTGGTACTAGCATCATTGAAGCTGACATTGAAAGCATCAAGAATATAGCGATTGCAATAGCTGCAATTCTGTTTTTTGTTTTGTTCATTTTTGTTCTTTCCTTTCTTCTATGTGATGAGTACATTGCTCGAAATGATTTTTAAAAGGTCCCTGTAAGTTAGCCGACTACCAAACTAACCGACGAGAAACAGAAAATTTTAGGAAAGTTAGCTGCGGCAGGCAAGTATTTCTTAACTTTAAAATGTTGAAATGTACTGACGAGGACTAGGCCAAGCGGGATAAACTTGTCTCATAGCTGCGTCAATTCTTTTAATATAGGGTATTTTTGCGATTTCCTCATTAATTGCAATAATATCCTTACAATCTTTCACTAAAGCCACAACATAAAGGTCGTAGTTTCCACTTATTTTGCCAAGACCGGCCACGCCCGGGATTATGGATAACTTGTCCTACTACTTCGTTTGTTTTGCTTTGGTTTGCGAGTGCCATGTTTTCGTATGTTTACGCCTAAAAATGATTCAATTTGCAATATTTTTGATTATAACCTGATTTTTTGGAAAAACTTAAAAGTAATTCGTAAACAACTTAAATGCCCTACTAGAGGAGAGAAACTTGCTGCTACAAGAGGAAGCAGTTCAAACGCTAGTTAATTTGGGACTTACAGTTTTGCAAGCAAAAGTCTACGTTGCCCTCGCTAAATTAGGCGCCTCAACAGGAAGAACAACGGCTAAGGAAGCAAAAGTGGCTTCGCAGGACGTTTACCGTGTACTCATCGAACTCCAAGAAAAAGGACTTGTAGAAAAAATAATAGCCAGACCAAACAAATACAGACCCATCCCACTACAAGACGGATTCTCAGTTTTACTTAAACACAAGGCATATGAATACAAGGAAATTGAGAAAAAAACGGCGGAAATACTTGACAGATTCAGAACAAACCATCAAGAAAATACGACGGCTAAAGAATGCGAATTCGCGATGATTACTACAAAAGATGCATGCCTCCGCAGATTAAACAAGGCAGCAGCGATTACTACCAAAAAGAGTGTAGACGTTATTGATTCATGGGATAGTTTCAAGTATTCCATTGTGGTTTACGCTGAACAAATCATAAAAGGTGCAAAGAAAAACGTAAGGTTCCGATTCATCACCGACAAGCCCAAAGATGGAGAGACCGTGCCAAAAATCTTCCAGACTTGGAAGAAAAATGGCTATGTTCAACTAAGACACATTCCCACCCAACCTCCAACCTCAATAAGAATTGAAGACAGAGAGCAAGTAACCATATGTATCATGACAACAGGGCACGCGGTGGAGGCACCAAGTTTATTTTCAGACAACCCGTGTCTAGTCGCAATACTTCAAGATTACTTTGAACGGGTTTGGAGCGAAGCAACTGAAGCCAACATATAACTGCACCCCTATATCAAATTCAATTACACTTTGCTGCTACCAAGAGAATGACACCAGGATAACGTTTCAGAAAGAAGATACGGAGTTAGTAATTACTTCTGAAAAAAAACTTTTTCTCAAAAGATTCGAAAAGACAATTAAGGTAGGTCAAATTAGTGAGGACATTGTCGGTATAGCGGCAGGCTTCAACAGGGTGTTACTTCACAATCTCCTACGTTTCGAGAGGCTGACAAGGAGAGGTGTAAAAATTCGAGTTATCACAACAAAAAGTTAATGGAGAATCAATGTCGAGAAATCCTAAAACTTCATCGAAAAAGTCCCTCTTTGAACTCAGGCACTTACCAGACCTCTAATTTATTTGGGATGCATATATTTGATGAACAACAAGTTACTTTAGCCATGTCCGAAAAAGAACCGTTGCCCAGCTTATGGACAAATAACGTTCATGTTGTAAAACTAGCAGAAGCCCACTTTGAAAACATGTGGGATAACGCCCAAACAAGTTAAAAACAATCCTTAACAAAACTATGATCCTGTTGCCGATATTTTTAGTGGTAGTGGTAAATATGTCGTTTAAGTAAATCTGGTTAGTTGAGGCTTCTTAACGGAAACTTTATTATGTTATCGAACCGTTTAAACGTGCAACCAGAGAGGAACCTTTGATGGAAAAAAACTCTGAGCTTGAAAAAGGCAAGTCAGAAGTTTATGGCTCGCGTGAAAATTGGCCGCCGTACACGTACAGGGATTACCCAGATATTAAACCTGAAACTTATGAAGCCTTCATTGAGTTCCTGACTACGGAGAATACGTCAGGCAGATTGATGGAGCTTCAACCGTGGATTTCTGTTTGCGATTCAAAATGTGCTTTCTGCTATTTCCCAACTACCCCCACAAGCAAGGTCAAAATGCAGCTGTATCTTGAACTTTTAAAGAAAGAACTCGAAATGTACGCTAAAACCAAGTATGTAAAAACAAGCGTGTTCGACGAAATAGTTTTAGGGGGTGGAACACCCAGCGTCTTGGCTGCTGAGCAGATGATTGACCTCATAGACTTCTGCAAGGCAAGGTTCAACATTAACAAAGAATATTTTATCAAAGTAACTGGTTCCTCAAAGACGCTCGCGCTTAAAAAAATTGACAAACTCGCCGAATATGGCGTGTACCAAGTGGATATGGGGGCGCAAACATTTGATGACAGACTACGAAAAATGCTTTGCTTACCCGATAGTGCAGCTGACGTTGAAAAAGCTATTCGGCATGCACGAAAACTGAATTTATGCGTATGCGTGGACCTCATGTACAATCTTCCAGGGCAGACAATGGAAAGTTGGATTAGTACGCTAAAGAAGACGATTGAACTTGACGTGGAGGTTGATACTTACTCGTTACATGTGGATCCAGGGACTGTACTTGAAAAAATGATTAAGACAGGAGTTTCTCCGCCGACTGGCGATGCAGAATATGAGAAGCAAATGTACCTTATAGGCTATAAAATGCTGACTGAAGCAGGCTACAAAGCAGTAGGTCATGACCGCTTTAGTAGAGTAGAATGGCACATGCGAGAGAACTGCCTCAACGGTTGGCCATGGGGAGGAATATTGACAACGGGCGCGGGCTGCTTCATGGGGTACCTCCAACGGTTTTCTTACTCCAACATTGAAAACATAAACGATTACATGGCAACTGTAAAAGCAGGGAAACTACCCATAAGTAGACTTTCAGAGTCAACGACTGAAGACATGATGAGACGGACAATGACCCGATTATACCTACGATTGTCAGTTAGCAAAAAAGAATTTATGCAAAAATTCGGCACCACACCAGAAAAGGTCTTTCCAAAACAACTTCAAAAACTAAAAGACAAGGGACTAATTGAAATTGACGACAAAGAATTAAGAATAACAAAGTTAGGTGAAATTTGGAAAGGAAATATCGCTTGGGAATTCGCACCTAACCAAACTTAATTTTTTTTCAAACCTCAACTGCATAACAAAGTTGTGTATATTTAGCTCTTGTTTCTTCGTCTTTAGTGCTTTTTTTCTACATCAAAAAACAGGCTTTTCTATGTTGAAAAGCATCGTTCTGCATACAAAAGTGCGCGGTCTTCGTTCCATGCACATCTATGTTGAATCATATTTGAAGCATAATAGAAGCATCTAGTAGACCGGGTAGGTAGGCTGAGCACACACAAATACCCTTAAGACAACCCTAAGACAAAAGCCAAGAGCTAAATGCATATGAAGTTTATTTTAAAAATAGCTAAACCTTAGATACCTCATTTTCAAAGCAAAATTGCACCTATCTACCGGCACTCTTTTAGATTAATTTCATTAGCTAAAAATGCCTACCCCTTCCCTCATTCAACAAGTTTTCGCTAGCAAAATTGACCCAATCCCTTCCTGCCTATACAGTGAAAATTAAGCGGCTACAGGTACATGAGCCTAATTGCAAGAGAGACTACAGTAACAAGCAAGGACTTGTATGCTAATATGAAGCAAAG
>Ga0181533_1005626_pt1 | contig 11899 bp, 7 predicted proteins | sample PEATcosm2014_Bin_45_FD_119772 | JGI IMG/M metagenome (GOLD analysis project Ga0181533, IMG submission 119772) | Peatland microbial communities from MTU Mesocosm Facility, Houghton, MI, USA - PEATcosm2014_Bin11_60_metaG | ecosystem: Environmental > Terrestrial > Soil > Wetlands > Peat | place...
ATCGAAGCCATCCGGAAGCAGTACGACGAATCGAAGAAGCGGCTCGAGCAGCGCTTCCTCGACAAGGTCGAAAAGCTGCAGCGCGGCGACGAACTGCCGCCCGGCGTCATGAAGATGGTCAAGGTCTTCGTCGCCGTGAAGCGCAAGATCCAGCCCGGCGACAAGATGGCCGGCCGCCACGGCAACAAGGGCGTGGTGTCGAAGATCGTGCCGGCGGAGGACATGCCGTTCCTCGCCGACGGCACGCCGGTCGACGTCGTGCTCAATCCGCTCGGCGTGCCGAGTCGCATGAATGTCGGCCAGATTCTCGAGACCCATCTCGGCTGGGCCTGCGCCGGCCTCGGCCTGAAGATCGGCGCTGCCGTCGACGTCTACAACAGCAAGAAGGATTCCAAGCCGCTCAAGGAACTTCTCAAGAAGGTCTATGGCGACGAGGAAACCATCAAGTCGCTCGACGACAAGGGTCTCATGGAACTCGGCGTCAATCTTCGCCACGGCGTGCCGATCGCCACTCCGGTGTTCGACGGCGCCAAAGAGGCCGACATCGAGAACATGCTCGATCTCGCCGGCCTCGATCACTCCGGGCAGGTGTCGCTCTATGACGGGCGCACCGGCGATACCTTCGATCGCAAGGTCACGGTCGGCTACATCTACATGCTCAAGCTGCACCACCTGGTCGACGACAAGATCCACGCCCGCTCGATCGGCCCTTACAGCCTGGTTACTCAGCAGCCGCTCGGCGGCAAGGCGCAGTTCGGCGGCCAGCGTTTCGGCGAAATGGAAGTGTGGGCGCTCGAAGCCTACGGCGCGGCCTACACGCTGCAGGAGATGCTGACGGTGAAGTCCGACGACGTCGCCGGACGCACCAAGGTCTACGAGTCGATCGTGCGCGGCGACGACGCCTTCGAGTCCGGCATTCCGGAATCGTTCAACGTGCTGGTCAAGGAGATGCGCTCGCTCGGCTTGAACGTCGACCTGCACAACTCCAAGCAACAGCGCGGCGACGGCATGCCCGAGGCGGCGGAGTAAGACGCAGGCGTCATGGCCGGGCTTGTCCCGGCCATCCACGTCTTCCTTGCGGAGGGCAAGACGTGGATGCCCGGCACAAGGCCGGGCATGACGGATGAAACGGATTAATTCAGCGGCCGACACGGTCGGCAAGCGGAGAAGACGATGAACCAAGAGATCATGAATCTGTTCAGCCCGCAGGTGCCGGCTCAGGTCTTCGACCAGATCCGGATTTCGATCGCGAGCCCGGACAAGATTCTGTCGTGGTCCTACGGCGAAATCAAAAAGCCGGAGACCATCAATTACCGCACCTTCAAGCCCGAGCGCGACGGCCTGTTCTGCGCCCGCATCTTCGGGCCGATCAAGGACTACGAGTGCTTGTGCGGCAAGTACAAGCGCATGAAGTACAAGGGCATCATCTGCGAGAAATGCTCGGTCGAAGTGACGCTGTCGCGGGTGCGTCGCGAGCGCATGGGCCATATCGAATTGGCCGCTCCCGTGGCGCATATCTGGTTCCTGAAGTCGCTGCCGAGCCGGATCGGCCTGCTGCTCGACATGACACTCAAGGACCTCGAGCGGATTCTCTATTTCGAATATTACGTGGTGCTCGAGCCGGGCCTCACGCCGCTCAAGGACCGCCAGCTGCTGTCCGAGGACGAATACGTCAAGGCGCAGGATGAGTTCGGCGCCGACAGCTTCACCGCCATGATCGGCGCGGAAGCGATCCGCGAAATGCTCAAAGCGCTCGATCTGGAGAAGATGGCGGCCGATCTGCGGGTGGAGATCGCCGAGTCGACCTCGGAACTCAAGCCGAAGAAGCTCGCCAAGCGGCTCAAGCTGATCGAGGCCTTCACCCAGTCCAGCAACAAGCCGGAATGGATGATCCTGACCCATGTGCCGGTGATCCCGCCCGATCTGCGGCCGCTGGTGCCGCTCGACGGCGGCCGTTTCGCCACGTCCGACCTCAACGATCTCTATCGCCGCGTCATCAACCGCAACAATCGCTTGAAGCGGCTGATCGAGTTGCGCGCGCCCGACATCATCATCCGCAACGAGAAGCGGATGCTGCAGGAGGCGGTCGACGCCCTGTTCGACAACGGCCGCCGCGGCCGCGTCATCACCGGCGCCAACAAGCGGCCGTTGAAGTCGCTCGCCGACATGCTCAAGGGCAAGCAGGGCCGGTTCCGCCAGAACCTGCTCGGCAAGCGCGTCGACTATTCCGGCCGTTCGGTGATCGTGGTCGGTCCGGAACTGAAGCTGCATCAGTGCGGGCTGCCGAAGAAGATGGCGCTCGAATTGTTCAAGCCCTTCATCTATTCGCGGCTCGACGCCAAGGGCCTGTCGACGACCGTGAAGCAGGCCAAGAAGCTCGTCGAGAAGGAGAAGCCCGAGGTTTGGGATATCCTCGACGAGGTGATCCGCGAGCATCCGGTGCTGCTCAACCGGGCGCCGACGCTGCACCGCCTCGGCATCCAGGCGTTCGAGCCGGTATTGATCGAAGGCAAGGCGATCCAGCTTCATCCGCTGGTCTGCGCCGCGTTCAACGCCGACTTCGACGGCGACCAGATGGCGGTGCATGTGCCGCTGTCGCTCGAGGCGCAGCTCGAGGCCCGCGTGCTGATGATGTCGACCAACAACATCCTGCACCCCGCCAACGGCGCGCCGATCATCGTGCCGTCGCAGGATATCGTGCTCGGCCTGTACTACCTTTCGATCATCCGCGACGCCGTCGAGGGCCTCAAGCCCAAGCTGTTCGGCGATCTGGCCGAGATCGAGCTCGCTTTGCACGAGAAGGCCGTCAGCCTGCATTCGCGGATCAAGTACCGCTGGCAAGGCGTCGGCGAGGACAGCAAGCCGGTGACGCGCTGGTACGACACGACGCCGGGCCGGGTCATCCTCGGCTCGGTGCTGCCGAAGCTCGCCAAGACGCCGTTCGATCTCGTCAACAAGCTCATGACGAAACGCGAAATCTCCGGCATGATCGACACGGTCTACCGCCACTGCGGCCAGAAGGAGACGGTGATCTTCTGCGACCGCGTCATGGCGCTCGGCTTCCATCACGCCTTCAAGGCCGGCATCTCGTTCGGCAAGGACGACATGGTGGTGCCGCGCTCCAAGAAGGCCAGCGTCGAAAAGACCCGCGATCTGGTCAAGGAATTCGAGCAGCAATACAACGACGGCCTGATCACCCAGGGCGAAAAATACAACAAGGTGGTCGACGCCTGGTCGAAGTGCACCGAAGAAATCGCCGAAGCGATGATGAAGGAGATTTCCACCTCCCGGCCGGCGACCGAGAAGGGGGCGGAAGCCCAGGTCAATTCGATCTACATGATGGCGCATTCCGGCGCGCGCGGCTCGCCCGCGCAGATGCGTCAGCTTGCCGGCATGCGCGGACTGATGGCCAAGCCGTCGGGCGAAATCATCGAGAGCCCGATCATCTCGAACTTCAAGGAAGGGCTCTCGGTGCTCGAGTACTTCAACTCGACGCACGGCGCCCGCAAGGGCCTCGCCGACACCGCGCTGAAGACCGCGAACTCCGGCTACCTGACGCGCCGCCTCGTCGACGTGGCGCAGGACTGCATCATCACCGATGTGGACTGCGGCACGACGCGCGGCATCAAGGTGCGCGCCATCATCGACTCCGGCACCGTCGTCGCCTCGCTGGCGAGCCGCATCCTGGGCCGCACCACGGCCGAGGACGTGCGCGATCCGAACAGCAACGAAGTGCTGGTGCCGAACGCCACGCTGCTCGAAGAGAAGCACGTCGAGAAACTGGTCAATGCCGGCGTGCAGGAGATCAAGATCCGTTCGGTGCTCACCTGCGAGACCACGAGCGGCTGCTGCGGCATGTGCTACGGGCGCGATCTCGCCCGCGGCACCCCGGTCAATATGGGCGAAGCGGTGGGCGTCATCGCCGCTCAATCGATCGGCGAGCCGGGCACGCAGCTCACCATGCGCACGTTCCATATCGGCGGCGCGGCGCAGATTTCGGAGCAGTCCTTCATCGAGTCGAACTTCGAGGGCACCGTCAAGATCAAGAATCTGAACGCCGCCCGCAACTCGGACGGCGACATGATCGCGATGGCCCGCAACCTGATCGTGGCCGTGCTCGATCCTGACGGCACCGAGCGTGCCGTGCACCGCATCCAGTACGGCGCGCGGCTTAAGGTCTCCGACGGCGAGCACATCAAACGCGGCCAGCGCATTGCCGAGTGGGATCCGTATACGCGACCGATCCTCACCGAACTCGAGGGCACGGTCGGCTACGAGGACCTGGTCGACGGTCAGTCGCTCACCGAAACGCTCGACGAGTCGACCGGCATCGCCAAGCGCGTGGTCATCGATTGGCGCTCGGGCTCCGCCCGCGGCCAGCAGGACCTGCGTCCGGCTTTGGTGATCAAGGGCAAGGACGGCAAGATCCTCAAGCTCGCCCGCGGTGGCGACGCCCGCTACATGCTGGCGGTCGACGCCATCATTTCGGTCGATCCGGGGTCGCAAGTGAACGCCGCCGACGTCATCGCCCGCATCCCGACCGAGAGCGCCAAGACCCGCGACATCACCGGCGGTCTGCCGCGCGTCGCCGAATTGTTCGAGGCGAGGCGCCCGAAGGAGTCCGCGGTGATCGCGGAAATCTCCGGCACGGTGCGCTTCGGCCGCGATTACAAGAACAAGCGGCGCATCACCATCGAGCCGACCGACAAGGGCGAGGAGCCCAAGGAGTATCTCGTCGCCAAGGGCAAGCACATCCACTTGCAGGACGGCGACGTGATCGAGAAGGGCGACTTCATCGTCGAAGGCAATCCGGCGCCGCACGACATCCTGGCGATCAAAGGGGTCGAGGAGCTTGCCGGCTACCTCGTCAACGAGATCCAGGACGTCTATCGGCTGCAGGGCGTCGCCATCAACGACAAGCACATCGAAGTGATCGTGCGGCAGATGTTGCAGAAGGTCGAGATCGACGATTCCGGCGAGACCGACCTTATCCAGGGCGAGCAGATCGACAGGATCGAGTTCGACGAGGTCAACGTCCGTTTCGTGGCCGAGGGCAAGAAGCCGGCGACCGCGCATCCGGTGTTGCTCGGCATCACCAAGGCCTCGCTACAGACGCGTTCCTTCATCTCGGCGGCGTCGTTCCAGGAAACGACGCGCGTGCTCACGGAAGCCGCGGTCAACGGCAAGCACGACACGCTCGACGGCTTGAAGGAGAACGTCATCGTCGGCCGCCTGATCCCGGCCGGCACCGGCGCCATGATGAACAAGCTGCGCGAAGTCGCGATCAAGCGCGATGCGCTCATTCTCGCCGAGCGCGAGAAGGAAGCGGCCGTCAAGGCGGAAGCGGCCGTCGAACAGGCGGCCTTGCCGGCGGCGGAGTAACGCCGGCGCCTGTCACGAAGTCGAAGGGCCGCCCATTGGGCGGCCCTTTTCGTAGCCGGGGTGAGCGCGGCAAAGCCGGGGGCGGCGTTCGAACTTGCAGCATCGTTGCCGGCCGCATGCGTTCGTCGAGAGAGCACATGTGCTTGCGCCATCGCGCTTTTATGCCCATATCGGCTTGACTTCACCGGGCTACGCCGATACATACCGCGCACTTTACGGCAGGCGGTGAGCTTCGCCCGTCGGAACGGCCCTGCCGGGTCCCCTTGTAAGCTATTGTACGTGATAGCTTTGTTGGCACTTCTTGGGCCAGCACCTTTGCGGTCAACGGGACGCGGCGTGACGCCTCGACGAAGGAAGCTCAAACGCTGCCTCTGACTTCGGAAAGTCAGATATCGAGGCATGACCGCGATTGCATTGCGGTCCTCTGCGACGGCCAAGCGCCCCTCCGCACCGGAAGCGGATGGCGCGATTTGGTTTTGCGTGAACGGTTTCGCGCAAGGCCTGTCCACGAGATTTGGGCTTAAGCCCGCGAAACGAGACGAAGCTAGAGGCAAAGGTAAAAGGATGCCGACGATCAACCAGCTCATTCGCAAGCCGCGGGTCACGCAGCGCGCGAAGAAGAAGGTGCCGGCCTTGCAGCAGAGCCCGCAAAAGCGCGGCGTCTGCACGCGCGTCTACACCACGACGCCGAAGAAGCCGAACTCGGCGCTGCGCAAGGTCGCCAAGGTGCGGCTGACCAACGGCTTCGAAGTGATCGGCTACATTCCGGGCGAGGGCCATAACCTGCAGGAACATTCGGTGGTGATGATCCGCGGCGGCCGCGTCAAGGATTTGCCCGGCGTGCGCTACCACATCCTGCGCGGCGTGCTCGATACGCAGGGCGTCAAGAACCGCAAGCAGCGCCGGTCGAAATACGGCGCCAAACGGCCGAAATAATTCGAAGGAAGAAGACAGATGTCCCGCCGCCACAGGGCCGAAAAACGCGAAATCCTGCCGGACCCGAAATTCGGGAACGTCGTGGTCACGAAATTCATGAACTCGGTGATGCATGCCGGCAAAAAGTCGGTAGCCGAGACCATCGTCTATGGTGCGCTCGACATGATCGAGGGCAAGACCCGGCAGTCGCCGGTCACCGTGTTCCAGCAGGCGCTCGACAACGTGATGCCGTCGATCGAAGTGCGCTCGCGCCGCGTCGGCGGCGCCACCTATCAGGTGCCGGTCGAAGTGCGCACCTCGCGCCGCCAGGCGCTCGGCATCCGTTGGATCATTTCCGCGGCGCGCGAGCGCAACGAGAAGACCATGACCGAGCGGCTTTCGGCCGAGCTGCTCGATGCGTCCAATAACAGGGGGAACGCCGTGAAGAAGCGCGAAGACACGCACCGGATGGCGGAAGCCAACCGCGCGTTCTCGCACTATCGCTGGTGAAGCCTGGAACAGCGAAGGATTGATCCCCCATGCCCCGCACTAATCCCATCGAGGACTATCGCAACTTCGGCATCATGGCGCACATCGATGCCGGCAAGACGACGACGACCGAGCGCGTCCTCTACTACACCGGCAAGAGCCACAAGATCGGCGAGGTGCACGAAGGCGCCGCGACGATGGATTGGATGGAGCAGGAGCAGGAGCGCGGCATCACCATCACGTCGGCCGCGACCACCGCGCAGTGGAACGGCAAGCGCCTCAACATCATCGACACGCCCGGCCACGTCGATTTCACCATCGAAGTGGAGCGTTCGCTGCGCGTGCTCGACGGCGCCGTCTGCGTGCTCGATTCCAACCAGGGCGTCGAGCCGCAGACCGAAACGGTATGGCGCCAAGGCGACCGCTACAACGTTCCGCGCATCGTCTTCTGCAACAAGATGGACAAGACCGGCGCTGACTTCTTCCAGTGCCTCAAGGACATCGTCGATCGGCTCGGCGCCAAGCCGGTGGCGGTGCAATTGCCGATCGGCGCCGAGAACCAGTTCAAGGGCATCATCGACCTGGTCCGCATGGTCGGCGTGGTGTGGGACGAGGAAACGCTCGGCGCCAAATATCACGACATCGAAATCCCGGCCGAGCTTTTGGCCCAGGCCAAGGAATATCGCGAGAAGCTCATCGAAGCCGCCGTCGAGCTCGACGACGACGCGATGACAGCCTATCTCGACGGCAAGGAGCCCGACGAGGCGACGCTGAAGCGGCTGATCCGCAAGGCCACGATCAGCGGCGCCTTCTTCCCGGTGCTGTGCGGCTCGGCGTTCAAGAACAAGGGCGTGCAGCCGCTGCTCGACGCCGTCGTCGATTACCTGCCGTCGCCGCTCGACGTGCCGGCCATCAAGGGCATCGACATGAAGGGCAACGAGATCGAGCGCCATGCCTCCGATTCCGAGCCGCTCGCTTTGCTCGCCTTCAAGATCATGGACGACCCGTTCGTCGGCACCATCACCTTCTGCCGCATCTATTCGGGCAAGCTCGAAAGCGGCACCGGCGTGGTGAATTCGACCAAGGACCGCAAGGAACGCGTCGGCCGCATGCTGTTGATGCATGCCAACAACCGCGAAGACATCAAGGAGGCCTATGCCGGCGACATCGTGGCGCTGGCCGGCCTCAAAGAGGTCCGCACCGGCGACACGCTGTGCGATGCGCAGAAGCCCGTCATCCTCGAGAAGATGGAGTTTCCCGAACCGGTCATCGAGATCGCGATCGAGCCGAAATCGAAGGCCGACCAGGAAAAGCTCGGCGTGGCGCTGGCGAAGCTGGTCGCCGAAGACCCGTCGTTCCGCGTCAACACCGACCCGGAGTCCGGCCAGACCATCATCCGCGGCATGGGCGAACTGCATCTCGACATCAAGGTCGACATCCTCAAGCGCACCTATAAAGTGGACGCCAATATCGGCGCGCCGCAGGTCGCCTATCGCGAGAGGATCACCCGTTCGGCCACCGTCGACTACACCCACAAGAAGCAGACCGGCGGTCACGGCCAGTTCGCGCGCATCAAGATCGTGGCCGAGCCGGGCCAGCCCGGCGCCGGCTTCGTGTTCGAGAACGAGATCGTCGGCGGCTCGGTCCCGCGGGAATTTTTCCCGGCGGTCGAGAAGGGTCTCGAAGGGTCGTTGGGCTCCGGCGTTCTCGCCGGCTTCCCGGTCGTCGATCTCAAGGTGAGCCTCGTCGACGGCGCCTCCCACGACGTCGATTCCTCGGCGATGGCGTTCGAGATTTGCGCGCGCGCGGCGATGCGCGAGGCGCTGCAGAAGGGCGGCCCGGTGCTGCTCGAGCCGGTCATGAAGGTCGAGGTGGTGACGCCGGAGGACTATACCGGCTCGGTCATCGGCGATCTGAATTCGCGGCGCGGCCAGATTCAGGGCCAGGACATGCGCGGCAACGCCAACGTCATCTCGGCGATGGTGCCGCTCGCCAACATGTTCTCCTACGTCAACAATCTGCGCTCGATGTCGCAGGGGCGCGCCACGTTCACGATGCAGTTCGACCACTACGCCGAAGTGCCGAAAGCCATCGCCGAAGAGGTGCAGGCGAAGTTCGCCTGATCAGGAATTAACAGGAATTAGAGCAGAGCCGGAACGGAGAGTCCCATGGCCAAGGAAAAATTCAACCGCAACAAGCCGCATTGCAATATCGGCACGATCGGTCACGTCGATCACGGCAAGACGTCGTTGACGGCGGCGATCACCAAGGTATTGGCGGAGACGGGTCAGGCCCACTACACGGCCTACGATCAGATCGACAAGGCGCCGGAAGAGAAGGCGCGCGGCATCACCATCGCGACCGCCCACGTCGAGTATGAGACCAACAAGCGTCACTACGCGCACGTCGACTGTCCGGGCCACGCCGACTACGTGAAGAACATGATCACCGGCGCAGCCCAGATGGACGGCGCGATCCTGGTGGTGAGCGCGGCCGACGGCCCGATGCCGCAGACCCGCGAGCACATCCTGCTCGCCCGCCAGGTCGGCGTGCCGGCGCTGGTCGTGTTCCTCAACAAAGTCGACATGGTGGACGATCCCGAACTGCTCGAACTGGTCGAGCTCGAGGTGCGGGAATTGCTCTCCAAGTACAATTTCCCCGGCGACAAGATCCCGGTGGTCAAGGGCTCGGCGCTGTGCGCGCTCGAGGACAGGGATCCGAAGCTCGGCCACGACGCGATCCTGGAGCTGATGAAGGCGGTCGACGACTATATCCCGCAGCCGGAGCGGCCGAAGGATCAGCCGTTCCTGATGCCGGTCGAAGACGTGTTCTCGATCTCCGGCCGCGGCACGGTCTGCACCGGCCGCATCGAGCGCGGCGTCATCAAGGTCGGCGAGGAAGTCGAGATCGTCGGCATCAAGCCGACCACCAAGACCACCGTCACCGGCGTCGAAATGTTCCGCAAGCTGCTCGACCAGGGCGAGGCCGGCGACAACGTCGGTTGCCTGTTGCGCGGCACCAAGCGCGAGGAAGTCGAGCGCGGCCAGGTGCTGTGCAAGCCGGGTTCGGTGAAGCCGCACACCAAGTTCAAGGCCGAGGCCTACATCCTCACCAAGGAAGAGGGCGGGCGCCACACGCCGTTCTTCACCAATTACCGGCCGCAATTCTACTTCCGCACCACGGACGTGACCGGGGTGGTGACATTGCCGGAGGGCACCGAAATGGTCATGCCCGGCGACAATATCGCCATGGAAGTGACGCTGATCGTGCCGATCGCCATGGAAGAGAAGCTGCGTTTCGCCATTCGCGAAGGTGGCCGCACCGTCGGCGCCGGCGTGGTGGCGAGCATCATCGAGTAGGGCGAATAGGGAGCGGCGAATAGCGAATGGATCGACCTCTATTCGCTACTCGTAATTCGCAATTCGCCATTCGCGCACACAAGAGATCGTGAAATGAACGGCCAGAACATAAGAATCCGGCTCAAGGCGTTCGATCATCGCATCCTCGATGCGTCGACGCGCGAGATCGTCAACACGGCCAAGCGCACCGGCGCCCAGGTCCGTGGCCCGATCCCGCTGCCGACCAAGATCGAGAAGTTCACGGTCAACCGCTCGCCGCATGTCGACAAGAAAAGCCGCGAGCAGTTCGAAATGCGCACGCACAAGCGTCTGCTCGACATCGTCGATCCGACGCCGCAGACGGTCGACGCGCTGATGAAGCTCGATCTCGCCGCCGGCGTCGACGTCGAAATCAAGCTCTAAGGCCTGGAGAAGATAGACATGCGTTCCGGGGTGCTCGCGCAAAAAGTCGGGATGACGCGTCTCTTCACCGAGACCGGCGAGCATGTGCCGGTCACGGTGCTGCGGCTCGGCAACTGCCAGGTCATCGGCCACCGTACCAAGGACAAGAACGGCTACGTCGCGCTCCAGCTCGGCGCCGGCGTACGCAAGGTGCAGAGGACAACCAGGGCCGACCGCGGCCATTTCGCCGTCGCCAAGGTCGAACCCAAACGCAAGCTTGCCGAATTCCGCGTCGACGACGATGCGCTGATTCCGGTCGGCGCCGAGATCACCGCCGACCATTTCGTCGTCGGCCAATATGTCGACGTCACCGGCACCTCGACCGGCAAGGGATTTGCCGGCGGCATGAAGCGCTGGAACTTCGCCGGCCTGCGGGCGAGCCATGGTGTGTCGATCTCGCATCGCTCGATCGGGTCGACCGGCGGTCGCCAGGATCCTGGCAAGACATTCAAGAACAAGAAGATGCCGGGCCATCTCGGCGTCGATCGGGTGACCACGCTCAATCTCAAAGTCCGCCAGACCGACGTGGCGCGCGGCTTGATCCTGGTCGAAGGCGCCGTTCCCGGCGTCAAGGGCGGCTGGATCACGGTGCGCGACGCCGTGAAGAAAAAGCTGCCGGACGGCGTGCCGAAGCCCGGCAAGTTCAAGCTCGCCGACAATGCGGCGACCGCGCCCGTCGCGGTCGGCCAGGAAGGGGAGGGCGCGTGATATGGAAATGAAAGTCACGTCGCTCGACGGCAAGGAGGCCGGTTCGGTCACGCTGTCCGACGCCATTTTCGGCCTCGAACCGCGCACCGACCTCATCCACCGCTGCGTGGTCTGGCAGCTGGCGAAACGCCGGAGCGGCACGCATGAAGTGAAGAACCGGGCGGACATCCACCGCACCGGCAAGAAGATGTACCGGCAGAAGGGAACCGGCTCGGCGCGGCACGGCTCGGCGCGCGTCAACCTGTTTCGCGGCGGCGGCCGTTCGTTCGGTCCGCACACCCGCAGCCACGAAATCGGGCTGCCCAAGAAGGTGCGCGCGCTCGCGCTGCGCCATGCGCTCTCGGCCAAGGCGAAGGACGGCGGCATTCTGGTCATCGACGCGCTCGCCGTCACGGCAGCCAAGACCAAGGCGCTGCGCGGCCAGTTCGACAAGCTCGGCCTCTCCAATGCGCTGTTCATCGACGGCGCCGAAGTCGCAGCCGACGTGAAGAGCGCCGCGCGCAACATCCCGAATATCGACGTGCTGCCGGTCGCCGGCATCAACGTCTATGACATCATGCGCCGGCACAAGCTGGTCCTGACCCGCGCCGCCGTCGATGCCCTGG
>Ga0181533_1005631_pt1 | contig 11892 bp, 11 predicted proteins | sample PEATcosm2014_Bin_45_FD_119772 | JGI IMG/M metagenome (GOLD analysis project Ga0181533, IMG submission 119772) | Peatland microbial communities from MTU Mesocosm Facility, Houghton, MI, USA - PEATcosm2014_Bin11_60_metaG | ecosystem: Environmental > Terrestrial > Soil > Wetlands > Peat | place...
ACGACCTGGAGAAGCAGATGGTGGGCTCGGCGTCGTACTCGTTGAAGAAGTCCATGCTTCAGAGCTTCCAAGTACAGGAGCAAGGCGAAGGCTCATCCCCGGTCACCATCCCTGACATGGGTACAGAGGACGCCTCAGCGTGGGAGAAGCCGCTCCTCGAAGCGGAGCAGACGCTTGATGCCTTCATCGAGGCGTATCTTGAGGTGGAGGTCATGCAGGACCGGGTGGCAGCCTGCAAGGACGCTCTCGAATCCCTCAGCAGCTTCATCGAGGACCTCAAGGCCCATCCCACAAACTAGGTCGTGAACAGCATAAGGAAGACCGTGACCGTGGATGGAGGCGGCTCGGTGGAGGAGGTCGTCTTCCAGCCACTTGAGGTGGGCGCTTACACAACAATGCTCTTCGACGCCGCTGATACTGTGCTGCTCATGTCGGCTACGGTCTTCTCAAAGGAGGTCTTCTGCAGGACCCTCGGCATCTCTGAGGAGGACGCCGCCTTCATCAGAGTGAAGGAGTCCTCTTTCCCGGTGGAGAACAGAAGAATCCGCGTCCTGGACGTCGCGCAGCTGAGCAGGGCCACCATGGACGCCTCTCTGGAGAGAGTAGCAAAGGCGGTCGACGAGATAATGACGCACCACGCGGGCGAGAGAGGAGTGGTCCACACCACATCCTACCAGCAGGCCAACTACATCATGGAGCACGTCTCTGAACCCAACAGGGCCAGGCTCACGACCACGGAGGGGGCTGCCTCGCGGTCGGAGCTGCTGCGCGTGCACGGCGAGACCAGCGAATCCGTGCTGATCTCCCCGAGCCTCTACCAAGGGGTGGACCTGAAGGATGACCTCTCGAGGTTCCAGGTGCTGGTTAAGGTGCCCTACCCCGACCTGTCGGAAAGGAGGACCAGGGTCAAGCTGGAGAGGGACAGAGGATGGTACGACTGGCAGACGGCACTGAGGCTGGTGCAGACCTACGGCAGGAGCGTGAGGAGCGATACGGACTACGCGGTCACCTATGTGCTAGACTCGAACTTCGGGTGGTTCCTCCGAAAGCATAGAGAGCTGTTCCCTGAGTACTTTCTCGAAGCTCTCGGACCATCATGAGAGCATGAGCGGCTTGGTAGCGCGCGCGCCGGAGCTTGTCTTCAGTCCTCTTCTTGCTCAGAATCTCGCCCTTCCAGCACTTCTGAGGTGCTTCAGTAAAGCGCAGGGTAGGCGATAACCCAAGGATGAATCCTGCTTCGCCAGAGGCCAGATGTTCTTTCTGCGGCGCGAAAGCTGTCTTTGAATTGAGAAGGAGAGAGCCCACTTAACGGAGACTCATCAACCGAGCTGACGGCCTCAACACGGAGAAGATTTCACCTCAGCTGACGGAGACTTTACAGGTGGGATGCTCGCAGAGAATAAGGAGAAGGAAAGCCACAGCCAAGTTCATGTACGCGGCATTGGATCTGGCTGAACGGTCGATACAGTGCGTCCTGAAGGACGACACTGGGAAGATGGTGAGGGAGTCGAAGATGGGCAAGGACGAGGACAGGATCCTCGGATTCCTGGACGGCACACAGGCCAGTGTAGTGATGGAGTCGGGCTACAACCACCAGCACATCTACGACCTGCTGAAAGAAAAGGGATATGACGTCAAGGTGGCCCATCCCCTGATGGTCAAGGCCATCGCGTACGCCAAGGTGAAGAGCGATAAGGTGGACGCGAGGATGCTCGCCGACCTGCTGAGGGCTGACATGATACCGGAAGCATACGTGCCTGGCAAGGACGTCAGAGAGGTGAGGGACCTGGTGAGGAGGAGACGATACATGGTCAAGCTCCGCACGATGCTGAAGAGCAAGGTCCACGCGGAGGTAGCGACCAGGTGGATCAAGCACGACGGAGACCTGTTCACCGAGGAGGGGAGGGCCTTCCTCAGGTCCCTCTCCATAGAAGCGGTCAACGACTACCTGGACACCATAGAGTTCCTCAGCGGGAAGATACGCGAACTCGACGAGAGGGTCAGGCCAATAGCTGACTCAGACAGGTACGCCAAGCTCCTCATGACCATACCTGGAGTGGGCCACTACTCGGACTGTTCATGACGTGACCATGGCCGGGCACAGTGCCACTGACCACTTGGCACTGACCCTGGTGCGTCAGGAGAATGGGACGAGTAGAACTTCAGCGATTTCAGAGGGCTTTGTCGGCTGGTGCGCAGCGCGCGCGCCGCCGTTTCTGTTTCTCCACTTCCGAGTGATATGCATCACTAGCGGCAGATTCACCCTCTTCAAAGCCCCCCGGACATGGCCGAACGCCTGAGTTGTCCCCAAGTGCACCCTTACTGACAAGTAAAGTCGATGCAGGAATTGCGTCCACATATCACAAAACCTGAGTTTGGTTTGGCTGAAGCAAACAGCACTGGTCTCGAACATGCCACTACCTTCTAGATTTGGAAGCTGCCACAGAGCCCGTAGACAAATCCAGCAAGCACAATAGCTAGTACAACCACAACAACACCGACTAGTGCTGCGCCCAGAGCCAAAATGGACCGCTTTCGAAGTGAATAGGCCAGACCCATTGCTGAGGAGAACGAGACCACGATGCCTCCGAGAGAAAACGCCTGGCTAACAAAAGGGGTGTAGCAGCCAGTAGAGACTATTGAATTCCAAAAGAACCCGACCATGATGGCAAGAACTCCCGCAACAATGCCAATAACGGGAAGGAGGACTGCATTTCTCAATCCTTGACACCCTGTCCACAACCTGACCAAGTAAGGCGGACGCATGGTTTGTTGCCATGCGCCACAACACCGGGATTCGGACCCATTGCAGCCAAGTAGATAATGACCCCCACGTCCGCCTTTTGGGGCGAACCAACCTTGGATCAAGATCCTGGAGGATACCCTGCAATCGAACAATACGGCGACTGGCCTGTTGCGATGTGTCATTGGCATCAAGTAAGGCGGAGGCAACGATACTGTCCATGCAACACAAAACCGACGTTCAGCACGGACTCTTGGGGCAGGTACGATTCCAAGCTGCGGCTTATATCGCAGACATTCTCTCTTCGTTGCATGGAAGAACGCAAAAGGCTGTACAAACCCTCCCCTCTTCGAAATCTGAGAGAATCAGGTGCATGGCATCTCCTGGTCTATGCCTTTCTTGTGCTATTCATCGGAAATGAAGCATACGCGTTTCGGATCGTATCTTACGAAATCCTGTTAGGACTAATGGCATTAGCACTTGCTTTGGCATTAGGAGCGGGAGTTGAACTCCGATTCTACGAATTGAAATTACAACTAAGGAATATCGAACGGCTGTTGCTGGATATCAAAGCTGAGGAAACCCAGCAATCTCATTAGGCATATGGTGCATAATTCTAGCCCAAGTCAAAGGATTTTGGAGATGCCTTCGACAATTAGCGTAACATTCGTGTGCGGCATAATCGGATAATCCCAAAGACTGTAATCACTGTTGGGATAGCCATCGTATGTTATGGAGGTTATGCCAATACTCCTTCCGTTGATAGTTAACGTTACGTTGCTCGGGTAGATGTTCAAACCTGAGAAATCCCTTACGATTACTGAATCTATGCCGATAGCGCTCGGCCCGTTGTTGACAATCTCAAATTGATGAACAATCAACGTTGAATTTGAGTGTCTGTAGTAATGATCCGCCTCGGTGCATGTTGCCGTGGGTTGGACAGGCTCGAAGTATCTCAGGCCAATCATGATGTCGGTGCCGCGGGTTTTGTTCGAAAGTCCAATTTCGAGGGCCTGGACTGGCTTGCCCGTTGGCAGGGTTGAGATTGATGTGTGATTGTAGTTTGTTACCCAAAGCGTTTGCCACGAAGAAACTGAGTAGGGATTGTAGTAATACGTCGACCCAAGTGAAGGATAGGGGTAGATGCTGATGTTGCTTGGATTAGCGACTGTGATGTTATTGATTGAATACGCGTATAATAACGGAACGCGAATCCGCAACGTCTCATTAAATGACTGGAAAAAGCTCGCGTTACAGTTACTCGGCTGAGAGGAATTGTGATAGGCGAAGGTAGCAATCGACGAGATGGACACCAAATATGACGCATTATAGTATCCATTGAAGACCAACTTCAGGGTGTTCGGGACGACTGTAGTCTGCACCCCGGGGGTGAACACCGAGAACCTAGCCTCGACTGGCTGAACGATTGCCGCGAAAATGAGAATTGCAATAAGCAACGGCATGAACCTCTTGCTACGCCAGGGTGACAGAAATGATTTTGTTAACTTCATTCGTCTAACCTGAACTCGTCGGACCCTGAACTCCGGGTCTATCCTCACCAATTCCCTGAAGTACTTTGGAAATAACGTCTCCACTAACAAGAAAGATGCTCCCGACAATAGGACAGACCCTTCGCCAATGGCTAGGAGGGCCTGCCATGGAGCCTCGACTTGAATCTGAAAGAACGTGGGATAGATTCCACTCTCGACCAACAAGACAAACACGGCAAACGTCCAAACTACACAGAGTGCCAGGACGAAGGGAGGAACTCTAGGCCAATCGATGAGGAACCTTTCTGTCTTCTTGAGGCTGTAACGGGAAAAGATGCCAACCGCGGCCAAAACAAGTAGGCCTGCCAGAATCGACCAAGAATCTAGAAACCCGAATATTACGGCCGAATTACCCGAGAACACAAAGCTGACAGGGCGAAAAATCGCATAGGTCGAGAGCAAGACAGTAAGGGCAAAAATCTCCCACGCAGGCGCCTTCACTTGTGCTATTTGCTCCTCCTTGAGACTTCGATCTACCTGAGTTGAGATGGCTTTCAGGTGCCATGCAACCTTGTCGCATGACTGCGAAAATGTTCCGCCAGTGAACCTGACCTGCTCGGCATCTCCAAGAATGATTCCTACCTTTGCCCCTTCCTCAACCATGGGAATTACTGTCTTGCCAGCTTTCCCCTTTGCGTAGCCCACCTCCTGGTTTACTGAGGCAGAAGGGGCGGCCTTGGTAAATACCGCCACTAGAACGTCTGACGCGTCGATTGCTTTCATAATCTTGGCAGAAAGCGACCTACCATAACCTGAATCATGTTCTGCAACGTAGGCCGTTATCCCTACAGCCTCGATGGCATCCCTGAGTGAAGTCATTTTGTCTCTTTCACTGAAAGGGTAGCTGATGAAGACCTGCAAGGCTTTCCATGCTGCCGGTGTTTGTCCGATATAGAGTTTAGTTCGACTGGATTGTTCTATGTTCTCGAAGCAGTTAGGCCTGATTGATTCTACCAAACGTCCGAATGCAAGCTACGGAATATCGGCACCTATTCCTATGCGCTCATGCTCGACGCGGACTCCTCGATATCAAGAGGATACTAATGGAATCGTATAATAATCTAGCGGAGCTACTTGATTTCTATTTCCAAAAGAAGCCAAGAGAAGTTTCGTTTCGTAGGTGAAGGATAGACTTCATTTCTGCAACGGAGATATGAAAGTTTGCTTTATTTAGCGAGATTAGAGCTGAATGAACGTTCCCCTACAACCTACCTCGCTTCTTAAGCGCAACAACGAAATCAGGTGGGATCTCAAAATTCACCGGCCTACCTATCATGTGATGTTGTGGCAGAGACTTCGCAGGTTTTTCTGGGAAGCCTTTAGCTTTCCAGTTCGCCAGTTTGACCTCGTACTCCTCACGTAAAGGAGGGACTTGTGCAGATTGATATGCACCCTTGAACTTGCTCTTCGTGAACCATGCGCTTAGGGGCTCTTGCATCACGGCATCGGCTAGATCACGAATCGGTCTCCCTTGAATTACCTCTCTAGATCGATGGGCGAAATGGAGGAATTCTTCTACTAGCACGCCTAGCACAATGTTCTCATCGAACTCTAGAAGTGTGAATCCCGAAATGAACACGACAGTCTCAATCTTTCCCTTTTTCGTCTCCATCTCGAAGGTCGTTCCTCTGTTGAACCCGTGTCCCTCTGTAATCATCGGATAGTGCAAGTAGATTCGCGGGTACGATGTCCCCGTTTCGCTCTCCACATCCTGCACAAGGCCTTGAAGCACGAGCTTCTTCTCGGCCACTAGCTTGTAGAAATCGGTATTGAGCTGGACTCCCGCGAGAAAGTCAGCCACTTCAGTCAACCTTGATCGGCCCAGTCCGAGATGTCTGCCTTATTTAGAGAGCTTAGAGCAGCTTGATAGTACCTCTCGACTGCTGTCAGGACATAGGGAGCCCAGGAATGCCATCCCCGTACCTATCGACTTACGATCCGGCTACCAAGTAGGGAGATCAATACGAGAATTACGAACGCATAATCAGCTACAGTACTGCTGGTGAACAGCATCACAATCAATCCAGCGCTGAAGCCGGAGGCAGCAATGACTATTCCGGGGATGCCATATGACATGATTGTCCGAATAGACCTGATCGTTCCAATGGCGCCATATATGGCAAAGCCGATTGAGACTAGAGCTCCTATGACAATCGCGAACCAACCGAAAGAGGAACTGAAGGAACTGATAATTGCCGATAAAGCATATTGAACGGTTCCCTCTGGTGTAACATCGAACCCAGTCAGGATTGCGATGCCAACGAATATCCCCATGATGATAGAAAAGAGAGAGACTTTCTCAATCGTATCCAGCCGGTTGAGATCCTTCCATTCTTCCCAAGCCGAACGCTGAGGAGCCAATTCTTTGGACGCTCGACGAGGGATACTGACATAATAGCATAATAATCTAGCCGGGCTATTTAACCCTCAGAACGATTTAGCGCAGTACCTTCGACTTAGGTTCGATTCGTAGCCGGGCTATCCCTGTGACTATGGCGATATCCCCGCTTTTAGTAGGCAGATTGGGTGGCAGGAAGAGACTCTATCATGACTTGGAGGAGCTACAGGGAGTATCAAGCGTCAAGAAGTGGCTTGAAGGGCTGCGGGAAGGACCCCACAGGAAGACTGCGTTGTACAACTTCGCGAGGTACATCCGCTGGCGGAAGTCCAGGGATCTCGAAGCTGACCCTGACATGCTCGTGGAGGACTGTCTCTCGGGGACCAATAGGACCCTGATCTCTCATCTAGACTCTCTCGTTCAGTCCTGCCAGGGTGAAACCTTCGACGGCTCGACCCTTGAGACCCGGAAGAAGAACTTCAAGGACGTAGTCAGCTTCTACAGGGCCCATTACATCACTCTCCCCAGGGCCAAGGTGAAGGCCGTGGATTCGGGGCACAAGCTCAGTGTCGAAGTCACTGCTTCAAAGTTCCTGCAGTTCTCGAGGGCCGTCCTCCTGAAGGCACGGCTAACGGAAAAGGCTAGAGCGGTGATTTTGACGATGTTACAGAGCAGGATGGACGCTTCGACGACGATGAGTGTGTTCAACTTCTATGGGTATCCACAGCTCGTCAACCACTTCGGGACTGAGGACTTCGAGAAGTGGGAGACGCAGCGTTGCCCGGTCAGGATCGACTTGGTGGGGCCCAAGAACGAGTATCGGTACTACACTTTCCTTGACGTGGACGCGGTCGAGGCGTTGAGGGATTGGCTCAGAAGGAGGACGCTAATGATGGGAGGGCCACTCGCGCTCCACAAACCGGATGGCCCTTCTGAAATGCAAAAGTCGGACCCTGTCGTCATCACGAGGGATCGCAGACCCATGAGAGCAGCATACGCCGGAGTGATATTCAGGGAGGCGGGGAAGAAAGCTGGGGTCAACGTCGAGCCCGGGAAGAGGGCCGACGACTTCGAGTGGGCTTCGAACCGCTATCCCTTCCACTCGCACGAGGTCCGGGACACGCTGGTCACACTCGCTAGGAGAGTGAAGGCTGATGTGGTGACAGCGAACTTTTTCGTAGGTCACACGATTGACAAGCTACGATACGACAAGAGCCCTTGGGACGCTGAAGAGTACTTCCGCGCCGAGTATCTTAAGATCGCTCGCCCTCATCTTAACGTGTTGACAAATTTCCAGAACTTGCTCTCCCACGTCAGAAACATGGAGGAGCGGATTATCCAGCTGGAGGAGATGGTGAAGGGCCTTCTCCAGCAACGCTCTCTCTCAGAGCGACCAGCTGAGACAGGATTTTCTCAAGATCAGAACGGCGGACCCCGACATACTCGGTTTCAGGGGTCTCACCGCTCAAGATTCTGCACCTATCAAAACCGGATTTGCGTTTGTCGTGCCTGAAAGTGAAGGAAGGCCAGACGCGCTCTCCTTCAAGTCGAAGCCTTGGGAGCACTTGATTAAGGAATTAGTCTAAAGCCGCATGACTGGCAGAACGTCTTATCACTGAAGAGGAGCTGCGCCCCGCAGCTAGGGCAGAACTTGACAACTCCCTGCGGTACGGTCTGAGGGGTTTGAACGACATTTACAGTGGTTTGAGAAGGAGTTTGAACCGCCGGAGTGGGCCTTATGTTGTCACCAGTCAGACCGAGTTTCCTGATTTCATCGACGGTCAGTTTCGCCTTTGGGGTCGTGAGGCCGTAACCAGTCAGGACAAACCCGATGAGGACCAAGCCTGCGGGAAGAATATACGCCCCTCCGACCATTCCACCGAACCCCAGGAAGCCAGCGACTTGGTTAGCGTATGAGGGAACTTGTGTCAGCTCGAAGAAGAAGAATATGCCTGCAATCAAGAACAGGAGTCCAACGACCAGCGAAATGGGTCTCAACTACCCCGCCTTTCGAGGTATTGCATTATTCCAAATCCACAGCCAGATACATGGGAAAGGCGATAATTAACCTTCGCCGCCGCGCGCGCGCGACTAAGGCCTTCTGCCTCTCAAGACCCAGGCAGCTAGAGCAACTACTATCAATACCACAATTGCAGTGACGCCCAGAGACACGTAAGCATAGGTGGAGGCAGTAGTGGTCGTTGTCACCGTTGCGGTCGTGGAGGATGTAGTTGCCGTCGTAGTAGTCGTCGGGACGGTCGCGGTCGAGATAATTGTCATCGTGGTCGCCTGAATGATAGTCTGTGTAGATGTCTGCATAATTGTCTGCGTTGACGTCAGAGTGGTTGTGACTGTCTGTGTTACAGTGGTTGTGACGATCGGCGTCGGGGCGCCCAGGACGGTCATTGGCATCACTCCATTTGGCGGGTATTCCCGCTGTCTTATCCAATTGAGTGAAACTGTACCTGACCCGTCATTCCCATAGGAGCTAAACGAGACAATACAGTTCGTACTAGCAAAGGAATTGTCGTTTGAGCTCAGACTGTTGCCGTAATTGATCATCTCTGTTTCGCTCCCAGATGTTGGCCAAGCCAGTTGTGAGATGAATGGAGCCGCGTAGCTTGGGGCGCTGGTAAGAATAGTCTCGCTTCCCCCGACTACCTTAAGGAGATCGCGCGATACTCCATTTGCGTCAGCCGCTCCATACGCGTCTGTGTAACCTAGCCAGTTGAATGAGGTGTACGGGGGAGCTGCTGTCGGAGGGGTGAGCGAGTACATCAATGCGTCATACTGCCCAGTTCCCGATTCGGAACTGACATACGCTTCTAACCATTGGGTGGATGAAACGACGGACCGGGAATAGATTGTAGTCGATGTCTTGTACAGAGAAGTGAATGTAGCCCCGTTGCTAACTGTAATCGATTCACCCGACTGCAGATAGGTCGACCACATTGGATTCAGGGCATTCCCAGCAAAATTGTCATAGAATCCGAACACCCTGGCGCCGTCATCGTATTCACCATACACTGGTGAAAGTTGGGGAGCCTCTCCAGTGACCAGAGAATTGAAGAGGTTCACATTGACTGACCCAAATCCCATGTAAACGTAAGCCTGCGAATCTCCAGGAATGCCACTTCCCAAAAGCAACCAGTAGACGGTGCCAGTCGCAAGGTTGCTGTCGCCGGATTCAAGCCAACTAGGAACCACGTTCCCTCCCGCGTCGAAGAACTCTACGTTTTGGAGGTTGGATGCTTCGATGGACGAATATGATGCGCTGTCGACGGTCAGCAGCTGTTGAAACGGTGCGGAGGTTGGAATGGGCTGTGTATTCTCAATCGTAATGGGCACGTAATACAGAATCCCCGAGGGAACCGCCACTGACGAGCCGGCCGATTGTGCGAGGGCGCCGTGCGCAGGAAGCAACAAGAGTGCCAAGAGAAAAACCGCAATCGGACCGACCTTCTGACTTGATGGCCCGGCTGCAAAACCCAAGCTCTCGTCCATCTCTGCTTGGCTTGCCCACCTTATAAGATGATGGGGCGCGCGCGCTCACACAGAGGAAGACAGGAATGAGGCCACCATTCGGTCGTCGCCCGCGACTCTAACAGGCTCCGACTCCTCTCAGAGATTCGGACGCGATATTCATGCCATCAAGGATGATTAACACAAACCTGCAACCGTTCGCATGCGTATCATTGGATTGAAATGGCGAGTGCAGGACTTATTCTCCAAGACCGAGTGCATCTTCTACACTCACGCACTCATATTCGGACAGGAGCCTAGTCGCTTTCTCCATGCATCCTGGGTGGGTCAGGTCCTCAGGATGAATCAGGACCAAAGGCGTTTCGTGTGATTCGACGTAACCAGATATTTCGCCCCAATCGTGTTTGTACAGTGTGATCCTGTGCCCGAACGTAATGATACCATTGACTGCCCGAGGCGTCTGCCAATCTGGATGGGTAGGCTTGTCACCATTCGGATTGTTCCCGTCGCAAACATAAACAAGGCCCTGGGATTTGGCGAGTCGATTCATCCTATCTTCATCCCAGCTTCCCCCGCCTCGAACCTTTGCAGACCCATGCTTGCAGACGCCTTGAATCTTCCTAGATGAATGGCTTTGGATTGTTGCCAAGTCTGCCGCAAATTGACCCTCCTCCTTGTCACGATCTGCGTGATATGCGATTCTGTGCCCATGTTGGGTCAGCTCCGACTGCATCTTCTTCGAAGGGAGAGTCACCGTCCTGAAGAACCACGTAGCCTTCGCGTTGTGGCGGTTGTCAAGCTCTAGCATCTCCCATGCCGGCCGATTATAGCCTGGGACGAGATTCCGCATCCATGGGGCTCTCAACAAGACATTGTTCGCCACGAGACGAGCACGGCCGAGTTTGTAATCAATGGGGTTGTCTACGTCGTGTCTCAATATGACTTTATGCATGACTGTTGTACTCGCTTGCCCTTCCAATAACCTTTGCTGGAACTCCTGCGGCAAACGAATCCGGCGGAATGCTCTTGGTCACTACCGATCCCCCGCCTATTATGGAACCCGCTCCAATGGTGATCCCGGGGTTCACTATGACGTGCCAAGCGAGCCAAGCATCGTCTTCGATTGCCACTGGTCCGAAACGGTTCTCAAATTTGCGCCAACCCGCGTGTGTCCAAATCATGCTTCTGCCACCTATGCCGACGTTCTTGCCTATTCGAATCGGAAAGGAGTCGTTCAGAAACGTTTCGGTAAAAATCTCGGCATTTTCTCCTATTTCGCATTGTGACATGTCAGTCTGCAGCCCTCCAATCTGGACATGATGCTGCAGGCGGGAGTTCTTTTCAAGTTTGATGGTTCTGCCCTCTATCCTGCAGTGCGAATCTATGCGTGCTCCCTCCCTGATTATGACCGTCTCCCCGACGATTTTGACCATCCTGCCAATCTGCACGTTCTTCTCTTTGGTGAAGGACCTTGTCTTCCGGAGCGAAAACATGCCTACAGGGCGATATGAAAGAACTCCCAAATCTACCAACTTTTTGTCAACCATTTCTCCGCTCGAGACCTAACGATCATGAACGGCGGTGAAGATCCACTGACTCAACTCTCCGCATTCGCGTCTCCTTGTTATTTGAATCTTCTTCAAGCCGAAACCGTCTGTTTTTTCGAGGAATGATTTCGCATCCTAGAGAGACGCCTCCCTCTCTAGCAATGACGGGTCCATAAGAGCGTCGAGCTGTGGCACCTTCCCGTAATAGGCCTTGACAGGCGTCTTGAGGTC